>Ga0056111_1000151_pt1 | contig 10751 bp, 11 predicted proteins | sample WorMetloBBELIZE2_FD_83874 | JGI IMG/M metagenome (GOLD analysis project Ga0056111, IMG submission 83874) | Marine gutless worms symbiont microbial communities from Max Planck institute for Marine Microbiology, Germany - Olavius longissimus B... ... | reverse complement strand
GTGCTCAGATCCGGCACCTTCGTCAAATTCAGCAATGGCAGCCGCAGGAGAATCGGCATGACCAGATCATTGCAGATCATGGTGGACATCGCCACGGTTTCGACAATAACCATGCCCGTGGCGGCCGACATGCCGCCGATGAATACGAGGAGCGCCAGACCCTGCTGATGGTTGGCCATGGGTAACGTCAGGACGAAGGTGTCGGCATCCACTTCATTCCCGGTAAAATGCAGCACGCCGCCGAAGGCGATGGGCAGGACGAAGATATTGATCGCCAGCAGGTACAGAGGAAACAGCCAGATCGCTTTCTTCAGGTGCTCCTCGTTGACGTTTTCCACCACGGCCACCTGGAACTGCCGCGGTAAAAAGAGAACCGCGAGCATGGAAAGCAGAATCGATATCCCCCAGTTGGTAAACGCACCGGGCTGGCTTCCGAGAGTCAGGTTTTCCCGAAGGACAGGATGGGTTTCGACCTGCCGGATAAGATCCGCCATGCCGTTAAACACGCCGTATGTCACAAACACCCCGACCGCAAGAAAAGCGATCAATTTCACCAGGGACTCGAAAGCAATGGCGGCCACCAGCCCCTCGTGGCGTTCGGTGGCATCCAGATGCCGGGTCCCAAATAAAAGAGCGAACACCGCCAGGATCATCGCCACGTAAAGGGCGGTGTCCTGGAAAATCGACAAATCCGACACCTGGGCCGGCATGGCGATGGTCGGATATCCCTGGATGAGAAGAAAAGTGATGGAGATCGCTTTAAGCTGAAGAGATATGTAGGGAACAATACCCAGGAAGGCGATGATCGTCACAACGGCGGCAAGTGTCGCGCTTTTTCCATACCGGGATGCGATAAAATCCGCGATGGAGGTGATTCGATGGACCTTACTGATGCGGATTATTTTTCTCAGAATAAGCCATCCGGCTGCCGCGGCCAGGGTGGGGCCGATGTAGACCGGTAAAAAGCCGAGACCTGAAGACGCGGCCCGGCCAACGCTCCCGTAGAAGGTCCACGCCGTGCAGTAGACAGCCAGGGAAAGGGCATAGATGTAGGGATTGCTGATGATGCTGCGTCCTGTATCGGCACGACGGTCCCCATAATAAGCAATGGCAAATAACAGGCCGATGTAGAAGAAGGAGATAAACAGGATCGTGCCGGTTTCCAGCATCAGTCGTTGTTCCCTGCAATCGTTGGACGGGCAACGTTCACCTTGGTAACCAGGGCGATAAGACCGATAACCAACGCCCAGGCAGCAAACATGTAGAGATACAGAACGGGGATGCCGAATACCAGATAATTCAGGTTGAACAGAGACAAGACAGGATAATTAAAAAGAATGATCCCGAGGAGAAATACACCGACCAGCCTTCGATTTCGGATACTGTCTTTGGTCATCGTAGTTACGGTTTACATGAACAATGCCACGTCGTTTAAGAAACGGATACAGCTGTTGTCAAAAATCTATTCCCATGGAGCGCTCGGGTCCGGGATTCGGATGTGTTGCTGCAAAACGAATCCTGTGGAAGATCCCGAATCCAAATGCATCATCTATTCAGAGGAATGATGGTGGCCGCAGCAGCTGTCGCCGCAGCTTGTCATCGCTGCCATGGCATGTACCACTTCCCGGCTATCCGGGGTTTGGATTTCCAGTATATTGAGTTTCAGATGAAACGGGGCGTTATTTTGCGGTTGGTAGGGAAATGAGAATACCAGATGGTCCAGCAATGCCGGCAGTTCATCTCGATGCAGACGCAGTTGGAGCCCATCGCCTGACTGCTTGTCCATCAATTGAATCTCCAGAGGAGACATCCCCCCCTTTCCGATACCGACGATAAACTCGAAGTAAAGCGGGGTGTCCGTGAGGTCCATCGTATCGGACGAAGTGCCCGCTTCCAGAGACAATCGGACTTTTTTGAGCGGTGATACTTTTTCGGTCTGCTCGGTCATAGCACCTCGCTGAGGCAGGGCACCCTGTTTCCGTCAGGTGAATCGATACCATATTCTGTATAATATATCCGCCGTTGGATGACAATACACAGTTCCGGAAACCCTTCGGTGTATAAAAAAATCTTGATATTATTAGCTATTTATCGTAAGGCTTGGCGTTAAATCGGCGTTGGCGGTCACTCCTGCGCGCATGGCCCTGAAACAACCTGACTGGCGGCTGCCCAAGGGAGATGGTTCATGATCATTCGATGCTACGGAGCGCGGGGCTCCATTCCGGTTTCCGGCGACGAATATCGAAAGTATGGCGGTGACACCACCTGCATCGAGATTCGGACAGAGAATGACGAAGTCATCATTATCGATGCGGGGTCCGGAATCCGTCGCCTGGGGAAGAGGCTTATGGAAGAAAAACGATTTGATTTCCATCTTCTATTCACTCATGCCCACTGGGACCACATACTTGGCTTCCCCTTTTTCAAGCCGATATACGATGCCCGGATCCGTATCCACCTGATCGGATGCCCTCTGGCCCAGGGAGACATGAAAAAATTGCTCGCCAAGTCCATGAGCGCTCCCTATTTTCCTTTCCGCTTTGATGATCTTCGCTCGAAAATCATGTGCTCCCCGGAATGCAAGGAGAGTTATGAAATCGATTCGGTAACCATCACCCCGATAAACCTGAGCCATCCAAACATGGGATCCGGTTTTAAATTCGTTGAACACGGCAAGACCTTCGTTTTTCTCACCGACAATGAGCTGGGATACATGCACCGCGGCGGCCGCTCACCCGACGCGTATGCCAGTTTTTCCAAAGGTGCGGATATTCTGATTCATGATGCCGAATACACCCCGGAGCAATACGAGGAAACACGATCCTGGGGCCATTCGACGTATACGGATGCGCTCAATTTAGCGATCAACGCCGAAATCCGGCAATTTGGGTTGTTCCATCACAACCAGGATCGAACGGACGACGAGCAGGATAAGATCGTAACGGATTGCCGCAACCTTCTAAAGAGCCGAAAGATCGATATGGACTGTTTCGCCCTCACTCAGGAGACGGAGCTGATCCTCTAGTGTTGTATCCTGGGAGTCGGGATGACGCACAAAGACGGATTCCGTGGCAAACGGTTCGCTGCCGTCATCGGATACATTCGAAGCCCGACGTTCGAATCTTCAAATGCTTCGACGGATTTGACGGGTTTGGCGGGTTTGACGGGTTCGACAGGCCCACCGCGGGCAGGCTTACCACAGGCATGCTCTCCGTATGCAAGCTTATCGCGATAAAACACTTCCCGCTGTTGTACCGAGGACCGTCGTGACAACAGAAAACCTGCATAAAACACTTCGCTACCGCTGGCTGATCTTCTGGATCCTGGCGCTGTGTTATGTTCTTGTTTACTTCCATCGTCTTTGTCCCGCCGTTGTCGCCGTTGACATGATGCGAGACCTGAAGGTAGGCGGGGCACTTACCGGGCTCCTTGGCGCCGCGTATTTCTATCCCTATGCCCTGATGCAGCTTCCTGCCGGACTGCTTTCGGATTCTTGGGGTCCCCGTAAGAGCATTTCCCTTTTCTTCTTTGTCGCCTTCGCGGGATCCATCATCCTCGGGCTCGCCCCAACCGTTGGCGTCGCCATCGTCGGACGAACAATGGTCGGCATCGGGGTGGCCATGCTCTTTGTACCGACCATGAAAGTCCTGGCGGAATGGTTCCGCGTGCGCGAGTTTGCGCTGATGACCGGAATCCTGATGGCCATGGGCGGTATCGGTTCATTAACGGCCGCCACCCCGCTGGTCTGGCTCAGCGCCCTGATCGGCTGGCGAATGTCCTTTGTTGTGGTGGGGATCTTTACGCTGGTGCTGGGCCTGATGGTCTGGGTGTTTGTCAGAGACCGACCCGCTGCCTTTGGATGGCCTCCTCCGGAAGAACGGCCCGAGGCCGCTGCGCCCAGTGTCCGCCTCAGTGACGGGGTGGCGATGGTGTTGAAAAACCGGTACTTCTGGCCCCTGGCGATCTGGTTCTTTTTTGACTGCGCCATCTTCTTCTCTTTCGGCGGACTATGGGGCGGCCCTTACCTGATGCACGTGCATGGCCTGGAGAAGCAGGCGGCCGGCAGAATCCTTTCCATGTTGGCCATCGGTATGATTATCGGCAGCCCGGCGCTGAGCTATCTGTCCAACAATATCTTCCGGGCACGCAAGCCGGTCATCGTGATGTCCGCCGTGGTGGTGGTGGGACTGACAGGACTGCTCGCGCTTCACACCGCCGGCATACCACGGGTGGGATTGTATCTGATTTGTCTCGGGCTGGGTATTTTTTCCAGCGCCATTGTCGTTATTGGATTTACCGCAGCCAAGGAGCTTTACCCGGTTCAGATCGCCGGAACGGCCATCGGTCTGGTCAATCTGTTTCCATTTTCCGGTGGCGCCGTTTTCCAGCACATTCTCGGCTGGGTGCTGGATACCTATGGCAAGGTCGGCGATGCCTTCACGCTGCACGGTTATCGCTCGGCATTTCTCATCCTCTTCATCTGCGCGGTGATTGCCTTTGTGTCGAGTTTGCTCATTAAGGAAACCATGACCAACCCGAGTGCTTCATGAAATATTTTCAGAAAGTAACTAAAACGCCATGAAGATGTTGTCGATCCTCAAAAAACCCGGACGCCTTTGCACCCGGGGGATGCTCGCCATATGGGTGGTGATGCTCGTTGGATGGGCCGCTGTGAACACGGCGGTCGCCGCCGATAGGTCGGGTGATTCCGCCGTCTTTCGACAGAAGCGGCAGCAGATGGTGGCCGGCCAGATTCAGGCCCGAGGAATCCGCAATCCCGATGTACTCGGAGCGATGCGTCGGGTGCCGCGGCATTTGTTCGTTCCCGAAAATCTTCGCGGTAGCGCCTATCGAGACCATCCCTTGCCCATCGGGGCCGGGCAAACCATATCCCAGCCGTATATCGTGGCACTGATGACCGAAATTTTACAACTCGACCAGGACGCGCGGGTGCTGGAGATCGGCACAGGATCCGGCTATCAGGCGGCGGTGCTTTCCCTCGTTGCCGGGGAAGTGTATTCCATAGAGATTAAAAAGGGATTGTACGAACAGGCGAAACGCCGACTGGAGAGCATTCCGTATGACAACGTTCGTGTCCGGCACGGTGACGGCTATTTTGGATGGAAAGAGGCCGCTCCGTTTGATGCCATCATGATTACAGCTGCGGTGGATCATGTCCCGCCGCCTTTGTTGGGTCAGCTCAAAGACGGCGGCCGCCTGGTACTCCCTTTGGGGAACCCCTTTAGCTATCAGAATCTGGTCCTGGTGACGAAATTCGGCACCGACACCACCGTCCAGCAGGTCACCGGCGTTCTGTTTGTGCCGATGACCGGTCGTGCGTTAAAAGGCCGGGATGCATCGCAGCCATGATCCAGGTCGCCGTCTTTTTTCTTTCCCTTTCGGCCCTTTCCTTCGAGGTTCTTCTTGCCCGAATTTTCGCTATTACCCAATGGAATCACCTGTCGTTTATGGTCATCAGTCTGGCGCTGTTCGGTTTTGCCGCCAGCGGAACCGTGTTGAGCCTGGTTGAGGCCCGAAAGCCCGGCTGGCAGGAGCGCTTTATACAGCCGGACGGCATTGTGGTGCTGGTTGCCCTGTATGGCGCCTCGGCGCTCGCTGCATTTGTGATACTGCTGAAGCTTCCCCTCGATTATTTTTTATTGCCCCTCGAACCGATTCAGGGCCTGTACCTGTTCCTGGCGTATGTGGTCCTGGCCCTTCCCTTCTTCTTTGCAGGAGCCGCCGTCTCGATCGCATATAGCGGATTCCCCGAACAGATCCGGTTCACCTATTTTGCCACCATGGGCGGTTCCGCATGCGGCGCCCTGCTGCCCTTTTTCCTCTTGCACTTTTTCAAGGAGGGGCAACTCGTGGTGCTTGCCGCCGTCGTCCCTCTCCTGTTTCTATTCCCCATGGCCGGTGTTCCGGAGGTTACCGGCGGCCGCCGCGGTCACCGGCGGCGCCCCGGTTTTATACCGTTCATGTGTATGATAGCGGTCGTCGCCTCCGCCCTGCTCTTGTGGCGCCATGGAGGCGTTATGGACATCTTGCCTTCCGACTATAAATCGCTGTCCCACGCGCTCCGCTTCCCGGACACGCAGATCGATTGGAGCAAGGGAAGTCTCCAGGGCAGGATCGACCGTGTCAGGAGCCCTTACATCCGGTTTGCTCCGGGACTCAGTTTAACGTTCACCGGCAGGCTTCCCTCCCAGACCGCGCTGTTTCGCGATGCGGACAATCAAACGATACTCTATGATCGGAAGGCAACCAACGGATTGGACTTTGCCCGATGGACGCATGCCTTTGCCGGCTATCATCTGGTGAACCGGCCGGATCATGTTCTGGTGATCCAGACGGGCGGCGGTCTGGCCATGGCGAGTGCCGTGGCTTCCGGTGCTCCGAATATCACTGTACTGGAGCATCGTCCCCACTCGGCCCGATGGATACGTGAGCATTACGACCTGAACGTGAAGGAACAGCACGCGAGAGTGTTCCTGGCAAAAACCACGCAGCGTTTTGACGTCGTCCATGTGGAAGCCTGGGGGCCTTCCATGCCGGGTGTCGGAGCCCTGGATCAATCGTTTCTGCTCACTACCGAAGCCATAACAGCGTACATCGAACACCTGACGGATGGCGGTATACTCGTCCTGTCGGGCCGCCTTCGGCTGCCGCCGGCGGATATCGTGCGCCTCTGGGCGGCGGCGTGGCAAGCCATTACCAGGGCGGGCGTGACGGATCCGGGCGCCCACCTTGCGGTGGTTCGCAACTGGGACACGTTCAGCCTTTTGGCGACACGGAAGACCCCGATCGACCCGGAATCATTGACGGCGTTTACCCAACGGCTGAATTTTGACCTGGTTTATCTCAAGGGGCTCCACCCGGATCTTGTTAATCGATACAACATGTTTAAGTCCCCGTTTCACTATGACACCCTACAGCAGCTGGCGTCCGCCTATCGCGGGGGTACAGAAGACCTGTTTTTCTCAACCTACTTGCTTGACGTGGCTCCCCAGGGTGACGATCGTCCTTTTCCGAACCGTTTTCTGAGATGGGAGCACATCGGTTCCATCTACCGAATGTTCGGGAGTCGTCTGTATACCCTGCTTCTTTCCGGTGAAGTGGTTATCGCGGTGGTCCTGATCGAGGCCGGCACCGTTGCAATCTTTCTGATGGGAGTACCCCTAATAATAGCCCGCCGGTCGTCGTACAAGATTTCCGGGGCCGGTATACTTTATTTTCTGGGGATAGGCGCCGGTTTCATGCTGGCGGAAATGTACTTGATCTTCAAGCTGGTGCTGGTCTTCGGAGATCCCATCATCAGCTTGACGGCCGTCCTCGCCGGGCTTCTGGTCATGTCCGGATTGGGGGGGATGCTGTCCCGCCACTTCCGGGAAGGCAGCATCCCCCTCGTTTTACTTTTGGTAACGGCCGTTTTAGGAATCGCCGGGGCGGGAATGGACTGGATTTTCCAGGGAATACTGGCCATGCCGGACGGCATCCGACAGGCGGCGGTGGCTGTCATGGTCCCCATGGGTCTGATCCTAGGTCTTCCATTTCCCTTGGGCATGCAATATCTTCTGGAAAGCCCCTTGGATCGTTCCTACGCGTGGGCTGCCAACGGATGCACGTCTGTGATCGGCTCCATTGCGGCTGCGCAACTGGCAATCAGCAGGGGATTTTTGTCTATCCTTCTGGCGGCCCTTGCCGCTTACCTGGTTTCCCTGATGGCGGTGCTGATTCTCAGGTGGCAACAATGGGGCGCCAATAAGTGACTGCGTAACGAAAAGATCCATGAAAATACTGCTTGTCTATCCATATTTTCTCGAAGAGCGCATACACCAGGACGACATCCGCGTTCCTCCCATCGGTCTTTACTATGTTGGCGCCATGGTGGCCGCCCATGGTCATGACGTGAAAATCGTAAACTGGCATAACAAAAGGGATCATGGGGAGGACATACGCCGGGTCCTGGCGGACGAGGCGCCGGATGTTATCGGCATCTCCATTCTCCACGGCAACCGATGGGGAGGAATCGATATCGCCCGAATCGCCAAATCACTCTCTCCCGGACGCCCGTGGTATTCGGGGGAATCGGCACGACATGTCTATGGCAACTCCTTCTTGACCAGGTTCCTGAGATAGATTACGCGATTATTGGTGAAGGCGAAATGGCGTTTCTGGATCTGATTCAATCCCTGGATCGGAACGCATTCGAAGAAATTCCGAACATTTCCGGGATCGCCCTTCGCATCGATGGAAACCCGACCGCCGCGCCGGCGACACGGACAATGCCGGGTCTGGATCAACACCCGGATCCCGCCCGCTACTTCACTTTCCAGCATATTGTTTCATCCCGGGGACGCCCGGGAAACTGTTCCTTTTGCGGATCCCCCCGGTACTGGGGAAGACGGGTCCACTTCCATTCTGTGGACTATTTTGTGGATCAGCTGGAACGTCTGTATCGCAACGGCGTAAACTTCTTTTACATCTCCGACGATACCTTCACGATCAGATCGGAACGTGTTGTGGCTATCTGCCGGGAAATCATCAAGAGAGATCTTCCCATCACCTGGGCCGCCATTTCCCGGGTGGATGCCATTTCCGAGAACATGCTGAAATGGATGCGGATGGCCGGTTGCATCCAGATCAGTTACGGAATCGAAAGCGGATCCGAAAAAATTCGGCGCAACCTGAACAAACCCGTCAGTACCGAGCAAGTGCGCAACGCCTTTGCGTTGACCCGCCGGTACGGTATCATGGCACGGGCCTATTTTATCTACGGCTGTCCCGGAGAAACCGATGACACGATTGCAGAAACCCTGGCATTGATCCGGCAAATTCAGCCCCTCAGCGCCATATTCTACCTGCTTGCTATATTCCCGGGAACCGCCTTATACGAGGATTTTAAAAAACGCACCGGCACATCCGATGACATATGGATGGATCGCATCGAAGACATTCTATACTTTCAAACCGATCCGGCCCTCGGCCAGAACAAGATACTGATCTGGGGGGACACGCTACGGAAGAATTTTTTACCGCCGGGTTTCGGATTTTGCAAACGATATGGACCTCATCGATGATCCGGATCTGTACGCGTTTCATGCCGACTTTCTTTCACGCATGGGAATGATCTTTTCCCATGGCGACTATGCACAGAACCCGGATATTCCCAGGAAGTCGCAAACCGCGGAAAGTCTTTTCCGGCGTGCATTGTCCTATGCACCGGTGCATCGGGCTTATCTTGGATTGGGTATACTGCTGCAAAAAAAAGGCGCGTCAGCCGGAGCTGTGGAGCTCCTTCGGGAGGCGATAGAGAGATATCCGGTAAGTGATGATTTGCGTACCTGTCTGGGCATCAGCTACATGAATCTCGGGCGGTATCGTGATGCGCTTTCCAGTTTTGAGAAACTAACGGATGCCGGACCGGCGTCGGGTTATATCGCCGAGTGTCGGGGGCAGTTGAATAAGCAGCCGGGCGACGGCTGAGGCGAGCGGGTCGCTCAACAAATGCGGATCGTTTAAACGTTAAGTGGAGAAAAGGGTTCCAGGGGTCGAGGGGTTGGGGCTTCGCTCTTCGAGCTACGTCCCCACAAGCAAGGGGCCAAGGGTTTGTGTTCTAAAATGTTATCTGCGTTCCCGGTAATCTTAGAATGTTTCGCATGGAACTTGTGGTCTTTTCTAGCATTTCACTCGAACCCTTGAATCCTCGAAACCTTGAAACCTTGAAACCTTGAACCCTTGAACCTTTGAACCCTCTTAGATCAAACCAACGCAAGATCGATGATCACCAGTGTTGCTCAAAAAACCTACCAATAATCGCTCAAAGATCTAAACATGAGAACGATCCCCAAAGAAGCGGTTCCCCTCGTGGAACAGATTGAAGACGTTATCGATTTGCTAAAAAATAAAGAGTGTGATGATATAGTTTCTTATTTGAGATATTACAAATCACGCATAAAAAACGATTTTACCGCGAAGTTTATCTGCAAAGACTTGGCCGCGATGTGCCATCCCCAGGCGTGGGGAAGCCGATATATCACCGGACTGAATCGGGCGAAATGGCTTATTGTTCTGAACAACCTGCAATCCGTGTGCATATCGACACATAACGATATCGAAAACAGACAGGCGACAACACCTTAGGCTAAAACGGGGTTGGCTTGGGGGAACGCCGATTTTCGGCTAACCCTCCATGAAAGCCGAAATAAGGAAAAAGGAGGGCAGCATGATCAGGAAATCTCTGATGGCAGCAGTTTTCGCTCTGCTTATGATTCCGCCGGTCCAGGCAATGGAAATCGGTGGGGTCACCTTGCCGGAAACGATGATTGTGGGAGGCGAGGAACTCATCCTGAATGGTGCGGATTTCCGGAAAAAAGCGTTCTTCAAAATTTACGTCGGTGCGCTTTACCTTACAAGTGAAGAAAGCGATCCTCAGGTTATCATCGATAACGATGAACCGATGGCCATCCGGATGCATTTTACCCACAAGGGCGTCTCCCCTCAAAAACTCATCAAGTCCTAGAATGACGGATTTAAGAATGCCACCGGTGGGAATACCGATCCCCTCCTGGATGAGATCGATACCTTCAATTCCTATTTCATCGATGAAGCCAAGAAGGGTGATATTTATGACTTTGTCTACACCCCGGATGGCGGGCTCAGCATTACCTTAAAGGGGGAGCACATGGGCACCATACCGGGGGTTCAATTCAAGAAAGCCTCGGGATCTGGCTGGGTGACAAGCCGGC
>Ga0056111_1000149_pt1 | contig 10775 bp, 6 predicted proteins | sample WorMetloBBELIZE2_FD_83874 | JGI IMG/M metagenome (GOLD analysis project Ga0056111, IMG submission 83874) | Marine gutless worms symbiont microbial communities from Max Planck institute for Marine Microbiology, Germany - Olavius longissimus B... ... | reverse complement strand
CGCAATAATTATCCAGAATAATGATCCAAGTTATAGCGATATAATAATTTCTAGTAATATAATAAATAATGTCGGGAGTGCTGCATTAGCAGCAAATGTTCATGCGATCTATCTGAACAGGGGTCCGGATGATGTCTCTATTTTGAATAATAAGATTATGAATATAAAATCAGGGACCCACAAAAGCGTAAGTGCAATCGGTATCTTAGATACAGCAAGCACTGATACAAGTGACGATGTATTAATACAGGGAAACGTAATCTCAAATATAGAGAGTGCTGATGTAGATGACCGTTGGGGGGCTTATGGAATTATTGTCAATAATGGTGCGGGATCGTTAAACTTGAAGATTATAAACAATGCAATCTCAAATTTAGAAGTCTATGGGCACATGCAATAGGCCTCGAAGGAGATACGCCCAACGCTGTAGTAACTGGGAACATAATTGATAATGTTATTGCCCATAATACAGTAAAGGATTCAGTGGGAATCTTCTTTGAAGACAATCCTTCTGGAAATACAGGGATTGTAAGCGATAATAAATTTTCTAACACCGAGTATGGTGTCGCCATTCACCCCAATCTTTTATCCAGCAACCCCAACATGATCGTCACGGCAGAAAACAATTACTGGGGCGACGCAGACCCAAGTGATGATGTAAGTGAAAATGTTGATTATTCCCCTTTCTATGCAACAAGCACAACCACTCCTGCAACCAAAAAAGTTACCGTAAAGGTTGGAGCGACAGAAGATGTAAAGGCATATTCCGACACAATCCAAGTGGCGATTGATGCGGCTGACGCCGGCGATACCATCCAGGTGGCGGCGGGGACATACAATGAAAGCATCTTGATCGGCAAGCCGCTGACGCTGCAAGGCGCTACCTACGATCAGAACAAGAACGGCTATACGGTTCCGGCCGGCTATGCCTGGGATGACAAGGTCGAAAGCATCATCAATCACCCCAACCCCGGCGGCGGATATGATGCGATCGTCGATATTGTCGATACGAATAACGTCACCTTCGAAGGGTTTGTCGTTCAGGAGCGTAACGCCATCGGCAACTTAAATACTTCCCTGATGCGCGTCTACGCCCATACGCAGGAGATCAGCAACATTGTCGTCAGAAACAACGTGATCGGGCCGAACACCAACACTGCGGCTCAGGACGGCACGCAGGGCCGCATGGGGTTGTACATCGTGAACCACCCGTACGGTAACATAGGCGTCGTCAACAGCACTTTTTCCGGCAACAAGATCTTCGACACGAAGGGGAACGGCAACAACGTTTTTCTGTGGTCGTCGTACCATTCCTTTCCCTATGAGGCTCCAGGCCCCGCCTCCATGGACGGGACGGTCATCGAAGACAACGAAATCTATGGAAGTCATCGCAGCGGGATCGAGACGGCAGGCGGCTTTACGGGTCTGACGATACGGGGGAACAGCATCTACGAAAACAGCGGGCCGGGTGATATACCCGACCTGAAGTACGGAAACGGGATCATCATGGTCCGGGGCTCCGGTGACAGGTCCTCCTGTTTGGGTTACGGACCTGAGGATGTCACGATCGAAGACAATGAAATCTTCAACAACGAAGATCACGGCATCTACTTGGGACCCAACAACAAAAAAATCACCATTAAGGGAAACAACATCCACGACAACGGCTCAGACGCCGTCCGGCTGGATTTGGTCGGCAACTACTGGAACCCGGATTTTGAACCTGATCCCGGGCCGCATACCTGTCTTAACGGCAGCCGGAACGTGTCCGCCTCGATGAACAACATCTTTCGCAACGGCAACGGCATACAGGTCATTGGTACGCTGACCAACGGCTTTGCGTTGGTGGCTGAAAACAACTGGTGGGGCGATGCCGGCGGCCCCGACGCCGACAGCAACCGGGATGGAAATTTCGGCGATACGGCAAGCGATCATGTCGTTTACTTTCCATGGGCGCTTAACGAGGACCGTACCGAATTCACGGAATGTTCCGTGACGGCAACGCTCATCAATGCCCCCAAGGGCCTTACCAATGCCGAGTCTTATACCGTAACCGTAGGCGGTATCGGCGTTGTTTCCTATAAATATAACGTGGATGATGGGCCGTGGAGCGCTGAGACTGCTGTGGATGTCCTATTGGATTTTGCGGTTGTTGCCGATGGGGATTATACACTGTCCGTAATCGGGAAAAGCGTTGCCGGCAACTGGCAGGCCGAAGCCGATGCGACCACGGCAACCTGGAAGGTAGACAGCACGCCCCCGGTGGCCACGATAGCCAATGCGCCCAGAGGCACTACCGGGATCACATCGATGAATGTCATCGTTGGCGGCACCGATGTCAAATTTTATAAATACAGCATCGACGGCGGTTCCTTTGGGGCGGCATGTCCAGTAAACAAGCCGATCGAGGAAAGAAATCTGGGCGAGGGAGCCCGAACCCTGGCTGTCATCGGGGCTGACACGGTCGGTAACTGGCAAACCGAGGAAAGCGCCACCACCGCAACCTGGGCCATAGATATAACCACTCCGACCGCAGTACTGTCGGATCTGCCGGATAATTCCACCCGACGGACATCTACCAGTATCGTTGTGCGCGGAGCCGACATAGACCAGTACAAATTTAGTATCGATGGGGGTCTGACGTGGAGCTTCGGATTGGTCGCGGAGAGAATCGAACTGTCCGGGCTGGACGAGGGCACTCACACCCTTTATGTCAATGGCTACAGTCGCAACAATGGAAACTGGCAGGATGGCAACTTCGGTGAGTCCACAGACAACGCAACCGCCTACACCTGGACAGTGGATCTGACCCCGCCCCAGGCAACAACCGTAACGCCTTCCCCGGGCAAACCCGCTGCAACCGTGATAGACCTGTCATGGCCTGCTGTGGAAGATGGGCTGAAAAGATACCGCATATGGTATTCAACGTCGGAGATTACCGAAGAAAATGTGAGTGCAGCGATCGAGCTGTTTTCCAATATAACGCCGGGTCCGAAAGATTATGATGAAGCATTCACCGTAAAAGGGCTTTCACCGGACACGACATACTTCTTTGCCGTAAAGTCGATCGACGCAGCCGGCAATGTGTCCGTCTTAAGCAATGTGGCCTCTGCGGCCACAGCCACGAAACTTCCCACGGTTACCGGTCTTACGCTGACAGGCGGTGGCGCTTCCGGAGACAACAGTGTCGCCAGGGAGATTCGGCTCACCGGTGCGAATTTTATCGGTGTTGCGGGCAATGACATTGTCAGATTCATAAGCTCCAGCGCGGTGTTTGACATATCCTGCAAAGCCGGCCTCCCAACCGAGATATATGCCGATGTGCCCGCAGGTTCTCCGGCCGGTGTTTACAGCATCAGGGTGATCAATAGTAACGGTACATCTGCCTCAAGTAGTCAGTCGTATCGGATCACGGCCGCACCTATACCTTTGCCGGAGGTAACCGGCATATCTCTGGGTATCGGGACCGCCGGAGAGACGGTAACGGTCGATATTGCCGGCAGGAATTTCACGGACGCAACGGAGGTGAATCTTGTGATGGCTGATGGCGTGGCATTAACTCAGAGCGCGCCATTTACAGTTGTAACGGACACCTTAATCAACACTGCGCTGCCTTTGCCTGCCGCCATGGACGAGGGACTCTATGATATCCAGATCGTGACTCCAAATGGTATGAACGAGGTAAGTGGCGTCAGGTTTGAGGTATATGAGCCGGTTGACCTCAGCGCCGCTGCAGGTGATGCCCAAACGACCAAAGGAGTGGATATGCCGGGTGATGGCATCGTCCCTGTTGAAGTCATCCTTTCAACAGACGATCGCGAAGAAGTAGCCCCGGCAACCGCGAACAAAATGGAAATCGAAGTCACTGTCGATCCGGGAACCGAGATAACGCTGCAAGACGGGACAGCCTATTCCGGAGTGATTGATCCTCCGCGTCAGGTTCCTGTTACGGAGGACATCGCGTCCGAAGTTGAGGACGCCGCCAATGCCGTCGTTTTTACAATGGGCAGCGCGACAGAGAGATTGGAACTCGGGGACGACCAGTTCCTGGTCGTCACGGTGGACATTACCCTGTCAAGCGATGCTCCCGAGCCTCTGATCTATTACCTCGAGGCGGATAATTCGGTAACCCTTGCGGGTGTCGACGGAGAAAAAGGCGGCGTTTCATATCTGCAGGGTGGTGCGGTGCTTGCCACCCAGGTTGACGTGCCTGAATCTGGTTATACGACCTATACGTTCGGTTTGATGCTGGATCATATGTCTACATTTGTGGCAGGTACACTGTCTGGAGGAGGTGGAACTTCCGGAGGCGGAATGGGCGCTGCGGGGGGATCTAGCTGTTTTATCGCCACGGCAGCCTATGGGTCGTATATGGAGCCCCACGTGAAGATTCTGCGTGACTTCCGGGATCGATTCCTGATTACGACTATTGCAGGCAGGGCATTTGTGGGACTTTACTATACCTACTCGCCCCCTGTGGCCGACTTTATCGCAGGACATGACACCCTGCGGGCACCCATGCGCTGGGCTCTTTTGCCTCTAGTGGGTGTTGCCTGGCTGGCCCTTCATTTTGGTCTATTGTTGCCGCTGGTCATCATCGTGCTCTTTTTTATGCTATTCGCCACTCCGATTGGTATCCATCGCAGGAGATGGGTTCGGGAGCGATAGGCGATAATTGATTCGTGTGAGCACAGGTGAGTCTGAATGATGTCATGGCCTCCGTCACAAACGGCGGCCATGACGATTTTCAGCGAAACATTTTGAAACTACTTATCTTTGATGAGCATGGTGGAGGGATCCAGGAAAAGCTCCGGCTGGGAAGCTTCGTTTTTACCGCCTTTCAGAGAAAGTACATTGATTTCCTTGCCGGTCGGCTGAAGCTGGATGGCGGCTTCGAAAAGATCGATGACCGGTGACAGGGCCGCCGGAATGCCGTCTTCATCCGGTGATTCATGCCGGTGGGAGCGGACCGCAAACCAGCCGCGGAAATCGTGCTCTTGGGCCGATAGCTTCAAACCGGTCAGAAGATCCCGATCCGGGGGTTCGAAAGACAGACCATCGATGATGACCAGCTGGGGGTAGAAGATACCTTGATCCATGAGGTCGCTCATCCGCTCGTCGAAAACCGGGACGGTAAAGCTTTCGGCCCGGAACGTCATGATAAACCGGTGGGGCAGAATGGCCTCCCAAAGCTGGTTTATCGGCTGCACGTGGTACTGTTCGGCGAGCAGACGGAACACTTCCTTATACCAGAGATCGACCTTCTTCACCGGATCGTTCAGGCTGATATGAAGAACGTTCTTGCCCTCGAGTTGACTGTTGAGGGCGATCTGAACAAGGAACGCGGTTTTTCCGACGCCGGCACGGGCCGTGATCGCACCGAAGCCGCCTTCCGGCAGCATATCTTCGCCATTGGGCGCCAGAAGCCGTATGGGATTGCGCAGGATCAGATCGTTTTTCAGCATTTGAAAGCTCCTCTCTTTCAGCGAGATAACCTGAGCCGCACGATCTGTCGAGACCCCCCCGTGTGGCCGGATGTTCGGTTGGGGCGGTATCGGCGGAACGCTTCCGGGATGATAGTTTTGCATCCCCGGGCCGATTACGCAACGTTCTTTTTCTCCTTGGCCGCAGTCTTTTCCAGCTCCTCGGCAACACCCTTGGGTACCTGACGATAGGTGCCGAACTCCATGGTGAACTGGGCTTTGCCCTGGGTGAGCGAGCGGAGAACCGTGGAGTAACCGAACATCTCCGCCAGGGGCACTTCCGCTTCGACGACACTCATAACGCCTTCGTCCTGGGAGCCTAATATCATTCCCCGCCGCTGGTTCAAGGATCCCATCACCGCGCCCTGGAACTCGGTGGGAGTTTCCACCACGACTTTCATGATCGGTTCGTGGATCACCGGCCCGGCCTTTGGATAGACCTCCTTGAAAGCGTCCCTGGCCGCCGCCTGAAAGGCCATTTCCGAGGAGTCCACCGAATGCGCCGCACCGTCATTGAGGACGATCTTGACACCGGTGACCGGAAATTCCATTTTGGGGCCCTTGACCATACAGGCGCGGAAACCTTTCTCACAGGCGGGAATGTACTGCGTGGGTATCGCACCGCCACGGATCTCGTTTACAAATACAAATTCTTCGCCTTCAACCGGCTCCATATACCCGGCCACACGGCCAAACTGCCCCGCGCCGCCGGTTTGCTTTTTGTGGATGTAGTTGAACTCGGCCGACCGGGTGATGGTTTCCCGGTAGCGCACCCGCGGTATGCCGGTAGAGACATCCGCATTGTACTCCCGGTGCATCCGTTCCACATAGACTTCCAGGTGCAGCTCTCCCATACCTTCGATGATGGTTTCCCCGGTCTCATCGTCCACATAGGTCCGGAATGTCGGATCTTCCTTGGAGAAGCGGTTCAAGGCTTTGCTCATGTTGATCTGTGCCTTGTTGTCGCTGGGAGCGATAGCCAGTGATATCACCGGGTCCGGCACATACATGGAGGTCATGCTCCAACGGATGTCCGGAGAAGTAAAGGTGTCTCCCGAAGCACAATCGACGCCGAACAGAGCCCCGATATAGCCTGCCGAAATTTTAGTGATATCTTCCATCTGATCGGCATGCATGCGGACCAGGCGGCCGATCTTCACCTTCTTCCCACTGCGCACATTGACGACCGTGTCGCCTTTTTCAAGTTTTCCCTGGTAGACGCGGATGTAGGTGAGTTGTCCGTACTGGCCGTCCTCGAGTTTGAACGCCAGGGCAACCGTCGGTGCATTTTCATGTGATTTTAATGGCACGGGTGCTTCATCTTGGTCCATATCGAGTGCTTCGTTTTCCACATCCGTTGGTGCCGGCAGCAACCGCGTCACGGCATCCAGCAGCGGCTGTACCCCTTTGTTTTTATATGCGGAACCCATAAAGACCGGTGTCAGCTTCCGGGTCAGCGTGCCCCGGCGAACCGCCTCCAGTAACATCTCATCCGTCACCGGTTGCTCTTCGAGGACCGCTTCGGTCAGTTCGTCGGAAAACATCGTGGCCGCATCGATAAGCGCTTCCCGTTTTGCCTCTGCCTCACCGAGCAGGGATGCCGGGATCTCTTCGATGCGCACCGATTCTCCGTTGGGTCCGTCAAAATAGATCGCCTTCATGCTCACCAGGTCCACCACACCTTGATGATCGGCTTCAAGACCGATGGGAAGTTGCATGGCGATGGCGTTGTGTCCCAGTTTTTCTTTCAGTTGACGGATGACCCGGTCCGGATCGGAACCGCTGCGGTCGCATTTATTGACAAACGCAATGCTCGGGACCTTGTAGCGTTTCATCTGCTGGTCCACGGTAATGGACTGGGACTGGACCCCGGCAACCGCGCACAGCACGAGAATGGCACCATCGAGAACTCGCAGGGAACGCTCCACCTCGATGGTGAAGTCCACGTGTCCCGGAGTGTCTATGATATTGATTTCGTGATCGTTCCATTCGCAATAGGTGGCCGCCGATGCGATGGTAATACCACGCTCCTTTTCCAGTTCCATGGAGTCCATGGTGGCCCCCACACCGTCTTTTCCCTTGACATCGTGGATGGCATGTATCCGCTGGGTGTAATACAGAATCCGCTCAGTGAGTGTGGTCTTACCGGAGTCGATGTGGGCACTGATCCCGATGTTCCGCACATTCTGAATCTGTTCTTTCATGATGTATCGCCTCGTTATGTCTGGTTATAGCTGTTGCCAGAAAGATGTCCCGATAGCCCCCGAACTACAATGTAGCAACTTGAAGGGATTTCGGTGAAGGCAAACAAAAAACCCCATAATGGGCGTCCGTCCACCCAATGGGGATTATATGGCACACCATCAACAAGGACCCTAGATAATAGAGGTAAATTGGGACGTTGTCAATACTTTTTTTCGAACTAGCGAAATACTAACCGGAAAATCGGTACTCAGTATGCCCCTGGATTGATGATGCGGTGTTTTTCGGATTGCGTCAGATAGGAACATGGGGTATCGATGCATCCTGATTAAGGAGGGAAAGGGATGAAGCGGGTTGGCGACGCGAGGTCCGGACAAAAACAAGACAGATTGTGGTGGCGCTCCGGATTCAACGCGGCATGGCCGATATGCCTCGGCTATATTCCTATCGGACTGGCGTTCGGGGTGCTGGCGCAAAAAGCGGGCTTGAGCGTTCTCCACATCGGTCTCATGTCCATACTCGTCTTTGCCGGCTCTTCCCAATTCATCGCCGTTTCGTTGTTTCAGTCCGGCGCCGGAGCGTTTTCCATTATCCTGACGACCTTTGTGGTCAATCTGCGCCATGTTCTCATGAGTTCGGCTCTTTCTGTGTTTACGAAAGGCACCGGAAAAAGAATTCTGGCACTGTTCGCTTACGGGGTCACCGATGAGAGCTTTGCCGTGAACATGGCCAGGTTCAGGCACGGGACATGGGGCGTCCGGCCGGCGCTTGTCGTGAACCAGACGGCAAACGCCGCATGGATCCTGAGCACAATGGCCGGAGGGCTGGGCGGCCAGTTTATTCCGGCCCAAGCCTTTGGCATCGATTACGCCTTGATAGCGATGTTTATCATTTTGCTTGTCCTGCAGATACGATCACGATGGCACCTCATGGCTGCCATTGTGGCCGGGGGGACCGCCACCTTATGGTCGTTATGGATCCCCGGAAACTCCTACGTCATTGTTGGATCGGTCCTTTCAGCGAGTGTCGTCACTTTCGCCATGCACACCACCAAAAAGCTCACAGACCGGCACCGAAAGCCGGCAACGGATGATGCCTCCGGGAGGATGTCAGGCCATGACAACGACTGAATATCTGATGATTGTCGGCGGCATGGGACTGGTCACGTATTTGCCGCGCTGGTTGCTCCTGGCGTTGCTCTCCAACCGGCGCCTGCCGGGAATTACCGTGGCATGGCTGGATCTCATACCCGCGTCGATTCTCAGCGCACTGTTGCTCCCGGTCCTCATCACCGGCGGTCAACCGGTTCACCTTGACGTCATGCGAACAGAACTCTGGGCGGCCATTCCAACATTTGTTGTCGCCATAATGACTCGCTCCATGGGCATTACAGTGATACTGGGTATGCTGATATTCTGGGGGTTGCGCAGCTTACTTTAGGCAGTGTTGGACGTTCTAGGGCTTCGTCGGTGGCATATGTGGAAAGACATTGTGCCGACCTTCGAAAATGCTACCGGTGATGCTTTTTGTATCGTCGGGTCAAAGGTTTGTTCCGGAGCAGAATATAGGTGGCGCCTGCCCCGCCATCGCAGAGCCGCGCACTTGAAAAGGCCGCCATCCATTTTCGCCAGGGACCCCTGGTCAACCACTCACGCACCTTTTCCTTGAGAACCGGCTTTTCCTTGGACGACAAGCCGCGTCCATGGATAACAAGGATCCCCTGTTTGCCGGAACGGCGTGCCTCTGTCATGAATTGCCCGAAGGCGGTCTCGGCCTGGTCGGCGTTCTTTCCGTGCAGGTCCAGGTGGGCCTGAATCGCAAATTCCCCGTTATGGAGCCTGGCGGACATATTGGGATGCACGCAGGGGCCGGTGCCTTCCATGTATTCGGGGGTATCCCTTACTCGGAAGCCTCGACCGTTGTTAATGAGTTCCTGAAGTCGCAGAGTGGATTCGGCATCTTGGGAAACGCGGTGGGAGGCGGATGTGCGTGCTTGGAGCCTTTTGACGGCCCTGCTCCTCGAGCGCAAAGGGGTGACGTCCGACATTTCTCTTTTAAAGAGTTGATCGTCATCCTCCGACGGATGAAGATTGTCTGGTGGCTCCACCGATGGCGTGAAGGTGTCGCCATCCTTGAGAATGATCGACCGGCTCTCCAACAGTCGTTTAAGGTCTTTGAAGGGCCGGTTTCTTTCGGAACCTTTGAATGAAGGCATGGCCCGGTACCGCTAAAAGATATAATGCGATTTTCCAGTCCGAATATAGCGGCCGCCCGGTATCTTGTCAAAGCCGTGGTGCCGATGTATGAGGTAAAATGGAAGTACACCCGGGTCCGGCCGGCGGTTGTCCCGAACGGAGCTGACGCAAATAGAGGAATCCCATGATCGATCAAATCGCAGTTTGCCCTGAAAAGTGGGTCAGCGCTGAGGAGGCGGTGGCAAAAATCAAGAACGGGAGCCGGGTGTTTATCAGCCCCGGTTGCGGCGAACCCCAGTGCCTGATTCGGGCGATGGTCCGGGACATGTCCCTCCAGGACATCATGGTATATCAGATGCTTTCCTCGACCCTGGCCAGTTATGTCGATGAGCCTTCTTTTCTTCGACGGTTTTCCCTGAAGCTGTTTTTTATCAGCACGCGGATGCGCGAAGCCGCCTTTGAAGGGAAAATCGATTATATTCCAGCCTATCTGTCACAAATACCGGATCTCTTTTCGAGTCATCGCATCGGGCTGGATGTTGCCTTGATACAGGTGAGTCCGCCGGATCGCTATGGATACTGCAGTCTCGGAGTGTCCGTGGACATCACGCGCTCCGGAATGGATCGCGCGGAAAAGGTCATTGCCCAAGTTAATCCCCGTATGCCCCGCACGTGGGGTGACAGTATCGTGCATCTGGATGAGATCGATTATCTGGTGTTTAACGAAGAACCCCTGGTGGAGGATCCGCCCCGGGACAAAGACCCGGAGGTGGTGCGCCGCATCGGACTGTATGTTTCCCAACTCATTGATGACGGGGCCACCCTCCAAGTCGGATTCGGCAGTCTGCCCAATGCGATCCTGCCGTATCTGGGCTCCAAGAAGGATCTGGGGCTG
>Ga0056111_1000148_pt1 | contig 10819 bp, 16 predicted proteins | sample WorMetloBBELIZE2_FD_83874 | JGI IMG/M metagenome (GOLD analysis project Ga0056111, IMG submission 83874) | Marine gutless worms symbiont microbial communities from Max Planck institute for Marine Microbiology, Germany - Olavius longissimus B... ... | reverse complement strand
GGGGGGGGCCACTGCAAAGCGTGTATCGACGTGATCGAAAAGACCGGGCAGTTTCAAATAACCGGAATCATTGACAAGATCGAGCAGCGGGTATTGGGCTACCCGTTCGTTGCCAGCGATGATGAGCTACCGCTCGTTACCCGGCAATCCAACAAGCTTTTGATTACCATTGGGCAGATAAAAAGTCCGGAGAAACGGCTCCGTATTTACGAACGTATCATGAAACTCGGAGGGAATTTAGCCAAAGTTGTTTCTCCTTTGGCGTATGTTTCACGCCATGCGCGGATTGGAAAAGGGACGATCGTGATGCATGGCGCTGTCGTTAATGCCGGAGCTGACATCGGAGAAAACTGTATTATCAACACCCGGGCCATCGTCGAGCATGATGTAGCAATCGAATCCCATTGCCATATTTCTACCGGAGCGGTGGCTAACGGGAATGTAAAAATAGGTTCGCGAACATTCGTCGGAAGCCAGACGGTCATTAAAGAGAACGTCAGAATCGGGTCCGGTTGTACGCTAAGTGCCGGTGTTCGAATCATGAAAAATGTTGCCGCAGAAACTACGATCCGCGGCTCCTCAGACGCATAAAGGTAAACGATGAGAATAGTCTTTATCGGTTGTGTCGAGTTTAGCAGGCGTGCATTAACGACATGTTTGGATGTAGGGTCCGACATAGCGGGCGTGATAACCCGAAAAAAGTCGGAATACAACTCCGATTTCGCAGATGTGGGAAGTGTTGCCGAAACAATGGGTATTGACTGCCTGTACACCGATGGGATCAATGATTTACAAACTTGTGAATGGATTCGTGGGCATCGGCCTGAAGTGATCTTTTGTTTCGGTTGGTCACAGCTAATCGGAAAGGAACTTCTCGACATGCCGCGACTAGGCATCGTAGGGTACCATCTCGTAATGTTGCCGGCCAATCGGGGCAGGCATCCGCTTATTTGGGCATTGGCTTTGGGGCTGGAAACCACCGGCAGTACATTTTTCTTCATGGATGAAGGAGCCGACTCCGGAGATATTTTAAATCAGAGGGAACTACCCATCGCGTACGAGGACAACGCAACGAGTCTTTATGAGAAGATGTGCACAACCGCCGATAACCAGATCCGCGAGTTTCTACCGCAGCTATACTCAGGGAAATACATGCGTGTTCCTCAGGATCACAAACGTGCAAATCTATGGCGGAAGCGCGGTAAAGTCGACGGCCGAATTGATTTCCGCATGAGCAGCCGCAGCGTTTACAACCTGGTGCGGGCACTCACACGGCCATACCCTGGCGCCCATGTGGAGACAGCCAAGATGGACGTGCCGGTTTGGCAGGCGCAGGAAATTTCTGATGTGCAACCCAACATGGAACCGGGCAAGGTTCTCGATGTCCGGAATGGGAACATAACAGTAAAGTGTGGAGAAGGGGCGGTGATTCTTCTTGAGCACGGCTTTGATCCTCTACCTCGGGAAGGAGATTATCTGTGAAAGAAACGGTTTTAGTGGTAGCTGCCCATCCGGATGGTGAAACCCTGGGGTGCGGAGCCACTCTCCTGAGGCATGCGCACCGCGGTGACACGCTGTTTTGGTGCATTGTTACAGCGATATCAGAGCAATATGGCTGGCCCAGAAAAAATGTCAAGAAACGGGAGAGAGAGATTCAAGCGGTATCGGATCATTATGGCTTTGAGGGAGTCTATCAGTTGGGGATGCCGACAGCTCGTTTGGACGAACAGTCCTTGGGAGATTTGGTTGAGGCGCTTGGCGACGTGGTTCGCGACGTGAAACCCACCACCATCTATCTGCCCTTTCCAGGGGACGTCCATAGTGACCATCGAACGGTCTTTGATGCTGGGTACAGTGCTGCTAAATGGTTTCGCTATCCATCTGTGAAGCGGGTATTGGTCATGGAAATCCCATCGGAAACCGACTTTGCTCCCCCGTTTGCTAAAGCAGTATTCTCACCCAATGTATTCATAGATGTGAGCAACCATTTCCAGGGGAAACTGGAAGCAATGCAGCTATATGCCGGTGAATTAGGCGAGCATCCGTTCCCTCGTAGTGAACAAGGCATTAAAGCCCTGGCTACGCTGCGCGGTGCCGCATGTGGCTGCGAGTATGTCGAGGCCTTTATGCTGTTGAAAGAGTTACAGAGGTAACAGGTCAGTGCGATTAGCCATGTTCACGACGATGTACCCCGGTGTTTCGCGTTTTCTGGAGGTGTGGGCCGAAAGTGTGGTTGCCCAGACAGATACAGACTTCGACTTGTTTGTGGCTTTGGACGGCATGATCCCCGATCAGGCCGTGTCGGCTTGCAAACGCGAACAGGTGACGTGGCTGCCGGCCCCAAAGGGTGTCTCACATACCCAGGTTCGCAGTAGAGCATTAGAATATCTTGTCGATGCTTGCGATGCCGTGGTCTTCGTGGATCCCGATGATGTACTGTTGCCCGGCAGAGTGGCAGCCGCCAGGGAAGCCCTGTTTGGTTCGGATATAACCTGCTGTGCCATGCGGTTGATCAATGAGCAAGGAAAGGATCTCGGACGCAAATTCGATCCCGTAGGCGGCATCGACGCGCTTCATCGGGCGAACGTGTTTGGATTAACGAACAGTTCGTATCGGACTGCAGCCCTCAAATCTTGCCTGCCCGTGCCCGATGGGTGCATTTTAATGGACTGGTTTGCCGCAAGTATGGCCGTCCTGAAAGACTTTAAGGCCGTCGTTGACCCGACCTCGTTGATGCTATATCGGCAGTATGGTTCTAACACGGCACGGGTGGTGTCTCCCTTCACTGAAAAACACGTGCTGCAGGCAGCACAACTCATGGATGGTCACTACGATTGCCTTTCTAAAGCCGTGAAAGGAGATCTTCCAGGGATTTTTAATGAAGCACGTGAGAAGGTGAGAATTTTTCTTGAAACGATGCGTCAAAATACGGCTGTGCTCAAGACATATGTGAAGGCTTTGAATAGCCTTGATTGTGATCATGTGTGGTGGTCTTGGGTCGCCCATCCCCTACTGGAGAATATATGGAAACACTAACTATCAATGGCAGAATCATTGGCCCTGAAGAACCCCCCTATATAATTGCGGAGATCGGTTCCAACCACAACGGCGACATGGAATTGGCCAAAAAAATGATTGACGCTGCGATTGATGCAGAGGCAGATGCCGTGAAATTCCAATCCTGGTCCAAAGCCTCCCTCATAAGCAAGGCAGAATACGAGCGAAACACCGAGTATGCCGACAAGCATCGACACTTTGGAACACTCGCCGAGATGTGTGAAGCGTATCAATTTACACCTGAACAGCACCGGGAGGTAGCGTCTTATTGTACCGATAAGGGTATCACGTTCCTATCCACCCCGTTCTCAATGCCGGAGACCGACCTTTTAGAGCAATTGGGCGTACCTCTCTTCAAGGTTGCATCCATGGATGTAAACAATGTACCGCTGCTGAACCACATCGGGTCTAAAGGAAGACCCGTGATACTGTCCACCGGGATGTCTACTCTCGGGGAGGTGGAGCGTGCGGTGGAAGCACTGCGCGGAGCGGGTTCAGGACCTATTTGCTTATTACACTGCATCGCGATTTATCCACCGAAATATGAAGATATTAATTTGCGAAATTTGAAGACTCTCCGTACGTTGTTTGATCTGCCAGTTGGGTTCAGCGACCACTCCATTGGTACCGCTATCCCGTTGGCGGCTGTTGCATTGGGGGGTATGCGTTATTGAAAAACATTTTACCTTGGATAAGGAGATGAAAGGTTGGGACCACTGGATCTCTGCTGATCCAAAAGATCTAGCGGAGATCGTGCGCGAAGGCCGAAATATTTTCACCGCCCTGGGTAGCTACAGACGTGTGGTTGCCCCCGATGAAAAAGCCAAAAAGCGTGCCTTCCGCAGAAGCGCGGTTGCCGCTCGGGATCTTTCCGCAAGCACGGTATTGACCGCCGAGGATCTGGTCTTTAAACGCCCGGGAACGGGAATCGGCCCTGACGAGTTGAATTATCTTGTTGGTCGAACCCTGAACCGCGACATTGCCGAAGACAGCGAGCTAAACTGGACAGATCTAAAATAACGGAGTTAGATCATGGCGCTGAACAATGTAGTTGATGTAGGCGGCAGACCCATAGGGGATGGTTCCCCGAGCTTTATTGTGGTGGAACTCGGGGTGTGCCACGAACAGAACGTGTCACTTGCCAGACAGTTTATCCGAGAAGCCAAGCGTGCAGGCGCAGACGCCGTGAAGGTGGAATCTTTCCAGGCCGATGACTTCGTTTTCGACAAGGAACTATCCCATGCCTACGGTATCGAGGGAGGAGAGCGCACAGAGAACTACTATCAGATGCTCAAACGATTAGAGCTGACCTATGACAACTATGCAGAACTAAAGCACGAAGCTGACAGCCAGGGCATCCTGTTTTTTTCGACAGTGCACACCGCAACCAATGCCGATGCAATGCAGGCAATGGGTGTGTGCGCTTTTAAAATAGCCTCAAGTGATGTAACCAATCTGCCGCTTATTCGCGATCTATCTCGTCGGGGTCTACCTGTGTTCATGGACACCGGCGGTGCTTACATCAGTGAAGTGGATCACGCGATTCGGGAATTCGAAGCATCCGGTTGTATCGACCTCATCTTGATGCATAATCCAATCGGATACCCGGCACCTTTGGAGAAAACCGATCTGCGCATGATTCCATCTTTGAAAGCACTATTCGAGTTGCCTGTAGGACTGTCCTGCCACACTCCAGGATTCGATATGGTGGTGGCTGGCACAGCGTTGGGAGCCAACGCCATGGAAAAACCCATATCCCGAAACCGCGCGCTACCTTCTCCGGAGCACGTGTTTTCTTTTTTAGTTGAAGAAGTCGGGGAATATGTGGCCAAGGTGCGAAATATCGAAACCGCGATGGGAGGAAAGCGCCGCGTAAATGTCTCCGGTGAGACATATGCACGTAAAACCCGACGCGGTATTTATGCCGCCCGCCCCATCCAAACGGGGGAAATCCTAAGTGTCGAGAATGTTGTGTTTGGCCGCCCGCAAAAGGGTATTCCATCGAATTGGCTGACAATGTATTGGGCATGACAGTGCGACGTCCTCTGGACCGGCACGAAGCCATTCACTGGAAGGACTTGGAGTGATGGAATCCGCATGTTTCATTCCTGCCAAGGGAAGATCTCGCCGGTTGCCGCGGAAAAACCTGCTGCCGGTAGGGGGGTGCCCATGGTGGTTCGTTCGGTACGCAGCGCTTGCGACTCAGGCAGATTTGACTTCGTGGGGGTGAGCAGCGACGACCAGACGATTCTGACCTTGGCGGAGGGAGCCGGGGCCGTGCCCTTACAGCGGGATGCAGCCCTATGCGGTGACGATGTGCGCGCCAAAGATGTTGTCTGGGAGCACCTTCGTGAAATGGACCGGAGATTCGACTACGTTGCTTTGTTCATGAACACCAATCCCTTCCGAACTGCTGAACATGCCCGAGAAGCTTTCGACTTAATCGTGGCGCGAGGAGCGCGTACCCTGGTCAGTGTCAATGAGTTTGAGAATAGTCCCGGGTTGGCTATGAAGATTCAGAAGGGGCGATTGCGGCACTATTACAACAAAAACATGGACTGGCTAAGAGAAAGTGAATTTCCTGTGGGGTACTGCCTCAATGGTGCTATTTTCATTGGACAATACGACTATTTTATGGAAAACAGGACTTTCCTTGAGGATGGCACTGTCCCGTACATCATGGACCGCATGGGTTCCTGAGATATCGATACCCCGGAAGACTACCGTTTGGCAGAGGCTTATCTGAGGATGGAAAATGATCGGAATTCTTAACTATGGTCTGGGAAACCTGCTGTCCGTCTTCAACGCATTGGAATTCCTTGATGGAAAGCCGGAGTTTGTGAGCGACGGGGCAAATCTTGCACGGGTCGACGGATTGGTCATACCCGGAGTCGGGCATTTCGGAAAGGGCATGCAGGCTTTAGAGGCTCTTGGCCTTGTTGAACCTCTCAACGAAGAAGTGATTGTAAGAAGGAAGCCGGTTCTTGGAATTTGTTTAGGTATGCAACTCATGTGCGCCTACAGTGAAGAAGCTGGCCGAAAAGGCTTGGGCTGGTTCGATGAACGGGTACGATTGCTAAACAGCAAAGAGCTCAGAACACCGAACATTGGCTGGAGCGAAGTTTCCATAACCGGAGGTCGCATGCGGGACGTTCTACTTTGTTCACAGCTACTATGTAGACGGAGATGCAGCCGCTGTGACTTCTTACATAAATTCGGATGTAAAAGTGGCCGCTTCCCTTGAGCACGAGAACATTTTTGCCACCCAATTCCATCCTGAGAAGAGCCAGCAGGATGGCCCCAAAGTGCTGGAGAACTTCCTAAAGGTGGTCGCCTATGGCTAAACGTCGTCTTGTGGTGTCACTGCTATACAACGATGGCATCATCGTGCAGAGCCGTAAGTTTGAACACACGAACGCTGTGGGCTCAATGAGTATAGCCATCGAGTTTTTTTAACGCTTGGGAGGCAGATGAGATTGTAATTCTTAACGTCGCCCGTGCCGATGAGGACTTCGAGTGTTTTGTCGACGATATTCGAGAAGTTTCCAAGTCCTCTTTCCTACCTCTTGCCGTGGGGGGCTGAGTCAACAGCATGGAGCGCGTTGCTGAGCTGTTCGCTAACGGTGCGGACAAGGTGGTCGTAAATACTGAGCTGATTCGCAATAAGTCATTTGCCCGCGAAATCGCAGGCTGCTACGGATCTCAAGCATTGGTCGCATCCATCGACGCCAAGATGGAGAATGGCGAACATTTCGTTTACATCAACCGGGGCCGAGATGCAACAGGACTGACGGCAGTCGAATGGGCCAAAGAAGTGGAAAGCTTAGGCGCCGGTGAGATACTCCTGACGTCCATAGACCAGGATGGCCAGAAAGACGGTTACGATCTTGACCTCATGGGAAAGGTGTCCGCCGCTATTAAAATACCCGTGATCGCGTTTGGAGGAATCCAGAATTTCAACGATATGGTGCAATGTTTAAATACAACCGGAGTCGATGCGGTAGCTGCAGGTAATGTGTTTCATTATTTCGAACAGAGTACACGTAAGGCCAAGCGTACCCTGATAGATGCCGGTGTGGATACGCGCGTACCCAACAATTATTTTAAATACTAGTGCCCTTTGGGCCTTGGGAGGTTTAAATGGACTATTGCAGGAGGTGCTGCTGCCCGAAGAATGCTCGCCCTTACATCGTTTTCGATGAAGATGGGATTTGCAGCGGATGCCGTGTGGCTGAGAAATTCATTGATGTGACTGGGACGAGCGTATGCGCGCTTTCAAGGACCTTGCAGCAACGTACAAAGAGATCGCAAAGGAAAGGAAAAATTTTTGGGACTGCATCGTGCCGGTTTCGGGAGGAAAGGACAGTCACTTCCAAGTGCATCTGACCAAGAACATCTTGGGACTCAATCCATTGCTGGTGACCTACAATCACTTGTTTAACACGCCCTTGGGAACACGCAATCTGAGAAATCTTGTATCCAAACTCTTATGTGACAATATTCGCTTCACATCAAACCCTGATGCCGTGCGCAAAATATTCGCATACATGCTCAAGAAATGCGGCGACCTCACTTGGCACTACCATGCGGGTATTCTGACCTTTCCATTGCAAATAGCTGTAAAATTCAACATTCCCCTAATTATCTGGGGGGAAAACAACTACTCGCACTTGGTTGGAACTTTCGATCCAGATGATATGGTGGAATTCTCTCGCAAGCACCGTAAGGACTTCGGGCTACGGGGCATTGAGGCTAAGGAGGCCGTGGGGCAGGATGGGATCGAATGGAGCGATATTGCACCTTTTGTTTACCCTGATGATGCAGACATCGAGGCAGTTGACGTCAAAGGGGTTTATATCCCAATTATGTTACTTGGGAAGAGAAGGCCCATGCCGAGGAGATGGTAGCGCGATACGGCTTCGGTACCGCCAAATCTCCCCGTGACCGAACGTTCAATCTTTATGCCAAGCTGGAAGATTGCCACGCTAATGGCGCGCATGACTATCTAAAGTACCTCAAGTTTGGTTACGGCCGCGCCACGGATGACGCATCGACAATGATCAGGCAGGGTTTTATCACGCGAGAGGAAGGGATTGACTATGTGAGGCGCCATGACCATATTCGCCCGCGCGATCTCGATATCTGGCTAAATTTCGCAAATATGAGCGAAAAGGAATTCATGAGCTACGTCGATCCAATGCGTGTTAAAAAATTTGGAAGAGAAACGATCATGGCGAATGGGAAGTGAAAGATTCCATTGCCAACCACATTACAGACGAGGGTGTAGAAGAGACGCGATTACCTCTAACGAATGATCATCGCAAGGACTACATCGAGGGCAAATATCATGTGGACGATCCAAGATGGCTCTTGGAGTACGACGGCTACGCCATCCTCTAATCATAGACAGGAGATGCCTTGATAGATATCCGCGACAATCTATGTACAGCAAGCACCACGATTAGAGAGATCATTGACATGATTACCAAGAGCGATGCGCTCATTGCCATCGTGATAGATGACGACGGACGACTTATTGGTAGTGTCACAGACGGTGATATTCGTCGTGCGATACTCGAAAACATTCCGATGGATAGCCCGGTGGCAAAGATCATGAACACATCGCCAAAGTATCTGCATGGCCGGGGGCAAAGGTACACGACTGGCACCTCTCACTCGGATAATCCCGAAGCCGTTATTCCCACTGGGTGATAAGACGGTGGTAGAGCACGTCATGGACGAATTCACGGCTCTCGCCTTCTATCGCTCCAGGGGCCTTCAGGTCATCATTGCCAGGCTATTCAATACCGTCGGCCCACGGCAGACCGGGGCCTACGGCATGGTGATTCCAAGATTTGTGCTGCAGGCGATCAAGGGCGAACCTCTGACGGTTTACGGCGATGGCAGTCAGACACGCACGTTTACCTACGTCAAGGATGTCGTCGAAGCCCTGGCCGGTTTAATGGAATCCGACCGATCTGTTGGGGAAATTTTCAACATCGGCGGGACCGAAGAGATCTCCATACGGGAACTTGCGGAGAAGGTGATCTAGGCGACCGGCTCGAAATCCACCGTTGAACTGGTGCCCTATGACAAGGCATTCGAAAAAGATTTCGAGGACATGCAGCGGCGTGTGCCGGGAATCGATAAGATAAAGGAGTATATCGGATTTGAACCTCAAACGGATCTGGACACCATTCTTCAACATACTATTGAGCATATGAAAAACCGCTAATACGATACTTTTTTCGCCGCAATCGCCACTTGCCACTCTTTAGGTGAAATCCATTCATGAGCTCCGATCGATGACCTACCTGTTACCCACCGCTTCTTTTCTGATCTGCCTGGTCATGACACCGGTGGTGCGTCGAATCGCCATCCGTCGAGGATGGGTGGCCCAGCCCAATCAGGACCGCTGGCATCAAAAAACAACCGCCCTTATGGGGGGTATCGCGATTTATTGCGGCGTGTCCATTCCTCTGTTGTTTATCGCAGACTTCACATCCGTGATATCCCACATTGTTCGGACCCCCGGATCGATTCCGATTGCAGATCCTGTGGCAGCTTTGTGGATCGGTGTGACCTTGATGTTTGTATTGGGGTTGCTGGATGACTTCATCAACATCAAGCCCCACACAAAGCTTCTTGGCCAGATCATGGTCGCATCCATGGTGGCGTTTTTAGGCTTCAGGCTGAACTGGTTTGTTTCTCTGACCGGGGACACCATGGTGACCATTTTCTGGATTGTCGGCGTCACAAATGCGATGCACCTGCTCGACAACATGGATGGTTTGTGTGCTGGTGTGGGACTGATCGCTGCGCTGATGCTCGCCCTGATCTTCGGAGACGGTGTGCCTCAAATGATGACGGCAGCCCTCATTCTGGCCGCTGCCTTGGCCGCCTTTTTGTTTTACAACAGCAATCCAGCAACTATTTTCATGGGTGACTCGGGCAGTTTGATGATCGGTTTTTCGCTGGCCTTGTTGAGTCTGGCCTATGCCGAACTTCACGCGGTCACCCGGGTCGCCGCATTCACTGTCCCGATTCTTATTCTTCTGGTCCCCATCTTCGATACCACGCTGGTGACGCTCATCCGCACCCTCAGCGGCAGAAAAGCATCCATCGGAGGAAGGGATCACGCATCTCACCGATTGGTATTAATGGGATTCAGTGAACGGGGGGCGGTGCTGTTTTTGTCCGGGATTGCCGTCATATCCGGCTTTAGCGCTTTCTTTGTCAGTCGTACGGATAATTTGACCTCCCCGGCGGTTATCATTCCAACCGGAGTGGCCATCTTGCTGATGGGGATCTATTTGGCCCAGTTGCGGGTATATCCTGAAAAAGAGTTTTCCGTCCTTCGGGATAAAGCGCATACGCCGATTCCGATCGAGGTCACTTACAAGAAACACATTTTGCTGGTCCTGATGGATTTGGGACTGATCGCTCTCTCCTACTACCTCGCCTATTGCCTCCGCTTCTCCGGAAGTGAATTTACCTATTTTTTTAAGGCGTTCTTGCTGTCCTTGCCGGCCGTCATCGCATGCAAGTTTCTGGCGTTTTTCGCCATCGGGATTTATCGGGACATCTGGCGGTACATGAGCATCAACGATGTCTACGTGTACCTGAAGGCATCCACGGTGGGTACGCTCCTGGCGGTGGTGGCCGTTACGTTTTTATTCCGATTTGAGGATTTTTCAAAGGGCATTTTCATCATCGATTGGTTCCTGACAACCGGTTTTCTGCTCGGGACCCGAGGTTCTTT
>Ga0056111_1000146_pt1 | contig 10908 bp, 9 predicted proteins | sample WorMetloBBELIZE2_FD_83874 | JGI IMG/M metagenome (GOLD analysis project Ga0056111, IMG submission 83874) | Marine gutless worms symbiont microbial communities from Max Planck institute for Marine Microbiology, Germany - Olavius longissimus B... ... | reverse complement strand
CCTTGTCTTTCACTTTTTGAAGGACGTCATCGATGTCCGTCCCGGGAAGAAATTCGATGTTGATCTGGGACAGGCCCTCGGAGCTGATGGAATGGATTTTCTTTACCCAGTCCAGACCTTTGAGTTTGTTTTCGATCTCGATGGTAATGGAGGTCTCCATATCCGTAGAGGACACCCCCTTGTAGTTGGTGGAAACAAAGACATTGGGGATCGTGATGTCCGGCTCGTTTTCCCGGGGCAGGGCCATATAGCAGTAAACACCCACCACGATGATGATCATCGCCAGCACGAAAACACTGATACGGTTGCGGATGGCGGTATCCGAAACGATCATTTGAGAATTTCCTCCACCGCAGTTACACGCTTCACCACCTTGACTTCTTCCCCGTCGTTGAGGCTGCGGTGGCCGACCACCACCACATCCTCACCCGGTTCGAGACCCTCGGTGACTTCGACGCGCCATCCATCCAGAAGCCCCAGTTTCACGGAACAGGCCTTTGCGCGGTTTTCCCGGACAACGTAAACGATTTGATCGTCATTCCGACTGATGACCGAATACAGCGGTATGGAAAGACCGTTCGGAAGTTCTTTTTTTATGATCTCGACCCGGGCGAACATGTCCGGCAAGACTTCCCCTCCGGAGTTGTCCAGCTTGAGATCCAGATTGTAGAGCCGTGCCATGGGATCCGCCGTCTTCGACAGAAAATGCTTTTTTGCAACAAAGGTCCGCCCATCCAGGGCATCAATGCGGACATTGAATGTATCGATGCGTTGCACCGCCGCAACGTCCGATTCCGGGATGCCCACCCGGACCTTCAGCCTATCGATCTCCAGCATCTGCGCCACCGGATCACCCACGGCCAGGTACTGCCCCTCATCGATGTGCATGGCGTTCACCACACCCGAAAAGGGTGCCCGGATGCTGGTCCGCTCCAAGGCGATCCGGGCATTGTCCATGGCAGCGCAGGTTCTTGCCAGTTCGGTAACGGCATTGTCCAGCTGGGACTGGGACACGGCCTGGCGATTGTGCAATTTTTTGAGCCGCTTCAGTGCGGAGTTGGCGAGTTTATGGGATGCCTTTGCCGAGGTGTAGGCATTTTGGTAGTCCCTGGAATCGATCCGGACCAGCACATCCCCCTTGGTGACGGCAGCCCCCTCGGTGACGGCAGCCCCCTCGGTGACGACCTTTTCAACTACTTTCCCGGCGACCTCGGCCGATATGGTCAGTTCCACCCATGGCTCCGTCACGCCGGGGAGATCGATCTGGTCGCGTATCATGCCGGGTTTCAGACTCAGGGTCACCACATTCAACGGCGGCTGTTCTTTTTGGATGCTCGCCTGATTTTCTTCCTTGATGACCTCGGCCTTTGATTGGATTTTGAAAAACAGCAGCGAATGGCGCCTAGCAGGCAGATAATGACAAGGGCCGGAATCATTCGGCGAGCCCTGAGAGAAATGGGGGCTTTTTTTCCGGTGTGCGTGTTTGACCTTCTTGATGTTTCATGATGTAGCATCCAGCGTTTTAGTGTTTCATTCCAGCCGCGATACGGCGGCCCTCCGGGCGCACCGAACCCCAGGATGCTTCCGGTTTGCTGCGCAGCATTCCGATGACATTCTGCAGCGTAAATTCCACCTGTTCGCGAATCTTGAAGTCGTTTCGCGACATCAGGTAATGGAGGCTGATGCCGTCGATGTACCCCAGAAGATTGATGGCAAACTTCTCCGCATCCCTTGCCCATTCGGGGCGAAAGACACCCTTGGAGATACCGTCGAGCAAAATATTTTCCAGAATCTTGCGCATCCCCGTGTGGACTTCCTTCATCACATGGCGGCGCTCGTAGAGGGCCCCGTCTTCGAGCAACGTGTGTTGCAGAATTTCAATTGAAAAGCGTGCCGTAAGCGGATCGATCGGGTCGACCAGAGCCGTACTGACCTCCACAAATGTTTTCATGCGCTCCACCGGATCGTCGATGCATTAAATTTCTGCTGTAATCGTATCTTCAAACTGGTGCATCCATTCGACGATGGCTGCTACGAAAATATCCGTTTTCGTCTCAAAATATTCATACAGGGTCCCTTTGCCGACACCCGCTGCAATTGCAATCTGGTCGACACTGGTGGAGGCAAAGCCTTTCAGCACAAACAGATCGAGGGCTGCCCGAGCGATTATCTTTTTCTTTTCTTCACGGTTTACAAATTTTGGCGACATTCGATGATCCTTGTTGTATGATGCTGCCGGTCGACTTCCAGCGAATCGCCTTTAACCGACCGATAAGTTCTCTATAGTATACCTTATTTTTAGGATCAAGTAAATTGCAATGTAATATAGTTGTAAAATTACAGTTAGTTATATGAAATATTCGGCGCAACCGAGCCGTCCCTAGGGCGCATGAGCCAACCGCTCTATTTCCGACCATTCAGTCGATTTGATCGCTTCTAGATGAAGATCGCGGGAGGCGGCCTCGCAGGTTTGCAGAAGGAACCGGTTGGAATCTGCCTGGGCATAGGAGGATGTTATGGAAAAAGCCAAGCTGTTAAATGAAGTTAAGAAGGCATTTAAGACGATGGTCACCCACGAATCCATCTGTGATGACAAAGAGGAGATGGGATTTCTGGTCGATGCGTTTGCCGTCTACGTCAGTCAGCACTATACCCAAGACGAGATCATTGAAAGAATAGGAACAGAAGAAGACTTGTTAAAATTTTTCGAGGAATATCTGGATCATCTGAAGTACCATCTGTGAGGCTTCCCGGACCGGAGTTCGCATTCACCCGCAAAGATGGCAAGAAAAAGTAAAACAAATGACCGGTCACCCGAATGCAGATGATGCGTCGGATGCCAGGGCTTTTGCACGGTCAGCAATGGCACAAAAAGATCAACAGGAATAGACTATATTAGTTAATAATTAAGGGGATTAGAGCAGGTACTGACGTGATGCTCTAATCCCCTTCATGTTGGGTGTGTAGTCGGCAGGCGGATAGTAAAAGCGATACGGGTCTTCTTCCGGCTTCTATAGAGGTTGTCAAAAAAACGTTCCGATTGGCGGACGTTTTTTTGTTACAACCACTTATGCCGCTATCCTTATTTCGGAACATATTTATGACAAGCGGTATAAGTTAACCCTTTCCTATTCTGAACATCTTTGTGCCACAGGATGGGCATATGCCTTGGATTGCCGGTTTTCCGTTTTTCATCGTTATCCTCTTCGGGCTTTTCATTTCTCTTTTTGATCTGCATTTCACACAGTAAGCTTCCATGTTTTTATCTCCTCTCGTTTGTGTGGTACAATCGATAGTAAAGAAGAAAATAAATTGCCACAATAAAAACGAAATTTGTCCAATATTATGACTTGAATTCTCCAAAATGTCAAAAATTCGGACGTATTCGTAAAATCGCATAGCGATTTTACTCGCCGATAATCTTCACCAGCACCCGTTTTCTTCCGCGCCCGTCAAACTCGCCGTAAAAAATCCGCTCCCAGGTGCCGAAATCGAGTCGACCTTCTGTGATGGCCACCACGACCTCACGCCCCATGATCTGTCGCTTCATGTGTGCATCGGCATTGTCTTCTCCCACATTGTGGCGATACTGGTTGACGGGCTCGTGGTGAGCCAGTTTTTCCAGCCAGATGTCGTAATCGTGATGCAGGCCGGATTCGTCATCGTTGATGAAGACAGAGGCAGTGATATGCATGGCGTTTACCAGCACCAGGCCTTCCGTGATACCGCTTTCCCCGAGGCACGCCTCTACCTGCGGCGTGATATTGATCAGCGCCCGGCGGGTGGGCACCTCGAACCAGATCTCTTTCCGATAGGATTTCATGTCTGTTTCCTGTACCGTTAAGTTTTAGGGGTTACTTCTATTATCGCCGAAAATCATGCATTTATTATCGTGATAGATTTAGGGTTCAAAGGTTCAGGGGTTCGGGGGTTCAAGGGTTCGGGGGTTCAAGGGGTTGGGGCTTCCGTCTTCGCCAAGGCTACGCCGGACAAGCCGCCCTCCGGGGTTCCGGCTTCGCTCTTTGAGCTACGACGGGACAAGCCGACCCCACAAGCAAAGGGGTCGAGTGAAGGGCTGAAAAGACTTAGTGTGCCCAGTGATGTAAATGACGATTAGGGGACGTCAAAGCCAGACCTTCAACGAAGGTCTATATACTATATATAATGATCTATCATCAACCAAACACTTGAAACCTTGACCCCTCGAATCCTTGGATCCTATTGAAACCAGGGACGCCATCGCGATAACTTGGGGGCTTACCACATCTAAAACCGGTGAGGAGGCGCTCCCGCTATTTTAACCTCGCCCCCAATGCCCTGGTCTCTGCCAGGTAATTGCCCGCTCCGCATTCCATGAGTATATCGATGGCGGCGATGATGGATTCCCTGGCCATCGCGGTCTTCCCCTGAAAATGGTACAGGTGGCTCAGACCCATATATGCCTGTCCCAGAATGCCCCTGGCGCCCATGGAATTGGCAACCTGGATGGCACGCTGGTAATGGGCTTCCGCCTGGTGGGCGGCGCTCGCCGATGACTTGATCAAAAACCCGAAACTACGAAAGATGGTTGAAATGGACGCCCGGGTTTTGGCCCGGGTCATACCCAGGAATATGTCCCCGAGAATTAACTCCGAGAATCCGTAACGCAGACGGGCCTCGTTTTTGAGCCATGACAGCTGCAATATTTGAATCTGCTCAATCCCCTCTTTGAGTCGCCCCTCGGCTACGGTGACCATCGCCAGATAGACTTGCGCAGGACTGCCCAGCACTTCACTGCCATGATGCCAAGAGTGCTCCACCACTTCCTGTAGCAGCGGTTTGGCTTCCTCATACTGGCCGCAGGAGACATGGCTCAATCCAAGGAACAGCTTGGGGAGTTCTGCATACAGGGGGTCGGCGGAAGATTCCATGGCCTTATGATTGCTGCGGATGGCTTTTGTAAAATTGCCTTCCGAAAGAAATCCCCACCCCCTGACGATACGTCCCCAGGTGATTCCCCGGATGTTGGCATATTCCTCACCATATACTTGAAGCGCCCGGCCCGCCTCGTGGACTTTTTGGCTCAGGCCCCTGGCCCAGTTAATAAATCCAAAGGCAGCCAGCGATTGATAAAAGGGATAATGATCCGTTTCAAACTTGTCCGCCAGAGCCAAGGCCGACTCCGCATGTGCGTGCGCTTCATCGAACATTCCCAGCTCGACGCAGACCCAAGGCAGCCATGAGCAAGTATAGCCCTCTAGCCGTTTACTTCCGATGTCTTTCGCGATACCCATTGCCCGTTGCAGATAGCGGTAGGACTCTCTTAGTTTTTCACGACCCCATTTAGCGACCCCGAGGCCGACCAGGAAAAGACCCCGGATTTCTCTGTCGGCAATGGACTCGGCAAATTCGCTATACTCCTCGAAGAGTTTTTCGAGTTCCTGAAATCGGCCACGATAGTAGAACACCGGGACCCACTTGTTCAGCACCTCGATGAGCAGTCCATCCTCTGCCGCAGATCGGTTGGTTAGACCGATCAGCAGAGTGAGCGCCTCCATATAATGCAAGTGTGCCTCTTCGGCGGCATGTTGTTTGAGGCTTCTACCCCCCGCCCGTGTCAGGTAGTCGACCGCTTTGTGCAGGGATTGGCCTTTTTTAAAATGAAATGCCAGAGTTTCAAAGAACTCCTCGAGGTCTTCCGCGTAAAGGGATTCGATGCTTCGGCCGATACGTTCATGGAATTCCTGGCATTCGGTTTTTAGCAGCCCCGAATAAACGATGTCCCGGGTCAGCGTGTGTTTGAATTCGTATTGCACATCCGGTGGGTTCGATGTCACCCTGATCAGATCGAGCCCTTCCAGTTCATCGAGGCTGGCTTGCAAATAGTCTCTGTGAAGGGTGATTTTCTCCAACACATCAAGCCCAAATGATTGTCCGATGACTGATGCTTCCTGGAGAATATGTTTCATTTCGGGTCGGAGACGATCCAGCCGTGCGGAGATAACCCCATTGACGGTTCGTGCGATCTCCGGCGGATTGATCTGGCCAAATTCCATGATCCCCTTGACTGGTGCAGCAATTCCGATTCAATAAGGGAGTTTGTCACTTTTTCCAGGTAGTAGGGATTGCCGCCGATATGTTCCTCTATGAAGGTTACCAGCCCCGATGGGAGCTGCTCGGATCGCAGCATGGAGCTCACTATGAGCTGCGTATCTTTGAGGGTCAGATCGTTTAAGCGTATCTCCTGGTGGGGTATACGACTCCTTCCTGTCAGGCGATGACGGATTGGCGCAAAGGGCGGTCGATAGGCCATTAGAAACAAGGCCGGATAATCGAATCTTGACAACATGGATTGAAGCAGTTCCATTGTCGACGGATCCGCCCACTGGAGATCCTCTATGCAAATGACGGTCGGCTTTTTTCTGGCGACCGCTTCGCAGAAGGCACGAACGGCATCCTGAAACCCGGAGGTCCACGCTTCGGGGCTCACCTCGTCGGTACCTGCAGCATCCGAAAAGAGCCCTGCCAGGTAGCGAGTGATGTCATCACTTTCGATATATCTGGCGACGCCGTTGACCACCTTCTGCTGTATTGTCTCCGGCGTATCTCCCTCCAGGATTTCGAAATAAAGCTGGAGAAGATCGATAACCGGAAAATAACTGATGTTCCGGGCGTAGGCATAGGCGTATCCTTCACACCAGTGGACCACGTCCAGGTTCAGAGCCGCCTTGAATTCGGCGATGAGACGACTCTTACCGGTTCCCGCATTGCCGCAAATGGAGATTATTTCCCCTTTTCCCTGCTGGAGATCGGCTGCCGCAGCCAGCAATCTGTCGAGTTCCGGTTGCCTGCCCACAAAGTCTGCCTGCATCCTTGTGGCTGTGTGTGAGGTTGGCGCTTTCTCTTTCAGAGCGAGGAACTTGTAGACGGGTATGGGATTCAATTTTCCAGTGACATGGCAGGATTCGAGAAATTCGAAGCTGAAATATCCCACCGTCTGCTGATAGGTCCCCTGGCCGACGAGTATATCGCCGGGCTGAGCCACGCTCTGCAGCTGTTCCGCCAGATCAATGGCATCCCCGATGTGACCGTTGGCGAGCGGATCCCGAGTCACCGCCCCGCTGTTTATTAGACCGGTATGGATGCCGGTTTTCAGGGCCACATCATCATCGATGCGCGGCCGGATGTGATGGCCGATCATCCCGACGATCTCATGGATTTCCCTGGCCGCCTGCACCGCCCGGACCGCATCGTCGTCGTGGGGGGTCGGCGTTCCGAATACGGCCACCATTTCATCGCCGAAAAATCGTTCAACGGTACCCGAATATTTTTGAATAACTCTGGCGCCTTCGGAAAAAATACGTCCCATGAACGGCTTGACGTCTTCTGGATCCAATGTCTGGGTAAGGCGCGCGTACCCGGACAGAGTGGAGAAAAGGACGGTGGCGAATTGCCGCTCGGATTCGACGCCATTGGGCGGAGAGCCGCCATAGTGGATGTGTTCGAGGCGGGACCCGCATTGACCGCAGAACCGAAAGGTTTCCGGGTTGTCGAATAAGCACTGCGGGCATTTCATGGTGTGATTTCCATGCGTAAGCCGGGAAACGGCTTGGCAGGTGCATCTGCGGCTGATTGATACCGATACCGGTTTGGTCATTGTCAATAGCGAAAATATGGGGCCTATGTCAATTTTCGGAAGGGATCAGCCTTTTTTCAACCACTGTAAGGAACGATGAAGGTCATCCCATCAAGACAATACCGCTTGTCACCGATGATGTCCGATGATTGGCATAACCATCCCGACCGACCTTTGATTTATGGTTGACAAGACCGCATTACCTGAGTAAAAGGGTCAAGAATTTTTTTGGAAACTGTCTTTAAAATATTTTTATCATTTGATCACAAGTAGTTAGACTCGTCTAAGCCATTCGTTGGCAAGCCATTGCCGCCTTTCCAGATGTTTTTCCCGACCTAAAAAAAAGGATTGACAGAGTTCGAGAATCTTGACTAAAAGGATCGGAAAGTTTACCGACCTTGAAAATCAAGAAACATCCCGATCATAAAAGTCAAGAAAGGGATTATGTTCCGACCGCATAAGAGAGATCAGTACGCCCTCCGCGCCATTTTTGAACTGGCCAAACGCATGGGTACCGGACCCACGAAAATCTCCAAGATCGCCAGTGCCCAGAGGATACCCGTCCGTTTCCTGGAAGTCATTTTGAGTCAGCTCAAAGGCAGTGGGCTGGTGGCTTCAAAGCGGGGTTTTTATGGCGGCTATGCCCTGATAAGAGACCCAGGGGAAATCACTGTCGGAGACATTTTTCGCTTCATGCGGGGAGAGAAAAACAATGTTCTGTGTGTCGCCGGCGATTCGGATGCACACTGCCCCTTCTATGGGAACTGTGCCCTGGCACCTTTATGGAACCGGGTTCAGGCAGCGATTTACGATATATACGACAACACCACGATTCAGGATTTGATGAATAACGAAAACGGCGGAGCCGAGCCATTGGTCGCCGATGAATTGGTGCAAAAGGCAACGATTGACAAACCGAATGGATAGGGACCTTTCGTATGGAAAAGAGCACGTTTAGGTGGATTGGGATCCTGGCTGGGGTTTTCATTGCCATGGTATTCAGCATCAAAGCGGTCGGCGTGGAGCGCCTTTCGGCGGTATCGGAGCCGCCCCGGGCCGATGTAATTACCCTCGATGCCATGAAGGTCTTCGGTGCACTGACCCGTCCGCCGGTGGAATTTCAGCATGACCGGCATACCGAGGCCTTGGAAAAGAAGAACAAGGACTGCCTGTCCTGCCATCTGAAAAAGGACGATGTGCAATCGACGATGTACATGCGGACCGGAGATCTGGAACCGAAAGCGCTGATGGATCTGTACCATCTGAACTGCATTTCCTGCCATCGGGACACCCTCTCCGCAGGCGAAAAGAGCGGTCCTGTGGTCTGCGGCAACTGCCACTCCGGCAAAAGCGATGTGGGGTCGGTCCGCAAATCCATGGGCATGGACAATTCTCTTCACTTCCGCCACGTCAAGACCCAAGACAAGAAGTGCGAAACCTGCCACCATGTGTACGACGAGCAGAACAAAAAACTGGTGTACGCCAAAGGCAAAGAAGGCACCTGTCGATATTGCCATGGCGAAGAAAAGGTGGAGAACCGGATCTCCATGAGAGAAGCGTCCCATCTTTCCTGTGTCGCTTGTCATCAAAAGCTCGAAACCAAGAAGAAAAAGGCCGGGCCGGTGCAGTGCAGCGGATGCCATGATCCACTGGAACAGCAGATGATCGAAAAACTGGCGACAATCCCCAGGATGGAACGCAACCAGCCGGACCAGGTATTTGTCAAAACCGGCGTTCGACCGAATCCAGAGGAAAAACGCGCCCTCCGGATGAATCTGGTGCCGTTCAATCACAAAGCACACGAAACTTACAACGACACCTGCCGCGTGTGTCACCATGCATCACTGACATCCTGTAGTGAATGTCATGTGATTGGTGGATCGGAAAAAGGGAACTATATCAACCTCCAGATGGCCTTTCACCAGCTTCGGAACGAACAGAGCTGTCTGGGCTGCCACGATTACAAGCAGCAGGAAAAAGCCTGTGTCGGGTGCCATAGAGCGATCCCGAAAGATCGGAAACGGGATACGGCAAGCTGTCAGGCCTGCCATATGACGCCTCCGGCCGGCATTTCGGCGGACGAACTCCGTCCCGATAACAAAACGCTGGCCGCACAGATGCTCAAAGATCGGGAACCGGCCATGGCCGTTTATCCGGAAGCCGATATTCCGGAGACGGTCACGATTGGGGGCCTCTCCAATTTATTCGAACCGGCCGTTCTTCCCCATCGGAAAATATTCAACACATTGTATGAGGGTACCCGGGACAACCATATGGCCAAGTACTTCCATGACAATCCCGGCACCCTCTGCCAAGGCTGTCATCATCACAGTCCGCCGTCGAAGAAGCCGCCCAAATGTGCGAGCTGCCACGGGAAGCCATTTAATGAAAAAGATCTGTTCAAACCCGGGTTGGCCGGCGCGTATCATCGACAGTGCATGGAGTGTCATGCCGCGATGGATCTGAAAAAGCCCGATTCGAGAGAATGCGCATCCTGTCACAAGGAAAAAAAATAGTTCTGCAATAACAGCGTGAGGTGACATCAATGACCATATCACGACGGAAGTTTTTAGAATGGCTTGGGGCCGCTGGATTGGGCGCTACGGTCGGCACTTCGGCCCACGCAGCCGCCTCGGGGGAATTCGCCGGACACCCGGGTAGCATGGCGGTGCTTCATGACACATCGCTCTGTATTGGGTGCCGATTGTGCGAAAAGGCCTGTAACCAGGTCAATGAGCTGCCCAAGCCGGACCGCCCTTTCGACGATTTGCAGGTCCTTGAAGAACAGCGGCGAACAGTGGCCGGCGAATATACGGTGGTCAACAAATACGACACCCCGGCCAACGGCACGCAGCCGATCTTTCGAAAGAATCAGTGCAACCACTGCCTCGAGCCGGCCTGCGCATCCGCCTGTTTTGTCCGTGCCTTTACCAAAACCCCCAAGGGGCCGGTGACCTATGACGCATCGGTTTGTGTCGGCTGTCGGTATTGCATGATTGCCTGCCCCTTTGAGATTCCGACCTACGAATACAATGAAGCCCTGACGCCCCGCATCCAAAAGTGCACCCTGTGTGCCCCGCGGCTGGCCAAAGGGCTATTACCGGGTTGTGTCGATATTTGCCCCACCGAAGCGCTTTCCTTCGGCAGTCGGGAAGATCTGTTGAAAATTGCCCGGGAACGGATCCGCACGTTCCCGGATCGGTATGTCCCCCATATCTATGGCGAGCATGAAATGGGAGGCACCAGCTGGCTGTATCTTTCAGCGGTGCCGTTCAAAGACCTCGGCCTCCGGG
>Ga0056111_1000145_pt1 | contig 10939 bp, 10 predicted proteins | sample WorMetloBBELIZE2_FD_83874 | JGI IMG/M metagenome (GOLD analysis project Ga0056111, IMG submission 83874) | Marine gutless worms symbiont microbial communities from Max Planck institute for Marine Microbiology, Germany - Olavius longissimus B... ... | reverse complement strand
GCCGGATGGTCACCCCTCGGGCGAGGACGCCTGTCTGGCCGGTACCGCCGACAATGAGCTCCGGTGAGAGCAGCATGGAAAACACCAGAATGTAAAGCGCGGCTTCGGTGTTGAGAAAGGCCAGCGTAAAAATGACGATGGCGGCAAGAACGGCAAGAAGAATGAACGGCGGGTACTGTGATGCCACCAATCCGGTAAGCATGGCAATGGCGACAATCAGACACACGAAAATGGCGGATTTGATCAACAACATGACGTGGCTGCCGTCCCATTCACGGGACGGGCGGCGCCGGAAGGCGATACACAGCGGCGCCGGTTTGGATTTTCAGCAAGCGTTAGGGCACCCCCTTGAAGAGGTCGTTCCAAAATATCCCCAGCAAAATGAGGCCGATGGTAGCGGCAATGAGCATGTATCGTACCAGTTTGCCTCCGGAAAGTGCCGTTTCAATGCCGGACTCCGAGGGTAGTCCGTAGTAATAATGGGCGTGGTATTTGAAATAATCCGGTCCCATCTCGGGTTTGACGTTATTAAGAATCACACCCAGAACGTTGGCGTTGATGTTGTCCAGGGTAAGCTTGGCGCGGTTTAGAGTGCCGCGGGCGATGGCGCCGACTTTGTACACCAGGATAACGCCGTCGACCAGTGTGGCGATTTCCGTGGCATCGGCCACCGGCAACACCGGTGGTGCATCGATGAAAATGAAGTCGTACGCTTCATAGGCTTCGGCCAAAAAAGACTTGAACCGGGGCGACCGCAATATCTCGGAAGGGTTGGGGGGGGTTGATGCCGGCGGTCATAATGTTCAGATTGTCCAGGCCGGGTGTGCGCAGAATGTCTTCGATCTGATATTCACCCAGCATGATGTCGGTAATACTGATGGTGATATCCCGCCAGTTGTAATTTCCGAGGACATAGTCGGTCAGACCGGGCGATTTATCGATACCGAACATTTTGTGAATCAGCGGTTTTCTTAGATCTCCTTCAACCAGGAGAACCTTGTCACCGGCCTGGGCCATGCTCAGTGCCAGATTCACCACGTTGGCGGTCTTTCCCTCCTGAACGAACGAACTGGTAACGAGAAATGATTTTCCGCTGCGATCGAGGCTGATAAATTGCAGGTTGGTCCTCAGGGAACGGAATGCTTCCGCCGCCAAAGATTTCGGATCGAAATGGGCCACCAGATCCTGATGCCGTGCGGATCGGGAATATCGCCGGCCGCTTTCTTCTTTCTCCCAAAACGGGATCACCCCCAGCACCGGTATGTTCAACAGGTTTTCCACATCCTCGATCGTGCCGATGGAGGTATCGAGGGTCTCGGCGATAAACGTGAACACAATGCCGATGACCAGCCCCATAACAAGACCGGTCACAATGATCATGGCCTTGGACGGAATGTTGATGGGGGTCCGGGGAAGCGTCGCCGGTCGAATAATGGTGACCTCTTCGATCTGTCCCGAGGCCTTGATCTGGGTTTCCTGGTATCGCGCCTTGAGTTGGGAGTACAGTTCCGACTGGAGGTTTAGCTCGCGCTGCAGACGGGCCTGCTCCAGAGCCTTTTCCGGAATGCTCTGGTTTTCGGCAATCAACGCGTCCAGCCGTTTCCGGACACCGGATTCCTGAGCGCCCAGTCTGGCCAGCAACGTTTCAAGTTCATTCCGTATTTCCCCGATGACATTTTCGATCTGTACGTTGAGCTCCAACACCTGGGGATGCTGCTCCGTAAATTCGAACAGCAGATCCTGACGTTTTAACACCAATTCCCGGAGTTGGATCCCCAGGCTTTCGACGGGAGATCCTTTTACCGCCGGAGAATATCGTGTCCGCATCTCCTGGGGAAAATGATCGGCCCGGCTGACGCTGTTTAACAGCTCCTGAATCTCGTGCCGATTCCGCTTGATGGTGTCGAGATCTCTGTCCAGCGCGGTGATGCGGTTGATCAGGGCCGTGGTCTGGGCATCCAGGGATAGGAGCACGTTGGTCTCTTCAAAAGTGCGAAGATTTTCCTCGGCACGCTTCAGCTGCCGGGATGTCACCGCCAGTTGTTGTTCGATAAAGGCCTTGGTTTCGAAGAGTTGTTTGTTCTTTTGCTCGATGTTGAACGATCGGAAAGCACGCGCAAAGGCGTTGGCGGTCTTTTCGGACTCATAAGGATCATTGCCGACCACCTGGATATTGACGATATTAGTCCCCTGCTCCGGCTCGGCGGCCGTCATCTCCTTAAGGCGTCCCACCACAGCCATGGCGGCGGCAGAGTTTTGCACTTCGTCCGGCGTCAGATCCTCTGAGAGCCAACCCAGTTCCTGGGCCGCCTTGATCAGTACGGGAAAGCTGGTGATAATAAACGCTTGGGTGGTGAGTGTTTCCGTCTGGGTCCAAAACCCACCGCTCAGAAAATCGGCGATATTCGTATAGCGATCGATTTTCACGGCCGCCGTAGCCTCGTAGAGGGGCACGGGCTCTTTGAGCTTGGCAAATCCGTAGCTGGACACGCCGGCCAGGAACACCATCAAAAACACAATGGCTTTCCGCTTTCGGAAAATTCGCCAGTAATCTCTCAGATCGACATCATATTGGGCCATGGCTCGCGTCCAGGCTCGTGGGGGCGGTCATCCCCTCTTCCACTACCCATAAGACCCCCTTAGACCATCAGGGGAAATTGGTCTGGTCCCCCCGCAGATAATCGCTTGCCCGGCCGTATTCGTTGATGGTCAGGGCAGGGAATATGATCAGACGAAACAGCGGGGTCACTTGTTTTACAAACCGGTTAATATCGCCGATAAAGCTCCGTGGGACATAGACCAGATCGCCGTTGGAAAGGGGGATGTTTTGTGTCTGGTCGCCGCTGGCAACCAGGGCCTTGAGATCCGCGGAGATGACCTGGGGATTGTTGATATCCCCCCGAACGACTTTGACATGTTCGCGCTTGGCAAACACGGTTTCTCCGCCGGCCATGGCAATGGCGTCGGCGATCCGCATCTCGTCTTCCATAAACGGATAGACACCCGGTTTTTCGACCTCTCCAAAAACATACACTCGATTGGAGGCCCGGGTCACAATGGGGACAAATACCGTATCCCCGTCATCGAGGATGATGTCCTGGGACAGGTCCCCCTGGGTCAGTGCTTTGTAAAGGTTGGCCCGCACCACCTGGCGATTCCTCCGGGTGATGCGCACATCCCTCAGGTTGGCATTCCGGAGTGGGCCACCCGCTTCGGCAAGCATTTCCACGACCCGCGATTTTCCGGTGAGTTCATACTTTCCCGGCCCCCGGCCGGCGCCGGGATTGCCCACGGCACCGAGTATGGTGACAAATTTGCTGGCAAACGTGGTCACCCGGATATCAATGCGGGGTGTGCGGATAAATTCCTGCAGGCGCTCGGAAAGGAGACCATCAAGCTGTCTTGCCGTCAGGCCTCGGACATATAAATCTTCGACATACCCAAACGAAATGTTCCCATCCGGCCGGACGGTAAGCTCTTCGCGGGTACCCGTTGTTCCCTTCCAGAAGGTGATTTCCAGGACGTCCCCCGGCCCGATCTTGTATTCGTCGATACCGGCGACGGTGGTAAACACCGCATTTTCCCGGATAATGTCCGTATCTATCGGTTTGTGCTGCACCTTGAGCCGACCGGTGATAAAATCCCCGCGCGTCAGGGCCCCGGAACGGCTGCTGAGCCACACCTGAATCCCGTCCCCGAAGGCCGCCGATGTCAGGTCGGCAAGACCGTCGCCGTCCAGATCGTCATTGACCAGGGCATGATGAAAACCGCTTTCCGTAAACAGCTCGGTGATGGTGGCAAATCTCTCAATGCCGTCGAAAAGCCATGTCCGAAGCCCCTTGTTCTCCATGGAACCGGCGACAACATCCTTGAATCCGTCGCCATCGATATCCATGGCCAGGACCGTATGATAACTGCCGGTGTCTTCGGGGATGGAAAAAAAACGAAACCGCCCGTTGCCTCTGCCAAAGAGGATGTTGAACCCGGACCGATAGGTACTCAGCAGGATGTCGATATGCCCGTCATCGTTCAAATCATCCGTGGTAATGCCGTAAAAGCTGCCCTCAATAAGTTTCAACACGGAGGACCAGCCGCCCGTGCCGTCACCAAGCCACATATTCAGGGCGGTACCCACGCCCCAACCGGCGCCCACGATATCGGGGAATCCGTCCTCATTAAAATCGGCGACCGCGACATCCATGTACATGCCCTGCCGGGTGGGACCGACTTCCGCGACCCAATCCCCTTTTCCATCGCCAAGCCACACCTGAATGCCGCTCAGCGATTCGGATGTCCGATTAGCGGCAGCGATATCCACAGCGCCGTCGTTGTTGACATCGACGACCTCGATGCCCCGGTAGAACTGTGTGGATGACGGTCCATCAAACACAGACCAGTTGCGTCCGGGGGTCTGACCGATCACGAAAATACCGAAGTTCTCCTGCTGTACCGAGATCACCAGATCCTGAAGTCCGTTGGAATCCACATCCCCGGCGGCGATATCCATGACGTCGCCCCGAACCGGTACGGTTATCGATGTTTCAAATTTCCCGCGCGCCTTCCCGTACCAAATGGGCCACCGCTCCCGACGTGGACATGCCGCCGGCGATATCGATAAAACCATCGTTGTCCAGATCCGCGACGCATACGGCCTTGAACTTTCCTCCCGTGGGCAGCCCCTGGGGGATGGCGCCAGCCGGTGTGGGTGTTTTCGTGCCGCTGGGAAGGGCCGGCGTAGGAGGGACCAGGCCATAACAGCCAATCGCCAGAAGACCCATGGCCCATAGGACCAGCAGAAAAATCCCGCTGGGGATTCGCGAACCTTTTTTTTCGGCAATCCGTCGTTGATGTCTGATACCCATAACCGCTACTGGATGTCCTCGATGGCTTCATTGACAATGGTCGTATTGATACCCCTGGCTTTCCTCAGCAGCCCGATCAACAGGCTTCGGTCACACAAGTTGTTGATCCGGAGCGGAATCCCACCGGTATATTCAAACAGAGGGAACATGGCTTCCTTGGTGAAGATGCCGCGGTCGGCGCCGGCAGATTTCAAACGAAAAAGGATGTAACGAACGGTGTCCCGGAGATCCAGGGGTTTGAGATGGTATTTCACCGCAATCCGCTCTTTCAAAGGCTGGAGGGCCGTAATGTTTTCCAGCAACAGCGGCTGTCCGACGATAATCAAGGTAATGAGAAACTGGTTTTCAGACTGCATGTCCAGCAGCATCCGCAACTCTTCAAGGCTTGTTCTCCCGGGAATCAGATGCGCTTCATCGATGATCAGAATGGTGTTCAGCCCCTGTTCGGCATTGCCGGCAAGACGATCGTGAAGTCGACTCAGCAACGTGAATTTGGAGTCACTGTCGCTGCTCTCTCCCATGCAGAAGAGAATGGCACGGATCAGATCGAGGGGGTTCAATGCCGGATTGAAAAGGGTTTTCACGCTATAGCGATCGGAAGACAGGCTGTCTTTGAGCACTTTGCTGATGGTCGTCTTCCCGGATCCCACCTCCCCGGTCAGCATCGCCGCGCCTTTTCGGTTTTTTACCGCGTAAAGCATCCGCATGAGGGCTTCCTCATGCTGGGAGGATCTAAAAAAAATATCTCGATTCGGTACGTTTTCAAAGGGGGGCAACTTAAAGCCCCAATATTTTAAATACATACCGTCTCCTAAACGGTAACATGGGACATACGTGGAAAACTCAGCTTAACGCGCCACAACCTTCCGCTGAATCCGTCCTTGGCCAGCTCGGCCACCTGTTGCGCCGCACCGGCCTCGGTATAGAAGGCACCGACCATCAATCGATACCCATGGGCAGTGTCCTCGATGATGTACGGAGAATATCCTTTTCGATGGAGCGGGGGCAGCATTTTGGTCACCAGCGATTCGGATCGAAACGCGCCGAGGGAGGCCGCAAACCGGGTCCGTTTTGCCAGCGCCCCTTCCAGTTGGTGCCCCGCAATGAATGCTTCGGCATCTTTTGAATTTTTAAAAGGCCGGCAAACAGCCGGTGCCACACACCTCCTTTATCCAGGTTCACGGTTACCCGATACACCGTATATCCTTTCGTCTGGTATTCGGCCAAGGCGTTCTCGGCGGAATCCAGCATGCGGAAGGACCCCAGGAGCACCGAGTAGGGATACTCGGTCGGTGCCGACACCGGCACAGGGTGATTTTCCGTAAGTACAGGTCCGGGGCCTTCGGCTTGTGCCTCGGACGCGGTGGCGAGCTCGTCTGCGGCCGGTGTTTGGATCACAGGGGGGACCGGTCGGGCGTGCCGGGTGTTGGCGGGTGCCGGACGTTCACTTGTGGCGACGGAAGCCGTCGACACTTTATGGACAAGGGGGACGATATCGCTCTGTCCGGCCGGGACGGGCTTCGGAACCTGCACGACCGGCATCCTAAATGGTGTCTGATCCTGGATGGAACCGGACGCCCCGCCGCGCGTTGTCGCGGTCTCTCCGGGCCGATACCATTGCCAGAAGCCTACCGCCGAAATGAGAACCAGGAGCCCCAAACCGAGGGCACGTCGGAGCCAGCCGGAGCGTTTCCGCGGTGTCCCTTCGGGAGACGGCATATCCGGCGTCTCTGCCTTGCCCCGGGCTTCCCCGGGGGTCTCCGGCGATCCTTCCGCCGAGGGGTCGGGAGTGACCTCGGGGGATTCGACCCGGGAGCCGACCACCTCCGCGGTGTCTCTTCCGACCATGTGTATATCATCTCCGGACACGCTATCGACAATGTACAAAAGCGGATTGTCCGGGAGGTTCACAATACGGTCGGTGAGCACCCTTCGCCCCTGGGAATCGAACTCGATACGCAGCCGCGGACGCATCGGGCAATCCGGAAAGGCTTGAATCACCCGGCCGATGGCATTGGAATTGAGCCGCACCAGGGTGGACAGAGGGAAAATGGACACCGTGTTCAGCAGCGCCTTCAGATGTTTCCTTTGAAAGCACACTTTAGAGGTTCTGATGATTTCTTTGATGGCGTAAAAATGGTGGAATCGGCCTCTGTAGGGGCGCGAATGGCTGAGCGCTTCGTATGTATCCACAAGCCCGATGATTTGAGCGTATTCGTGGATCTCATCACCGCGGAGTCCCCGGGGATAGCCGGACCCATCGATCCGCTCATGAACCTGCAATGCCACCTCCGCCAGGTAAGGGTACTGGCTGCTGTAAATTTCAGAATTTGATACCCGAATTCCGAATGCTGTCGGACGACCTCGAGTTCCTGCCCGGATAGCGGCCCCCCTTTGAAAAGGACTTTTTCAGGGATCAGGGCCATGCCGATTTCATGGAGAAGCCCGGCCATGCCGATTTCCACCTGTTGATCGGAATCGTATCCGAGCATGTCGGCCATACGGATGGAAAAAAGGCTCACATTGACGGATTTCTGAGCCAGGTAAGCGCGGGTGTCGTCCTGGTGGATGGCCCTGATGAACAGGGAACGTTGGGTGGAGCGGGACTGGACGATCCGACGAATGATTCGAAATCCGGGATCCAGGGCGAATTTCTTCCGCTTCCGGATGGCGGCGAACACCTGGGTGACATAGCGCAGGCCCTCTGTATACAGGTCATTTTTGTCAGTGACCGCGACCGCCAGGTCGGGCAGATCAAGATCCGGATCCGTTTCCATTTGTCGGAAGTGGGTCGCCATCTCTCCAGGCTTGCTCTTCGGCCTGACCGGGCGATCATCCTCCGTCTTCTCGGAGACGAGATGCTCCAAATCGATGAATTTTACCATATTATTTGATGAAGCCCCTTTGGTGCGGGATGCACGCACTCCCCTGCACACGCCGCAGTGTGGGAAGTATAGAGGGGTTTTATCTTGTGTGTCAAGATAAAATTAATCGCAATATGTTGGGGTTAAATGGGAAATTGCCCGGTCGATTCCGCCCCTGCACCTCACGCCGTCATCATCCTCCCATCCGCTGGATTTCCGGCCGGATGCCGCGGCTGAAATAAGAATGCCGCGCCGGTGGTATCATGGTAGATCTCCTTCCGGTGGGGCTTGTGCCTCCGAGCCTGAAGCGTCATCCCATCCAGACGAACTGTCGCCGGCCGCGCTGACCGGCATTCCACCGGACCCTTGGGTGGCGGACATGATCCGGCCGCGCCGTTCCAGAATGGTGATCAAAATAACGAGAATGGTTGCCTGCACGAGCAGCAGTATGGCGTCAATCGGTCGGGCATCGCGCAACACCACGGCACTGGTGCCTAAACAGAAGCTCAGTAGAAAAATGAACATGACGCTTCGCTTTGGGCCACCCAGGGCATAGGCCAGTCGGTGATGGAGGTGGTCATTACCCACGTAATCGATCCATTCCCGAAAGTTTCGAACCTTTCGGGTACGGATGCGATCGATGGTGATGTGGACCATATCGAAAATCAGAATCCAGAAAATAAGCAGCGGCGATACCAGAGCGCCGATCGGATTATGTTCCGCCCAGTCACCATACACGGACAAACAGGCCAGAACAAATCCGATGACAGTGCTGCCCGCGTCCCCGAGAAAGATGGTCGCTTTCCCGCGAACCCGGAAGTTGTAGGGCAAAAAACCCAAACAACTGCCCATTGCGGCCACGGCCACCCATCCCAGGAACGGCTGATCGGTCTGAAACGCGACAACCCCGAGGAAGAAGGCAATGATGGCGCCAAGCCCCGCTGCGAGTCCGTCCATGCCGTCGAAAAAATTCATGGCATTGGTAATCCCCACCATCCAAAACACGGTGAGGATGGTATTGCCCGCTTCGGAAAGGAGGCCGAACTGCAGGGGAAAGACGCGCAATACAACGCCATGGCGGATCACCCAGACCGCACATGCCATTTGCAGAAAGAGCTTGAACCAGGCCGGAATCTCCCGACGGTCGTCGAGCACCCCGGCAATAAACAACACCAGCGATGCCAGCAGGATCGCTTCCAGCGCGTCCGAATAGATATCGTTGGCAATGATGGAAACGCCGAACCCCACGAAAACAGCCGCACCACCGAGCAGGGGAGTTGCCGTATCATGGATCTTCCGGGCATCCGGTTTGTCGAGTATCCCTGCCCAAAACGCTATCCACCGGAAGATAGGCGTCATAAAGTACGACAGGGATATGGCCACCAGAAAAATATAGAACCAGCGTAAACCGACATCGGCAAATGACTTCCGCAGCGGCGGAATCAGCAGCAAAGTCAGAAGGACGGCCATCACCACGAAGGTGTAACGCTCAAAACGGTTATGAAAGAACCGCGCTGCCAAAATTCACCGTGGCTCCTGAAATCGGGTGTTAAGGGTTCGTCCCAAGATACCGTAACATCTCTTGAACAATCCGATCCTGTTCCATGGCCGTCAATGCAGGGTATATGGGTATGGACAGATGTCGCCGCCAAAGCTCCCTGGCGTTCGGACAATCATCTCGACCCAGCAGGCGATCGAGAGGTGCATCCACCGGGCGGGCGCAGTCAATACCGCGGTCCGCCAACCGGCGAATCCACACCCGCGGATCGCCCGGCACACCAAGGACGAAGCGGTAGTAGATGTGTCCCCGGTCCGCGACCGGAAGCCGGAGTTCCTGTGTGTTGAAGGCTGCCCGGTAATCCCGGGCCAGGGTCCGTCGTCGATCAATGAATTCATCGAGCCTGGCAAGCTGCACCAGTCCCATGGCCGCCTGCATATCCGTCATTTTGTAGTTATAGCGCAGACGATATGCGGGACGCTTGTCATACTCCCTCAGATCCCGCATCCGGTCGGCAAGATCGGTAACATCGGTCACCGCCATGCCGCCTTCACCGGTTGTCATCATCTTTGTGGCGTAAAATGAGAAAATCGCCGCGTGGCCGAAACTGCCCACCGGCCGATGCCCAACGGCTGCTCCAACGGCCTGGGCGCAGTCCTCGATGACCGGGACACCCAGCGTCATCAACTCGTTCAGTGACGCGGGGCAGCCGAACATATGCGGGACAATGATGGCCCGTGTGTTGGGGGTCAACCGTCGATTTGCATCGACCGGATCCATATTGCCGGTGGCCGGGTCGATATCGGTGATGACGGCGCTGGCACCGACATAGTGCACCGCATTGAGCAGCGCGGTGCACACATAGGACGGAATCAACACCTTATCTCCGGGTCCGATGGACATGGCCAGCAGAACCAGATGCAGCGCGGCCGTGCCGGAAGCGGTGCCGATCGCATGGGATCGGCCGATGCGGGCAGCCAATGCCCGTTCGAAGCTCTCCGTTACCGGGCCCTGGGCGATGTGTCCGGTAGCGATAACCGAGGCAACGGCCTCGGCTTCCTGAGGCGTCAGGCTGGGTTTTGAATGGGAGATAGTCACTTCCGGTGCGACCTGAGAGACATCAGACATTAATAAAGAGCCGCAACGAGGAAAAGGCCTCGGCATATTTGACCCGGCCCTGAATCCCCCGAAAGTTGGCGGTGGAGCGGGCCAGTTCCACGATGGTCATGTCCTCTATATTCGTTTTTTCGATTTGGGAATGGTGCGCCTTTAGCGCGTCTATTTTGGCATCCAGCGCCTCCGATATATCGACATATACGTTTGGCGTGAAATTCTGGGTCGTGGGCCCCTCGAAGAACATGACGTTCCTGATGTATCGCGTGGCCGAGATGGTGGCCTGGGCCAGGTGCCGGTGATCCTGGTGGGTATCGTAAGGGAAGTGGGTAAGGATAAAATCGGGGCGGACGTCGGCGATCACGCGCTCGATCTTGTTGATCATCTCCTTGTCGACCTCCAGTTGGGTATCCCAGTAATCGCCCCAGCAAATGCGGTCGATTCCCAGGATCGTCTGGGACGCTTCCTGCTCCGTTTTCCGGACTTCCGACTCCCCCCCCCCCCCCCCTTTCCCCCCCGGTCATGATTCCCAAAGGGGCCTCCTTCCCCTTCCCCGTTTTTTTTTAAAAGGCCCCCCCCCACCCCAATCTCTTTTGTTCTGG
>Ga0056111_1000144_pt1 | contig 10950 bp, 11 predicted proteins | sample WorMetloBBELIZE2_FD_83874 | JGI IMG/M metagenome (GOLD analysis project Ga0056111, IMG submission 83874) | Marine gutless worms symbiont microbial communities from Max Planck institute for Marine Microbiology, Germany - Olavius longissimus B... ... | reverse complement strand
CCGTGGGCCCGTGGGCCGGTTGGCCGGTCGCTTCAAGATCCAGGATTCAAGATTCAAGATCCAGGATTCAAGATTCAAGATCCAGGATATCAGAACCATCTGCCCTTATTCGATCCATGAGCACTGATGCATCTTTTATCCTGAAACCTTGCTTGTGGGGTCGAAGCCTTCAGGCGAAGCCCCAAAACGGGTTTGCCAATCCTTCGGTATTCGGTGCTGGGTATTGGGTACTGGGTATTTTTTATTTGATCATTGGTGTTTTGTGTTTGTGTTTTGTGATTTTTTCCTTCGACTGTCAGCTTTCAACTTTTACCTCGTATCCTGCACCCGAAACCTGTGCCCTTTCCTCTTCCACCTTTCAGCTTTGAGCTTTGAGCTTTCAGCTTCCCAAACCGTTCCACAAATCGCTGAAAATCATCCGGCCCCAGGATGTCAGCAAACCGCTTCCCGCCGCGGCTGGTGTGTTTATAAAAATCGAGGCAGGCGCTGAGAATGGCTAACACCTCGTCTTCGGTAAATACTCCCGGCAGGGATTCGGCCAGCCTGGGATGTCGTCCCAGCTTGCCGCCCAGCAAGACACAGTAACCGCTCTGACCCTCGGTAAGGGTATGGGTGGGGCAGACGCCGATACATTTTCCGCAAACCAGGCATCGGTTCCCGTCGATCACCGGCGGCGCTTCGTCTTCCCCCAGGGTGATGGCATCATCCGGGCACGCCTCGGTACAGGCCTCGCACCCGGAGCACGGCTCATCTGTGAACGCCGGCACGGAAGCGCCAATAATGCCCAGATCTTTGATCTGGGGCTGGGAGCAGGCATTGGGACACTCGGCCACCGTCACCCGGAATTCGTGGTGAAATTTGAGATTTTCTCCCACCTCCCGTTTGAGAAATGTTAACAGGTCCGCCTCCCTCAAACAAACCTCGAGCCTCTCCACAAGGGTATCGGCCGCATTGGTACGGTTGGGGCAACCGCTGGGCCCAAAACAGGCATCCAGCAGATACCCCTTGATCTCCGATGCCATTTTGCTCAAATACCGTTTTTGCGTCGCGTTGACATCGGCCAGACCGACGATGGTCTTGCCGGCCTCCGATGCTTCGGATTCAACCCGGCGTCGGACCTTCTTCCGTACGAAAAAAGGTACTTTCTTAACTGCCGCTTCTGCTTCCGGTGTCCATTCCATGGTCACATCGTAATGTGATGGGGTGTCGTCAATAAGTTCCGCACGGACACAGTTCCTATGATGTGAAGGTATAGTAATACAGCAATCCCCGGTTTGCATTGACCTGAATCAAATCGTGTCCGATTCTTGGACGGTTTCCTGGGATTGGTACCAATTGTTAAACATATGTTCCGATTCTGAAAGGCATCAGGCCGGTACAGCCTGTCGGGTCGACATGTAGGGTCGGAGCATTTGGCGAAGCCCTAAGCGCCAGCGAAGCCTGGTGCCCGGCCCTTCATTTCTTTGAATCTCTTTTTTTCGTAGGGCGGGGCACCGTACCCGCCGTCAAACATAACAATACGTGCACAAGGTTGGAATCGGAACGGATTTCTGGCAATCGCTATAGAACGTGGTTATCCGGAAAGCCCCGGTTACTGACTAAAATAATTATCTTACCACGAAGAACACGAAGAGCACGAAGGTAACAAGCGGTTTTAATCCACCGGTGGCAGGTTTTGTGAATCGACGGGCAGCAGTACCTCGAAGGTCGACCCCGTGCCGGGTTGGCTTTCCACGGATATCATCCCGCCCATGGAATCCACAAGGCCCTTGACGATCGGCAGCCCCAGACCGGTACCCGTGATATAGCGGGTTTTTTCGTTTTTGACCCGATAAAACCGTTCGAAGATCTTCTCCAGATATTTTTCTTCGATCCCGAAACCGGTATCCTGTACCCGGACACGGATGTTTAAACCGGTCACATCGGCAGTGACCTGAATACGCCCTCCTTCCGGGGTGTAGTTGATGGCATTGCTGATCAGATTGCCGAAAATACTTTCCACACCGATGGGATCGGCCGTGATCAGCGGGAGTTGATTGTTCCGCAGATCCAGGGTGAGGTCAAGCTGCTTCGAGGCCGCAGGGGCCTCCATAAATTCGACAATGCTGCGAAGCAAGTTACCCACGTCCACCTGTTCGGGTGTATGGCAGATGGCGCCCTCCTGGATGCGGGACAGGTCCAGCAGGTCACCGATCAGCGATATGAGCCCGGAGGTTTTCTCCTTGGCCCGCATTAATATGTGCTGATCGTCCTTGTATACTTCGTCGACCATGTCGTTCAACACATGGGCCAGCTGCTCATGGATGGTCGCCAGCGGCGACCGGAGCTCATGGGTCACCTTGGCGACAAAATCCGACTTGAGCTGATCCAGAACTTTCAATCCGGAGATGTCCACGACGTTCAATACGGCGCCGAGGCACTCCCTCCGTTCTCCCAATACCGGCTGCCCGCGGGCCATCAGATGCCGACCTTCAAAGGGGCTGAACTCCACAAAGGGGATATCTTCAAAGTCCACATATTTTCCCCGGGAGATATCCAGCACCAGTTCACACAGGCCGGGGTCCGGAACGTAATCCTCCAAAGGGTCCCCGAGGTTCCGATCCATCGGCAGGTTCAGATGCCGACGAAAGGCCATATTCATGAGTACCACGTTGCCTTCGGCGTTGGTGACCACGACACCGTTTGGCAGGACCTCCAGAATGGTCCGAAGCCGGGTTTTTTCGGTGTCCAGATCGAGCAGCATACCCTGGCGTTCCTTTTCCAACCGCTCCCGTTCCCACGTCAAGCGCAGTTTCTCCGCGGCCCGATTCACGACAATGCGCAGTTGATCCGGTTCAAAGGGTTTTGGAATGAAGTCGTAGGCGCTTTGCTTCATGGCTTCGATGGCCGTTTCCACCGTGGCAAATCCGGTGATAATAATGACCAGGGTCGAAGGAAAATCCTGATTGATCCGCTCCAGGACTTCCATTCCGTCCATCCCCGGCATCTTCAGATCGAGCAGAACAATGGTCGCCGGCGTGGACGCCATCAGATCCAGCGCATCTTTCCCGTTGCTGGCGAGCACGACGTCAAATCCAGCCTGGGTGAGGATCCTTCCGGAACCCTCCCGGATGTCCCGTTCATCGTCAACGACCATGACGCGAATCTTATCGGAGGTTTCCTGCACCGGTTTTTCATTCATGGATCATTCCCCAGAGTTGGATTTATTGGCCACTGGAAGTTCAACAACGAAACGGGCGCCCCCTTCCGGGCTGTTTTCGGCCCGGAGCGTCCCGCCGTGGTTTTCCACGATGCCGTAGGCCAGGCTGAGCCCCAGGCCGGTGCCTTGCCCCTCATCCTTGGTGGTAAAAAACGGATCGAATATTTGAGGGAGAATGTCTTCGGAGATCCCCGGCCCGGAATCCATGATCTCGATACGGACAAACCGCTCATCTTCCCCAAAACCGGTTCTCATCACGAGCCGGCCCCTGCCGCCCATGGCCTGGGCCGCATTCAGGATGATGTTCATAAACAGGTGATTGAGCTGCTGGATGTCACTGGTGACCTGGGGCAGTTCGGAGGCCAGCTCTCTTTCGATGTCAATGTTATGAAAGAGGGTCTGGTTTTCCAGGAGAAACAGCGTGCGTGAGATGGCCTGATTGATGTCGTGGGGCCGCATGAGCTGACGGGTCTGACGGGTGAACTCGAGCAGTTCCTTGACCGTATCCCGGCAGCGTTTCGCATCCTCGAGCACGCGATGGAGATCTTCCTGGGCCCCCTTTTCGAGATCGTATTCTTCCAGCACCAGCTTGGTAAACAGTGTGATGCCCCCGATGGGATTGTTGAGCTGATGGGCGACGCCAGCGGCCAGTTTCCCCAAAGAGGCCATCTTCTCGGCCTGAAGCAGCTGAAGCTGGGTCTTTTCGAGATCCGATTTCATATGGAGAATCTCGCGCATGTCATGGAAAAATCCGATGGTGGCGATCTCCTCTTCCCCTTCGTAGACAATCGCCGCGTTGAGGCTGATGGGAATCCGCTCCCCATTCTTGCTGAGCACATCCACCTGGTAAGACCGCAGTTTTCCCTTGCCCCCGGAATTTTCGCTCCGCATCTCCCGCATCACCTGGTATTCCATCATATCCGGATAAATGTCCCGGATATGCAGGGAGGATAAGGCCTCTTTCTCGGTGTAACCGAATACTTCAGCGGCGGTGTCATTGAAGATGATTATTTTGCCGTTCTTGTCCGCAGCGATCACCCCGTCTACGGCGCTGAGAATCAGATTGCGGAGGAAGGCGTTGGTGCGCTGGAGCTTTTCTTCGATCTCACCACGGGTGGGCAGATCAAAGTCCATGCTGACCACCGCTTCGATCTCGCTTTTGGTGACAATCGGATACGCATAAAAGCAGGGAACCGCCTCGTCATTAGAGTGGGGATCCGATTTGGATCTCAGGGTTGGTTGTCCGGTCTGGAAACATTCCTTGGCGGCACAAATCTCGCAGGGTTCCTCCCGATCGTAAAATACATGGTGGCACTGTTTGCCCACGAGGTTGCTGTCGACCCCCGGTTCATCAGAACAATTGGCCGCTAGGATGGTGAACTCCGGCGACACGACGATAAGCCGGCGACGGAAGGCGCTGACGGCTTTTAGCAGGTATTCTTTTTCCCGATCGCTGTACATGGCGATTTTATCAGTGAGGGTGGATGGTTCCATCAGTTATCACTCTTTCCGTGAATCGGTCAATGTGGGTGCGCGAACGGCCCGTCACACCTTCCGGTCTATTTTTAACATGTCACCCCAAGGAGTCCTTATGAAACGTGGCTTTCGATGTCCTTTCAGAGAGCTCCGACAAACTCCTCAGGAGGAACCTGCATCCCCGTCCAGAGGGCAAACGTCCGGCGTGCCTGATACGCGAGCGGTAGAAGGCCGTCCATGAAATCGATGCTCCGGCGCGTTGCCCATTCCTGCCAGAAATTTTCCTCCCTCCCATAATTCAGATCCAAGGCAAGCCGACAGCCCGGTACGTTGAGTTGCGCTACCAGTTCCGCCAGTTTCGGGGCTTCGTCGGGACTGGAGGCCGATGTCGCGTTTACCAGAATGTCCGCGCCGATGGCCTCCCCGGCCAGTCGTTCCAGAGGCGTCGCCTCGCCGCCGAACTGCTCGACAATCGCCGATGTCCGGCCCGCATGTCGTCCGGCCACGTAAACCGCTTCAGCCCTCAGCCAGTTGAGAATGAACACCACGGCCTTGGCCGCGCCGCCGGTACCGAATACCAGGGCTCGGCAGCCGCCTACTTCGAAGTTGGCATGCTGCAGGGCATCCATGAACCCAATGGCGTTGGTATTGTACCCTTTCAGCATCTCTTCGGTGCATACAATGGTATTGATGGCGCCGATGATGTTGGCACCCTCGGACAGAACGTCCAGGTAGGGAATAACGGACTCCTTGTAGGGAACCGTCACATTGGCTCCGGCGATGTTGAGGATACGCAGACTTTCAATGGCCTGACCCAGATCTTCCGGTGCGACCATGAACGGCACGTAGGCGCCCCTGATGCCGGCCCGTTTCAGAACCGTCGTATAAATGGTCGGTGACCGGGATCGATAGGCCCGCTCATCGCTGAGGATGCAGTATACTTTCATGAAATATCCGTTTGCCCGTTTGCCGGTGGGCCCGTTGGCCCGTCTGCCCGTTTGCCGGTTTGCCCGCGTGCCGGGTCGAAGCTCCGAAGGAGCGTAGCCTGGTTGGCCCGTCTGCCCGTTTGCCGGTAGGCCCGTTAGTCGAAAGTTCCAATTTTAGGCATTTGCTCTAAAATGCCGATTCGGGGTGGAATACCCAGACATCCTTCAAATCCTCACCCAGATATTCCCTCTCGTTCGGCCCGAGGATCCCCAGGGACAGACACAGCAGAGTCCAAATATGGACACACTCATAATGTCCCTCAAAATGTTCCTTGAGATCGTGAATCTGAGAGTGGCAGTTGTGACAGGGCGTAATGCAGTATTGCGCCCCGGTTTCCATCACCTGCTCGAATTTGAGCCGTCCGTAATATCGCCGCGCCTCGGGGAATCCGGACTGGAGAAAACCGCCGCCGCCGCCGCAACAGAAATTGTTGGATCGATTCGGCTGCATATCGACGACGTTCTCTTCACCCACGATGCTCTTGGTGATGAAGCGCAGATCCTCGGCGATGGGATCCCCCAGCGACTTTCGCACCAGCTGGCAGGGATCCTGGACCGTGAACTTGATCTTGCGGTCCTTGTTCCATTCGGGGTTGGGTTTCAGTTTCCCTTCCCGGATCCATCGGGCATACAGCTCGATAATGCTGATGACTTCAAAATTATGAGGGATGTTGAATTTGTTCAGTCCGACCCGGACTGAAAAGAATTCGTGCCCTCATTCGGTGTTGAGCCAGTACTTGCAGCCCAGGGCATCCACCGCTTCGGCCTTGACCCGGACATTCCGTTCCCACATCTGGGTGTCGGCACAGAACAGACAGTAATTTTCCGCCGCCCAACCCTTGGTGCCGTACGTCCAGTCAGCGCCGGCCAGATGCAGAATTTTCCACAGGGGCACCATCTCGTCCGGTTCCGTGACGGGCTCTCTGGAATTCTGATTGAGGAAGAATTCGGCGCCCTGTTTATTCAACGGTGCCTGCATCTCCGCAAACTCCGGCTGGGACTCCTGATATTCCTCGAGGACGTCCTCCACCACGAAACGGAAATCCTCTTCGGAAGCTCCCATGGCGCTCATCGTCTCATGCTTGAACGCCATCTCACAGGAACCCCGTATCCCTTTGGGCTGGTTCTCCTTGGGCCAGCTTCCCCGCAGGTTGAACACCAGCGCCGGAATATCAATCTTCATGGGGCACGCGATGATACATCGCTGGCACATGGTACACATCCAGGCCCAGTTCGTGCTGAGCAGCTCGTCGTCCATACCCAGGGCGGCCATCCGCAGCAACTTCCGGGGATCCATATCCTCCAGTCCCGTGGCTGGACAGCCCGAGGCGCACACACCACAGGTCAGGCACAGGTTCAGGTTGCCCCCTTCCGGCAACAGTGCCATGACCTTGTCCTTGAACGTGCTGCGACGTTTTCCGCTGATATCTATGACTTCCGATGACATATGCCTCTCCTCAAGGGGGGCCGTTAACCGGACATGCCGCTGCCCGCGAGCAATGCGTGAACCGACCATCGGAATCGGTTGTGTCCGTCCATGCGATCGTACGGGCCGGAAGTACCGGTAACCCGGTTAACTCGCCGTTAACATAAGCGAAACAGGATGGACCGCCAGAAGCGCCGACCTTCGATCAGGCCGTCAGCAGTCGCTTTATACTGGCGGTGATGTCCTCTGCCGATGCCGGTTTGGCGATGTAGTCATCCGCCTCGGTGCTCATCCCATCGGCATGGGTATACCGGGTGGAGGTGACGTGGGACGCCACCGCGGTGAGCAGTATCACCGGGATTTCGCAAAAGCGTTCATCATCCTTGATCTCCTTGCACATTTCGTAGCCGTCCTTTTCCGGCATCATGACGTCGAGCACGATGGCATCCGGAGGATTGGCTTGGACCTTCTCCATACCCTCCACGCCGTTGTAGGCCACCTCGACGGTAAAGCCTTCTTTTTCCAGGTTGCCCTGAACAATCGCCGCGAAATCCGGCTCGTCATCGACAACAAGGATCAGTTTCTTCTCATTCATGGCAGCCTCCTTTTAGGATCTTTATGCCCGAAGGCGTTATCACAGGTTTGAGATCATCACCGCTGTCCCCCGATGCTATTCCAACGGGTACAGCTAATCCACCGCAGGTCTGGGATACAAACCGGACCGTTCCACAATCTCCGGCACCTTTTCTTCCCATTCGATGGCCATGACGTGGAATCCGGCCACCCCTTCAATCTCTTTCAGGCGCTCCATGGCCTCAACGCAGATGTCGATGCCCTCCTGGGCCTGCTTCTCCTTGGCAACGCCGGCCATCCGGTCGACCACCTCATCGGGCACATCCATTCCCGGCACCCGGTTCTTCATGTAACGGGCCATCCCGGCGGATTTCATCGGGGTCATACCGGCCAGGATATAGACCTTCTCATGGAGTCCCCTGTCCCGCAGCATCTCCATCCAGAGTTCGAATTTATCCAGGTTATAGATACACTGGGTCTGGATAAATTCGGCACCGGCCTTGATTTTCTTGGACAAGCGCGGCACACGGATTTCGAATGGATCGGCAAAGGGATTGGCGGCGGCGCCCACGAACATCTGCGGCGGTCGTTTGATGTCGTCCCCGCCGAGAAACCTGCCTTCATCCCGCATGAGCCGGACGGTCTGCAACAGCTGCATGGAGTCGATGTCGTGCACATTCTGCCCGTTCGCGCAGTCGCCAAAACTCTGATGATCACCGGAAAGGCACAGGATGTTATGGATATCAAACGAGGCCGCACCCAGGATGTCACTCTGGAGAGCGATCCGGTTCCGATCCCGGGTCACCATCTGCAGCACCGGATCCAGACCCAGCAGCTTCAACCGGATGCAGGCGGCCAGGCTGCACATCCGGGTCATGGATGTCTGGTTGTCCGTGATATTCACCGCGTCCACGTAGTCCTTGATCATCTCCGCCTTTTCGCTGATAACCGCCGAGTCGCTGCCCCGGGGCGGGCCACACTCGGAGGTGACGGCCAGGTGACCGGCGGCGAGTACTTTTTCCAGTCGGCTCGGTGTGTTGGCTGTCATGGCTGTACGTCCTCCCTTACGACTTTTCGCGGTCCGCCGGCTCTTTCCGTGGACCAGTCCTTGATCGGGGCGATCTCCTCGTAATCATCGAGGCGGCCGAGAGCCTTCAATCGGTCGATAATCAGCTGCCAGCCGCAGGCAACATCCTTGCTGATCTCGCAATTGCCGCCGGTCGATCCGCCACAGGGACCGTTGAGAATGCGTTTGGCACACCGGGACACCGGACAGATCCCTCCGGTACTCGCCAGAATGCACTGACCGCAGCCCTGGCACCGTTCGGTCCAGATCCCCCGGGACTCGGTGGCCCCCATGAAACACGTATTCACGCCGGGATAGACCGGCTTTTGGGTGTACTTTTCTGCGGTGAACTGGACGCCGACCCCGCAGGCCAGCGACACGACACCGTCGTACTGGTCGATCATATCGCGGGTCTCTTCGAGATATTCGTGATCGCACTGGCGTTCTAAAGTGTGTTCGTCGATGCGCACGTCCCGCCCCTGGTTGAGAAAGTACATCCGGAGGGCGGATGCCAGGACACCGACTTCCTTTTCCCGCCGGCCTCACAGACCGTCACGCACTCGTTGCACCCGAGAACGAGAATGCTGTCATGGGTCTTGATTTCCTCGATGATCTCCTCGATCGGTTTCTTCTCGGCGACAATCATCGGATGGGTCCTCCTTTCACGCGCCGGGCCCTGCCCGGCGTGAATGATCGTTGCAGCCGCACAGGCTTCCCGGCGGCCGGTTGTCCGTGAATATAGGTCAGGCGGCCCTCTCCGACTTGGCCGATTTCAAGGGGTTCGGGCCGGCTTCCAGTATCATATCCACCATTTCGGCCGCTTTCCGGGCGAACAGCGGGCCATCGCTGGACGAGAGGTTCACCATCCGGACACGATGGCCCCCGACCCCCACTGTGTCCAGGAGCCGGCTGGCCTGTTCCACACGCTTTCTGGCCCGGAAATTGCCGCTGTTGTAGTGGCAGTCCCCTTCCAGGCAGCCGACCACGTAGACCCCGTCGGCCCCCATTTCAAAGGCCCGCATGATGTGGAGCAGGTCTACCTTTCCGGTGCAGGGCACACGGATAATCTTGACGCTGGTCGGGTACTCCAATCGCATCGAACCTGCCAGGTCCGCGGCGGTGTACCCTCAGAAATTGCAGCAAAATGCCACGATGATCGGATCAAAGTCGGTGCTCATAGAACCCCCTTGAGTAATGCTTCGACCTTGGAAAGAATCTGGTCGTCTTCATACCAGTTCAATTCGATGGCCTTGGCCGGACACTCGGCCGCGCAAATGCCGCAGCCGTGACACAACGCTTCATCGATCTCGCTGACCCCCTCGGCGTTGATCTTCGGTACCTCGTAGGGACACGACCGAACGCAGATCAGACAGGAGGCACAAAGCCCGGCCTCCACCTTTGCGGTAACCGCCGAAAGGGTAATGTGGGGCTGGGACAGAAAGGTGGTTGCCCGGGATGCGGCCGCATGGGCCTGGGAGATGGCTTCCGGCAACAGTTTCGGGCTGTGGGCCGTTCCGCAAACAAAGATGCCCTCCGTCGCCATATCCACCGGTCGCAGCTTGACATGGGCCTCCATGAAATGACCCTCGGCGGTGCGGGCCAGCTTGACAATAGATGCCAGCTCTTCGGTGTCCGATGCCACCATGCCGGCGCTCAACGCCAGGACATCGGTCGTCATCCGAATGGGCCGTTTCAACACATGGTCAGTGAAGGTGACCTGTACACCATCCTCGGTCGATACCACCTCGGGCGGATCTTCCGGTCGATATCGGAAAAACAGCACCCCCGCCTCTCTGGCCTTCCGGTAGTAATCTTCCAGCCGGCCGTAGGTCCGGATGTCCCGGTACAGGACACATACCTGGGCGTCCGGATTCAGGGCTTTGATGTGCAGGGCGTTTTTGACCGCCGCCTGGCAGCAGATCCGGGAGCAGTTCGGATTCTCTTCGCAACGGGATCCCACGCACTGGATCATGACCGCCGTGTCAATGCCGTCCGCGTCCTTATCGTGCAGTCGGGCCGCAAGCTCCACCTGGGTGAGTACCCGCTGGTCCTCACCATACAGGTATTCCTTGGGTTGATATTCCGTGGCTCCGGTGGCCAAGATCACGACGCCGTGATCGATCTTCCGTTCGTACATGCCCGGCCCGACCAATACCTCCGTGGTGAAATTGCCCTGGAATCCTGAAAATCCCACGATGAGCGACTGGGTCAACACCTGGATTTT
>Ga0056111_1000143_pt1 | contig 11034 bp, 11 predicted proteins | sample WorMetloBBELIZE2_FD_83874 | JGI IMG/M metagenome (GOLD analysis project Ga0056111, IMG submission 83874) | Marine gutless worms symbiont microbial communities from Max Planck institute for Marine Microbiology, Germany - Olavius longissimus B... ... | reverse complement strand
CTCCAGCTCTGGTATGGAGACTCCTCTGATAATGGCCGGATCAATGGCCCTGGCGTTCGACACTTCTCTGATGCCTTTGTGCCTGACATAACTGATCAGCCTCGGCTTCCAGCATGGCGTTTAAGGTTTCCTGGAAGCTGTTTCTCATGACAAGATTTCTCAGATGATCTTTTACTTTTTCCTCGTTTATTTCGATAATCTTACCATTCATATAGTCCTCCTTCTGACTTGCTTTTTGTGTTGGATAAACAATCGTCAGACCTAAGGACTTTTTCATGCTTTTTTCAGAATTCGCGATAAGATTTTATACGTTACCGGAAAAATGGCCTCGAATCATCAGTGCTGGAAAAATAAATGCAATGGCCATCCGCATCTCGTCAAAAAAAACACCCGACTTGCCCGCCAACGAAATCACCAAACCTGCAACCCCATACAAGTACATCAGTCCCCCCCGGATCCAGTGTTGCCTCTCTACAGTCTGCTCCTACTTGTAGCAGGAGAAATTATTTGCCCATTTCTCTAAAGGAGCTCCTGACTTATCGCGGCCGCGAGTTTGGCATTATCCGATTTTTTTCTGATCGCCAGCCTGATATACTGCCTGGTGCCTGGAATACCAAGTTTTCCCGTAAGGTCTTTAACAAAAAATCCATATCTGTTAAGAAGCGTTCTTGTCAATTCCGTAGCCGTCATTCTTCCAACAATCTCACAGGTTACAAAATTCGCCTGCGATGGTAACGGCCTGATTTGAGGAATCAAAGAGAGCTCACTGCAGAATCGCTTTCTCTCCCTGACGATTTTTCCACACGCGTCCACGTACTTAGCTTTATATTTAACAATTAATTGGAGAAAAAACTCCGCAAAGGAATTGATGTTCCATATTGACAGCCCCCCCTTAATCTCATCCAGAAAAGCGGTGTTGGAACTCACCGCCACCCCCAGTCTCAGCCCCGGAATTCCATAGCTCTTGCTTATGCTCTTTACCACCACCAGATTCGGGAACGATTGGAGAATCATGTCGGTGATCAGAGTATTCTCTTCGCCCTCGGTTGAGAAGTCCACGAAGGATTCATCCAATATCAATTGAATGTCTTCTGCCAAAAGATGTTCGAGAAATTTGAGTATATCTTTTTTCTGTATAAAATTACCACTCGGATTGTCGGGATTGATCAATACCAGTCTGTCGAGACCCTTCGAGAACTCCTTCAGTTCATCAATTTCGTATCTGAAATCCGTGTTCTCAGGCCCATAGAATCTTGCGCTTTCTTTTTCAACACGCTGATGATACTCGTTGAATGTTGGCACGACGAAACCGGTGACAATGCCGGGTTCACTCATCATAACGTTGATTAGCTCAGCGGCTCCGTTTCCAGTGACAATGCACTCACTACTGATGTTGAAGAGCTTGGAAGCTAGAAGATTCTGAACTTCCATGCCTGATGGATATTCAGAAAGCAATATGTCGAAATTGCTCCTAAGTTCCTTTAGTAACGTGCGATTTGGGAAGAAAGGATTCACAAGATAACAGAAATCTGTTAATCCAGGATAACGCCAATATCCGCCGAAGCGATTCTGTATTCTTTCTAATTTCTCCTCCTCGCCCGAAAACAGTATCTCGGCATCAACCAAATCCTGCCTGTCATCAATCTCGTACCAGAGGTCTTTTTCGTCTAGGACACAGGCACGTAGTTCGTTATTGTCAAGAAAGTTGATCACACTTAGCACTTGTTCGTAATACTCATTGTATCCCGCGGATTTGATGTAGGCCTCGAGAAAAGGTAGATACTTCCTTTCAGAAAAGCCTACAGAGAATTTGTATATGTTGACAGTCTTGAAATATTTTCCCGCCTTGTTAAGCTCAAAATTGCCTCCTGATATGAACTCCTTGATCCGCCTGTGCTTATCAATCCTAACTGCCGTTCCATCCATCCATGATTGAAACCTTGACACTAGAACCAAGGAGTTCCAAGGATCGTTGATTATTCTGTGGAGTACATTGTCACCGAAAATCAGATCGCTTTCCAAGAGCAGAGTATCTTCTTCAAGGAGTAGATGTCTGGCAAGGTACAGTGAGTAAATGTTGTTGGTTTTGTCGTAAATCGGGTTTTCAACGTAGATGATTCTCACCCCATTCCATGAGTCACCGACATAGGATTTGACTTTCTCGCCCTTATACCCAATCACCAGAATAATCTTACTGAGTTTATGCCGAACCAGATTATTCAACGTCCTGGCTATGAGTGTGGTTCCTCCGACTCGGACCATACATTTTGTGTTATCCTCGGTAAATTTTCCGAGCCGCCTTCCCATTCCGGCGGCAAGAATCATTGCTTGCATTAGCTCTTCCCGTTTTCAATGAGTCCGTGTATCAAGTTTTTTACCAGTGAGTAGAAGTTGCTTGTAGTCCAGTATAGTACAAGTCCAGAGGCGGAATTATAAAGCAAGAGCAGAAAAATTGCCGCAACTATGAGAAGTTTGATTCTTTCGCCAACTCCGAGATCTCTCGCGTACACGAGTGACGATAAGATGTTGAGGAGTGTCATCGTGAGAGGCAGCACGTTAATCGACAGACTTGTGAACTTGAAAACAGCATCTGGACGCCCCAGATTTTCCATGAACAGAAACGAAACACCCTCCAACATGGGATTGTGAGATAGAAGCGTGTATGCCGCCAGGAAAAAAGGAATTTGTATCAGAAGTCCAAAACTGGCTCGAAGGCTCTTTATCGGGTGGTAATTAAACTCCCTGTATAGCTCAACTGTTTTCCTATGGCGCTGTTCGCCTTTGTAAACTTCCTTTATTGCCGCCAGCCGCGGCGATAGGGTATGCTGCAAGCGTCTCTCAGTATCCTGCCATTTTTCCGCAAGGTAGTAGAGGGGCAGCAACACTGTATTGACAACAAGACTGAGTACGATAACACTGATTCCGACATTGTCCGTCAGAGAGGCAACCCATTGAAGCACTAGATCCATAGGGAATCTGAGGGGGGCTACAAAGACTAGGTCAAGGATTCCCATGTTATGCAGCGACTACTCTTTGTCAACCCTTTCCCTGTCGTCGGCTTTCCTGTTCTTTTTTAGAATCCCAACTAGCTTGAAGAACCATCCTCTAAAAACAAACGCTACCGTCGCCACGACGCCTATGATAGCCGAAACAATGATGCTTCCAGTGCCCGGATCAAGGTAGGCAAAGACAGGAGATACAGGAATTATTAGAATAAGCAAGCTGAAGTACAAAACAAGCAATATCTTATCCCTCCTTGGGCTATTATGGGGAAACGAGCAGCTATGGGGAAGCCTCTAACAGTCCGATCAATTGATTCGCGGCAACTTCTCCCGCGTGACCAAGGTTGAATATTGATGTCTCTCTCAGTTCCCTCATTTCATTTCTCAAATTTTTCCGCGCTAGAATCTCCATAATAGTTTCCGGAAGCATATCCAAGTTATCATCCGATACAACGGCCCCAAGAGACTTGGCAATCTCCCGTTCCCAGATAGGGCCTTCCAGATCCTCATGTTCGAAGTTCCTGATATCGAGTTCATAATCCAATGTGATTACCGGTTTCTCATATACGAACGCGTAGTCGAAAATGATGCCGGAAAGATCTGAGATCATGATATTCGAAGAAAGCAAGCTCTTATGGCCAGATGGTTCAAAGTCCCAACTGATGCGATCAATGTTCCTGCTCGCCGATTCCAGTTTGCTTATCAACGAGTTCTCCGATTTCAATTGCTGAGGATGCGGACGAATAATGATATCAAATCCTGTACTCACCAGAATATCAATTAGCCTCATACGATATCGATTGAGCGCGCCGTTGGCGCCCCAAGTGGGAGCCAATAGGATGTATACTCCCTCTTCCTGACGATCCTTTCTCGAGTTCTTCAACTGAGCCCTCAGTAAATCCATATAAGGCAGCCCAGTTTCCATCAAATTCTTCGGTTTGCTATTTCTAATCTTCTCGAGCTCTCTAAGCTCAGCAATTTGATGTCTTCCCGAGCACATCACGGTGTCAAAATAATCGAAGGAGAATTTACGGTAGAAAGATATCCCTGTGGGGGAATGAAGCACATGGACGTAGTGTTTGACAGTAGGAGACCGCTTGATCGTGAGCGTTTGAAGGCCAGGCGTTGTCATAACCACAAGATTCGCTCTTAGCATGCTCATGAAATATATAAATCCCATCCCACGCCCTAGACAAAAACTCGCAACATTGTCCGAATCCTGCAGCAGTCCCGGATCTTCATTGTCCATCGTGAGGTAGACAAGCGGCCTGTTTTTCCCGAGCAGTGATTCGATTATCGGAGCCATGGTATTCCAGTAATTGCCACCCTCGGAGAAAAAAACTATTTCTCGATATTCTTCGGGCAATCTGTGAAATTCCTTTAGAAGGCGAATAGTCTTCAACATGTGGCTGCTTCGCCGTCAAACCTTCGCAGTTCCCGCACTACCTTGCGGTATTCGTTCATTCGCATCCGCAGGGAATAATAATCGAAATCAACAGTGTACGTAACCGGTTTTTCCATAATTGAATCCGCGACTTTGTCGATAAAATCAAACCTGTCTTTCACAAACTTAACAGGGAGTTTTCCAAACTCACCCGGCAACCCGGTATAATAGGAGACTATCGGCAATTTGAAATACATGAAATGTAAGAATTTCGAGGTCAAGCCAAACCATTTCATTTTTTCCGTTCTTATAAATGGGAAAATCGCAACATCCGAGTGTTTCAACATCGGAAAGTAAATCTCCTTGGCAAGAAATTTTTCATAGAAGAAATTGGAGAATTTTCTTAGAATTTGTCTCTGAAATACGTTCAGACAGGGGCCTATTATATGAAAATCGACATTCTTCAATCTTTTTAGCAGTAATAGAAGAGTCTTCATATCCAAGGGATGTAGGCCAACATAGATGGCATTCAAGCTACCCTTTCTGAACGGATTTTTAGCTACCATCTCATCGGGGAATGTCATCCCGTTCTCGACAATGACAGTTCGCTTCAAAGAATTTTTCGGAACATAGTTCCTGTATATGTCCTTTTTCAGAATAATCAGCGATGAAATTCTGAAGGCTGCATTTTCGAGTTCGCGATACCAGCGCCCTCTACCTAAGACGAGATTCACGGAATCCGATTGACGGTAAATCATTTTCACAGTCCCTGGTATCTCGGGCAGCAAGAAAAGGGGTTTCCCACTCTCGAGCACAACAAAATCATATGAGGAGAGGTTGACGATATTGCCCAATGACCGGATGTTGATCAGGCGGATGATTTCAAAGAGGCAGCGGGGGAGCCACCACATGAACCTATCAATATATGGGAGCCATGTCAGCGAAGACTGCAGGAGTCTAAACTTGATATCCGGCGGAGCTGGTATCTTTGGTGTATAGAATGTTCGTGGGAAGTTCAGATGTTCCACATCCCAGCCCTCACGTTCAAAGGCCTCTGTCAATACATCGATACCTCTACTCGTCTGAGAGAATGGATAAGCGGATACGAGCAAGACTCGTCGTTTAGAATCCTTCAATTCGGATTTCACTGATTGCACCGTTCCCGCTGATAGTTACTTTTCTCTCCAGCGAATCCGAATTGTAAGCAAACATGATAGGTTCTCTCTCAAGTTGAATCACTGCATCTCTCGACTCGAATTCGCCGGTCACTATGTTTTGAATCGTAACGCCTGATCCGATACCAGAGAGATCCAATTTTTGAATGCCAATCTTCGACCAAAGAAAGAGTACCCGTTTCCCCACGTCATTCCCGTAGCCAAATGCATGAACGGTTTTATCTGTCGGAGAATCAAAAATCACTAAATCCTCGAAGTATTCCAGACCTCTCAATGCCCTTGCCACCCGACCCCAGGTTTCCAACCCATTCTTGGGGATATAACTCCCATCCGGTTCCCTATAGAGAAGGGCAAAGGAAGCAACCTCGAACCCTCTGGAATTTCTCTCATCATCAATTGTGGTATATAACTGATACCAGCTTACCATATCCGCTCCTGCGGCGGACAATCGGATCAGGCACTCGGCTATTTTGAGAGGCAGGGCCTTCACGGTGACTCTGTAAGGATAGAGGGACTTTGTGGGATATCCCACCTCGGTAATCCAGAGTTCTTTGGAATCGTAGCCCCTATCATCCATGTCCTTTCTAACGCCGGCAACCCGTTTCGCCTGACTCGGAATCCAGTATCCATAAGGGTGAATCGAAAGAGCGTCAGCTTCTTCAAGTATGCCCGCATCAAGCAGCTTCCTCACATAACTTCTCCCTCCAACCCATGGGTTTAACATGACAGAGCCAACAGCTATCGGCATTTCAGGTGCAATCGTTTTTAGATATGAAACGGTTTTTCTGCACAACTGAAAAAATTCGCTGTCACTGCCACCCCAGAATAAATTCATGTTGGGTTCATTCCATATTTCGAAGCCCGCTATTAACTCCCCCCAGCGCTCGTATACCTTCTCCACATATGTGAGGAATTCTGGGATATATTCGCCCCTGATATAAGGGTGTCTGTCGTTCCTTTGGCGAACCTTTGGATGGTCGTAACTCAGCATCAAAATAATGCTGCGCTTACTCCTTGCAGCTTTGATAATTGACTGATCGTAGCGGCTGAAATCCCAATCGCCGTCGGCCCTCTCCAACAAGCTCCAACTAACTCCTATGCGAACGTAATCGGCGCCCAGTCTATTGAATATTTCTATCTCAGCCTCGTTGCTTGGAATATCGCAGAATCCGAAGCCAAGTCCGTTTTCCGGCCAAAGCAACTTATTCGGGATGATTAGAACTGAAATAAAAAACAAAGTTCTCGCTGTCATTGCAGAATATATCTCCAATTCTCAGGTTCGGAGGGATCACCTCTCACTGCAAACTGATGATAAATGTGATATTTATATGGACCATTATCACGTGGATGAGCCAAGGTGAAGTTAACCACTATTTCTCTAACTTTTGCACTGTTGAGAGTTGGATCATCCGCCTGGGAAAGGGCAATCAATGGCACATCGGCAATGGACATCAGCCGATTGTCCATTCTGAATCGCGACTGACTATTATAGTCTTTCACTAGGAGTAATGAATTAACCCTTGAGGAACCCGTGACTATATTTCCACCTCCGTCCCTCAGTACCGGGAGTTTACTCCATTGCCGATGTATTCCATTATAACCATGATCCGATACTATTACAATCTTGGTAACATCAATTAGGTTTTCGTCTTTCAACCATTCGATAAACGAAGCGATCTCTTTCATCGCTCTCACTGCGGAATAGTAAACAGCATCGGGATTTGCTACCTGCATTTCATATTGTGGATCAAATCTATAGTCTCCTATCCGGCTGTCTTCCAATTTCAAATCAGAACCTATGGCCCAAGGAGTGTGTGTCAACTCATTGCTGATGAATTTGAATGTTGGCAATCCCCCCTCGGCATAGGAGAGAGAATCCAAAAGATCAAGGAAGCCAAGGTGGATTACGGCGTGTTTCACATCCTGATAGCTTTGCCTTGTCATCAGCCAGCGACCATCAAGATAAATGAATGGTCTGATGAAATGTGGACTGATTTTAAAAAAACCAACGGCAGAGAGCAATCTCACATATTGTTCAGGATTCATATCGAAGTCCAAATTCGCTGCTTCATCACTGATACTCAACCAGTATTCCGCATAATGTCTGGGATCTATCACTGTTACCCGTTCATCACTGACATATTCCTCCAAAGCGGAAAAAAAGGGATGAACGAAAGTGAAATCATAGCCGCGTTCATGGCTTATCCTAGGATAATAGGCGTAGGCATTTTGGATTTTTTCTTCCAGTAGAATCCCATCGGAGGCATTGACACGGTCCGGCGTGTATTCGGGCCCCGCGAGCATCGAAGGCAGACTGCCATAGGTAGTAAAACCGGTACTTAGAGTGGATGGATACCAGGTAAACCCACTTAGTGAATCTCGGATTTCGGGATATCGCTCCAGAACGGCCGGTAGGAGATCGGCGCCGAACATGTCCATCATAAGAATCACTATGTTGCCTTGAGTTGAAAATCGGAAAGCTTCTCTTGAGTTTTCAGGAAGAAACGCCTCGCCCGAATATCCGGCCTTTAACAAACCGTCGCTTGTGCCTACGTTGAACAGGGATTGGCCAGCAGTCATCAAGTTAAGAATAGCGACAACTGGTAGAATTTTCCGGGGAAATCGAAAAACCACGAGAGCGGAAAGAGCGAAAAACAGGAGTAAGCCGGCAAATTCCAGCGCGGCAAGCTTCAAATACTCCGCATCAACACCCTGACTGGATACTTTCAAATGTCCAGGCCTGCTTAGTATTGTGACATCCAATACTCCGTAGTCCCCCGGCAGCAGGTAGACATAAACCCAAGCCGCGACTGCCATCGTGAAAAAGAACCACAGAAGAACCGGCTTCGACAGAGAGGGCGAGAATCTATACACCACAAACGATAGCGCAAAGGCAGCTATGAAGTATAAAACATGCCAAAATAGCAGTGATAAAAAGGGGAAGGGCATGGAATTCAAATCGGTGAGAAGCAAGGAAACGGGAGACCATAGGAAGAGTAAACCACTGAGCAGAAGGAGTGAGAAAATCGCAGCCGTATCCATCAATTTCTTCTGCCTTAGGTATAGACTCTCCAAAACCTCCCTAAAGGGCCAACTGCATGCGCAAATCCCAAGGTACAGTAATAGAGGAACTTGGGCGAGTAAGAGATACATGTGGGCCTGATATAGCCGCACAAAGTTTGGTGCCCGAAAAAGCAGATGTCCATGCACTAGGAGCATGGGCAATGTGAAAACTGTCAGTGACACCCGCCGCCTCTTCCCACTTGACATGAGAAACATAACGGCAAAAAGGATTAGTAGGATTGCCTCTAATACCAGAACAGATATATAGGATACCCGGGACTGGATATCACCGATTAAAACCGCAACCGGAAGCAAGGCTATGCCGAGAGAAGGCAAAGCTAACAACCAATAATGACGCGGCCCTTTCAAGTTACTATCCTCCAAGTATACCAAGCGTTATAATCTGACCGGGATCTTATACTGAATTCGATGCTGTTTGAAGCAGTATGGTTTGGAAATTTCGCGCATGAATACGGCGTTCCCACCATTCTGAGCAGCCTTGAATTCGCAGTCTCCCTTCATCTCAGGTTCGAATTACTCTTCAGTCGTCCGGGAGTCACGGTCTCAGGGTAGATTTCATCAATTGGATAAGGAAGCCATTGATTCGGGAACTATATACTTAATTAACCCAAAACGATTCCCGTTTCTGATCAATCTTTGTATCGTTAATCACCACCATGTTCTGATTTTTCTATCTGACTATATAGGCAGTTGATCGCGTCTTGCCACCACGTGCGGATTCTATTGGCCCATCCACCTTCAAGCTTGAGAATTTTACACATCTCCTGTCCTATTTTGATAGGATCGCCCCTGGCGGAAGACTATGTAAGATATCGTAGACCATGAGACTCTCCGGAATGAAGCGCCTCTTCAATATGTATGTGGCCGGCCTAGGTCAGCAGGTCGCCGGGAGGAGCGAGCGGTTTGAACCGAATGGAACTTGGCGGGAAACCCGATGCAGTCGAACCCGATGGGACGAAGGAGAAATCGAAGAATCACTCCTATGATATATTCCTTGGAAGACAGCTCTCCAAGGGAGCCCCGGATTAAGTGATCTTGGATTTCGATGCGACCGAACTCCCAACGCACGGCGATCAGGATGAGGAAATTCTTCCCCGGATACCGCGGCCATCACCGCCATCCGGCCCTCCTCCGTGGCGGCTACCCGCTGTTCGTTCAGCTTCGCCCGTCGAGTATTGATGCTGCTGCCAGCGGCGAAGAGATTCTCAAAGCTCTTAGTTTCACCGGATACAAACCCGATTTCCGAATATCAGAATCATTTTCCGGGGAGATTCAGGCTCCCCGCCGGGATGCCGTCCTCAACGTTGCTGGAGCGGCTGAGAGTCCACTATATCGTCGGATCTGGCTCCGCGACAAGCAACTGGTAATGAGCCATTGGGGCTCGGCTCCAGGAAGCCAGGCGGCTCCATCGGAAGTCCAATGAAGCATCTTGAGAGTCTCTCATCGTTTCACTTAACAGACCCACCGGTGTGACGGTGGATGAAATGAATAATGTTTATGTCGCTGACTTTGAAAACAATCGAATTTGTAAGATTACATCGGATGGAACTTTAAGTGTTCTTGCTGAAAGTGGTAAATGGGATAACACGGATGACTCTAATATAGCGATAGCACGGTTTGATAGATCTATTGGCTTAGTTGTGAGCAAGAAAGGCAATTTGTATGTATCAGACACATATAGACATCGAATTTGCAGGATCACATTAGATGGTGTAATGAGTATACTCGCAGGGAGTGGAAAATATGGATTTCAAGATGGCAGTGGATCAGAAGCACAATTCAGATGTCCCGCTGGTTTAGCGGTGGATTCTGAAGAGAGTATTTATGTTGCTGATACACATAACCAACGGATTCGCAAGATCACTTCTGATGGCATAGTTACTGCAATTGCAGGAGATGTGCCAGGAGGTCATAGAGATGGTATTGGTGTAGATGCGAAATTTGCAGAGCCCAAAGATGTAGCAATAGATGAAAAAGGCAATTTATATGTTGCAGATGCATTAAATCATTCAATTCGCAAGATATCACGAGGCGTAGTTAGTACACTTGCAGGAAGTCGGGATCACGAAAGGGGATATGTGAATGATTTTGGTGCAGCAGCACAGTTTAACTACCCTACTGGCGTGGCGGTGGATTCAGCGGGCAATGTGTATGTCGTCGATTATCTCAACGACCGGATTCGAAAGATTACACCTGAAGGTTTGGTAAGGACCCTAGTCGGCAGCACAAAGGGTTGTAATCCCCCCATTTATGACTGACTCCATTCGTAGAGGTTTTCAAGTTACCGGATTCAGCATCTTTGGAGGCACTCCCCCGATAGCTGAATTTGGTCGTTCGTTATTGTAAGTCCATAGCCACTGAGTCGCAAGAGACTGTGCTTGCTGGATTG
>Ga0056111_1000142_pt1 | contig 11051 bp, 12 predicted proteins | sample WorMetloBBELIZE2_FD_83874 | JGI IMG/M metagenome (GOLD analysis project Ga0056111, IMG submission 83874) | Marine gutless worms symbiont microbial communities from Max Planck institute for Marine Microbiology, Germany - Olavius longissimus B... ... | reverse complement strand
TCGGTCAAGGCCCTGTGCGAGTCGGTGGAACCACCCAAAGACACGGCTGCCTATGTGAGGTTTTTCTGTGCGGTGGAAAGTGGCAACGCCGAGCAGCTGAGGGATAACGAGCCAAAGCGTGTGGTCCTCTACAAGGTTGTCGCATCTCTGATTCGTGCCTATGCAAACCTGGCGAACGAAATGGCCGAAGCCGGCTACTCAACTGGGGAGGCGGCGGAGATCAAGGCTGAGGTGAGCCATTACGAGAAGGTGCGTGAAGAGGTGAAGCTCGCCAGCGGCGACTACGTCGATATGAAGGTCTACGAGCCGGCAATGCGGCATTTGCTCGACGCGTACATCCGTGCTGAAGAGAGCGAAGTCGTGTCCGCTTTCGATGACATGACCCTCATTCAGCTTATTGTCGAGCAAGGCGAGCAGGCCGTGGAGTCACTGCCAAGAGGTATCCGTGGTAACCAGGAGGCTGTGGCGGAAACCATCGAGAACAATGTTCGCAAGTTGATTATCGATGAATCTGCCGTCAACCCGAGATACTACGAGAAGATGTCCGATCTTCTCGATGCACTGATCCTCCAGCGCAAGCAGGAAGCACTCGACTACAAGGCCTATCTGGCAAAGATCGTCGAGCTGACTAAGAAAGCGAGCAAACCTGATCAATCTGGCAGGTACCCATTAGAGATTAACAGTCCAGCCAAAAGAGCCCTCTACGACAACCTGAAAGGGCGGGTGAACTCGACTCAACCTTACGTAAATGAGGAGATGGTTGCCGAGAGCACAGGCGAGCCCGATGAAATCGCAGCTGTTAAGATTGACCAGGCAGTGCGAGCCGTGAAAAAGGATGATTGGCGTGGGATGTGCGCGAAGCGGATTGAGGTCCGGAACGCGATTAAGTCCGTACTCAAAGGTCCGGGCGATTTGGTTGATGAAATTTATGCAATCATCGAGAGCCGGCGTGAGTACTAAAGGGCACAAGATTGAAGTAAGCGGCATATCGGTGGAGATCGTTCGCAAGGACATCAAAAATCTCCATGTGGGGGTCTACCCGCCGAACGGGCGGGTCCGCGTGGCCGTGCCCCAGCGACTCGACGACGAGGCGGTTCGTCTTGCCGTTATCTCACGATTGGGGTGGATTCGTCGTCAGCAGAAGGGCTTCGCTCGGCAGGTCCGGCAATCACAGCGGGAAATGGTTACGGACGAGAGCTATTACTACCAAGGCCGACGCTATCTTCTCGATGTGGTTGAGCAAGATGCTACACCCGCCGTCCGTTTAAAAAACAATAAAACGATGAAGTTGCGAGTCCGTACAGGAGCTGATCGTGAAAAGCGCGAGGCTGTGTTATATAAGTGGTATCGTAGCCGCTTGTGTGGTCTATTGCCGCCTCTTGTGGAAAGGTGGGAACCGAAGGTTGGGGTTGAAATTGCCGAGGTTAGAATCAAGAAGATGAAAACCCGCTGGGGCACGTTCAATCGTGAAGCGCGCCGAATTTGGGTGAATATAGAACTGATTAAAAAGCCGCTGTCGTGCCTCGAATACATTCTGGTCCACGAGATGGTCCACTTCCTCGAACGGCTTCACAATGAACGCTTTTCTGAGTTGATGGACGGACTGATGCCTCAGTGGCGGCTCCGCCGAGAAGAACTAAATCGTGCACCATTGGCCCATGAGAACTGGAGATACTGAAAGCTGATTATCTTTGACTTGACGTCCTTCTGAGCCATAGCACTTCCTTTGGTCAGCGTTTGGAGCCATACAAATCTAATATAGCGGGTTCAATGGTAGTGAATTGAATATAATCTATACTTTTTATCTGAACTTGCCAAGTCTAGATCTAAAAACACACGTAGTAATCTCTGTTGATTCTTTGGTGTACCCGCAATAGTATAGTCAATAAACCAGAAATTATACATGAGCATGCTGGTTTATGTTGTAATGAACAACTGAACGTTTAAAAAGAATTGAAATAAAAAGAATCTCCGGTACCGAAGAATCGTCGAGGAATAATTGATTTGATGTAAAATTTATAAACCATAGCTCAAATTATTATTCGTAGGCATTAGAACCTGGATAAAGGACTGTTTAGGTTATTGATCTGCCTATTTACATAAACTAAAGAAATCTCATAGACACGTATAATATAGTATTTTGACTAATACGGCGATAAGGGACATTAAACAAAACTTTCTCTAAACCAAAAGGATTGTTTTATGTTGGAAATTGTATACGGTAAGACCAAGAGCCCTACGATAGTTGATAATCTATATGAGTCTCTAAGGAACTGTAGTTTAAATGGAACTCTTTATATTGGCTATCCAATATTGGCCTCAGCAGAGGAGTCAATAACCGTTGACGCTCTTCTGATTACCGATGAACATGGACTTGTAGTTTTTTCATTTTTTAAAGGAAATACATTACCAAAAGATTCAGAGTCCTGGCATCAAATAGCTGATGAACAAGATGAACTCTACTATGCTGTTAAAAACAGTTTAGGGCGACATCAAAATCTAAGGGTAAGGCGAGATGTTGGTGTAGAAATTAATATTTTAACCCTTTTTCCGCAAGAGCCTATCCCCCCGGATGATTTAGATATATATTATGCTACAACTGAAACTGTCTTCTCGGTGATCCAGACCTTTCCTTTCCTAAATGATAGATTTAAAAAACCTCTAAACGCTGCTCTACAGCGAGTTACCACGATAAAACCACTTAAAAAAAGGACCGCAGTACAAATACCTGATTCAAAAGGGGCAATTCTTAAAAGCATCGAGAAAGAAATTGCGAACTTAGATCAATGGCAAAAAATGGCGGCGATAGAGACACCAGAAGGTCCTCAACGTATACGCGGTTTAGCTGGTTCCGGAAAAACTATCGTGCTTGCACTTAAAGCTGCGTATCTCCATACACAAAATCCTGATTGGAATATTGCCCAACTTTCCATACTAGATCCCTCTACCAGCAGTTCACAGACTTGGTTCGTAGATTTACCTTTGAGCATTCAGGTGATGAGCCTGGTTGGGATAAGCTTAAGATTCTTCATGCGTGGGGAGGAAGTTGGAAGAGAGGTATTTATACGGAGATTGCAGATCATTCTGACGAGGCAATACGTGGTTTTGTATACGCTAAATCAAAATACGGCATGACCCATGCCTTCAATGGAGTTTGTAAGGAGTTACTATCTGCCATTAAGAGAAAAAAAGTAACACCAATTTACGATGTCACACTTATCGTTGAAGCATAAGATCTGCCAAAGCCATTCTTTCATTTAGTTTATGAGTTTACTACTGAGCCAAAAAGAATAATATGGGCTTATGATGAACTACAGAATCTATCTGAAACCATAATGCCAAATGTCTCCGATTTATTTGGAACAAACAAAGAGGGCACACCAAGAGTATCATTAGCTAATGTTGAAGGCCATAATTTTACCTGTCTGCTACAGAAACACCCCGTGGGCCCTAACACTTGCCCATGCATTAGGTTTTGGTATTTACAGAAAGGAAGGATTGGTTCAACATTTTGACGACCCGAGTCTCTGGAAAGAAATCGGATATTTCGTTTCTCAAGGAAATCTAGAATTAGGCGAAAGAGTGATTTTAAATAGGAGTGAAAAATCTTACCCTGCCTATTTCAAAGAGCTTATTGATGAGAACGAAGCTATCATTTGTAAATCGTTTGTTGATATGGATGAACAAGTGGAATGGGTAGCCTCTGAAATAGAAAAAAATATTGAAGAGGAGGAGCTTGAGGTTGATGATATATTAATTGTTCTTCCAAACGTAATAAGAGCTAAAAAAGATTACGCTTATATAATGGAAGCATTGCAGCGCCGGAATATAGAGTCCCATTTAGCTGGTGTTACAACAAGCCAGGATGAAATATTCTCAATGAATTCTATTTCAGTAACGAATATTTATAGAGCAAAAGGTAACGAAGCACCGATGGTTTATGTGTTGAATTGTAATTTTTGTGCGAAAGGATATGAGCTGATCAAGCTCAGAAACATTTTATTTACGGCGATTACGCGAAGCAGAGCTTGGGTCCGGTTATGTGGATTTGGCGATTTAATGAAGATCATAGAGGATGAGATAAATTTTGTTCATGAAAATGAATATGATTTAAAATTTAAAATACCAACTGAATCAGAATTAGAAAATTTGCGTAAAATTCACAGAGATAGGACTGCAGGCGAAAAGGTTGCCATAAGGAAGGCTGAAAAAGGACTCAAAGATTTCTTCACTGCTATTCTTGAAGGAGATATGGATTTAGAAAATCTTCCTACAGAGCTTCGCTCGAAACTTGAGCTTTTATTAAAGAAATCAGGTTCTAACAATGAGGACATATAGAAAAATATACAGTAATCTAAAAAGTTTTATAGAACTTTTATTTGAAAAAGATATAGTCGTTATAATTAATCCTATCGTTGAAAATAGGGAAGGCGCAAAAATACGTATAACCTGGAAATCGCCCATACCCGAAGGTCTAGTCCTGAGTAATGTTGAATTTGCGACTTTAAGTGAATATCGACTTTTTTTGCAAATGCAGCAATATACAGCTGTCCTTTACGATGGCTCCATACTGCAGATATCATTTGATTTCAATGGTACAAAACTAAGTGGTCATAGGATGTGTTACTATCCATGTCCTTTGAAAATTGATCAGGAAATCATTAAATATGAGCCCATACTTGATATAATAGACTTTTACATAGAAAGTAATGCTCAAATACGCCTTAGAACGCCGCTACGTTTTGATTACCACTCGTTGAATATCACTGATAGACATTCTAAAACACATGTACATTTAAACAAACATGACTGTCGGTGTTCAATTGTAGCACCCTTAAGTTTAGGACACTTCGTCCATTTTATTTTTTACCATTTTTATCCACTATTATGGAATGAACATGAGTTTATAAGAGACTGGTCCATCGATTTTTACTCAAGAACGATTTCGAGAAGAGAAGAGACGCTTCTGCACTTATCATGCAGGCAACTTGTTAAATAGGGATTTAGGGGAGGAGGGATTTAGGGGCCGTCTATTAATTTATATGTTTCTCTGGGATGTTAAACTATAAACACCTTCTCAAGTTTATTGAGCATCATAAATTTATTAAAAAAACCGAAACGATAACTATTCCGTGGCCTTTCCGACAAACCAGATGTCGATCGGTAAATTATAGTGCTCAAGTATGGATCAGCCGATTCCAGTATTTTAGGTCTTTCACTGATTCCAGTATCAGAACGATCCCTACTTTTTTGTTGGTCCGAGAAGCGTACCAGCCACTTTGCCCGATAGCCTCAGCCCAGTTGTTACCGAAATCAAATTCGATTGCATGGGTCTCAGTCACGCAATCGCACCTGGTATCATCCGAAAGCACCACTTCGAGTTGTTCTTGGTGTGCTTCGCACCACTGCTGCTGATACCATTTTTCCGGATGGGCGCGTTTAGCCATCACAGGATGTGGTAGCATCAACAGGATTGTGAAAATGATGAATGCCCTCATAAGTCGATTTCGAATCTTTAAGTATATATGAACTTGTTTGTATATTAACATTATATAAATATAATATCATATTTATCAAACAATTTCTGTTGCAAACATGATCTTTTTTGGTATATTTGCGCTATGGCTAAACAAAAGATGTTTGCGACACGAATCGATCCGAAACTGCAGAAAGACGTCAAGATCCTGAGCGTCAAGATGGATAAGTCCATCTCCCAACTCACAGAAGAGGCGTTCAAAGACCTTCTCAAAAAGTATGGTGAGAATGAAAAGGTGTGATCTGTAGGCGTTGATTTATAATAGTATCTGTTTTCCACCTCGAAATCTCTAGTCAAGTAGCTATAAGAGCTGTAATTCCGAAGTTCGTTTATAAGCCCCAAGATCTGGTCAATTCCTTCTGGTTAAAGCCAAAACTAACTATTAGAATGGGTCTGATATTACATAGTAAGTCGCACCCCTGATATAAGCTGAGCTGTTTCTATATCAAATATGCAATTGCAAACAACGTCATCTAAATACACCGAGGTGAAGGCTTTATTCACAAAGAATTAATCCTACGACAGACCTGAACGTGGTGTGCCCAATATGTTACGTGATGATTCATAGAAAAAAAGTGACGCTATCGATTATGAGGATAAAAAAAGCTAAATAATAAATAATAAGAATAAACATCGTCTGTTACTTTGGAATTAGTGATCCAAAGATGTAGCCCATATAGAATAAAATGCCAGTAAAAAAAATCGATACAATCAAGTTAAGATTTAAAGATAAAATATATAAATCAGTGAAAGTAAAAATTGCTTTGTCCGATGATGAGAAAGCTCGGCTTCGAGAAGTAAAAAAAGATATGGGAGAAGAAATAAATAAATGTAAAAAAGAATTAGAAGAAAAAAATGGTTTATTTAAAAAAATTAAAAAAGAAATAAAAGACTATAGAGCTGGTATTTCCAGTCACCTTGGAATACTGTCGCCAAAACAGCTACACGAAATTAAATTGAAATACAGCAAGGAAAAGTACAAAAGACTTTATACAAAAAATATGGACAACTTAAAGCGCCTTGAATCAATGTTAATAAAATACATAAATGAAAATTTCCCAGAGTATGAAAATTTAAAAACCGAAATAGAAGATTTACAATCAGAAATTGACGATATACCGGAGCATGTTAGGCAGTGGCAGAGAAATTCTTGGTATATATTTGGTGAGGAAGAATATAAGAAAATACCTAAAGCTATTAAAAATGAAAATCCATATTATATAGATGTTTTGACTATAAATAACCAAACTGGGATTCAAGGAGCATTAAAATTTTACGGATTACCTTATTCTGCGATGAGTGACAATTACTTAATTTCTCCTTTGGAAAAATATATAACGCTATTTAAAAGAGGAAAAAGATAGAACTCATAGAATTATTTAACGACGGTTTCTTATATCTTTATGGGAATAATGTATATAAAGCAACACGTCCTTATACCAAAGAACAATTGCTACTCTTAATTTTGGACTTAGAGCAAAAAGAGAAACGAAGGTTTGAGAAACTAAAAACAAAACATACTAATACAATTAAGCGTAGAGAAAGGATATCCGAAGACGTAAAAAGATATGTTTGGCGTCGCGATCAAGGTAAATGTGTTCAATGTGGAAGTAAAGAGAATCTTGAATATGACCATATAATTCCAATTTCAAAGGGAGGGAGTAGTACAGAGAGAAATATTCAAATATTATGTGAACAATGCAACAGGGAAAAATCCGATAAAATTAAATAATTAATATTTATTGGCCGGCGTAGGATAATTTACAGCAACATAGACAGTCGATTTATACTTTATAGTGAGGATAGAAAATGGCTCATCAAACAGTAGCCCCAATTATTTTAGACAGAAAAGGGAATTTTCGACGCTTGGAGAGACTCCCTAAAATTCATCAAGAATTCAACGAAAAAGCTCTTCAAGATCTTTTGGCTCAACATCCCAGCCTTTTGCCAGTAGACCATTTGAGGGAGGATTCAGGCGAGCTGCTATGCGTTGGGCGCGAAGTACCTTTAGGGGATAGTGGGCATGTCGATAACCTTTATGTATCGACCGGGGGGTATCCAGTTATAGTTGAGACAAAACTGTGGAGGAATCCGCAGGCGAGGCGTGAGGTGCTGTCGCAGGTGTTGGATTACACGAAGGAGCTTGTTAATAAAGATTTTGAGTGGTTCGAAAAAACTTGGAAGGAATTCTCGGAAAAGCAGAATCTTAAAGAGGGCGGTTTAATTGAACAGCTAAGTGACACTCATGCTGAGGAAATCGACCCTCCTGTTTACGTTGATCGAATATATAGAGCCCTTAAAAGAGGCGATATTATCTCTCTAATCGTCGGCGATGGAATAGAAACACGGTTGCAAAAACTTGTTTCTCATCTTTGCAAAGATTCGGCACACCTTCGCTATTCTATAGCTCTTGTTGAATTGGCGTGTTACAAGATCGGAAGCGACAGTCTTGATGCTGAAATGTTGGTCGTTCCAAGAATTATCCAGGATATAGAGCCTATTGAGAGAGCTTGTGTCAGAGTAGAGGTGGCACCTGAAATAGATGACAGGATTATAATTCGATCAAAAGCTGAGAGTGAGAACGATTCGACATCAGGTTATGTGAGAAAATTGTTGAGTGAAGACGATTTTCTTCAGGAACTGGAAGGCTCAATAGGGAGACCGAACCGAGAAAAAATCGAACAATTTTATCAAGACATTGTGTCAGATTTAGAGCTTGAGAAGGAGGTAAAATCTGCAACTTTGGTATTAAAGTTCCGGATCCGTCTGGCGAAAAAACCAGTGCCAGTTTACTCTCAATTGAAAGGCAGGGACGCCTTTATAATGCAAGCTATCTATTGAGTAAACTACAGAAACTTGGATTATCGAAACAAACGGCTGAGGCTATAACCAAAGAGTATTGGACCGAATTGAATGGGATAGATGATAGATTTTCAAAAGAGGGAATCCGCAATGTTGCAGCTGCTAAATTCCTGCCGATTGTGGAGATAATGGATAAACTGGATCTGATTAAGGACGCCATCACGAAAGCCGTTTTAAACATTAGGCGCTCTTTTGAAGATGAAAGCAACGGGATCGAATCTTAATTATTAAGTATCGGCCCTATTAATCTTGGCTTAGCAAAAAGTATTGGCATAGCTATCAGTTTAGCACAGGGATAAGAGATAGAAGGCCCTCTGAAACATTCAAGATGCCGATATAGCAAGCATCCGGGCAAATAGGGGGCGTCTATTGGTTTATAAGTTTCTTTAGGTACGGTTGAAATATTAGTTCGCAACTGAAAAAAGCTATAGACTATCTGTGATTCTTGCTTTTCAAAAGTAAATTAAAAATATATATATAGGTGAGGCATGATAAAATCCAAAAACATTTTAAATTATCGCCAAGAAGGACCCATTAAACTAAAATGTACAATTCATTTGGACTATCTCTTTAGTAGCGACACCGACCGAAAGAAATTCGAGAAAAATTGGCCTAAATTTATAAAATCAGATCCCAACAATCAAAAGATCTATAAGAAGAAAGGTAATAAATTAGTATACTATTCTGAGCAACTCATTCCTTCAAAAACAAACAACAAGCCTCCGCTGCTTTTGGTATTAGGTAACCCAGCGGGGCATTCAGTAACAAACGGGATGTTTTTCGCGTTTGAAGGCGATGGGAGAGAACACCGATCTTGGAAACACATTCTAAGTCAGGCCAATATATTGAATATATCGTTCAATGAAAAGCTAAAACCAAAAACTTTGAATCGAAAGCGAAGAGAGCAAATGCTTACTTGGATTACGATTCACCGTTCCGGATTGGATTGTGTGTGTTCATATCGATGCCAAGTGCTGCTGGTGGTGAATGGGGAGGGGTAACAGGTATTAAGAGACTTTTAGGCGCAAGAGCTTTCCGGCTATTAGAGGAACTTGAATATAGAAGAATTATACAATTGGCGAAGAGCTTTATTAAAAGGAAAGGCAGTGTTGTGGCCTTCCAGAAAAATGCATGGAATGCATTACACTCTGAAGATGACCATATGTATAAAATCGAAAGAGCTAAATCAGGTAAATTGCAAGGAACTCTCAAGGGAACCAAGATTACCTTGTTAGGTGTACCTCCAACACGCCTGACAGGACCATGCCGTGAGGTGTTAAGGAAGTTATTATGATATAATGAATGACTTAGGAGCGATTTAGAGCGTGCTTTATAAATTGTTCGAGCAATAAGCAACGCTGTACCATCTTATCAAGTTTCACAGATAACGATTGTTTAGCATAATTTGAGTATAAGGAAGAGAATTTAAAAATGGCTAGTGACAAAGCTATACCCATAATAGTAATCTTTTTAATTTTCATCTTAATTGTTTATATTGGAGATGTCTTTCGTAAAGTACCTTCACTATTCTTTTTCCTATTAATTGTCTGCCCTGTCGGTGCTTGGGCATTACGAAGCCCTGCTTTCGATGATCTGTTGACAGAAAAAGGCTATTACTCTGCGCAGGTTGTATTAATTTCAATGAGCATAGGATTGGCCATAATCATTTTCGCACACTACGATTATTTAAGGGATTCTGTCGCGCCGAAATATATAGACGGATACTCAGTATCTTATCATGTTGAATCAGACGACTATGGTCGTCCAACACGAGCGGCAGAATCCACCGCAAAGACGTTTTATGGAAAGACCGTACTATACCTATCCCAATGGGCAATCATTGGTTTATGTCTCGGCTTCCCTTTTTTAACCTGGAAATTTTCTGTCGCATGAATTGAAAAAGCCAAAAGACGACGGTTCACAAAAACAAACGGGTCACATCTTAATTATTTATTATTCATACTTTAAGACTGGAATGGGAGGCGGGTATTGATATATCGACAGGTGGAATAGTAATTTAAAGCACGATGCCCATAATTTTTAGGAATTCTCGTGAATAGGTTATACTAACAAATAAAAAGTTTAAAACTGTAAAGGCAATCGAGATGTTAAAACGATTTTTTATATTTATAGCTGTAATCCTCGGAATAGGTTTGTATACAACTAGTTGCGCTCAGACAACAGAGTATACCCCTAATTCAGGTACGGCGAATTTTACCCTGCAAGGATTACCTTCAAATGTTCTTGTGGTTCGTGTTAACGACTTCAGACCGAAGTCAACATCAAACAGCGATCTTAAAAGTGCCCTCAAGGGACTCATAATGGTATCGCTTTCAGAGGTGCCATCCCAAGAGACGGATAACAGGTATGTACTGACTGTTGATGTAATAGAGCATCGGACCTTTTTTACAATGGGGAATTGGAACGCATCAACGCGCTTTCGAATTAGACTCGCAACTTCCGAGGGCAAAATTCTTGGACAATGGGACGCCAGGGGCACGGCCCAGAGATCGAATACGTGGGGGGCCGCAACAGCCGAAGCAGTTGGCAAAGATTCTTATGACATCGCCATAGCTGATATGATGTCCATTCTATCTGGTGTATCAGTTCGTTGATTCCGTTCTGGGATCAGAATCTTATGGGGGTCCTATTG
>Ga0056111_1000141_pt1 | contig 11084 bp, 10 predicted proteins | sample WorMetloBBELIZE2_FD_83874 | JGI IMG/M metagenome (GOLD analysis project Ga0056111, IMG submission 83874) | Marine gutless worms symbiont microbial communities from Max Planck institute for Marine Microbiology, Germany - Olavius longissimus B... ... | reverse complement strand
TAGCGAGATAGTCAGACTCGCCTTGAGCGCGGTGATGCGCTCGGCCATCCTGGGAATTTGCATGGCTGTCGCGGTTATTTTTCTCTTCCTTCGGAGTTGGAAATACACCCTTGTTATTGCAGTATCTCTTCCAATCTCACTGCTTATCGCCTTTGCTGCCATGAAACTGGCGGGACTTTCCCTGAATGTGCTCACGCTGGCGGGTATAACGGTTTCCCTGGGCATGGTGGGCGATTCCTCAATTGTGGTATTGGAGAATATCCATAGGCGGCGTGCGGCGGGAGAAAGCATGAGAAATGCAACGCTTGGCGGCACAGCCGCAGTCTCCGGGGCGGTTACGGCGTCTGTCACAACCTCGGTAAGTGTTTTCGCCCCCATGATATTCCTTACCGGGATTGTGGGCAGCATTCTGAAAAACATTTCCGCGACGATTGTGATATGCCTCGGCGCCTCTTTGTATGCGGCGCTCTTCTTGGTTCCTCTCCTAGCTCATCGGGATGAATTCGGCAATTCAAAACGCAAGTTTCGTAGTCGATTCATGGCCAGAATCGAAAAAAGCTATGAGACGAGCCTTAAACGAGTGCTTCGTTTGAGCGGTACCTTCCTAATAGCGGCGACCGCGGTATTGTGCATCAGCGTTATCGCCGCCGATTTAATGGGAATATCTTTCCTGCCCGCGGCGGACTACAACGAGCTGTTCGTCTCACTTGAACTTAGACCCGGCGCATCCATCAAGGAGGGCGCCGAGGCGGCCGATATGGCGGAGACCGTTATCAGAAAGGAAATACCGGAGCTGGAGAATTTGATTTTCTTTGTGGGGATGGAGGACAATATTTCAAGTTCCCTTAAAAAGCGGGAGACAGTTTGGGGGCAGATACTGCTGAAGAAAAGCAATAGACGGAAGAGGGATTTTCGAGATTTGATGGAGAACCTCAACGAGGCCCTCCCTCCCAAACTGCCGGGGATTACCGTTACGGTATTCAATGGCGGTAGAGACAGGATGCTGACCCTGAGCACCGGGGGCGCCGGATATCGAGTCGAGCTATTTTCTGAATCGCTTGAGGATTTGAGCAGCGAAGCGGATAGGGTGGAGGCCATACTCTTGGAGAGTCCCGAGATCATCAGTACGGCTCGCGATGTAAGAGCCGATCGGCGTTTCGTGAACGCCCGGTTCGATCAGGAAGCCATGGGTGTCCTTGGCATCAGCGCCGACAATGCCGCCCGAAACGCCAAGATAGCTTTCGAAGGAATTGATATCGGCACCTATCGACCCCCAAAGGGCGAGAACAGAAATATCAGGCTGAGCTCCGATTTTGAATCGTCCACCCCTGATTCCCAATCGCTGGGCGCAATTCCAATGCGCGGAACCAACGGTCATATAAGCAATTTACACACCTTTACTTCCGTGGAAGAGAACAGAGGGTTTTCTCAATACCGCCGGCACAATCGAGCCCGCATGCTTACAGTTATCGGCTATACAAAAAACGAGGATTTCAGGGGCATCAATCGCCATCTCAAGGAGGCTCTTGACGACTCACCACTGAAGGAAAGCGTCGAGTGGCGCCATCAGGGGATTATGGGATTGATCAGCCAGTCCATGGCGAAACTGCTGATAGTGCTGACAATATCACTGCTGCTTGTATATGTGGTTATGGCCATTCAGTTCGAGAAGCTCGTTCAACCATTGATTATCATGACGTCGGTTCCCTTCTGCTTCATCGGAGTGGTGTTTGGCCTGGCCATATTCGGTTCGGGACTCTCGTTGATTTCCTTCCTTGGAATTGTAGCGCTGTCAGGGATAGTGGTTAACAACGCTATAGTGCAAGTTGATCGGATTAATCAGCTGCGCAGGGATGGCATGAAACTGAACGAGGCGCTGATAAGGGGTTCGGTGTCAAGGCTTCGTCCCATTTTGATGACGACGCTAACGACGTTCTTCGGCATCCTGCCGCTTTCGTTAGCCAGAGATTCAGGCGCGCAGTTATACGCGCCGCTGGGCCAAGCAATCGGCGGCGGGCTTATAACTTCCACGCTGGTAACTCTTTTCCTGATTCCGACTCTTTACAACATTGTCGCGAAACGCCGCCTGGGCGCAACCCGGGAAAAAGCTGACACAGGCTCCCAGCTCGACGTGGCCTAAGTACCTATCTTATCATGGCGGGAATACAGGGCAGTCCTGTTCTTTCCCGACGACTTCGCATTGTACATAGCCGTATCGGCCGCACTCACCAGAGCCTCGGAACTCTCGCCGTCCGTCGGATAGAACGCCAAACCCAAACTACCCGTAATAGTCAGCGACTTCCCAGACTCCAACTCAATTGGCTCGGCCAGATTCAATCGCAGTTTCTCAGCCAGTCGAAACCCATTCTCCGGCGTGCAATCGTCCGTGATGATCAAGAAGAACTCATCGCCGGCTAAGCGCCCGACGGCGTCGATGGACCGTATATCCCTTTTGAGCCGTTTTCCAGTCTCCGTCAAAATCTTATCTCCAGCCATATGTCCATAGTTATCATTTATCTGCTTGAATCCGTCCAAATCGACAAACAAAACGGCGAGCATCTTCCCATGACGCTGACACCTCTGAATCTCCAGTTTCAATCGATCCATGGTCTGCAGGCGATTTGGCAGGTGAGTCAAGGGATCGTGAGTGGCCATATAGGATATTTTCTCATTGGCCAGCACCAGACTCTGATGAGAATTCGAATTGGAAAAAGCGATTGCAATGAATCCCGCAAGGGCTTCCAACACCCTCAGGTGTCTTTGCACGTAGCAATGAGCCTGCTTCCCCTGGATTGAGAGAACACCGATGATTCGTCTTTCGATTTTCAGCCGCACAACCAGACAGGATTCGTTCGTCTCTCCGCCCGCGGGATTGTTCCTGATGTAGTTGTAGCTTTCTTCTCTTGAGTTTATAAGGAGGTCCTTATCGTTTGATACAACCCATGAAATAAGTGAATCCTCGGCATCAACGGGGGCGCGGGAGGGTTCCGCATAGACTCCATTTCTTATTATATAGCGAAGATCCATCTCCTCTTCGTCCAAGTGGAAAGCGATAATGAGTTCATCGACGGTCATGAGCTGGCTTAGGCGTTTGTGAACCACCTTCACTATCTCATCGGAATCCAGGGAAGAGGTGATTTCCTGGCCTATTTTTCTTATCGTTTCAAGATCCAGTATGGATCTGTCTTTGCTACTGCGGATTCTTTCCAATTCGTCAGTTCGCCGGCGCCAGGTTCCCATCTGCTCTTTTAACAGTCCAATTCTATTGTCGTGGTCGTATGTGCTGATTAAGTGATGAAGCCCCTCGGCGAGGTAGCGATGCTCCTCCCTGCGGATGGCGAGCAGATAGCTCAGGGCCTTTAGATTGTCTTCCTTGGCTCGGTAGAGGTCAACCAAAGCTTCCCCGCTGAGAATCCGAAAATATCTAAGCCCCGTTGACTCGCATAACTTGTAACAATCTTCCCAAGAATCAAGGGCTCTTTCAATATCTTCGACTTTGTTGTAAAAAACACCAAGCTGATAATGTGCTAAAATTTCCCCGTAGCGAAGCTTGTTTTCACTGCAGGTTTTCAGTGTCTTCCTAAGCAGCGCCTCGGCCGCCCTGAACTTCCCACGGCGAATATCCAACTCGGCCCGGGTAATCTGGTATTCGTAGTACGGAGGTTTATTGGCCCGCTCAAGCCAATTCTCAGCCTCATCCAAATTGCCTTCCTTTAACTCGGTGTGTCCCATTTCATGCCACAGGCGTGCCAGATGGATTTCATCATTGGAATTCAGTGCGATAGCCTCTTCCAGGAAGCTTCGGGCCTCTCTGTACTGACCCTGATCAATGCAGATTCGAGCTAAGTAAGAATTAACCGTAACTTCAATTTCTATCAGGCCCAAATTCTGAGCCCTTTCGCGTATGGACAGGAGAAGCTCGAAGGCCGCCTCCGGACGTTCTGTCAGGCTGTAGATGTGCCCAAAGGCCAATTGACACTCGAGAACACCCGCGACATCGTTGAGTTCCTCTCTAATCTTCCTGGCTTCCCGCAATGCAAGAAAAGCCGGCTCGTATTCGCATCTTTGAATTCTGGCGCGGGCAAGCCGATAAAAAATCAAACCCTGCTCCCTGGCCATCTTCGCGGCGATGATTTCCGGTAGCAGGCGCTGGGCCAGTTCTATTATTTTCGTTGGTTTTTCATAAGAGAGTTCCAGGAAGTCCTCGATATCCAGCCCATTATCCGCCATATAGCATTGGCGACAATCTTACAACGATCGCCGCCTGAATGGGAATAAGCCAGAGAGCTGACGCCGAGCGGCCTGATTCGGAATAGCCGGCACTGATTGGACATCCCGCGACATGGGGCCTCTTGAGCTGATAAGTCCGCCATTCCCGACACTAAAAACGGGAGTCGTCTGGTTCTCGATTGTCAGCTACCAGACAAGCTCGCTCCCCCCGACATTGAAAGTACAGCCAGACGCGCAACCTGTAGCGGTAAACGGAATTTTGCCTTAAAATGCTGCGCAAATGCAGAGGTCAAGCGACATGGAAAAGCAATTTGAACTCCTAGTCGATAAGATACTTAGAGTAAACACCGAACTGAACCGTATCAAGGATTTGGATCTGCTTTTGGAGCGCTTTCTATATCGAGCGCGTCGGGAATCAGGCGCTGACGCGGGAACCATCTATATTCGAAAGAACGATGAGCTGGAGTTCAAATACACTCAAAACGACACTCTTCAGGCGAAACTCAGAGATGGTCGGAAATTGCCGTATTCCGCCTTCTCAGTTCCAATCGACGATAGATCCATCGCGGGATTTGCCGCCAAACACGAGAAGGTGCTCAATATTCCGAATATGTATGCAATCGATAAGAGAGCTCCCTACCATTTTGATCCATCCTTCGACAGGCGCATAGGCTATAAGACCGTCTCCAGTTTGACGATTCCGCTGATTTCCAGTGACGGAAAACTGCTGGGAATCATGCAATTACTGAATGCGTATGACGACGACGGGAACCTAGTTTCATTTAGCAGCGAGGATGAGTCGTTCTACAAGATGCTGTGTCTAATCGGAACCAATGCCATTCAACGTGCGCAAATGACCCGAAATCTTCTTATCACCATAACCGGTTTTGCCGGCCTACGCGATCCCAAGGAAACCGCAGCCCACGTGAATCGGGTTGGAACCTATGCCACTGAGATATATGAGGTTTGGGCAAATCAAAGGGGAATAGCGCCCGGCAGCATAGATAAGAACAAGGACGATCTTCGAATTGCGGCCATGCTTCACGATGTCGGGAAGATTGGCATCAGTGATACAATACTCAAGAAGAAATCTGTGTTTGACGCCGATGAAAGATGGACTATGGAATCCCACACCTGGCTTGGAGCGAGGCAGTTTCTGGGCGATACCGACCTGGACCTCGCCGCCAAGGAGGTTGCTCTTTATCACCATGAGAATTGGGATGGCTCTGGTTATCCGGGGAGAATCGCTGATATAGAAAAGCTCTCTGGCGACAAGGGGAAGAAGTTCCCAGGCCTGAAGGGGGATGAAATTCCTCTTTTCGCCCGAGTAGTGGCGATAGCCGATGTCTACGATGCCCTTCACTCGAATCGTGTATACAAGGAAGCCTGGAGTGAAGAGCGGGTGATCGAAACAATGGAGAACGACAGGGGTAAAAAGTTCGATCCGGAGTTATTCGATATTTTTCTGCGCATACTGCCGACGCTCCGAGATATTCGCCGGCGCTTCCCCGATCCCTGAAATAACGCGGCGTCGGTTGTATTCTCTCAGCATTGAGCCTGAAAAGGCCCTGGCTATGACATATCTGAAATTGTAGTATCGGTAAACTATTAAGGAGGGATATACGCAACGATTACTCATGATCGCTGAAGCTTTGGCCTCAGATGTCGTCTTTGCCCGCAGGGGCGGCGAGGGAAGCCGCGATTATGCCGGTATCGGCACTGGTGGAATCACCGGGGTTCATTACCCAATCGGCGGCGCAATCTCCAAAATGGCCAACAAGAAGAGCCACGAGTATAACCTGAAAATGACCGTGGAGACGACTGGTGGTTCCGTATACAATGTAAACGCGATAATATCGGGCGATTCTGAATTCGGGATTGTGCAATCCGATAGGCAATGCCAGGCCCGCAAGTGCCTAACGGAGTGAGAAGGGAAACCCTAAAAGGACTGGCCGGCTTCGCGCTCCATCCTGAATCTGTATCGTTACCGGCTTCTGACGAGTTCGGAATCCGGACTCTCGCCGACTTGAAAGGCAGGGTGGTAGGTATCGGCAATCCCGGCTCGGGGAGTCGCGGAAACGCGGTCGATATCCTCAACTAACACCGGAAGCGACTCCAATACGGATATCAGGCCGAGGGGTTCCAGACGACTGAAGCTGGCGCAATGATTCAGGATGATCGGATTGACGCAAGTTTTCACACCGTCGGCCATCCCAACGGCCCGTTCGAAGAGGCCACTTCCGGTTTCAGAAAGATGCACTTCGTTACGATAGAGGGCGCTTCCGTCGACGAGTTGACTGCTTCCCATCCATTTTATACCAAGTCGATGATTCCGATGAAGGCATACTACCCTGCCGCGAGTAATGGTGGAGATGTTCCGACTTTCGGTGCCAAGCCAACCCTTCCAACTCGGCCAAGTCTCCCGAGGAGCTTGTCATGCGCTTGAAAAGGAGGTTTTTGAGAATCCTGATGAGTTTAAGGAACTTCATCCCGCTCTTGCTGTATTGTCGGACGAAAACATGCTCGAAGGCCCCTCTGCTTCCATCCATCCTGGAGCATTGAAACACTACCGGGAAGTCGGCCTAATCGAACAAGTCTCAAGACTCATCCAAGTGATGGAGAAACCGGCTCCCCTCCCCTTCACGGATTGCATGGATTTGACTGACGAGGCCGAATTCCAGAAAAATCACACATGAGGCAGGGCCTGTCTCCGCGGACGCCGAGGGGAGCCTGCGGAGGATTGAGGGTGGAAACTGCTTGGTGCCGGCTATCGCCGGCCTCGCCGCGCATGGCATCTAAACTGTTTGAAAGCCAATCCTGACTATTATGAAATTGCTTCAAGGGCAGGGACTACCCATCGTTTGCGACATAGTCTTCGGAATCGCATCTCATGCTCTTGGAGGCCGCGCGGTGTTCTCCGGGGCCGGCGTTGATGGTGGTGACCTTTTATTCTCAGTTACAACCTCTTCTCGGAGCAGTCTGCGAATTTGGATTTTCGCGGCGCGGCGCTCTCACGGTTTGTTCGCGAAACAGCCATATCGACCGAAGAAATCAGCGGAATTCCACCGCATGTATCGGCGGACATGGTATTTCCATTTGCGCTGTTCGGTGTTCTGTTGAAAGAGACTGAAACGGGGGATTCCTTGTCTATTTGGCTTTCAGTCTGATGGGGAAGACCCCGGGGCAGTTTCCAAAGGCTGCGGTTTCAGCAAAAGCGGTCGGGCAATAATCAGGCTGTCTCAATGCCTCTCGAGAATCTCCGGAGAGCACATCGAGACGGAATGAGGTTTCGAGAACCGAATGAAAGACCGCGCTCAAAAAAGCTCTTTCCCAAATTCGGGAGGCGCTGATTGAAGACGGAAGGATGGGAATCGGAGTCGCGGTGGCCGCGGCTGGTATCATTGCCGGTGTGGCTGCTTCCGAACTTGGCGAAATCATAACCGAAGCTACGAAAACACTCTCCAGGCGGAAGACTTTTCTAATTCTGATTATTATCGCGGCGGCGTTCCTGATACTGGGCTTATTCACACCTCGGCCGCCTGCATATTTATCGCGGCGCCGACGGCCCCGGTGATATTGACGCTCGGCGCCGGAAGCGATGCTATTCCCCCCTGACGGTCGCCGACTTTCCTGTGTTTCTTTTCGACAGCTTGGCGAATGATGGCACCCCGGTGGAGCCGGCCGTTTATGTGGCCCCCATCATCGCAAAGTCAAATCCGAAAAGAACCGGTGCTCAGGATGTCAGTTGGCACATTGGGACGGCCATTTTCCCCTTTATCTTCATGTTCAACCCAAGAACTTCCATTATAATTTAAGATGACAATCCGCTCCATGTCATGTTATTATCGTCCGCGACCTGTGTCGCCTACACAGGGTTGGATGGTATTGTCGGCCGAGAGACGGGAATACGCTGCGGAGTTTTGAACTTCCAGTGCCGTCGTTCGCTGACTGAAAACCGCTCGCCTTCCCTGCGATTCAGGAGAGGGCGGGAATGGGGCCTGTTGGTAGAAGTGATTTTGTCGGCCATGTTGGGGCTGCTTCGTCTACGAGAGAAAGCGGGGAGTCGAAGATCCCTCACTTAAGGTATGTCACATAGCGTATGAATTTACCGAAGGCCCTATTTCTGGACATGGACGGCACCATTTTAAGGTCCGACCACAGTTTGGCGACAAGAACCATCAGAGCCATAAAGTCCATCAGCAGGGCCGGGTGCAGAGTTTGTCTGGCCACGGGCAGGAGTTGGGAATCAGTCAAGCCAATCTACGACAGACTGGGGCTGCGCGGTCCGACGATATGCTACAATGGCGCCGTGGTAATCGGCGGCCCTGCGGGTGACTGCGTTTCCGAAAGCACAATGGACGAGGGCGTGGCCAGATTCGTGATAGCCGAGGTGCGCGCAAGCGGCTGTGAGATGATAGCCTACCGGCACAGGGAGCTTATCTTCGAAAGAAGGGGGCCGGAGATAAAAGCCTACAACTACCGCACAAAACTGCCGGGCACAATTGTCGATTTCGACAGCTTGCACACGCTCGAATTCACAAAAGTCATCGTGCTGTCGAATCAGAGTATGCTGATGCGACTCAAATTGCTACTGCGTAGCCGATTTTCGGACGAGTTGCTGAGCGTCACCTTTTCAGACTCGCGGTTCCTGGAACTGATGGCCGGCAAAATTGACAAGGGCAGGGGACTGGTGGAAGTGTGCGGAATTCTCAATGTCGCCAAGGAATCCACGGTTGCCATCGGGGATGGTTGGAACGATCTTACAATGCTGGAAGCAAGCGGAGACGCTTGGATCATGGGGGGAGCGCCCCAGGAACTAATGGCGAAATTCCCCGCAAACCGCGTGGCCTTAGACGCGAACCAAGACGGCGCGGCAAGGGTTATAGAGGCTATGCTTCGAGAAAACACCGCCGACGAACGACTTCCCTGACAGGTTCTGGCCAATAGCTTACATGATTCATACTGTTTTAAACACGTTTATCGACAGCTTCCAGGATTTCATTTCACGGCACTTGCTCGATTCACAGCACACGAGAGTGCCAGGATGGTTTAAAACTACGATCATGAGGCAATTGCTGAAAGATTCCCCAGGTTCTCAGACCTCAAGAGAATAACCTAACAGATTCCCAATATGTTATTTCGAATGCGCGATTCATGACTAGTGGATATCTCTGACAATCGCAGATAGCAATCTGGAAGCCTGTAATCATATTGAAGGATTAAAACAAGCTGAAGATATTGAAATGAAATGGGGAAATGGATCCAAGTACCTTGCGGTATTGATATTTCCATTCTTGTGGCGTGCGTGACTTGGCAGCTAACGCCATATGAATTACATGAGAGACAAGAAGTCAATTATATCGAGAGTTACGAGGCTATCATTGAGGAATACCCGCTCGGGAAAACAACGGTTTGTCTGTTAGCATTCTTGGGTATCCAACAACAGAGGCACTTGTCCTCCATGTCTTCTATGGTAATGGGACGGGCAACCAATCGATCTACTTCCCGATACAATCATTTTGGAAGAGCTTTCGAAGGATGGTTTTGTGCAAATGAGGGATCACTCAATTCCATAAACTCTGTTTCATCAATTATAGGATACTATGTTCATTACCATCAGTACACAAACTCCGATTCAAAAACTACTGAAGGAGTACGAAATCACAATTTGTCCCATAAATATCGTTCTGGCAATTTACAACTTACAGCCTGTAATTGTAGTATAATTGGGAACAGGAGGAATAGTATGTCGAAAGATGAAATTGTGAAGCTGAAAAGCCAATTGAATGACCTTCAAAGGGACGTTCTAAAGTCCGAGATGGAAAAGCACCATAAAAGTACAGGCACGGCTTACGTGCTATGGTTCTTCTTCGGCACCCTGGGTATTCACAAGTTCTATATTGGCAAGACAGGGTGGGGTTTGGTATACCTGTTGTTAGGGATCGTTGGCTGGATTTCACTGATAGTTGGATTGGCATCATCAGCTACCAAAGTGGGAATGGAACCAGGTATTATACTTGCCATCATTTCGCTATCCATACTCGGAGTACTTGTCTTTATTGATCTATTCACAATTCCAAGTCAGATACGTAAAGCCTATGAGAAGAAAGAAATAAGTATAGTAAACAAACTGAGAGCCGAAGCACCAAGTTCGTGAACGAAGGGGTAACTTTAGCCTAATGGACAGATGCAATTTTAGACTTGCACTGCTAATTGTATTGGCGCTTCCCGCACTTTTTATACTTTCTCCCGCTTTTTCAGACGATATGGCGGCCCTTACCGACGACGGCAGGAAGGTGTGATTTCGCACGACAATGGTACGTGGGAGTATCTGGAGCCAGAAGCAGAATTAGATGAGCTGAAAAAGGATATTGAGATTACGATACTCGAATCAAAGTTATATTCCTCGTGGCTTGATGATGAAAAAAAAGCTGGCTTCAGACTGAAAATTCTGAACATCCGATCCATGAACTAAGAATACTATTAGTGTTTCTTGATAAGGACGGTAAGCCATTCTTTGAGGAAGAGCGAACCCCGGTTATTGGTTCTCCGTGGATCTCTGACAAGCCTGACGTCTTAAAACCAAATTACTCATTCTTGTATCCTGGGGAAGGAACGTACTATTCGGTGGACAAACTTGATATTACTGAATGGGATGAAGGTAAGATGGAGATTGAAATACTTGAAGTACAGACAGAGCCGCGGTGATCTGCCAGAAATCCATGGCATAGGGGGTAACGTATAAAATCTTTCGCAAATTCTGAAAAAAGCATAAAAAAGTCCTTAGGTCTGACGATTGTATATCCAACACAAAAAACCAGTCAGAAGGAGGACTATATGAATGGTAAGATTAT
>Ga0056111_1000140_pt1 | contig 11134 bp, 12 predicted proteins | sample WorMetloBBELIZE2_FD_83874 | JGI IMG/M metagenome (GOLD analysis project Ga0056111, IMG submission 83874) | Marine gutless worms symbiont microbial communities from Max Planck institute for Marine Microbiology, Germany - Olavius longissimus B... ... | reverse complement strand
TTGGTGACGGCTCCATGAAATCCGGGGCACCCCGCATGGGGTTTGGAGCGGTAGATGTCCGCGATCTGGCCGAGGCCCACTTTAAGGTAGCGTTCACGCCCGAAGCCAAAGGGCGGTATATCATTCACGCCCACGACACCGATCTGCTGGCCATGGCTCAGACGCTTATCGAGACACACGGCGATCGCTATCCCATCCCGCGCAAGGCGATGCCAAAGTGGCTGGTTTGGCTGGTGGCGCCGATGGTCAACAAAGCCATGACCCGTAAAATTGTATCTCTGAACATCGATGTTCCCTGGAAAGGGGACAACAGCAAAAGCATCCGCGAATTGGGCATGCAATATCGCCCTTTAAAAGAGTCCATGAACGATTTTTTTGGGCAGATGATCGATAGCGGTCTCGTGCCGCAGCCCAGATAAGGAGTAAAGAAATGATAACTATCCAAGCAATTGATCATCTGGAACCAGAAAAATGGGCGGCAACTCCAGCCCACGAGCGGTTGGCACTTCTGGAAGCCGTGCGCGAGAACATGAAGCGTTATGGCGACGAGCTGGCTACCTCGGACACGAACATGAAGAACAGTTTGATCGGCGAAGAACTCTATACGGACCCACTTTCTAAGATCGCTACCGTAGTGCCCATGGCCAACACGGTAACCGCAGCTATCGAGGTCTATGAGGGTCTGGTGCATGGCGAGATGCCCAAGCCGTTGTCAGTTACCGAGGTCGGTGACGATCTCTATGACATCAAGGTCTTCCCTTCCCACGCCAAGGATCGCCTGATGAATGGTGACCGGTCGGATGTGCTCCGCGTCAAGGGTGAGCCGAAACAGATTAGCCCGATGGACAAGCCCGCCGGTATTATCGCCGTTCTGGGGGCGGGGAACTACTCCTCGGCGCTGGAGATGCTCAAGGCGATCTTTTTCGAGAACTGTGCCGTTGTGCACAAGCCGCACCATTTGAACGCCGAGACAGACAAAATTTGGGCCAAAATCATGCAGCCGCTCGTTGACCATAAGGTGCTTTCATTTGCCGATCACGACCAGGGCCGGGAACTGACCACCAACCCGCGGCTCAGCAAGATCTACTTCACAGGCGGTACCGGCACGGCCAAGGCGATCATGTCTGCCACGGAGACACCTTTGGTTTCAGAGTGCGGCGGCAACAATCCCTGCATTATCGTGCCTGGCGATCGCCCCTGGACGGACAAGGAAATCACCCACCAGGCGCAGCAAATTGTTACGATCAACAAGCTAAACGGGGGCGCCGTCTGTGGACGCGTGCAGACGCTGGTGACCTCTAAACATTGGGCACAACGCGAGGCCTTCCTCGAAGCCTATCCGAATGCCGAGATCCTCAAACCGGAAAACAGTAAATACAAGAGCGCCGATTTCGCACTGATTACCGGAGTTGAAGAGAAAAGCTATGCCACCGAAAACGAGGCCTTCTGCCAGATCATGAACGAGGTGCCTTTGGACGTGCCCGCCACTGCAGCTGACTTCTTGCCCAAGACGGTTGAGTTTTGCAACACAAGCCTGCACGGTACGCTGGGAAGCTGTATCTTGATCGACGAAGACACTAGGAAGGCGCATCAGGCTGTACTGGACCAGGCCGTGACCGATATGGAATACGGCGCTGTGGCAATCAACACCATGCCGCCTTTTATCTTCCTGTCGCCATGGCTCACCTGGGGAGGCAACGAGGAAGGCAAGGCATTCGTCTCGGGTCACGGTAATTTCGGCAATGCGATGAATTTCGAAAATGTTGAAAAATCAATCATGACCACAAAATTCCTGTCGCCTGGTCACATGATCAAAAGCAACAAGGCCGCCTTTGATGCCATGGCTAAGGAAATGGCAAACTACGCGGTCGAGCCGAGCTGGCGCAACCTGACCTGCCTGATGGGTGGCGCGATCATGGGTAGTTTCCGCAAGAAGGACTTCTAAGCGAAGCGGGCTGTGTCAGAATCGATAGAATCTAATAAATTTCAGGAAAAAAAGATGAAAAATTTCAAAAACAAAGTCATCGTCATCCCGGGCGGCGCCACGGGTATCGGTTTCGGGCTCGCCAAGGCCTTCGGCGCAGAAGGCGCGAAGATCGTTCTGGCCGCACGTCGCGAAAACCGCCTGCAGGAGGCCGTGGCAGAACTAAAAAAACTCGACGTCGAGGCCACCTACACCATCTGCGATGTCACCAATCCTGACCAGGTCGAGGCGCTGGCCGATTTCGCCTGGGCCTGGAAAGGCCATGTGGACGTGATCATCAACAATGCCGGCATTATGGTGCCGCACGCGCCGGTGCTGGAGATGCCGATTGAGGATTTCGAACGGATTTTCGCCGTGAACTTTTATTCAGTGGTCTGGGGCTCGAAGGTCTTCGGCAAGCGGTTCCTGGAACAGGGGACACCGGCGGCGATCTACAATGTGGGCTCGGAAAACTCCATGTTCCACGGCACCCCTCTCAACGGTGCCTATGTGGCCACCAAACACAGTGTCTTCGCCATCACCCAGTCGCTTTACGAAGAGTTGTCCGAATTTATCGAAGTCAGCCTGATCTGCCCGGGATTTGTGGTCTCCGAACTGGGGCCGGAAGAGAACATGCAGCACGGCATGCCTACCGATCAGTTCGTCGAGATTGCCATGCAGCAGATCAAGGCAGGCGAGTTTTTCGTGGTCAGCCACGCCTATAACATGGTCCCAATCACCGAACGCTACGAGAAGGTGAAGCGCGCTTATGATAAATACGCACCCCGTTACGAAGGCGATCGGCAATATGACGTGCGAACTGTGATCAAGCCAATACTAGAAGAACAAATGGGTGTACATCTGCGCGAGTTGAAATAGCCCCGAACACAGAAGAAAGGAAAAGACCAATGACACAGACAATTTTAATCACCGGTGCCAGCAGGGGCATCGGCAAGGCAACGGCAAAGTATTTTCAAGAAAACGGCTGGAACGTGGTCGCCACCATGCGATCCCCGGAGAAGGAAAGCGAACTGACCAAACTGGACAATGTGCTGGTCACGCACCTGGATGTGCAGGACTCGGCATCCATCAAAAAAGCGGTTACGACAGCTATCGAAACATTCGGCAAGATCGATGTCCTGCTCAACAACGCCGGCTACGGCTCCTATGGCGTGCTGGAAGCCACGCCCATGGAAAAGATCAGGCGCCAGTTCGATGTGAATGTGATCGGTCTTCTGGAAACCACCAAGGCGGTCTTGCCGCATTTCCGAGAAAACAAAAAAGGTGTCATCATCAACATCTCGTCCATCGGCGGCAAGATGAGCTTCCCGTTGGGCACGCTCTATCACGGTTCGAAATTTGCCGTCGAAGGGCTTTCCGAGGCATTGAGCTTTGAGATGGAGTCTATCGGCGTAAAGGTCAAAATCGTCGAACCGGGCATGATTAAAACCGATTTCGGCGGCCGGTCCCTTGACTTCAACAACGATGAAAACCTGACCGAATACCAGGAGCTGGTCGGCAAGGTCTTCGCCGCCCTCGGGCCCCTGGCCGAAAGCGGATCTAAGGCAGACGTGGCCGCCCAGGTCATCTATCAGGCCGCGACAGACGGCACGAGCCAGCTCCGATATACCGCAGGACCCGATGCAGTAGAGATCGTTGCCAACCGAAAGGCCGCAGACGACGAAACGTTTATCGGGGGCATCAAGGCCCAGTTTGGCCTCTGATGGGAGTGCTGCGACTGAAAATGGATGCTTGTTAGCCATGCCGGGGAATAGGTGCCCGGCATGGCCGCTTATCATTGCTGGGATCCTGTTAGCCGCAGCAGGTGGATACATAGCATTGCTTACACCCGCTCAGGTTGGCCCGCTGGAGGAAGGTTTCCAAACACTCTGCAAACCGTAGCGGCAAAAACCCAGCGCATGGCCAAGGTTCAGGAAACCTTTCGTATAGCGAAGGAAGTGGAGATCGCGTTGATCATTTTCGGGCTTGCACTGGTCGTTGTTTTTCCGACCCCGAGCATACCGGCTGCGATCGGTTTAGGCCTTCTCCTGGAGGCGTCCATTGCCTTCGTGTTCGACACCTTTGCCCACCACTGCGCAATGGAATACATCCGGTGGCTGCAAAGCATCGCTTCTTGAGGTAAATGCCGATTGAGGTATTCCTTACTAAAGTGACCCATAAGTATGACTGTATGGTTGAGGACTATACCAATGAAACAGGCCACCCATTTTGCAATTCAAAAAGGATGGAAACTTCTCATATCAGACATGGGATTTAACCCGGCCCATGTATTGACCCTTGCTGGATTACCTGCCGACCTGTTCTCTCGCAAGGATGCGAGTCTGAGTCCCGGAGAATACTTTAACCTTTGGCGAGCCCTGGAACAGGTCGCCGGCACCGATGAACTGCCTTTGAAACTCGGCCAGGCCATCTCGGTCGAAGCCTTTGACCCGCCCATCTTCGCCTGCCTCTGCAGCCCGAACCTGAACACCGCCCTAAAACGCCTGGCGCAGTTCAAGCGGCTCATCGGCCCGATGAGTCTGACGGTGGACGTCGGGAAAGTCCGAACCAACGTTACCTTAGAGTGTTATGGCCATGACGATCAGATTCCACAATCCCTGGGAGCCACGGAACTGGTGTTTTTCACGAAGCTGGCCCGTCTGGCCACGCGGAAACGGATCGTGCCTGCCGATCTGGAACTTCCGCAGCCGCCTGAGGATCTAAAACCATTCGAGGAATACTTTGGAACTTCCATCCGACTGGGAAAAGATATTCGAATCGCCTTCACAGCGCAGGATGCAGCCTACCCCTTTCTCACCGAAGATTCCGGCATGTGGGATTTCTTCGAAGCAGGATTGAAGAAAAGATTATCTGATCTGGATACCGAAACCAGCGTTGACCAGAGAGTAAAAAGCGCATTGTTGAAGATGCTGCCCAGCGGGCATAACTCCATTGACGAAGCGGCCCGTCGACTGGCCATGAGCAAACGCACGCTGCAACGCCATCTAAAACAGGAATCATCCAACTATCAGGAGATCCTGAACGCCACGAGAAAAGATCTGGCACAGCACTATTTGGAGAAGTCCGACATTTCAACGGGAGAGATCTCTTACCTTCTGGGGTATCATGACAGCAATTCGTTTCTCCGCGCATTCAGGGGCTGGATCGGCACAACGCCGGGAGAATATCGCAACGAGCATCTACAGGCTGCCTGCCCCCCTGAGGGTACCAGCCTAAGAAGCTGCTCCGCCACTCTTCTGTATCCCCCCACCTCTTGTGCCACCTCCAACTGTCCAAGAAGATAGGATAATATATTGATATGTGCACTGTGGGTGGTTTTCGGAAGGTGCGCACAACAGCAAGTGTTATGCACCGCTATGAGCTGGGTCATTTTGACATTTCTCAACTTACTTATATATTATTGGAATGTTATCTGACCAGGTGGCCAATATCCCTAATTAATTCTCACCCATTCAATAACCGAGATTAAATCAGCAACTCGTAGTTAGACATCAATATATAAACTTAAAAGGATTTAATATGAAAAATGCATACGTTATTGGCCACATTACTGTTAAAAATCAAGAGAAATGGGCTGAATACCGTAACAAAGTACCTGCTACATTAGAAGCCTGGGGAGCAGAGTTGATTTTTAGAGGTAGGCTTCGCTCAGTACTTTCAGGTAATCATGACCATGCTGACACAGTTGTAATTCGCTTTCCTAATTCGGAAGCGTTAAATAGCTGGTATTTCTCACCACAATACCAATCATTAATACCGCTTAGGGAAGAAGCTGCTGAAATAGAGTTGCTTTCATACGAGGAATAGCAGCCAAAAAAGTGAATGAAATCTGATTCAAAAGGCTGACGCTTCTTGTCCGGGTTATCCACACCACTATTCGAGAATAGAGGAATTGAAAATGACTGATTGCATTTTTTGCAAAATCATCTCAGGCGAAATACCGGCAAGCAAAGTTTACGAGGATTCTCAAATTTTAGCATTCATGGATGCAGGCCAAGTTAATCCGGGGCATGTATTAGTAGCAGTCAAGGAGCACATAAAGAACATTTATGAACTCCAATCTGATTTGGCGGCTGCAGTTTTTCAAGCTGCCACCAGAATTGCCAAAGCTGCCAAAGTATCCATGCAGCCATCGGGTATGACTCTTTTGCAGGCCAACGAAAAAGCTGGATGGCAAACCGTTGAGCATTTCCACATCCACGTGTTGCCTCGCCACTTCGATGATGGTGTCATGTTTACTTGGCCTGCAAAGCACCCTTCAAAAGAGGAACTCGACCGACTCGCTGATAGAGTAAAAGGTGAGCTTGCCTAGCAATGCGCTATAGCAGATGCCAGATAAATAGCGGGTTATTGCATAGTCTGCACAGGTTCGGTCCCATACAGGGCTGCTGCTCAACTTCACCCTTAGGGCGGCTAACGGCTATGATCGTACACTTATGCGGATAACCGCCTGAGGTGCAGATAGCATCCCCTTATCCGCACCTTGAGGTATTATCGATGTACCACAATATTTTGTGTCGGCCCGAATCAATCCGAATGTCAGTATAATATATTGCTATGTGCACTCGAGAATGGTTTGAACAAGCTGTGCACCGTTGTCGATATTTTGTGCTGGCAGGCTCCAACCTCGGTTATCGGTTGCGTCTGTCCAACAATCTGGGGTATTGTAAAATGTCACCGTGCGCCGGCCTACTCATATCCCTGAATTTTACCTCGAGTTGTTACCACTGCTGCTATCATCCTCGAATTCTTTGGAGCTCAAGGACAAAGCAAGCATCGAAATACACCATTAATATCAACTAACGCTTTTCGGAGGGCCCATGCCGCAAATCACCCTCATGCTGGGATCGCCGCCCTATGGCGGCCAGGACGTGGATACCGTTACCGGCATAGCCGATGCCGCTTTAAAGAGGGGGCATCGCGTAACCATCGTGGGATCAGGCGACGGAACCTATGCCTTTCTCAAGGATCAGCGTGCATCAGGAGCGCCCCATGCCGAAAATGGTTTCATTGATCTAATCGAACGTGGTGCTCGCATCGATCTCTGAGGTACGTATTTCAGATTCCGTGGTCTACGGAAGGAGCAATTCATCGACGGAGCCACCCTTGGCACACTAAAAAGCCTGTTTCAGCTTCTTGGCGAAACAGATATTTTGATCAGTGCAGGGCCTTAAAGGGAGGATTCCATGGCCCAAGAAATCCTGATTATTGTTCGCCACGGACCCTACGGGGGGTTCCAGGCGGCCGAGGCGTTGCGACATGCCAATGGTTCTATATCTTTGGGATTTCGCCCGATCGTTGTCCTCGTGGATGACGGTGTTTACCTGGCAAAGGAAGGGCAGGAACCAGGGCAAAGCCAATGGCTGGCATTAAGTGAGACATTCGATGAGGTGATCGCACGCGGCCTATATGAAAAGAAAGACGAACCAGCCGAATTTTATGTGGAAGAAGAATCACTCCGCCAACGCGGTTTGGATCTGGACGACTTGGTCGAAAGTTTGGAACCCATCGATCATGGCAAAGTTTCAGAATTGATGAGCAGCCATCAGCTGCAATTGATTTTTTAGGAGATGGAGATGAAAATTGCCATTCTACTCAAGAGTGCCCCCTTCTCTGCTGAGGCGCATCGAGCTTTGCAGGTGACCGGAGATATGATGTCCCAAGGTCACTCGGTAAACCTATATTTGCTGCAGGATGCGGTTCGTTTCAGCCAGTCGGATTCGAAAAATGCCTCATCGATTGAACTTACCCACCTTGTTGACAAGGGACTCAGGGTGAGTTTTTTAATTCAGGATGCCGAGCTTCGAGGTATAGATGTAACGTCCGCCAAGTCGGAGATCTCCGGTGGAAGTTACGAGACATTAATGGACCTTATGGAATCCAGTGACCGGGTTATCGGTTTGCTTTAGAATATCTAATTGTGGTGTGATCAATAGAAAAATCAGACTTTATTACGTATAGCATCCCCCTTTTCCTCCTCGAATTAACCTCTATAGAGGTTGTCAAAAAAACGTTCCGATTGACGGACGTCTTTTTGTTACAACCACTTATGCCGCCATCCTTATTTCGGAACATATTTATGACAAGCGGTATAAAAGCCGCAAATAGTTGTGCCTGCAGGAATAGATCAAAAATTATAGATAATATATGGCTATCCGCACCTGAGGATACATCATTGAAGGCGCGTAATATTGGAAAGAGTCTTCAGCGGTGCTTATCCTACTCAATCTACCTGGATCCTTCCCCATTGTAAATTTCCACATCTATTGGAATTTCCAATGAAAACAAACTTGTATATCAATATTTACTATTTGAAATATCGATATTCAATATAGTATGTGGAGGTGTCTCCATTTCATCCGCTACGAGGTCTTCCATGATTTATGATTTTGGCTTTACCTGAGGGGTCTTATCCTTCTAACCGGGTTTGTTAGACGAAGCCGTGTGCCTAAATCATATCCATCCTGACATCACCTAATCGTCGTTTGGCCCTCCGTTATATTTACATTCGCGACAGCCCATCCGAACACTCCCGGACAAGGATACATTTTGGGAAAAGGCTTCATTTCGATTCGCGTACCAAAATTCGGTCGCGAATCGCTGATTGCCGAAGAGGATGCTTAGGTAAAATGAAAACGATGGACTGGCTTTACAGGCTCTGCCGATGGACACTGGGCGGCATATTCATCTATGCCGGCGGCTCCAAGTTGCTGGATCCGGAAGTCTTCGCTGTTCTCATCGAAGCATACGGTATCACCCCCGATGGGCTCCTCACGCCAGTGGCGATTGGGTTGCCGCTTCTGGAGGTGATAGCCGGTATCGGACTGCTGTTTGACATCCGTGGAAGCTTGGCGCTGATCACCGGCTTACTGATGCTTTTTATGGTGATACTTGGTTATGGTATCTGGATGGGACTGGATGTGGACTGCGGCTGTTTCGGTACCGAAGATCCGGAGGCCGAGGCGTTTCACGAACTGCGACTTTCCTTGCTCCGGGATCTGGTGATGATGGCCGGAGTCGCTTTTATATATGGATATCGCCGGTATCGTGCCATTCAACCGGTAAGCGTTAGGGTCGCTGTTTATCAAATATTCAGCGAGAGGAGAAAAGAAGATGCGTATGTATAAATCTGTGTTGAAAATATTTCTGATTATGGGACTGGTGGTCGGAATGACAGCTCCTGCCGGGGCCTTTATGAACAACAAGTTCGAAAAGGAAGCCGGTGCGGTCAAACTGGTCCGGGAAGTTCAGCGCGGCGGCTACGATGTGGTGACCACCGAAGAGCTCAAGAAATGGATCGATTCCGGGAAAGAGTTGCTGATCCTGGATACCATGCCCTATGAGGAAAGCTACAAAAAACAGCATGTGCCCGGTGCAGTCCAATTTCTGTTCCCTATACCGAACATGAAGGAATGGAACACCAGGGAAACCGACGGCAACACCCTGGAAGATTACAAAAAACTGCTGGGCGGTGATAAAGACAAACGGATCGTGATCTACTGCGGTTTCGTTAAATGCACCCGCAGCCACAACGGAGCCGCCTGGGCCGTCAAACTCGGCTATAAGAACGTCTATCGCTATCCTGGCGGTATCTTTGCCTGGAAGGGAGCGGATTTTCCCATTGAAAAGTCGGATTAGGTCAAAAAAAGGGACATTCATACGTATACATTCGCCATGCAGGGTGCACACCGAACCGTATGCGCCCTGCATTAGTGATGTTTATACATATGCACATGTAAAAAAAGTCCACTAATTGCTTTTGTTTGGCAGGCCGTTCCAAAACTGATTCACTAATTGATTCAAAAATTTTGTAATATCTTGCCATCCGCACAAGGGCAATGTTTTCCGAGAGTGTATACTATCGTTGAGGACACACCCATGCGTGGCTCTATTTAGTTCGGTTTAACAATCTGCCCTTATATGATATTAAACCCGATGATCACGTATCCCTGACACTGACCATTCTCTTAATTTTCTCTTTCAACATTATCCAAACCTCAGAATGACTTTCTCATTATGAGTATCTTGCTTTGGTCTCTGGTCTTTTGCGTCAGCCTCGGCGTGCTGATCGTGGCGGCGAATTTATTCATCACCGCAGCGGAACAAGCCGGCAAAGCACTGCGCATGCCGCCGTTTCTCATTGGGGTGGTTTTAGTCGGCTTTGGAACCTCGCTTCCGGAACTGGTGTCGTCGGTGATGGCGGTCTACGCCGGTTCATCGGAAATCGTCATAGGTAACGTGATTGGATCCAACATCACCAATATCCCTCTAATCCTTGGAATATCCGGGATGATTGGTGGAACTTTTTTGATTAAAACGGATCTTCTCAAGTTCGATCTGCCGGTTCTGCTTGGCTCTGCATTTGTACTGAGCCTCATGGTGCAGGACCAGCGCTTCAGCACCGGCGAAGGCATCATCTGCCTGCTGATGCTGGGCATTTATTTAGTGGCGATGCTCCGCTCCGAACGGCAAGACCCGGAGGAATCGACTCCCACCAAGGCGACCGCACGCACCTGGCTCATCCTGATCGGCAGTCCGGTGTTCATCTCCCTGGGCGCGAAGTACACGGTCGATTCCGTCATCGCTATCGCGGAGATCGTGCAGATAGGAGTTGACGTCATCGCCATGTCGGCCGTTGCACTGGGCACGTCGCTGCCGGAGATCGTGGTTGCCATCACGGCTGCCCGACGGGGGCAGTCGGAGATCGTTGTCGGGAACATCATGGGCAGCAATATCTTCAACACCCTTGGGGTAATGGGAATCCCTTCGCTGATAGGTCAGCTTACCATTCCGGAACGGGTGGTGGATTTTTCGATTCCCGTGTTCCTCGCGGCAACGATGATCCATGTCATCATCACCGTAGACAAACGGGTCAGCAAAGCCGAAGGCGCATTCCTGTTCTGCTTTTACGCGTTCTTTATCGGTCGCCTTTTCGGATGGCTCTAAGACTTCTTCAATTTTCCAGCCTGTTCAGCAGTCCTGCCTAAAGAATGGGGGACGAACTCTTCTTCGCATGAAGTCATTAGGCCCGGATGCTTTGAAAATAAAGTTAGTCAATTTTGTCAACAACATCCCCTAAATCTTTGAAGTAGAGATCATCCTCCTCTGAAGTTCGGCAATTTTTCTGTGAAAATGTCAAGTTCAAGTTTG
>Ga0056111_1000139_pt1 | contig 11160 bp, 11 predicted proteins | sample WorMetloBBELIZE2_FD_83874 | JGI IMG/M metagenome (GOLD analysis project Ga0056111, IMG submission 83874) | Marine gutless worms symbiont microbial communities from Max Planck institute for Marine Microbiology, Germany - Olavius longissimus B... ... | reverse complement strand
CGTCGCTGAAGCTTCCGACTTCGCTCTGCGACCTCCGACGGGACACGTTGGCACGGCAGGCGAAGAACACGAAGGAAAGAAAATTATTACACGTTATGTTTCTTTGTTAGCCTAGTAGTGAATATGTCCCTACTGGAGCTTTGAAAATGATCGCATGCACGAATTCTACCATGCCAACAAAGGAGGAAGTCTATGGCAAAACTGGCACCGGGCGACTGGGCCCCGGCATTTGAGGCAGGAGATCAGAACGGCAACACGCAGCAGCTGGCCGATTTTGAAGGTCGCCGATTGTTTGTCTTTTTCTACCCGAAGGCGAGTACCTCCGGGTGAACCGTTCAAGCCAAGGCGGTGCGGGACGCACTGCCCGATTTGGGAAAACACGACATCGCTGTTCTCGGAATCAGCCCGGATCCGGAAAAGCAGCAGAAGAAATTCGACGAAAAGCATGGCCTGGGTTATCCGCTCCTCTGCGATACCGAGCATGAAATCGCTGAGGCCTACGGGGTCTGGGGAGAGAAGAAAATGTACGGCAAGACCTTCATGGGCATCGTCCGTTCCGCTTTTCTCATCGACGCAGACGGTAAGATCTCAAATACCTGGTACAAGATCAGTCCCAAGAATACGATACCTGAACTGATGAAAGTTGTGTAGATTTAGACTCTTGTGTAGTCTATATGTAGAAGAGGATCCAAGGGTTTGGGGCTTGGGGCTTCGCTCTTCGAGCTACGACCCCACAGGTCGCTTTAATAGCTACGAAACCAAAAGTCGACCCCACTGGCAAGGGGGCGAGGATTCCAGGGTTTGTTATAAAAAACCGTCCCTTTCTCTGAAAAATGGTGCGATGTCACACTTGGCGTGCAAAGCCTTTGTGCCTATAACGCATTCGGTTTGAACTCGATAATAAATGCGAAAGGCGTGGAACATTTTCGAATGTCCGCGCCTTTTTCGCTGAAATATCGGGTGCACAAAGATAGCCGATATCTCCACTCTGACTTCTGAAGCGGCTGAGCGTGGAAAGCAGCTTCCGGCCATACAGGAAGCAGCGACGGATGATTTCCGGGATGCTCAAGACGATGACTCGGTGCAGAACCGCTTTTAGAATGTGCAAGTAATGCCCGAATCGGGCTGATAGATCGTCATTTTCTGAAATTCTTAAAAAAGAGATCTTCGGGAAATGCCCCAAAAATGGCCGCTTTGATTTTCCTGTGTTGTTCTAAGATTGTACACCGAAAATGGCCATAAAAGGGCAAATAACGATACGCCCCGTCCTCGTCTTCCTGGACCAAGTCTTACATCACTTGCCGGCAATCATTGAGATTTCGACCATAACCGGTGCCCCCGGTTTGCTGCCGGGCAGCGATCCCACCTCCACCGCGGCGCGCGCCGGGGGAGTCAGCCCTTCCTTGGTCCAGTAGGGTCCGTATACTTTGTTAAAGTCACCATAGTAGTTCATGTCGGTAATGAAAACGGTCGCCCTGAGCACGTTCTCAAAGCTCATACCGGCCTCTGCCAGAACTTTCTTGAGGTTTTCCATAACGATTTTTGTCTGTGCCCTGATATCTTGTCTGGCGTGCTCCGGAATGGCTCCTTTCACGTAGGCGATCTGACCGGATATGAAGAGCAGGTCACCGTACATAATAGCCGGCGAGTAGGGCGCTATGGGCTTGATCCCGGCGGGATAAATCGGTGTTCTCTTCTGCTCCGCGAACGAATCGGTGATCGGAACAAGGCTGCACATGACTACCAGACTCAGTAAAATAACCATCGCTTTTGCTTTCATTCCTCTGCTCCTCTGTTGGTGGGTGAAAAGTTTTCAACTGCCGAAACTTTAAGACGATCACCTCCATTCTGTTATGACACATCGCCCGGGACTCGCGTCCAAGGGCAGAAATTACTGAAACTTTTTCTCATTTAAATCAGTAAAGGATAAAAATGAGCGAATCGGGTGGTTGTATTTCCATATTGTCTGTGCCAACGCTTTAAGGTTGAGAGATTTAGAAGCCTTATGAAGATTCAGAGCAGATTTAGATGGGAAAGGAACTCGTAGATGTTCATCTCTGACTTCGGGAAAGCTTCCGAACCGAATTGTATTGGGGGAAAACAATAAAGCATATTATATCTATCAATGGCTTAATTTTGTTGTCAACATGAAACTGCGGAATCCGCACGTGGTACATAGCTTGCCATCAAACGCACTTATGCCGCCCATCCGGAATCTTGCACACTATAGCAGATTGTCCACGCCTTTTTTTAGATTTTCGATTGTGCGTAAAGATAGCCGCTGTCCGCGCTAACGTCTACATAATATGCTGCCCGCTGTTTGCGCGGTCATAGTGAGCGATAGCGAACGATTTAATGTTCTTGTTATGTGCTATTGTTGTGGCTCCATCCATCGATCAATTTTTCCTTTGTAAAATATGACTCTTCCACCATTCTGGTAATACCAACTTTCAAAGGTACCGCCATCTATTTTGTGCGGCTCACCAAGTATTTTTCGCACATCACTAGTACCCATACCTGTGGCTAGCTTTCGCCAGTTCGTGATTGATTTCCAACCCTCACTTGTCGTAACAACCTCTTGGGCAGTGCTCGGATTACTAAGCAAAGACTCTAATTTCGATATACGTACCTTTAGGTCCTGGATTTCTCTTTCCAACTGGTCAATTCGATCACTATCATGTGCATACGAATTAAAGGCGACACCCAACGATAGAAGCCCAATTATGATAATAGTTTTCATCATTGGTATTCTCCTTTGCACATAACGTCTCGCATCAGCGGCGCAGCTTTGCTGCGTCCGGCTGCATGCGCTTGTTATAAGCCTTTTCGATTTTTATGGTACAGCCCGAGCGAATCCATTAAACTTTTTCCTGTACTAACTGCGCGGTTGAAATCCTTTAAATGGTACTTTTTGTACTCTGTTTGACTGATATCGTATATGTGGATATTTGATCGAACCTCCCAAAGCCAGTGCAAGTTTTTTCTGAGACGATCGCCAATAATTTTTAGGTCTACCATCCGATCGCACCTTTTACAGAAGCTATGCCTTTTGCCAATTATCCCTTTTGTTCCCATTACCGCGACCGTTTCACTGATAGAACCTATTAAAGCTATTGCAAACTTTAACGTCATTTCTTGTGCAACTCCGTAGAGATCCATTCTATTTATGATCCAAAGATACACATCGGATTGAACTAAAGCGTAGGCTAGATTGTTTTTAGTAGTATTGTCAGTAATGAAATACAGTCGATCTTTGAAGTGTTTTACTGGGCGTATGTATCCCTTGGGAATCTTTACTCTACCGATGTCAGGGTTGTCTTCCCCAAGGTAATTTTGAATTTGCTGTAAGCGATCATTAACTAAAGCCACAGCATTAACCAGTTCTTTGTCAGTAGAAATCATCGATTGATATAAGGCTTATAACATTAATATTATGATGCTTGCACGTTTTCCACGGGAAATGGGAAAACGAGACACTTTCCTACAATTCTTTCGGAAGATTATGCAATATTTAATTTCAATGTAATATCAAATAGCTATTGTCATTATTGGCTGAGTTTTCGTTTTTTGATGGATTAAAAAGTTGCCTCTTTAGCTCACCAATAAGCGTGTTATGCGGCTCGCCGGATAATTACAGGATTTAGATATTTGAGACACTTTTCACCTCGTATGCCACATATCAAATACGAGCATAACTTGCCAGGAAACGCAGTTATCCTGTCATGTCCATAATCTGCACACCACAAATGGTATTCCGTACGTTGATGCGCCTGTTACGATAGTGGGAAATATTGAAAATGTAAGCGGTCATAACGACTTGACTACGATGTAAAGACCCAGCGCTAAAAGAGAAATAAAGAATATCTGCCGGAACAAGTCCTCGGACAAGGTGTTTCGAATCCGCTGGCCGAGAACCATTCCGATGGTCGCGGGAAGCAGTGCGGCCAGGGAAAGTATTCCGTGTTCGGGAGTCAAGAGGTTACTTCTTTGCAAGGCCATCGCCAGAGCTACGGTAGAAGCCATAAACAGCATCCCCATGGACTGAATAAGGACATTTTTCGAAAGGCCGATCGCCTGCAGGAACAAGACGCCGGGAACAACGAAGGAGCCCGTCATACCCGCCAGGATGCCATTCGCCACCCCGGCCACGGGGCCGGCCCAGACCTCGTGGCGGATTGGGATCGTGAGCCGGGAACCAACCAGGTTCACGGCGGTGTAAACGATGAGAAGCAAACCGAGCAGGGCGGAAAGCAAGGAGTGGTCGACACGCGTCAGCGCCATGGCGCCTATCCACACCGTGGCCGTGGCCATAACGAGAAACGGCCACAGTCGAAGCAGAATCGCTTTGCCGTGGCCGCCGAACACCGCCTGCCACAGGTTGGTCACAAAAGACGGCACCAGCAAAAGAGCCATCGCACTCGGCAGATCGATGATAATCGTCAAAAGGGCAAGGCTGACGGTCGGCAGACCCAGACCGATAACCCCCTTGACGGTCCCGGCAATCAGAAAGGTTCCGACGATCGCGAAAATGGTGGCCGCATCAAACATGTGATGATCCAATGCGTTCCGGCCGGGGCTGGAATCCTGCCCGGGCTGGTCCGCAATGGTGTCCTGAGTCAAGATAACGTACCACGAACACGTGAATCCTCAACCCCTTGGATCCCTGGTCGCCTCCGGCGCCGCCATAGGCGGGTAAACCTTGGCCCTTTGTCCACCTGTTTTATACAATAATAGATCTTTGGTATCAGTTCGTAGACGATGCGTTACGTCTTATTTCGAACACCGGTCCAGCAGGTAGAAAATAGACTTGTAGTAAATCCCGCTGTGGTGAGAGAGCCCGATCTCGCAGGTACGGCTGTTGGAATAGCCGGCCGAGCAGACCCCCTCGACGGACGGTTTTAAATCCGCCAGAGCGGCGGCATTCAGTTCTGGAAATGAAAATCCGCGATCCCCCGCGAACCCGCAGCAGCCAACCCGCTCTGGAACGACCACTTTATCGACACATTGCTGGGCACCGGTCAGAAACTTTCCGTCCAGGCCCATTTTCTGGGAGCTGCATGTCGTGTGGATAGCCACGGTTTCGTGAAGACGGCCGATATCCAGTTTATCGAGCAGGAAGTCATGAGCAAACTCCACCGGCTCATACAGTTTGAGCCGGTCCGTGAACAGACGGCGCATCCGGTAAAGGCAGGGACTGGTATCGCACACCACCGGAATTTCCTCTCCGCTGGATACATCCAGCAAGGCGGCTTCCAATTCGGCGGCTTTTTCCGCTCCCACACGGACAAATCCTTTACTGGAAAACGGCATACCGCAGCACAAACGGTTCATGTCCGGCGGATAGATCACCCGGTAGCCGGCCTTGTGAAACACCCGCTCGGTGACCGTCATCAACGGATCGTTATCCGGATCTCCCTTGGCCGGGCCCATGGTTCGGGCCACGCAACTGGGAAAATAAACCACCGGGCGTCCACCGTTGGGATTCGCGCTCTTTCTGTTCCGGGAAGCCGCAGAGGAGGGCATGTACCGGTTCCAGAGCGGCAGGCGGTTGCCGCTTACACTACGGGCTTTTCCGGCGATCGTCGCCATGGCCGATGATCCGAGCAGTTTGTGGGCGGCGTCGGTAACTTGCAGTCCGATGCCCATGGTTGCTGTCACCTGATCAAAGTGACGGCCAATACGGCGGGCCAAGGTTTCGGCCGGGGTGTTCTCCACCCGGAACTGCCGCAGCGCTTTGGTCAGTTCGCCGGTATTGATATCCACGGGGCAGGCGATTTCGCAGAGACCGTCGGCGGCACAGGTATAGTCGCCCTGGTACAGGTAATCGCGCAGGAGCGTCTGGAGCCGTTTTGAATCGTTCCGGCTCCTCTTCAGCCGGGAAATTTCCCGCTGGATGGCAATGCGCTGGCGGGGGGTCAGGGTCAGGTTTTTAGACGGGCACACCGTTTCACAGAATCCGCATTCGATGCACTTGTCGACGATCTCGTTGGCGGCGGGAAGCGGTTTTAAGTTCTTGACATGAATATTGGGATCGGCATTCAAGATGACGCCGGGGTTCAAAAGACTCCGTGGATCAAAGATCGTTTTTATTTCCTGCATCAAGCCGTAGGCCTCCGCCCCCCATTCCATTTCCACATAGGGGGCCATGTTACGCCCGGTGCCGTGTTCGCCCTTCAGTGAACCATCGTATTTTTCCACCACCATCACGCTGACACCATGCATGAACTTGCGGTACCGCTCGACTTCCGATGTGGTACTGAAATCCTGGGTAAAGACAAAATGCAGATTTCCCTCCAGAGCATGGCCGAAGATGATGGCTTCGTCGTAGTGATATTTGGCCATAATTTCCTGGAGGTTCAAGGTCGCCGCGGCCAGTCGCTCGATGGGGAACGCCACGTCCTCGATGACGACAGTGGTGCCGGTTTCCCGCATGGCCCCGACCGCCGGGAACAATCCTTTACGGATGTTCCACAGGGCCGTGTATTCGGTCACCTGATCGGTAAAGGAGAGGGGCCGTTCCAGGGGGATGTCTCCGATGGATTTTGAAATCTGCGCGATCTGCCGGTGGAGCGTCTCAGGGTCCGATGCCCGTGTCTCCACCAGAAGCGCTGCTGCCTCTGCCGACAGGGTTTTAAGGAAATCCGGGACACCGGCTTTTGTCTCCACCGACCGCAACGCCGCACGGTCCATCAATTCCACAGCCGCTACCGGCTGGCTTCTCAGCACCGTGGCGGCCGTACAGGCCTCCTTGATACCCGGGAAAATGATCAGGGCGCTGGCTTTGTGGGAATGCTCCACGACGGTGTCATAGACGAGTTCGGATATAAATCCGAGGGTCCCCTCCGACCCGATCATCAGGTGCGCCAGAATGTCGAATGGGTCTTCAAAGTCGACCAGGGCATTGAGGCTATATCCGGTGGTGTTCTTGATCTTGAATTTATGGCGGATGCGCTGGGCGAGAGCCGTGTTTTCACGAACCCGCTGCCCCATGGCGGCCAGGCTGTCCAAAATATCGGAATGGGTCATTTGAAACTTCCGGCGGCTGTCCCCATCGCCGGTGTCCAGGATGGTCCCGTCCTGAAAGACGACCCGTATGGCGGCAAGGGTGTTGTAACTGTTCTGAGCCGTGCCGCAACACATTCCGCTGGCGTTGTTGGCCGCAATGCCACCGATCATGGCGGCATTGATGGATGCCGGGTCCGGCCCTATCTTGCGTCCCAAGGGCAGCAAATATCGATTGGCCTGCCCCCCGATGATACCCGGCTGCAATTTTATCTTGTCACCGCCGTCGAGAATCTCGTAGGATCTCCAATTGTCCCCGGCAATCACCAGGACTGAGTCGGTAATTGCCTGGCCCGAGAGGCTGGTCCCGGCCGCCCGAAATGTGATGGGAACATTGCATGCGTCGGCGGCTTTGAGGATTTCGGATACTTCCGACTCGTTTTCTGCTTTGATCACGATCTTGGGAATCAATCGGTAAAAGCTGGCGTCCGTTCCGAAAGCCAGGGTGCGCAAAGGATCGGTGATGATCCGTTGGGCCGGCAGATGGGGTGCAATGAGGTGGGCAAAGCTTTGATAACGTTCCGACAGATGGGTTTCTGGGGGCATGGGTGTCATGATGATCTCCGCAAAAGGGGTATGTATTTTTCGTTTTTCTGCACCGCGTCTCACACAACGGTAGCGACCGGGATCGCTGAAGGAGGGTTAGTGCTGACTTCATATAATCTGTATTTTTTAAATTTTCACAAGTTTTTTTTACAATCGCGAATTGCGAATTCAAGACGATACCTGCAGCAGCTCAGGAGGTGCCATGATTACCATTGAAACTCTCGATGGGGAAACCTACAAGGTGACTGTCACAGGAACCGCCACCACAACCCACATGGTTACCGTCAAAGAATCCTATTACCATAAACTCACCGGCGGTCGTGTTCCGGTGGAAGAGCTGATCCAAAAATCCTTCGAATTTCTACTGGAACGGGAGAGCAACACCAGTATTCTGAGCCGTTTCGATCTTCCGATCATCGGGCATTATTTCCCGGAATATGAAAGTACCATCATCCACAATTTCTAACCCTACTGTATTGTTTCATGACAGCGGCTATGCAGAAAGCACACGTTTGTTGGATTTCGTGATTATCACACCACGAAGAACGCGAAGCTCACGAAGAAAAGATCAAACAGGATACCCTTTCGTGTGCTTCCGTGAACGTCGTGGTGAAATTGTCCCTGCTGGAGTTTGTAAGATAAGCGAATTCATGGTTATGGGTACATTTCTCTTGAATAGGTCGTGATTATCATCGATGGTGCCCTTGGCGGTGAATGGTGTTGGGAGAAAGGAATTTCTGTGAAAAATATCTGGATTATCGTCTCGTGGCTGGTTGGTACGGTATTGGTTTACAAATGGTTGATGCGGGTCGGCAAACTCCGGGACCGGGGGATGGGGTGGCTCGATGCGACGATTAAGGAAAATGACCTGCGGTGGTATGGCGTATTCGGTCTGGCGGGCTTGATTTTGATTACTTACATGTTCTACCCCGTTGTTAAGTAAGGCCCTTCCAGCGTGAATGACCCACCAGCTTCCTATCTCATGGATAAATAGGTCCTGGCACCGATATATCGTTGACGAAAATACTTGTTCGACAGGGATTCGAAACGAATTTTTCCGCCACTCCGGGGTGCATGGATAAAGGACCCATTGCCGGCATAGATGCCGACATGGGAGACTTTTCGACCGCCGGAGGTGGCGAAGAATACCAGATCGCCCTCCCGGAGCCCACTCCGCGGGATGGGCGTACCGGTGTTATACTGCTGTTTCGATGAGCGGGGCAGATTCAGACCGTTGAGCCGGTAGACGGTCATGGTCAAGCCGCTGCAATCAAATCCTTTTTCCGCTGACACACCCCCCCACCGATAGGGAAGACCGATATACCCTTCCGCCGTCCGAACGATCCGGCCGCGCAGTACCGCCTCTCCATATCGATGGTATCTATCCGGGCGGACGATGAAATACTCTTCAATGGTTCCGCCGGACGCAAGCTGTGTTGCTTTTTCACGGGCTTGATCGATTGACGCAAAGTCCCCGAAACGGACTTTAAAGAGGCCGTCCCTATCGGCGAAATAATAGGCATCCAATCCGCGCCGCTCCAGCGCTCTGGCAAAACCGGCAGCGTTTTCAAGTTGGCGGAAGGCACCCACCTGAATGCTGTACCCGAGGGATGCCAGCTGTCCGGACTGTTTCGGCGTTGGATCCCGCGAAATCGTTGCCTGATGACCGCAGGCCGTGAAAACCAGCAGTGACGTCAGTATGATAGATTTCCACTGACAGTGACGCATGGGGAGGTTTCCGGCTGTCATTCCGACTCCGTGTTCTTTACGTTCTGTAGCCTTTCCATCTGGGCCTTCGTCAGTTTTTCCATGGCCCGGGACAGGCCGCCGGGATCGCCTAAGGCCTGCCGGTAATGCCGGAGGGCGGATGCATTTTCGCCCATCCATTCGTAATTCATAGCGATTCGAAAATTGGCGATAAAGTGATGCGGTTCGATGGCGATCGCTTTTTTTAACTGTTGAACGCTCTTATCGGGTTCTCCCCTGGTTTCGAAAATCCGGGCTGTGTCGATCAGCAAAGCGAAGCGAAGCTCCGGATCATTTCGCGCCGGATCTTCAAGGATGAGTTCCAGGCAACGATCGATGGTGGAATCGTTCAAAGTGCCGTTTCGGGAGTAGATCCGACCGATTTCATCCGCACCGAGTTTTTCGGAAATCTGCCGGCGGGTCTGTTCTTCGAGCCTTTTCTCGTGGAATGCGTATTCGCTGGCACAGTCTTTGGTGCTGGGAAAGAAATTGGCTCTGAGCATCGGCAGCAAAATGGATATCAGGGCGGCAATCCCGATAAGCCACAGGGGGTGGATGCCTTCGGTTCCAAGCAGCCAAAAGCTGACGGCAAGCGCGGCGAAAAGGCCGCAGACGACGACCAGGACCAGGACAGGCAGCTTTGTCGCTGCGGGCGTTTCGCCCGCGTCCTGTCGGCGTTTAACCTGCATCCTCAATCCCCCGGAGCTTCTCTCGATCGTAGTGTCGTTTACGGCAATTCGCTCAATTGGAGGCATTATAGCGCAAATCAGAGCTCACACCCAGGGGGAATTATTGGATCCGATACGGATCCATAGCCGGTGTCTAATGAAAGTTGGAAATTCGAAATCGATCTGATACAGGAGGGGCAAATACGGGCCCCAAAAAGGCAGGTGCCCCAGGCAGCTGACAATACCGTCTGGTACATCCCTTAATCGGTACCAAAAAATAGAAAAACATTCAGGAGCAGTCCCATGGCCGAGAACTCTGAAAACGAACACCCGGACGACGAGCAAAGTTTTGCCGATCTTCTGGATTCGTACAGCGCACGGATGAAGGACGACCTGCAGGTCGGTGACAAGATAACGGGAAAGATCATATCCATTGGCAAGGATTCGGTATTCCTGGATACCGGGACAAAGGTTGATGGTGCCGTCGACAAGAGCGAACTTCTCGATGAGGAGGGCAACATGGCATTTACCGAAGGTGACTCGGTCGACCTGTACGTGGTGGCCTTCGATGATCATGAAATACGCCTTTCACGGGCGATTTCCGGCATCGGCGGGCTCGACATGTTGCAGGATGCCTATGCCAATGCCATCCCGGTGGAAGGGAAGGTCAGCGCCACCTGCAAAGGCGGCTTCCACGTAGAGATGGTTCAACGGCGGGCCTTCTGTCCCATAAGCCAAATGGATATCACCTACATCGACACACCGGAGGACTATGTCGGCAACTCATATGAGTTTCTCATTACAAAGTTGGAGTCTCGGGGTAAAAACATCGTTGTCTCCCGGCGTAAAATTCTCACCGAGGCAATGGAGAAAGAAAAGGCGGCTTTTCTGAAAAACCTGAAAGAGGGCGATATCATCGAAGGCCGGGTGACCAAGGTGATGCCGTATGGGGCATTTGTCGAACTGATCCCGAGCGTTGAAGGATTGGTGCACGTTTCCGAACTGAGCTGGTCCCGCGTGGAAAACCCCCAGGAAGTGGTCCGGACGGACGATCGGGTTTCCGTTTCAGTGACCTCCCTGGGAGAGAAAGACAAGAAGGGACAGCAGAAAATTTCGCTTTCCATGAAGCAGGTGACCG
>Ga0056111_1000136_pt1 | contig 11239 bp, 9 predicted proteins | sample WorMetloBBELIZE2_FD_83874 | JGI IMG/M metagenome (GOLD analysis project Ga0056111, IMG submission 83874) | Marine gutless worms symbiont microbial communities from Max Planck institute for Marine Microbiology, Germany - Olavius longissimus B... ... | reverse complement strand
CTTTGGAAAAGTGATGAGCGAGATAAAGCCTCGAATGGCGATCGCATATCATTTTTTCAACGACTCCGATACGGCACCAAAGGTATTGGAAGGCATCAAGTCCACCTATGACGGACCTCTCACGCTCGCCGATGATATGATGGTCTGGAATGTCACCAAGGACAAGATCACGGTCCGCGACGTGGTATACAACGAAGATGTCTGGTCGCCGCCCCCGGCCAGGAAGCCGCCTCCGGTGGACCGAAGCATCATGCAAACCACCTCGGACTGGATCAACCAGCACAATCTGGATATGGGGGATGTCATCCAGAAGATTTACGACCGGGCCAACAAATTATATGGTACCAACGAGAAACCGGACATTTAGGAGTGAAAAATGAAAAGTGAAAGGTGAAAAGCGGCTGTAATCATAAACTTTTAACTGTTCTCTGTTAGAGTGTCGAGTGTCGGGTGCCGAGGGGCGAGGGACGAGGGATACATGAATAAGAGCGGTCTGGAGCATTTTGGAGCTTACCAAAAGTCGCTGGAGCTTTTTGATCTAGTGGCCAAGGACATGGAAACACTCAAAGGAGATTATTCCTTGGGCCGACTGGTGTCTCAGCAATTGGCAAGTGCAGACTCCATATGTGCGAATATCGAAGAAGGCTACGGACGGTTGAGCCGGAAGGAGTACATACGCTTTTTGGATTTTGCAAGAGGCTCTGCCAGGGAAACCTGTGGACGCTATAAGCGCCTGAAACATTGGTTGGGTGAAGATGTCCTCCCCCAAAGAATAGAACTACTGGACGAGATAATAGGAATTCTTACTGCTACCATCAGAACTCTCATGAAAGAAAAGACGGGCGTAAAAGAAGAGTCTTCAAATTACGGATCAGATGTAATTTCTGAACCCCTTGACACCCGACACTCGACACCCTAATAAGTGAATAGCGAAAAACTGAAAGTAAACAATGAGTACCTTCCGCTTTGACCACGACGCCTACCTCCGACGCATCCATTATTCCGGTGAAACTGCCCCAACATCAGAACCGCTAAAAGCGCTCCACCATGCCCACCTGTATACCATTCCGTTTGAAAACTTTGATATTCAGTTGGGCCGCGGTATCGACCTGAATCCGGAGCACTCTTTGAAAAGCTGGTGCGCAGGAGGCGAGGTGGATACTGCTTCGAGCTAAACGGTTTATTTTTGATGGCCCTGGATTCATTTGGCTTCGATGCCCGCCCTCTCCTGGCGCGAGTTCACCTTACCGGCACGCCATCGGGCCGGGGGCATCAAATCGAGCTAGTCACCATCGATGGCAGACAATGGATTGCCGATGTGGGATTTGGAGCAGAGGCGCCGCGTGCCCCCCTCCCCCTGGAAACAAATCGACCGTCATCAAGTGATGGACGAACATTCCGTCTTATGGATGATGACCGATATGGCTTTATGCTCCAAACCGAAAAGGATGAAGGCTGGTTCGATCTGTACAGTTTTGATCTGGGGCATGTCTGTCCGGCCGACATCAAATACGGAAATCACTATACATCGACCCATCCCGACTCGTTCTTCGTCTTCGCCCGGGTCGCCGCGCTACCGGTCGAAAAGGGCGTCATCACACTCGTCAATCACACCTTGAAAAAAACGTTTGCGGGAGAGGATGACGTTCAATTACTTGCAGAAGGGCAGGCGTATCTCGATGCGTTGAAAACCCATTTCGGGATCGAACTCGACGCACCTTATGAAGAGCTGCGCCCGCTTCCGGAAGATGCTCCGGCGATCGTATTTTAACACTGCAAGAAGGAGTGTCTGATGAGCAAAAAGCATGTCGCGGTGATCGGTGCGACCGGACAGGTAGGGGCTCCATTAACCAGGAGCTTACTCAAAGAAGGCCACCGGGTTACCGCCATTGTCCGTGGACGGAATCCGAACAATGAACTCCCTCTGGTGGAACATGAGAAGCTCGGTGCGAAGGTTGTGGTTTGCGCCGACATGCAAAACGCGGAATCTGTGGCAAATGCGTTAAAGGGCTGTGACACCCTGGTTGTCAGTGTCCCCGCCTCAAAGCAGATCCTTCAGGAATTGGAGCCCATCTGGCTGAAAGCCGCGATTAAAGCCGGGGTGGAACGGTTCGTTCCCAATGAATTTGGCTGTCATACTCGGGGCTCGAGATAGGCGATGGGATAATCTTCGACCGAAAAAAACGTTTCCATGAGTTGCTGCTCGACTCCGGCATCGGCTGGATGCTTTATTACAATGGCGGCATCTTTGATTACTTTCTGCCGAATCTCAGGTACTTTCGCAAAATTACGACATTCGGGAATCTCGAGCTGCCGATTTATACCCATGACGTCGAGGACATTGGATATATCGCCGCCCATTCCATCACCGATGACCGTACGCTCAACAAGTGCGTCCAGGTCGACTACAATGCCTTGACGCAAAATGACATGTTGGCACTGCTCAAGAAATATTGGCCGGACTACCCTTTTGAGTATGAGCATTTTTCCAGTGACTATATCATCGAAATGAAAGAAATGGCCGGGGATGGCATCTCGGCCAAAAAAGGAGCGGAAACCGACAAAGAGCGCTGGGGCATCAACTATGTCATCTACGTCATCGGAAAACTGGCGGCATTTACGGATGAGACACTTCGCACATCCGAGCTGTATCCGGATTATGTATGCAAGCGCCCTGAAGCGGCATTAAGCGATCCGAAATTTGTGTTCGAACAGTAACCTTAGAGCGGGGTTAGGGCGATCCTAAGCCCCTATATCCACTATTGGTTTAGGAAAGCTGCGGTATAGGTCCTTTTGGAGGCACCGTGCCTGTCTGGCTGAGAAGCCTCGTTCATCGCCAGGCAATTTAAGCAAAATTTTGGTTTAGGTTGGAAAATCCAAGAGCGTTGTAAATCCATAAAAGACGAATTACCTATTTTGGAGAACAGAAATCAAACTTGTGCAAAACGTGCAAATGTATTAACCAATTATAATTATACAACAAATCCACCTGCCGTGCGCATCCCGGGCCCGTGGGCTATCGCGGAAACACCGCATCACCACCTAAAAAATTTGACTCTCGACAGATTATATCAATCTTTTAAGCCACCCTGCGGGAAGCACGGCCTCAGAATTGTCCTATGTTAAGGAAGATGAACTGCGGAAAGCTATCGAAGAAAATTAACACACCGGAATCTGCCGAAGGAGGGAACCATGAGTGAATTAATCGTAATCGGGTTTGATGAGGAAAAGACGGCTTTTGAAATGGAAAAAACATTGAAAGGTCTCCAGAAAATAGATGTGTTGAAGATTGAAGATATCGCAGTCGTAACAAAGGATGAAGATGGCGCGATGAAACTACATCAATCGTTGCTTGCCAAGTCAGGAGCCATTCTGGGAGGATTCTGGGGAACATTGATCGGGTTTATATTTCTTAATCCTTTGGCGGGAGCTGCAGTCGGTGCCGGCTTGGTGCGGTGAAGGGTCATGTGTTCGATGCCGGTGTGGAGCATCATTTTATCAAGGATGTAAAAGGGCTGATCGAGTCAAAAAATGCGGCACTGTTCATCCGGCTTAAAGAGGTGATCAACGAGGAGGCGGTTATCGGGTCGATCCGTCCGTTCAAGGGCGAAATACTGAAGAGCAATTTGCTCGCCGACGATGAAGCCAAACTCAGAGAAGTACTCGGAGACGCCTAATACACCATTTAGACCGACCATAAGATTTGGCCATGCCGATATGTCCGTCGCTTCGGGAATCATCCAATCTGCGACACCTGACGGTTCGAGGCACATCGGCACGGCTGCCGGTCGGCCACGTATACAACCTGATTACCGATACAAGCCGCGACAGTTGCCCATTATAGACCATCTTGGTCCATGACGGGCGTACTGCTGAGAAGCAGTTAGTTTTTCTGCGGTTCTCCAACATCAGCACACCGAAATACCGAATCGAGATCGATGATCCACCAATTTCTGATCCCAACTGTCCTACGGCCCCATGGCCGAGTATTAAGCCTATCTGCTCTCACCACGACACAACGCTTCACAAATCCCGAATTGGCATGTATTCAGCGGCCATGACCTTCGGACGATGGAGCCGAATCGATCCAGATTGTGCGCAGATAACCTGAGGCTATCTTCGCATTCTTTAGTTTGCGCGAAAACCGCGGACTATGGCAAGTTGTCCGCACCTGAATCCACTTTAACAAGCCTATCATGATTCCCCCACATATTGTGGTAGCCTCATCGGGTCGAAACAGATGGAAATTATATTGGTATGTGCATCCGAGGATGACGTTTCACTGGGGTGCAATATGGCAGGTTTTGTGCTTCTGTTCGTTCAGTTCTCGTCATTCCCTTTTCTATAAGGGCCTGCGGCGACGGCGCCTCCATGGTTTCTATTACCCGCTCGAAGCTCTCGAAACCGATATGGATCCTGCCGCGTTGTGGGCGGTTCACATCCATGATCAGCAGCAGGACCAGACCGATGAGCAGCCCCAGCATCACGATGGCAGTGCGACCGCCCTGGTTGGCGGCACCGTATGCCCACGCGAGAAATCCCATGGCCACCGCCGCTACCGTCAGCAGCACCAGAAAAAGGGGCGCCGGCAAATTGTTTGCGATGGACGCGAGTCGCACCTCATGGATATCGATTAGCTCGTTGGCTGCGTTGATCATCGAGCTCATGACGGCATTGCTCCGTTCAGGCTGGTTGGCGCGCTCGACTACCGACTAGATAGAGGCCTGAAGAGATTCGCTATCGCTGCGGGCCGAACGCAGGGCTGCGGGATCGCCCCGCGATTCACCCAGTGCAATTCGTGCATCCGTATACTCGCGTAACGCATCCCGCAAGTCACTACGCAGCGGATCTTCGAGCAATCCGGCCCGCAACCAAATTGTTCCAATCGCATTCGCCTCGTTGACCAGCACGTCCTGCCGTGCATCCCAGCGGGAAATCGCCATGGACAAGGAGAATCCGAGCAGCAATCCAAGCAGCCCCAGCATGGCGGCACCGGTACCGGTCATCAAGGACCGAAAGGACTCCGGCGAATCCCGCCCGCGACGTCCCAACCGATATCCGATTTCACCGGATGCCGCGAGCACCATGACCATTGCGAGCGCAATCAGATGTTGGTCTATCAGGTAAAAGCCTGCGTTAAAGCTCATGGAGTTGCCCTCCTATCGCGAGGGAAAATAGGGGACGCCCTTTACATTTACACATTCAGTAATTTTGCCAAGATAGCTGCCCTTGCGGAAACCGATTTTCCATTCTTAAACCTAACAATCACTGAATGGAATGGATTGTTTACTATCAGAGCGGAAATGATATCACATAACCAGACGTCACCGGAATGTATTCTTACCTGTCTCTAAATCAAATATGAAGTTGTTCGCGCTATTCCACATTTTTAAATAAAAGACCGGGTCAGCACATAGCTAATATATTATCCTTACGTCTGAATCAATTATGGATAGGCACTACCTAAGCAGAATTTCTGCTTGCGTTAATATTGCCATACAAAGACCGCTCGACGATCTTTTCATAAAACGGTTGGTGCCTGGATTTGCGCTCAATTTTCTGTAACGCATATTGCTGGATGGTCAACAAGGGTAAAACGATGCGTTCCCGGATCTCAATCTATTTTTTAGATACCGGCTCCTCTTCCATCAGGTCCCGGTATCCGGAAATCATCAGGACCATCTCTTTGGACAGCCGGTATTCGTCCAACAGCATGTTCCAGAAGTCGTGGTAGGCGTCATCCTCGGCAATATAGGCGGTCAATTCAAAATAACACTTGGACAAAGCCATCATGCTGTTAAGGATCAATGCCTTGAAAAAGGGCACGCCATGAAACAATTGTTTCAATTGATCGGTCTTTCCCTCGGCAACCAGGGCTTGGAGGGCCGTTCCAACACCGTAGTACCCCGGCACATTTTGCTTCAGTTGGCTCCAGGAGCCCACGAAAGGGATCGCCCTCAGATCTTCGAGGTCCAGTTGTTCCTTGTCACCCCTCTTGTCGGGCCGGCTGCCGATATTGGTTTTGCCATAATATTTGAGCGTGCTCTTGTTTTCCAGGTAGGGAATAAACATGTCATGGTTTTTAAGGGCCGTGTACTTTTCAAAGCTCAACTGCGCCAGCTTCTCGATAAGCTGCCTGTCTTGCGTGGAAATCTCATTTTCTCTCTCAAACAAACGCGTGGACAACCCGGCGGCAAGCAGCTGTTCGCAATTGTGTTTGAAATGCGCTTTGGTGCCATACATGCTGGTAATGGTCTGGCCTTGAACGGTGAGCTGAATGGCATGATTGGCAATGTTCTTGCCATGCGAGGCATAGAAGCGATGGGTCTTGCCGCCTCCCCGCGCGGGTGGGCCGCCCCTGCCGTCAAAGAATACGGCCTGGATACCGTGTTCATCACAAACGGCCGAAAGCGTCTCCTTGGTTGTATAGATAGACCAATTGGCCTGCAGGTACCCGCCGCCCTTGGTTCCGTCAGAAAATCCCAGCATGATGGTCTGTCTATCCCGGCGTTGAGCGATATGAGCCCTGTATTGGGGTATATCAAAGAGATCCTGCATGATGGACCCCGCGTTCTTCATGCCTTCCATCGACTCGAACAGCGGGATGATGTCTACCGGCAGCTCACCTTTTTTCCACCCGCACCACCGCAACAGGCTGAACACAAACAGAACCGAAAAGATATCCTCGGCATGGCTGATGACGTACCGGTTGCACCCCTCGGTCCCGTTTTTGCGCTGGATATGCGCCATCTGGGCAATGGTTTTGATGGTGTCCTTGATGATCGCATCGTCGAACTGATCGGGCTGCACAACGATTTCCCGGTTTAGGAGAATCGTCAGCAATTCGGTTTTTCCCAGCTCATCCAGGCGGTTGGCGATCAACTTCTCTTGTTTCAGGATGGCTTCGACGGTTTTCCGGTGGACGCCATGGTTTTGCCGGATATCGAGGGTGGCGAAATGCGTTCTGAAGATGTTGACTTTATCGATGAGGGTGTCCAGTTCGTCGAGATACAGGCTGTTGTAGTTCTCTATGAGGGCGGCCCTGATATCGACAAGCGGATCCATTATCTCTTCATATCGCATCGTTTTGGTCGGGTCGAACATGGCCACGTATAGTCTGGCCCTTAAATTCTCGAGGACATCTTCCACCTTTTTGAAGGTCAGTTTACGCGCCAGTTGCTTAACATCGTTATGATAACACTTCATCAGGTTCATGCGTAGTTCATCGGCGACATCATTGGTGATCGCTGCGGTGACGAAGGGATTGCCATCCCGGTCGCCACCGGGCCAGAATCCAAGCTGAATGATAGCGGGGCAATCGAAACAGCTGTCGCGGACGATCTTTTTAACAGTCGCATACAACTCCCCCACGGCGTCATAATACACGTGGCGAAGAAAGTAGATAATGTTTCTGGCTTCGTCAAAGGGGGTCGGTTTCCTGGCATTGATCAGCGAGGTCAGTCCCAGTTGCTGCAGTTTCAGGTCAATCTGATTGATCTCGTTTCGGGTGATCATCGATTTCAGATTGCCGATGATATCCAGGACCGATGGAGAGTAGAACTGGGTTGGATGCGCGGTGAACACGAGGCGCACACTGAAACAGGAGAGGTCGTCGGACAGGCTGCAGGTTTTTTGATTGCCGGCCAGCAAGGTGACGCTGTCCTTCAGCGACAAATGATCGTCGAGCTGCACCAGCTGCTCGAAGGCGGCATCCTCCACACTGTCGTAAAGCACGACCTGCCGTTCAACATACCGGATGACATGGAACATAAATTGAATCTTCTCTTCTTCCGTTGTTATGTCGGTGTGAACGCTGAAAAAGGTGTCAAGGATCCCGAGCGGGTCGCGCCCCGAGTCAAGCCCCTGTCTGCACACATGCTGCAATAGAGGAATAAGCATTCCAACGTTGCTGACCGTTCGAAAAGGCAGGTTCAAGAATAAGCTGTTGTAAACATCAAATTTCTTCTTTACTTCATTTTCAAATGCGTTTAGCTGTGCGTGATCATTCATTGGTTTGAATTCCTGAATTAAACTTGGCAATCAATTGAGGGCGGATTACTGCATGTTAATCCCGCGCCATCCCCGAAACACCTCAGGTTGCTTCTGAACACACAAAAAAGACCATCAAATTCTTATCGGGAAGAAAAATATCGGCCGATGCGTTTTAAAATGGTATCGGGCAATTCGAAAATTGTTTTCAACAGGCTGCGGTTCACCCTTTTTCCGGTGGGTCCCAGATTAAAGTCCGATTGAAACTGCCTGCCACATGAGGGACATTTCATCAATGCGGTTCTCTGAAATACTAAAGTTGCGCTCTTTTCACCACGAAGTTCACGAAGGACACGAAGAAAACCAATTCGGATTCAACGTGTCGCCTTCGTGCTCTTCGTGTTCTTCGTGGTAATGCAAAGCCTGCTTGTTCCCCACTTGAGCTCACCGGATAAGCGTATTCATCAATTTCCCGCCGATGTCCTCGGGAAACCGCAATTGCTGGCCGCACTCGGGGCACTTTTTCAGTTTATATTCAGTCATGGTTGGGTTGGACTTTGTTATATTTTAAGAGGTGTTTTCCTGTCCGCAAGTCGTCTTCCTCCTCGTGTGGCCTTCATCCAAGTTTCTCGGACAGGGCGGCGGCCAATGGTAAGCCAGCCACCGTGCGTCGATAATGGGATGAGGCAATCGTTTAAATTTTACTGAGAGGCTGGCGATTGTCCTGGGTGAGCGATTAGGTCCCGATAAAAATCGAAGTTAAAGAATGTCAAGGTAATGTAAATTTGTAATTCCCTCTAATACTCGATTTGCCCCGTGCTCGCATTTTTTTTAAGCAGTGTTTTCCGGGGTTCCGGAGGCGCTCGCCCGAAAATCGGCCTTACCTGCCGCCCTGCCTGAGATACTGGCTTGACACCGGCCGCCGACGGCCGTGTCTTTTGGGCCGATTCTGGCCGGCCCTACATGTTGGGTACACGATTTTGAGGGTCACAATCCAAGAGGTGGCGATGTGGACGGTCGCGAAAAGAGAGTTCCTATCCCTGAGTGGTTCTAATTTATAGTTGTTGTCAAAAAAACGTTCCGTTTGCTGAACGTTTTTTTGCTACCAACACTTATCCCGCCTTCCGTTTCTTCGGAACATATTTATGAAAAGCGGTATAGAGGTCTGAATAATGAAAACTGTTATGATGACAAGGTCATTGTTAGTAGGTATCTATTTTTATCTGATTCTATTCTCGACTTTTTCAACCGAAGCGTTTGGAAAGGAACCAATGCTGTCGAAGGGGCAGACACTCTGGGTTCCCTTATACTCCGCCTTCACAACCCAAGTGGTTTCGAAAAAAGATTTTATTTCCTCAAAAACAGTAAAGCATGAGGTTATTCGTCAGTTGACCACGAACTTGTAAGAAATTATTAGCAATCCAATCAGGGATCGGTTTTAGGTTGATTTACAAAGGTGCACATAACATCCTTTTAGGTGCACTTCTGGGCATTTCAATTAAAGCACAATATATTGTGCGTGCATGGGCCGTCTCTTTAGGAAGTTGACGCATTCCCCAAAAGTTTCTCCAACCCTTTTCCCCCATACACCCGCTGCCGCGCCTTAGCGGCGGAGACCAGCGGCCCCACTTGAATATCCACATAATCGAACACCCGGGGGGACTCTTTTCCAAGGGCCGGCCGCAGCACCCGCCCCAGATACTGGAGCACCCGCCCGCTGAATCGTATCGGCGTTGTCAGAAACAGGCTGGTTAAGTGCGGACAGTCAAAGCCCTCGCCGATGAGCTGGCCGGTGGCCACCAGAACCCGAACGCCCCCATGATTTAGCCGCTCCAGAACCGCCCGCCGCTCGTCATCGCTCAAATCCCCGGTGAGCAGATCCGCCTCAATGCGATGTCTGTACCTCAGCAGCGTTCGCAGGTTCTTACAATGATGCTTACGGTCCGATAACACCAGGCAGACGCCCTCAGTGGATCGGGTTTCCTCGGCCACGTCATCGGTGATCATGCGATTGCGCACATCATCGGCGATCAGTTCGGTGAGCATCTGGGAGTATTCGTTGACCGGATCGTGAAAGGGCTCAAATTCCGATAATCGAAAGATAACCTCCGCAGAAAGAACATCGCCGCTTTGAACCAGCTTATCCGCATCCACTTCATGATGCACATCACCCAGATGCCAGAAAATCAGTTTGGACAATTTGTCCCGGCGCCAGGGTGTGGCCGTCAGGCCCAGCATGTATTTGGCATCGAACTCTGTGACGGCCTCTGTAAAGGTTCGACTGGGGATCCGGTGGCACTCGTCGACAACAAGATGTCCGATATGGGGAGAGACCTCATCGGCACATTTGTAAAGGCTCTGCACCAGACTGACCGTGACCTGTTTTCCGATAATGTGCTTTCCGGCACCGATCAATCCTATTTCATCCCGTGAAATCCCAAGAAACGATTCAATGCGATCGATCCACTGAAAGGCAAGATCTTTGATGTGAACGATGATCAGCGCAGGCTGACGGCGACGGGCGATGAGATGCAGGGCCATAACGGTCTTGCCGGAACCGGTGGCGGCAGACAGGGTACCGAACTCCTTTGCCGCCATATCTTTCACTGCCCTCTCCTGAAACGGACGCAAGTTCCCGTTGAAGGTAAAGGAAACTTCAGGCAGACTCCTGCGATGGTCGTCGATTTCAAACGGTTCCCTGATCTTGCGGCACTGGTTGAAGAGCTGCCTGATGTAGCCCCGGGGTATAAAGAGCCGCCCCTGATTGCCCCGATGATAGTATTTCAAATATCGCGGCACCCCCCGGTTCCATCGCTTCATACGCACATTGTCGACCCATTTCGGGTTCTGCAACGTGAGGGTGTCAATCAATGATTGATAGAGGTCGGGGGGGATACTTTCGAGCTCAAGCCTGTTTGTAATCCGGGCCTTCACCGTGATTAATCATCCTTTATAATAGATCAGGGGTCGGGGTGTTTCTCCCGTCATGCCGGCGGAGGCCGGCATCCAGAGATGGCCCATTAAAAAGAACTGGATTCCGGATCAAGTCCGGAATGACAAGCGTTGATGCTAAAAACTCCCCGACTCCTCATTATAGATAGGTCCGCGAGAGGGACCGGGTTCACCAGGTTTCATCAGTGTACGCGCTGTGCCCGAATTCGATGGTTTCGATGGTGCCGTGGACTTTCAGGGCGTCTGTTATATTTCAAATGAATCGTCTAATCAATGGCAGCCCAGGCGTGCGCCCAAT
>Ga0056111_1000135_pt1 | contig 11254 bp, 9 predicted proteins | sample WorMetloBBELIZE2_FD_83874 | JGI IMG/M metagenome (GOLD analysis project Ga0056111, IMG submission 83874) | Marine gutless worms symbiont microbial communities from Max Planck institute for Marine Microbiology, Germany - Olavius longissimus B... ... | reverse complement strand
ACGGCATGAAAAAAGTCATGGATGCGGTTGCCAGGATGTCGCTGTCGAAGAAAAGCTAAAAAAGGAAAACGAACCAACGTGGAGAATGTAGCGGACTACAAAGAGATCGTCGACCTCATCAAAGAGAATGGAGGAGAGGCGTTTAAGCTGTGCTACCAGTGCGGCCTCTGCGATACGGTCTGTCCCTGGAACCGGGTCAGGACCTTCAGCATGCGCAAGATCATCCGGGAAGCCACCTTCGGCATGACGGATATCGAAAGCGACGAGATGTGGCGCTGCACCACCTGCGGAAACTGCCCCCCTCAGTGTCCACGGGGCGTGAAGATCATCGAATTCGGGGTGTCCCTGCGCCGCATCGCTACGGAATATGGGGTGTTTCCAACCTCGGTCAATCCGGTGCGTTCCATCAGTGCCAGTCTTGTGGGTGAAGGGAATCCACTGAATGAAGAACGGAAGAACCGGGCGAATTGGGCGGAAGGATTGGGGGTAAAACCATTCACCGAGGACATGGATGTTTTGTTTTTCCCCTGCTGTTACATCAGCTATGATCCGCGATTAAAAAAGGTCGCCCGTGCCACGGTCCGGATCCTCAATCACGCAGGGGTGAATTTCGGAATCCTGGGTTCCAGGGAGAACTGCTGCGGTGAAAGCATCCGTAAGACGGGCGACGAGGAGTTGTTCAAACGCCTGGCCAGGGAAAACATCAAAACATTCGTCGACCACGGGGTGAAGAAAATTCTCGTGTCCTCCCCCCATTGTTATCATACATTCAAGAACGAATACCCTGAATTTATGGTCCATTTTGAAGTGGTCCATATCTCCCAATTTCTATCCGAGCTGATTGGCGAAGGAAAGCTGGAGATTTCAGGTTCCTATGGAAAGAAGGTGACCTTTCACGATCCATGTTACCTGGGCCGGCACCATGGCATATATGAGGAACCCCGGGACGTCTTGCGCAAGGTGCCGGATTTGGATTTGGTAGAAATGCCGGACGCTTTCGAAGACAGCCTCTGTTGCGGCGGAGGCGGAGGCAGAATCTGGATGGAGACTTCAAAAGAAGAGCGGTTTTCCGATATTCGCGTTCAGCAGGCCGTCGATACCGGAGCTGAAACGATGGTCACCGCCTGCCCCTATTGCATCAGCAACTATGAAGAAAGCCGGCTCAGCATTGAGGGCGATAACACCATCGAGATTAAGGATATTACGGAAATACTACAGGAAGTGATTTCCTGAATATTATAGGAAAATTAAGAATTAGGGGACTTAAAAAAATACGGGCCCATAAACAAAAATAAGGAATGAACCAAACTTACCCCCTCCCACTGGCTCCCTCCCTCCAGGGGAGGGAGAAGAAATAGTCCTCCCCCTTGATGGGGGAGGCCCGGTGGGGGTGAAAGAATGACTGAATACCGTTTCCTTGGTTTTGTTCATAGGACCGAAAAAATAAGGAATTTGAAATTGACCTCTATATCACCCCACCAAACATATTCCCCTCCCCTGGCGGGAGGGAATCAAAGGGAGGGGGTATAATGAGCCAATTCCATATTCCATACGCCCCTTCTCTAAAAATTAGACTGCATCAGAATGGCTAAATTCAGTGCATACAAATCACAGTAGGCAAGCAATATAAATAACGAGGAAACACCCCAGTGGAAAAAGACGAAATCGAACAGCTCTGCAGCAGCCTCGCGGAAAGCAATTTCGGGGATGTGATGGTGGTCGGCGGCGGGATCAGCGGTATTCAAAGTGCTCTGGATCTCGCCGACTCCGGCTACAAGGTGTATCTGGTCGAGAGATCGCCCGCCATCGGCGGCCACATGGCCCAGCTGGACAAGACCTATCCAACGAATGACTGCTCCATGTGAATTCTCGCGCCCAAACTGGTCGAGGTCGGCCGGCATCCCAACATAGAGGTTCTGACGTACACCGAAGTGGATGGTGTAGACGGTGAAGCAGGGGATTTCAACGTCACCCTGACAACCAAACCCAGATACATCATTGAGGACAAGTGCACGGGCTGTACGACCTGTGTCGAGCACTGCCCGGTTCAGGTCCCGGACCCCTACAACCAGGACCTGTCGTCCAATAAAGCCGTCCACATATACTTCTCCCAGGCGGTTCCTCTGGTTACCTATATCGATGAAAGCTGCCTGTACCTGAAAGAAAAGAAATGCCGTATCTGCGAAGGCGTTTGTCAACATGATGCCATAGATCTTCATCAGGAATCCGAGAAGATCGAAATCAACGTCGGCGCCATCGTTCTGTCCCCGGGTTATGACCCCTTTGACCCGAAGCTGAGGGGCGACTACGGATATGGAACCATGGAAAACGTCGTCACCAGCATGGACTTTGAGCGGCTGTTATGTGCCACCGGACCCCACGAAGGGGAGGTGTTGCGCCCATCGGATAAGCAGCACCCGGAAAAAATCGCCTGGATTCAGTGTGTCGGCTCCAGACAGGTCATACCGGGCGGAAACAGCTATTGTTCCGGGGTATGCTGTGCCTATACCCAGAAGCAGGTGATTCTGGCCAAAGATCATGATGCGGACATCGAGGCAACCGTGTTTCATAACGATATCCGGTCCTTTGGAAAGGATTTCGAGCGGTTCTACCACCGGGCCGAAAGTCTTCCCGGGGTTCGGTTTATCCGAAGCTACGTTTCCGTCGGCAAAGAGATCCCGGAAAGCAAGAATGTCACCATCCGATACGATACCGCGGGAGACGGCGTGAAAGAAGAGGAGTTCGAGCTCGTTGTATTATCCGTTGGATTGAATCCTCCAGGGGATTCGGAAGAATTGGCGGAAATGTACGGCATCGAACTCAATGCGCACGGTTTCTGCAAAACAGATCCGACAAATCCCATACAGACCACCCGCCCCGGCATTTTCGTCAGCGGCGCCTTCCAGGGTCCCCTGGATATTCCCGAATCGGTCTTTACCGCCAGCGGCGCCGGCTCCCAATGCGGCGAACTCCTGGATTACCGGCGCGGAAAACTAACCGAAGAACGGGTGTATCCGTCGGAACGGGATGCTTCCGGAGAGGAGCCCCGGGTCGGTGTCTTTGTCTGTCACTGCGGGGCGAACATCGGAAGGGTGGTTAATGTCCCGGACACGGTCGAATACGCCAAGACCTTGCCCAATGTGGCCTATGCCCAGGAACAGCTATTCTCCTGTGCGACCAATTGCGCCAGGGAAATCACGGACGTAATCAAGGAAGAGGGGCTCAATCGGGTGGTCGTTGCGGCGTGCTCTCCCCGGACCCTCGAACCGTTATTCCGCGGCACCCTTCGAGAGGCGGGGATCAATCAGTACTTTTTTGAGATGGCGAATATCCGGGAGCATTGCTCCTGGGTCCACTCCAAGGAAATGGAGGATGCCACCGAGAAGGCAAAGGATATCACCCGGATGTCGGTGGCCCGGGCGTGCCATCTGGAGCCGTTGCAGGAAATCGATCTGCCGGTAAACAAGACAGCCCTGGTTGTGGGCGGCGGCATCGCGGGCATGACCTGTGCGCTATCCATCGCCAATCAGGGACACGACGTTTACCTCTTGGAAAAGGAGGCGGACCTGGGCGGCGTGGCACGACGCATTCAAACCACCCTGGACGGGATGGATGTTCAGGCCTACTTGCAGGAGCTGATCCGCAAGGTTTATCAACACCCCCTTGTTCATGTGTATACCGAGGCCGAGATCACAGAGGCAACCGGCTATATTGGGAATTTCGTCACCAAGATCCAATCCGAAAGAGGGGCAGCAGAGATCACACACGGTGCAACGGTGATCGCCTCCGGCGCGGAAGAATACAAACCCAAGGAATACCTCTATGGCGAAAATGACCGGGTATTGACCCAGCTGGAGCTGGGAGAGCATATTACCCGGAAAGAAGAAGAACTGGTCAATGCTCAGAGTCTGGTGATGATTCAGTGCGTCGGCTGTCGACAGGAAGACAGAGATTACTGCGCACGGGTATGCTGCAGCCATGCGATAAAAAACGCGTTGAAACTAAAAGAGATCAACCCGCAGATGGATATCTACATTCTATTCCGGGATATGAGAACCTACGGGTTCAGCGAAGATTATTACCGGAAAGCCTCGGATCACGATGTCAAATTTATTCGCTATGAGCTGGAGGAGAAACCTCAGGTGGAAGCAGCAACGGCGGAAGGTCGGCCGGTGTTACGGGTCTCCCTGCCGGACTATATTCTCGGGCGGAAAATTGCGATCGATGCCGATTACCTTGTCCTGTCCGCTGCTGTTGTTCCTGCCGCCGGAAACAGAAGCTTGTCACGGTTGTTCAAGGTCTCCCTGGGCCCGGATGATTTTTTCAAAGAAGCCCACGTCAAGCTGCGGCCTGTTGACTTTGCTGCAGATGGCGTTTTTCTGTGCGGAACAGCCCACTACCCCAAGCACATAATCGAAGCCATTAACCAGGCCCATGGCGCGGCAGGACGGGTGCTGACCCTTCTCTCCCATGATACGGTGACCGTCTCGGGTTCTGTCTGTGACGTGGTGGAGAAAAAGTGCATGGGGTGCGGAGAGTGTATTTCCGCCTGTACCTACGATGCCATAGAGTTTCGCAAGACGCGCGATGGGAAAAAAGCGGTGGTGAACCCTGTGCTGTGTAAAGGTGACGGTCTTTGCAACACGAAATGCCCGACAGGGGCAATATATCTGAAACATTTTACCGACGACGATATGTTGAGCCAGATCGATGCAGCGGCAGAAGATGCCGGGTAGTATGATTCGATTTGAATGATATATCTGTAGATAATCGAACAGGAGAGAATACCCAATCTCACGGATGAGGGGATGCCCTTAAGTTCCTCTCCCCTGGTGGGAGAGGAAAGGAGAGGGGGTAAGATTGATAATATCCCCTGTTTATGCACGACCCGGCCTCTGCAGGGCCAAGGGGTGAGACGTTTAGTGTTGGAATCACCGACAAAGGAGCAGTTCACGCATGAGTAGCGCATTTCAATTCAAGCCCAAACTTCTGGGTTTCGTATGCCACTTGTGAGCATACGGCGCGGCTGACATGGCTGGAGTTTCCAGACTGCAATATACCACGGAAATGCGGATGATCCGCGTGATGTGTTCCGGTCGAGTCGACCTGGAGTTTGTTTTTCGGGCTTTTGCAAACGGAATGGATGGCGTATTTATCGGAGGGTGCCGTCTGAACGAATGCAATTATATTACCCATGGCAATTACGATGCCCTCAACATGGTGCTGCTGAGTAAAAGAATCATGGCGCACATCGGTCTGAACCCGGAACGATTGCGGATCGACTTCATGTCGTCCGGCGAAGGCATGCTGTTTACCGACGTCGTGGATGAATTTACCCAGGAGGTAAAGGAACTGGGGCCCCTCGGCCAGAGTGACGGAAAAGATAAAGAGGAAATACAGGCCAACCTGGAAGAGGTTCGAAAGCTGATCCCGTACATCAAGCTATCCAAACGGAAGAAGCTGGCGTCGCGTCTTGAAAACGAAGAAGAGCAAGATGGGCTATTTAGCCTTGACGAGATCGAAGAGTTGTTCCGTGATGTGGTTTCTTATTACATCGATCCGGGCAAGTGCCAGGCCTGCATGATTTGCTATAGAAAATGCCCGGTGGAGGCCATATCCGGGGCCAAAAACCAGATCCATGTGATTGATCAGGACATCTGTATTAAATGCGGAACCTGCTTTGAAGCCTGTCCTCCCAAATTTGGTGCGGTAAAAGAAATAACCGGCGAGCCCGTGCCGCCGTCTATTCCCGAAGAAGAACGGACTATTGTCCGCAAAACAAAGAAGCGTGCCAACGCAAAAACATAATGGTCGTAAGTGGCCCTATCAGGTTTAGCCGGTATGATGCCCAGCCCTACTACGTCACTGCGCTGCCTCCCATCTCTCAGTAGGGCGGGGCACCGTACCCGCCCATTAATTTCCTAATGGAAGAGCAACATTGAAAAACAAAGGTAAGCACACCGAATCCTTCCAAGTCACCCGGATTAAACCCGGAGGCAGCCGGACCGGATCCCACGAATTTATTGGTGAAGAGCCCCTTCTGATCCGCATCGATGAGAAGCCCTATTCAGTGGTCATGAGAACGCCGGGCGAAGAGGTGTTTCATGCGGCGGGATTCTGCCTGGGTGAGGGGATTGTCAGCTCGCCGGACGATTTCACCACCATTGGATACTGCGAGGATCTGGATCCGAATGTGATCGATATCCGGCTCAACCCTGAGCGGCGGGAAAAGATACTCGATATTCTCGCAAGAAGGAGTTTCGTCAGCCAGACCAGCTGCGGTATTTGCGGCAAGGAAATGCTCAAAGACCTGTATCAGCGGCTGACGCCGGCGGAAAACAGCTTCCAGGTGGATCTCAGTCAAATTTACGAGTGCATCCAGAAACTTCCCAAACACCAGAAGTACTACCAAAAGACCAGGGCCTCCCATGCGGCCATGATATTCAATGAAACGCTGGCGATGATCTCTTTTGCCGAGGATGTGGGACGTCACAACGCCCTGGATAAGGCCATCGGCGAAGCGTTTATGAACAGGAAATTACCCGAAGCCGCGATAGCGGTTCTATCTTCACGCATCAGTTACGAACTGGTGCAAAAAGCGGCCAGATCCCATCTGCCCATCCTTATCGGCATGTCCCGCCCGACCGCCCTGGCCGCGGAAATGGGAAGGACCCTGAATATGACCCTCGCCTGTATGGGCAAGTCATCCGAGCTGATTGTCATTTGCGGAGAGAACCGCATCCTTTCTTGATGTAATCTGCCTCTCCTTATCTATCCAATGCCTCACTATATGTTTTTTATGCGATCTACTCGATTTTGTATAGTTAGTAAACAACGTCCCCTAATTATCAGGTGACCGTCCCTACGTTTCTGCCATTGTAGGGTGGGGCACCGTACCCGCCCACAGCGGTGTGCCTGACCCCCTGATCACTTTACACCCCCGGGTAGATGATCTCGATCCAGCGATCACCCGTGAACATGCCTTTTCCCCAGGTGGCTTCCAGATCGGCAAGGGGTTTTGTGGCGGCCGCCTCCTGGGCGGTTTTACCTTCCGCTTTGAGTTTGCGCAGGCGCTCATAGGCGGTGGCGAGCATCTGACGATACGTTTCCAACTGCGCCTTATCTCCGAGGGGGCCGTGTCCGGGGATGATTTTTGTTCTGTCATCCGCCAGCGCTAGCAATCGGTCGACACCGCGAATCGTCCCTTTGAGAGAGCCGCCGTGGCTGACGTCGATAAACGGATAGAGCCCATTGAAAAACAGGTCGCCGGCGTGGATGACATTGGCATTCCTGAAATAGATAAAACTGTCGCCATCGGTGTGGGCACTCGGCACATGGGTGACCTCAACCGTATCGCCGTTCAGGTGGAACACGATATCTTCGGAGAACGTCACCACGGGTAGCGCCGCCATGGGAAAGGGATCCTGCTTCATCTTGAATTCTGCAATGTAGGAGCCGCCGCTCAGTCGATCCCGTACGTTGTGATGGGAGAAAATGAGGGTGCCTTTTTTCCCGAGGTTTTCATTCCCGCCGGTGTGATCGCCATGATAATGGGTATTGATCAGGAATTTGGGGTGATCCCCACCCACCGCTTTGATGGCCGCGAGGATTTTTGCCGTCAAGGGTGCAAACTGGTCGTCGATCAAAAACGTCCCGTCCTCTCCGATGAACAAGCCAATGTTGCCACCCTGGCCGGTTACCATGTAGATCTGCTTGGTCAGGGGGATGGCGGCGATTTTTACTTCATCGGCCAGGCCTGCGGAAGGCAGGAAAAGAAATCCGGTCATTAAAAGAAGTATTATCGATATCCGGACCACAGGTTTAGCTTCCATGGGTGAACCTCCTTACGACTACCTTTTAAGGTGCTTTTGCTGCATTGGATTTAAAGAATTATGGCGATGGGTCTTTCGACCACAACGCCACGGTAAGCATACGGATATTCGGTGTCAATTAATGGTTGAAATCGGGTAGGGGCTTAAAACAAAGCGGTTTGAAGCCATCGATTCACGTTATGCCATAATACTTTGGCCTGAAAGTCGATGGGTATAGACGCTCTCTCGGACCGCCGGTGGTCGGATGCCACAAACTGGATCTCTGGAGATTTTCCGGAAACACGGCCATCGCTGTGGATGGCCTCGATCACGGCGTGGTAGGTTTTTCCTTCCTCCTTCATATTTTCGGGTATTTCCTTGCCTTGAACGAATCCAACCACCAGTCAAAAATTCTGGGTCACAGCGTATTCCCATTTGTCTACCCAATAAACAACCTGCCTTCCCCATCAAGAGACGAACGATCCGTGGTGTCGATGCGTTGATGCCTTGCCCACGGGAAAATATTTAGATAAATATTATATTTAGGCATATAGAAGAGGGAGCGCTCGCACTCACCGCCGCGGGAAAACGCGTTCTCGGGGGATGGCAAGAATGAAAATTTGCGTTCAATGCGGGCAGGCCGTAGCTGATAACGTCAGCACGTGTCCGACGTGCGGTGCTGAAACGGCTGCCGGCCGATCCGCCATAGATGACTTCCACATTCTGAAGGTGCTGCACGAGGGCTATTCCAGCGTTTTGTGCAAAGCCCGCCGGGAGGATGACGAAACACCGGTACTGATCCGCATATTTACCCCGCCCTCCGGTGTCGATGAGCAGTTGGCGGATCGGCTCAAACACGAGCTGGAAAAACTCCAGGACCTGCCGGAAACCTATTTCGTGCGCCATCTGGCCATCAAACAGTCCGCTGACGGGCTGTGGTATCGTATCAGCGAATGGATCGACGCCTTGAACTGGGGCACTCTACTTTCCACCGGGCGCCTGAAAGATCCGAAAGTCTGGTTGCGCCTGTTTCGTCAGGTCGCCTCGATTATCGAGGGACTGCACCGCATTGGTCACATCATTCCCCATCTGAACCTTGACGATATTCTGGTCTACGAGGACGATGCCGGCGAATTGCAGGTGAAAATCGACTTTAAGCTCTCGCGCTTCCTGGATCCGCAACTGGAGCGCCCCCGACCGATGCTGGCACGGGTGCTGTCGCTGCATCCGGATATTCTCAACCAGCGTCCCCTGGACTACCGCAGCGACATCTGCTCCCTGGGCAAATCTTTCGTCGAAATTCTCAGCGCCGATCCCGCTGTGGAAGATTTGCAGGCCAAAGTGGACACTCTATGGATACCGGAAGACATCCGAACTCTGATCCGGTTGATGCTCAGCGACAATCCCGAGCTCCGGCCACACTCCATGGAAGAAGTCGCCGCCGCACTGGCGCAGGTTGACGACAAGGCCGTCCGGGCGGTGGCCGCTGCACACGAAGTAGCCCCCGGGGAAACGCCACGGACCCTGCGGCAGCATATGAATATTCGATTGGGTGTTCTGGCGGTGATAGTGGCCCTGATCATCGCTACCGGGGGTAGCCTCCTCTGGTATCATCTCAGGGTTAAACGCCCGGACATCGAGTCGACCTTGAGGGGCTTTGCCAACCGATATGCGGGATCCATCGCTTTTGTCGTGGTGGAATATTGGCTGCAGCAGGGGGACACCAAGGTTTATCGAAAAAGGTCCGAGGGGACCGCTTTTCTGGCCGGGGAACGGGGTTATCTACTGACCAATCGCCACGTGGCCTGCCCGTGGTTGATGGACCGGGATTTGATGGCGGCCATCGGATTGCTGCGACTACGTCAGGAAGAATTCCGCTTCGACTATCGGATATATCTGTGGTTCGATGGGCAGCGGGCGTTTATGCGTCTGCCGGCCCTTTCCGAGAGCCAGGAGGTGGAAGATATCTATGTCACCGATGCGGCCTTCAGTTCCCGCGGGACTCGCCGGGTATGGATCGCCGGAGTCGCTCCGGTTCCGTTGAAGACCCGGGACCGCGTACATTCTCCACTGTAGGACGACTTTGCCGTGCTCCAGATCGATACCGTGCCGCGCGACCTGCAGGCGCTGCCCCTTGCCGAACAGGTGAGAACCGTCGACATTCCGAAGTTGACCCCCCTGATCACTTTAGGCTTTCCTCTCGGCAGCCAAACACAGGCCGAGACGATCAACGTGAGCGTGACGAGCGGGCACGTTCGCCGCACGTTTGAGAACATGTTCCAGGTGGACACCTCTCTGCATCCCGGAAACAGCGCCAATGATATTAGCAAGCAGCGTTACCTGCTAGGACGCCTTCGGGAGTTGGCGCCCGATGACGGTAATGCGCTGGTCGCACAAGCGTTCACCGCCGCCATGGCCGAAGACTGGGATTCGGCTCTGAGCCATGCCCGCCAGTTTAACGCCCTTCCCGGCCGGATAAACGCGGCCAAGCTAAGCGTGGGGCTTCTCGAGGCCGAACTCCTTCACATGCAGGGGCATTCGGCGCAGGCTCGGGATAGCCTGGAAACCTATGGCCGGCGCATTGCCGATCCCTGGTACCGGGAGCTTAGCAATTGCCTAATGGATCCCACACATCGTGGGAAGGTCATTGCCGAAGCCGGTGAAAGTCCGGAAAACCTTCTGACCGGTCACACTGCTCTCGGATTTTGGGCGGAAGGCAGCAACGATGCCCCCGGTGCTCTCAAGCATTACCGCGAGGCACTTGGCTCCTACCTGGACCATCGGATCGAGTACGAGTTGCCATGGCCCGGCTCAAGCATTTGCGCGAGGTGATTGATTGAAAAAAACCCTTTAATAAATGCGCCGGTGGGTAACATATAAGAAAGGCGGGGCATTAGAGCCCCGCCTTTTGAATTCATGACACGCCTGGGCGGAATAGGGGATGACATCCAGACTTACGCTTAGCCGAAGAACACCTCATCGCCGTTGCCCACATAGAGATTGCTTGTGGAGCCGTATCTGGCAGTGCCTTTCACAACGGGATAGCCAAGTTCAATCATCTTTTTGACAGCGACCTCTCCGGTGCAATGATTGCAGGCAATCTTCTTGAAACCATATTTGCCCATATCCTTGACCATCGCCTCCTGCTTCGGTTTCATGGGACCGAAGGGAGCGATATGGAGTCCGCCATAAACGCCATACAGCTTCTCACCTCCCTGGATCTTGTTCATGGCAAAATCGGCCGTCGCCTGTATCTTCTGATGGCAGCAACCGCTGACACAGACAATTCCCTTGTCTTTTACATTGAAGTAGAGGGACTGCTCACCCCGGACCCTCACGACAATGGGCAGATCAAAAAGCACACCTGCACAGCCATCATAAAGTTTGTTGATATGTCCCGGTTTGAATTGCACGAGCTTGCCCTGGTGAGGGACGCTGTTTTT
>Ga0056111_1000134_pt1 | contig 11267 bp, 13 predicted proteins | sample WorMetloBBELIZE2_FD_83874 | JGI IMG/M metagenome (GOLD analysis project Ga0056111, IMG submission 83874) | Marine gutless worms symbiont microbial communities from Max Planck institute for Marine Microbiology, Germany - Olavius longissimus B... ... | reverse complement strand
GCGACCTTTTCGAGTGATAAACCTTTTTCGGCACGAATCTTTTTTAAATTGTTAGCAATGCTCATGGTGGTATTGTATAATTTGATATATAAATTATAATGTAAAGTATGAAATATTTACATCTAAATTATAGCGACTTTTCTCAACTTATACAGCTAAATTTTCACTAATGTTTACGGGGCATAGATTAACCCAGGAAGAAGCGGCAATGCTACTGGGAGATGGCGGAGAGAGAGGGATTCGAACCCTCGATACGCGTATTATACGTATACTCCCTTAGCAGGGGAGCGCCTTCAGCCTCTCGGCCATCTCTCCGTTTTTTGGCCTTTATACCAAAAGCGCATAAGATACCGTATAATAAGGGATTGGTAAAGACATTAATAAGAAGTTACCTGGCCTGTCTAAAAGTCAGATTAATTCTATTGTCTTGCAGTAAAAGATGCCAGTCTGGCTTTATGGGCAGAACTCCATGATAGTGAAGGCGTGATACCCCACCCCACACTATTACATCTCCATGCTCAAGCATAATTTTTCTGGTTTTATCCTTACGGTTTTTGCCGCCGAATAAAAAGCCGGCGGTAATTCCAAATGAGACCGACACAATCGGCTTGTCAAAATCAAGCTCGTCTTTATCCTGGTGCAAAGACAGTTTAACCCCGGGGCGATAATGGTTTATAAGACAGGCATCCGGCGTGAACTTTCCAAACCCTGCCGTTTGAGCCACGGCACTTGCAAATTTTCTAAAAGAATCTGGCATTGGTGGCCAGGGATGAGAAGTCAACGGATCATTTATGGTATATCTGTAACCTTTAGCATCACTAATCCAACCATATTCACCGCAGTTACTCATGGCGACCGCCATTTTATGACCACCTGGTGTTCGCATATTTCTAAGCCTGGCTTGCGGTAGAATTTGTTTTTTAAGTATATCTACAAAAAGCTCTGCCGCTTCAATAGCATATTGTTTTAACAACACTACCCCAGATTTTGGGGTTATTACATAGTCTTCAATACTTGTCAGCTGCAATCTTAAATTCCAGTTACTTTCAAACTAATCCATAAAAAATCACATATAACCTGGGGAATCTTGTTAAAAAAAATCGCATATACAATAAAATACCATGAATTTAACGCTAAGCAGGGATATTAAATGAGCATAATCACTGACTTTGGTCATGGCATATATATGCTGGATGCGCTTTATGTAAAACCTGATATCGCATCCATTTACCTGATACAACAGAAAGACTCGGTGGTGATTGTAGAAACTGGTACTTCTCACAGCGTGGAGCGTATCAAAGCCGCTCTTGACGAGATTGGTTTAAAGTTTAAAGATGTGTCATACATAATTCCAACCCATGTACACCTGGACCATGCCGGTGGCGCCGGTGAGCTTATGCGTTTATGTAAAAACGCAAATCTCATAATACATCCTAAAGGCGCCCGGCATATGGTTGACCCGAATAAATTAATTGCAGGCACTATTGAGGTTTACGGCGAACAAAAATTCAAACTGCTTTATGGGCGAGTAGTTCCAATCGAGAAACACAGAGTAATTGAGGCTGCTGATTCTTTTATCCTTAACATTAATGGACGAATATTAAAATTTCTTGATACTCCAGGTCACGCCCGCCATCATTTTTGCGTATGGGATGAGGAAAGTAAAACTATGTTTACTGGTGATACTTTCGGCGTATCATATCGTGAGTTTGACACAAAAGATAATATACTGGTCTTCCCCACCACTACCCCGGTGCAGTTTGAACCTGACAAATTATTAAGCAGTATTGACCTTATTATGAGTTATAAGCCTGATAATATTGCCCTTACGCATTTTTCGATGATTAAGCCTGAAAAGAAAGTGGTCAAACAATTAAAAGACGGCGTCATGCATATGTCAAGTATAGCCAAAGAACAATTTGGCCAGGCAGATTCTAAAGAAAAAATTAAGCAAAAAATTTCAAGTTATCTGCTGGGACAATTAGATGCCGGCAAGGATAAAAACTTTTGCCTTGAAAAACTTGAAAATGACTTGGAACTAAATGCCCAGGGACTTATGGTGTGGATGGCTCACCAACAAGGTTCACACTAATGTCTGGATTTGGCGGACTTGCGTAAACGGTCTATAGTCTGTAACTGCGCTACGGCTTGTCTAAGTTCTGCCGCAGCTTCGTAATACTCTTTGGTATCTTGCTTATCAGCCAAAAGCTTTTCAGCCGACTCTTTAGCCTGCAAAGCTCTGGCTTCATCCAGATCTTTAGCCCTGACCGCGGTATCAGCCAATACTGCAACCTGACGAGGTTGAATTTCCAGGATGCCGCCTGAGACAAAAAAAGATTTTTCTCCATCAGAATCCTGCACTCTTACCTCGCCCGCTTTTAAGGTAGTCAGCAACGGAGCATGGTTGGGCGCAATGCCAATTTCGCCTTCACTGGCTGGCACAAATATCATATTGGCAGAACCAGAATATATTTCTTTTTCTGCCGATACTATTGCTAAATTGATTGTTATCGCCATATAAAAACCTTATAAAGTCTTGGCCTTTTCTGCTACTTCGTCAATAGTACCGGTCATATAAAAAGCCTGCTCCGGTAAATGATCATACTCACCATCAATAATAGCTTTAAAACCCTTAATAGTATCCTGCAATGACACATATTTACCTTTAGCACCGGTGAAAGCTTCTGCCACAAAAAATGGCTGTGATAAAAATCTTTGAATTTTCCTGGCTCGATTTACGGTCATTTTGTCATCATCAGACAATTCATCCATGCCCAATATCGCGATTATATCTTTTAGCTCTTTATACCGTTGCAGGGTCATTTGCACACCCCTGGCTACCTGGTAATGTTCATCACCTACCACATGCGGATCAAGCTGTCTGGAGGTTGAGTCCAAAGGATCAACCGCAGGATATATGCCAAGCTCAGCAATTTGCCTGGATAGTACCACTGTTGCATCAAGATGCGCGAAAGTTGTAGCGGGCGATGGATCAGTAAGATCATCCGCCGGAACATAAACTGCCTGAATGGAAGTGATGGAGCCGGTCTTGGTTGAGGTAATTCTTTCTTGCAATGCCCCCATTTCTTCAGCCAGAGTCGGCTGATAACCCACAGCCGAAGGCATCCGTCCCAGTAGCGCTGAAACCTCGGTTCCTGCCAGGGTGTAGCGGTAGATGTTATCAATAAATAACAGCACATCCCGGCTTTCATCTCTAAAAGCTTCTGCCATAGTAAGACCAGTCAAGGCAACCCGTAGTCTATTGCCAGGCGGTTCATTCATTTGTCCATAAACCAAAGACACCTTGTCCAATACTCCGCCGTCAGCCATTTCATGGTAAAAGTCATTACCCTCACGAGTTCTCTCACCAACTCCGGCAAACACCGAATAACCGCTATGTTCTATCGCAATATTCCGGATCAATTCCATCATGTTTACGGTTTTGCCAACTCCGGCACCGCCAAATAGCCCGACTTTGCCGCCTTTGGCAAACGGACAAACCAGATCAATAACTTTAATCCCGGTTTCCAGAATTTCCGTGGAACTGGTAAGCTCATCAAATTTAGGTGCAGCGCGATGAATTGGCATTCTCTTGTCCGCGCCAATTTCACCTTTTTCATCCACTGGATCGCCCAAAACGTCCATAATTCTGCCAAGGGTTTTTTGCCCGACCGGCACTGAAATTGGGACATTGGTATTCGTAACCTGCATCCCGCGTTTTAAACCATCAGTACTGCCCATAGCAATAGAACGAGCCACACCATCGCCTAATTGTTGCTGTACTTCCATCGTTAAATTGCCTTCATCCAAGGTCAAAGCATCATATACCTTAGGCATGCCTTCGCGCGGAAACTTTACATCAACCACCGCGCCAATTATTTGCACTATTTGTCCTGAACTCATGTATAAATCCTCAAAATTTTTTTAATTCATAACCTCTAAACTGCTGCGGCACCACCAACAATATCCGCAAGTTCAGAAGTAATCGCGGCTTGCCTGGCCTTGTTATATACCAATTGCAACTCATCAATAAGGCTTCCTGCATTATCAGTAGCGCTTTTCATTGCTACCATGCGCGCTGATTGCTCGCTGGCAATATTCTCTACTACTGCCTGATATACCAACATCTCAATATATCTGGTAAACAAACTCTCAATCACATCCTTGGCTTCAGGTTCATAAATATAATCCCAATAATGTTCATAATCCGAGCTGTCACTAGGTTGCAACGGCAACAACCTTTTTATTACAGGTTTTTGCGTCATCGTATTTACAAATTGGTTGTAAGCTACGTACAACTCATCAATCTTGGCGTCTGCATAATTATCCAACATAACCTTAACCGCACCAATCAAATCATGAATCGCCGGTTCATCTCCCAAACCGGAAATTTCACTTAACACCTCAGTCTTAAGGGATGACAAAAATACACTACCTTTTTTGCCTAATGAGGCAAAACTGGCCTTGATCCCGGATTGCTGCCAGGCATGCAGTTTTTCTAATAATTTGCGAAATAAATTGACATTTAGGCCTCCACATAATCCACGATCAGTTGCAACCAAAATTATGCCTACATGTTTTGCTTCACGCTTCAGTATAAACGGGTGGGTATACTCGGAGTGACTATGCGCCATATGACCAAGCACCTCAGATATTTTGTCACTATAAGGCCGGGTAAGACTCATCCGTTCCTGCGCCTTACGCATTTTGCTGGCAGCGACCATTTCCATGGCGCTGGTTATCTTTTGCGTACTTTTTACGCTGCGAATCTGATCGCGTATTTCCTTGCCAACTGCCATTAATTACTTACCAGCTACCATTGGTTTTAAAATCTTGTAAAACATCTGTTAATTCCGATTCAACCTCATCGGTATATTCCGGAGTTTTATTTATCTTCTCTAACAAAGCCTGATTGGAGCTGCTAACATGTGCCAACAAACTGGCGGCAAAATCCACAATTTTACTCTCCTCCACATCGTCCAAAAATCCTTCGTTAGCTGCAAACAAGGAAACAGCAATCTCAGCAACCGACATCGGCTCATACTGATTTTGCTTCATAAGTTCAGTTACCCGTTTGCCGCGCTCTATCTGGTTTCTGGTAGCCTCATCCAAATCCGAGGCAAACTGGGCAAAGGCCGCCAGTTCCCTGTACTGTGCCAGGTCAAGTCTAACACCGCCGCCAAGCTTCTTGATAATATCGGTCTGAGCCGCCCCGCCTACCCTGGAAACTGATAATCCGGCATTGATTGCGGGTCTAATTCCTGAATTAAACAAGTCCGTATCAAGAAATATCTGACCATCGGTAATTGAAATAACATTAGTTGGCACAAACGCTGAAACGTCTCCGGCTTGCGTCTCAATTATCGGCAGGGCAGTAAGCGATCCGGTCTTCCCTTTGACCTTGCCGCCAGTTAGTTTTTCCACTTCATCCTCATTAATCCTGGCAGCACGTTCCAGCAAACGTGAATGAAGATAAAATACATCACCCGGATACGCCTCGCGCCCCGGAGGTCTGCGCAGCAGCAATGAAACTTGGCGATAAGCCCAGGCCTGTTTGGTTAAATCATCATATACAATTAGAGCATCTTCGCCCTTATCCCGAAAAAACTCACCCATGGTACAGCCAGAATACGGCGCGATATATTGCATTGCCGCTGAATCCGAGGCCGCAGCAGCAACCACAATAGTATGTTCCATTGCCTCATGCTCTTCCAGAATATGTACTACATTGGCAATTGAAGAGGCTTTTTGTCCAATTGCCACGTAGATACATTTAACTCCTTTACCTTTTTGATTGATGATCGCATCTACAGCCAAAGTGGTTTTGCCGGTTTGTCTGTCACCAATAATAAGCTCGCGCTGGCCGCGGCCTATAGGTACCATGGAATCAATTGATTTTTGCCCGGTGTGAACCGGCTGTGATACTGATTTTCTGGCAATCACGCCGGGAGCAATCTTTTCAATCGGCGAATTGGCAGTAGATTCTATCGGCCCTTTGCCGTCTATTGGTTCTCCCAGAGAATTAACTACCCGTCCTAACATACTCTCTCCCACCGGCACTTCTAAAATTCTGCCGGTACAGCACACAGTATCTCCCTCTGATATATGTTTATAATCACCCAAAATTACCGCACCAACCGAATCCTGCTCCAGATTTAGCGCCAAACCATAAGTATTACCAGGAAACTCAAGCATCTCCCCGGCCATCGCCTCACTGATACCATGAATTCTTACCACCCCATCGGCGATACTTACTACTGTGCCTTCTGAACCTATCTGTGAGGTTGCTTCAAAGTCAGCAATCCGTTTTTGGATTAACTCACTTATTTCCGAAGGGTTCAATTGCATTTTCTGCTCCTTAAAACTTTAAATTTTACTGTTCGCTATATTGACATCTTTGTCGCTAGCTGATTCAGCCTTCCTCGCATGGAAGAATCTATTACTAGGTCGCCGGCTTTTATAATCACCCCGCCAATTAGCGCAGGCTCCACCTCGACTGTCATATCAATCTCGCGTTCAAACTCAGCATGTAAAAACTGCTCCAACTCGAATTTGGTAATATCATCCAGTTCATATGCCGACTTTACCTCTACCGCTACTTGTTTGGCCTCATTGGCCTTAAGCTCCATAAATATTTTTTTTATCTGTGGCACATAAGCTAAACGTTTATTATCTGCCAATACCTTGAGCAAATTTTGCTGGGTGGTAGAGAAATTATCCTTAACTACATCAAGGATCAAACCGGTTAAATCTTCTTTTTCAACTTGTGGATTATCCAAAAACGCTTTTAATTTTGGCTCCGATACTATTTGTTCTAGCACACCCAAAGCCGTAGACCACTCATCCTGTGATTTCTCCAACTGAGCCTGCTTGAATGCTGCTATGGCATAAGGTCTGGCAATTGTGTTTTTTTCCTGCATCTTATAGCTTGGCGCTTAGCTTGGTCAAAATGTCTGCATGATCAGACTGGCTTACCTCCCGCTGTAATATTTGCTGCACACCTTGCATGGTCAGACTGGAAACATCTTTTCTTAAACTCTCACGCGCAGAATTTAACTCTCGGGCAATTTCAGACTCCGCTCGCTCCAGAATTTTCCTGGCCTCCACTGTGGCCTTATCCTTAGCCTCATTTACCATATCATTACCCCGCGTGTTAGCTTTGGCGATAATTTCCGAGGCCTGCTCTCGTGATTCCCTGATAATTTCTGTAGCGCGTTTCTTTGCCAGTTCCTGCTCGTGCTGTCCTCGCTCTGCCGCTGCCAAACCATCAGCAATTTGCTGTTTACGCTCGCTAAGAGCACTCATAATAGGCGGCCAAATAAACTTCATGCAAAACCAGACAAATATGGCAAAGGTTATAGTTTGACCGATCAGGGTTGCGTTAATGTTCATGCTGGAAACTCCGTTAAGTTGTTTTTTATCCTAGCCTGCCACCGCGAATAAAATATACATAGATATACCAACCGCAATCATCGGAATCGCATCAACCAGACCCATCACAATAAACATCTGGGTTCTTAACATCGGGATTAATTCAGGTTGGCGGGAAGCTCCTTCTAAAAATCTGGCACCCAAAATGCCAATACCTACTGCAGCTCCCAGTGCTCCCAAACCCATAAGGATTGATCCTGCCAAATAAAGCATTGCGCTTGCTTCTGTCATGTTTTACTCCAAAAAATATAAAATTTAAAATAATCTAATGTTCTATCTGGTGCGCCATATCCAAATAGACCACTGTAAGAGTCATAAAGATAAAGGCTTGCAATAATACAATCAAAATATGGAAAATAGCCCAGCCGAGTTGCAACACTCCACCAAGCGCTCCTAAAGCCCAATGAGCGCCAAACATAATTGCAATCAAAATAAATATCATCTCCCCGGCGTAGAGATTACCGAACAAACGTAAGGAATGTGATACCGGCTTGGCGACCAGATTTACCCCTTCCAAGAATAGATTAATTGGTATAAACACTATCTTTAAAATCTGGTTTTTCGACTCAAAGGGGTGCAAGGTAAGTTCACCGATAAAACCGCCCGCACCCTTCATTTTGATGCTGTAATAAAGCACCAGCAAAAACACGCCGATTGACAAACCAAAAGTTGCGTTAGGGTCAGTGGTTGGTACTACCTTCAAATATGGAATACCCAGCAATTTTGCCAGCTCGGGCAGCCAGTCAACCGGCACCAAGTCCATGACATTCATCAACAATATCCAGATAAAAACCGTAAGCGCCAATGGTGCAACCATATCATTTCTGGCACTAAAGGCCCCGCGTACGTTTTCATCAACAAATTCAATTATCCATTCAATGAAATTTTGGGTTGCCGATGGCGCGCCGACTTCCATTTTTTTAGCTACCCTATAAAAGAAAAACAAAAACAAAGCCCCTAGCAGCACGGAAAAAAACAAAGTATCCAAATGGATAGCCCAAAATCCCATTGCCTTTGCCTCCTCAGCTCCATGGGCAATGCCCCACGATCCGTCAGGATGCTGACCAAAAGTTAAATTCTGTAAATGATGTTTTATATAACCTGAAGTGGTTAGTACTCCCTCAGCCATTTTCTAAATATCTTGTTTAGTCCCTGAAAATCCTCTATCCAATAAAAACCCAAGTTGTCCGGCAACAAACCCAACTATCAAGGCCTCCGGCGGCAATTTTAACAACCAGAAACCAATGGCCAGCAAAATCACAACTGCCGACATCCTAATAATCATGCTGCTTATTAGCATTTTTAAACTCTGCGTTGCATTTGCAGCCAGTTTTAACTTTTGCCTGGTTGTGTGAAGTTCAATCAACCAAGTGTTAACCAAACTCGCCAAACCACCATACAGCGCAGATATAGCCTGAGAGTTTCCGTATAGAAACCAAACTAATACACATCCACAAATCAAAACTACCTGAATTTTATATTTATTCACCAAGAAGGGTCTTATATACCAATAAGAACCTTTTTAAATCCGGGGCATTATAAAGTTAGGCCTATGTCAGGTCAATAACCTATTGTTAAGAAATATCCAGATTTCGCAAATATTCCTTAAATTCAGCACCTAAGCCAGGATGCCGCATGCCATATTCAACCGTGGCCTGTAAATAACCTGACTTGCTGCCACAGTCATAATATTTTGAGTTCATGTGATAAGCTTCAACTGTACTGTGCGCAACCAACAGCTGTATCGCATCAGTTAACTGAATCTCTCCACCTGCTCCTGGCTTTACAGTTTTCAAATTATCCAAAACCTTATTGCTTAGTACGTAACGCCCGGTTATGGCAAGGTTCGACGGCGCCAGGTGCGGTTTGGGTTTTTCAATTACCTTGCTAATTTTTGCTGAGCCTCCGGGTTGTGGCTTCTTGTCACAATCAACAATTCCGTAAGATTCCACGCTTGCCTGCTCCACCGAGTTTACCATTATTTGCGAAGCACCAATTTTAGAAAATCTTCTTAGCATTTTTTTTAAATCTGGCTCCAGTTTCGTATAAAGCAATACATCAGGCAATATAACCGCAAAATCATCATCTGCAATCTCGTCTGCAGCACATATAATCGCGTGCCCCAAACCTAAAGGTTCATTCTGATGCACAGAAGTTATGCGCAGTTCTTGCGGGCAAATTTTGCGAGTGGCATTTAATAATTTGTCTTTACCTTTTTTTTCCAGGTTTTTTTCCAGTTTTTCATCTTTGTCAAAATGTTTGCTAAGTGACGGTTTATTTGCATGAGTTACCAAAATCACCTCAGTAATACCGGAAATTACTGCTTCCTCAATCACATATTGAATTAAAGGCTTATCCACCAAGGTTATCATTTCCTTGGGCATAGCCTTGGTAGCCGGCAAAAATCTGGTGCCAAGACCTGCCGCCGGTATTACCAATTTTTTTACGCTCATTTTACTGACCCAACAAATCCGCTATCAGTTCGAGCAGTTCCTGTTCCTGACCCTCCATAAAATGATCTGCGCCCTTAATCATGACTTGTTTCGATGTTTCTGCTTTTCTTTGTGGAATTGCTTCAAGCACTCCGGCAAAATCATACTCGCCATATATGTCAAAAACAGGTACAGTTATTTTTGAAATATTAACATCCTTATTCATCCCCACTGCCACAAACTTGTTGATGTCGGGTCTAGAATTATTAGATAAATAACTTGTGGCCATTTTTGCGCCCATACTATGGGCGACTATATGGTTTTTAAGCTTACAGCAAGCCGCAAGATAAGCCACTGCCGTTTTAATTCTGGGCGCAGCCTCGTGCATTATTTTGTCATAATCTTCAGATGCCGCATCATTGGCCAGAATAGGCAATTGGATTGAAAAAGTGTTAAAGCCTAACTCAGTCAAACCTACCCGTAGCGGACTTATCACTTGCGGCCAGTCAGGGTGTGCGCCAATTCCATGCAGCAATAGCACATTAGCCTGAGCTTGCTCGGCTTCGGTGAAAATTCCGATAAAATCTGTGCCGTAAGCGGTTAAATTTACCTCCTCGCCATCCAACAAAGAATCAAGAACCTGATCAGCCCACCTTTGTTCTTTTGCTAAATCTGAGCCAAAAACGGCAGTTGTAAAAAAACAGGCTGTTACAAATAATATGTTTCGCATAACTTACTCCATAATTTTTCTGTAAGGATAAATTTTTTAATAGACCTTAAGCATATAATACCGTAAACTAGCCGCCTTGGTACTACCGGGTGGTTAGCTCAGCCGGGAGAGCATCGCCCTTACAAGGCGAGGGTCGCAGGTTCGATCCCTGCACCACCCACCAAATGGAGCGGTAGTTCAGTTGGTTAGAATACCGGCCTGTCACGCCGGGGGTCGCGGGTTCGAGTCCCGTCCGCTCCGCCATATAGCTCATATATATTGTTGATATTAAAAGAATATTTACTAGGCTGGTTTTAAATATACCCTGTTTTATACACAAACGCATACAGGAGTGTTAGTGATAAGTCAAGTCCCAGTGCTTGCCTGGTACCCATTCGTGGGTACTGCCATCCTGATGTAGTAATAATCCGGGTATTGCTGCTGCTTCCCGGGTTAATCTCCTGTAACAAAGTGTCCGGTTCATATACGCCCCAATAAACAGGCTAATATAAATCCGCACTGATTACATGTTATAAAACAAAAAAATGAAAACTGCTTGCATAGATATATATACCCGTGGTGCATTTAGGCCACCACAATTTTTAGGTTATTAATATTATTGCCCTCTCGTTTGTTGAACAACTGTATCAATGTTAAGGCAGTGATTTTCGCCACAATTGTAGTGGCAAAGCCAG
>Ga0056111_1000133_pt1 | contig 11276 bp, 10 predicted proteins | sample WorMetloBBELIZE2_FD_83874 | JGI IMG/M metagenome (GOLD analysis project Ga0056111, IMG submission 83874) | Marine gutless worms symbiont microbial communities from Max Planck institute for Marine Microbiology, Germany - Olavius longissimus B... ... | reverse complement strand
TGTTTTATCTCCTGTAACAACTGCGTCCGGTTCATATATGTCCCGCAAACAGGACAATATAAATCCAGACACATTACGTGTTACAAAAACGGACAGATTACATGTTACTAACATCTTAAAAAATAGTTGTTGACAAGATCACCGCAAGTGATATTCTGAAAACAGAAACTAACTTAAGGAGAACTAACCATGAAGAAGAAATATATCAAGCCTAAACTTGTAAATATTGTTACCGTGGAGGCGGGGAAAGATATAGCCACAAACGCAGAAGGAAACGGAAAATTACTGACAAGATGGCAACATGTACAAGCAGCAATAAATGCAACGGATAAAGCCCACATATTTGCATTTGGAGAACAATCAAGAACAGTACATTTCAATGCCGTACATGGCATCAGCGATAAGAGTCCACCCCTTACTCTAGCATTAGCAAAAGAAGACAACAACCTAGACCACGGCCCCTCCTGAACAACATCTATCTAGCCGGTTGATAATGCAGGGTTTATGTTTTCTTTGTTTTGAGCAACATATTCGGTGTTTTTTATGGGGCTGACACCTAATTCACACCACCTTCACCTTAAACATTTCCCGGCCAGTAGTATCTACCATATGCACCGCACAGGCGATGCAGGGGTCAAAACTGTGAATGGTTCTTAATATTTCCAGCGGACTTTCATGGTCAAGTAATTCATGGTTGTCTGCAAGAGCCGCTTCATAGGCTCCGGCCTGGCCTTTATTATCGCGCGGACCGGCGTTCCAAGTGCTGGGCACTACCGCCTGATAGTTATCTATTTTGCCATTTTTAATAACAATATAATGTGACAGACCTCCTCTGGGCGCTTCCATAAAGCCGACACCTTTACATTCTGCAGGCCAGGCTGCGGGTTCCCACAAGCTGTCATTAAAGGTCTTGGTATCACCTGATTTTATATTTTGGTTTAAAGTATCAAACCAGCCCTGCATGGCATCGCCAATTATTTTGGTCTCCAGGGTGCGCGCCGCAGTGCGTCCCAAAGTAGAAAAAAGCGCTCTAGTTTCAAGTTTTAAAGTCTTGAGGGTATAATCAACCAACTCTTTGGTTTGTGCATGACCGTTTGCATAAAGCATTAATACTCGCGCCAACGGTCCAACCTCCATGGCATGACCTTTCCATCTGGGTGATTTTAACCAAGAATAACCATCGGCAACAGCAAGTTCTTCATATGGCGTATCCTTGCCGCCACGCTCCTTATAAGACAGATTGGTCTCTCCCTCCCATGGATGCAAGCCCTTGTCATTACCAGCCTGATATTGGTACCACGAATGGCTGACAAACTCCTGCAACTCATCCTCGGCGGTTAAATCAACCGGATGTATGGTTGACAAATCACGATTTAAAATCGCGCCCGGTGGAATCAGCATCGAATCAATACCATTTTGCGGAAAGTCACCAAAAGTTAAAAAGTTGCGCAAGCCTTCACCACGATAAAACCAGTCTTTGTAAAACCCGGCAATTGCCAGGGTATCCGGTACGTAAACCTTATCGACAAAATCGCGCATGCGGCTGATGATATCCTGCACCTGTGCCAACTTTTTCGCGTTAATTGCCGAATCCGAATCAAGATCAATAGGTGATGGAGTTCCGCCAACCAAAAACATCGGATGTGGGTTTTTACCGCCAAATATAGTGTGCAATTGCACCACATCACGCTGCCATTCAAGCGCTTCCAGATAATGTGCAACTGCCATCAAATTAGCCTCGGGAGGTAATTTATACTCAGCATGCCCCCAATAGGCCTTGGCAAAAATACCAAGCTGGCCTGCGTCAACAAATCTTTTAAGTTTCTTCTTGATATCAGCAAAATAACCGCTGGAGCTTTTCGACCAGGACGGTGATACCTGTTGCGCCAGGTCCGAGGTTGCTTTTGCATCAGCGCTTAAAGCGGACACCACATCAACCCAGTCCAAAGCATGCAAATGATAAAAATGCATCACATGATCGTGCACATACTGCGCTGCTATCATAAGATTACGAATAATATTTGCATTGGCCGGAATTTGATAATTCAAGGCATTTTCCACCGCTCTTACCGAGGCAATACCATGCACCAGAGTACATACGCCGCATATGCGCTGGGTAAAAGCCCAAGCATCACGCGGATCACGTCCCTTTAAAATATTCTCAATCCCGCGCACCATAGTGCCTGAAGAATAAGCCCCGGTAATTTTGTTGCCATCTACCCGGGCTTCAATTCGCAGATGTCCCTCTATCCTGGTTACAGGATCCACAACTATTCTGTTACTCATTTTTTACTCTCGACAAATTTGGTAAAAATACGGTACTGTGCTATCGGTTCAGGATTGGGGCTATCATCATCCAAAGCGATAAGCGCAAAGCTGCGCGCCATTCGACAACTTACCACCACCTGCCACATCCTGTCTTGCGCCTTGCACAAATCTTCTGGTGCAATTGCCGCGGACGCCGCTTTGCTGACAAAGTGTGCGGCTTGCTCATTCCAATCACAATTAATATCACAACGCGCCCGACTTTCTATAGTCGCTTTTTTAACTTCATTAAAAACTTGCCGTAATACATCATCTGCCGTATCCTCATCTTTAGCGACTTTCACCGCGCGTTTTACTCTATCATCGCCATTCAGCTCAAGCACATTTTCAACCAACAAACCTGCTACAACTCTCTGCGGCTTGTCATCAAGATTTTTTAACTGCTGACGAAATTCACGGTCATCGCTAATCATTCTTACTCTCCAGATGAGCCGCAACCATTTCTGTCAGACCCAACACCGGCATCTCCACACTGTTAACTTCAAGCCCTTCTTCAATCTGCATTCTGCAATTGGCGCAAGCCGTAACCAGAGCCTTAGCTCCAGTTTCCTCAATCTGTTTTTTCTTGTGCAAAAATGCCTGTAAACGCACCTTATTCGCCCTCTCATTTGAACTGACACCGCCGCCGCCGCCACAACACCAGTTTTTGGCAGAATTATCTTTCATCTCAACAAAGTTTGTGCTCAAATCAGACAAAAGATTACGTGGTTCATCAATGACCCCGCCCTTGCGAGCAATTTGACACGGATCATGATATGTAAGCGAGGTGGTTTCCTTGTCACTAAAATTTAACCGCCCCTGTTGGTTTAGCCCATCTAAAACTTCCAGAATATGCTGAACCGCGAACGGATACTCATACCCCAAAATATTAGGCCCTTCCCACCTAATAGCCTGATATGCATGACCGCATTCAGGACTGATGACGGTTTTGACCTCAAGTTCTATAGCCGCATCAACCACTCGCTGCACCAAAGTGCCAGCCAGATCAGACACGCCAATTTGAACTCCAGCATTGGTAGCCTCGAAACATTTGGAGGAAACCGTCCAGCTGACATCGGCATGAGAAAATATTTTAGCCATCGCCTCAATAACCTCAGGGAAATTAATTATTTCCAAAGATGACAATAAGACCATATAGTCCGCGCCTTTTTTATCCAGGGGTATTTCAAAACCGCTATCCTCGGTAATATGACGAATTTGCGCCTGCAAGGCCTTAAATTTAAGACCCATTGGACTACCGGTGTTAATTGCTCTGGTTACCGCCCCTACTACACCTTCGGGAGCATGACCTGACACAGCCAAACCTTCACGCATTTTACGTATCATCCTGGCTATGTCATTGCCGGCGGGGCAAATTATGGAGCAACGCCCACACATTGAACAATTGTCATATGCGTACACTGCCCATTGTGATAGTTCCTCATCAGTGATTTTCTTACTTAAGCCAATAAGTTTTTTCAAGCGCCCAAGCAAAGTATATTCTTGTTGCCAGATACGCTTCATTGGCTCAAGTTTATAAATTGGAGTATTTTCCGGCTGTGGGTTCTCTACGTAAAAAGGACATGCATCGGCGCACATGCCACAATGCACGCAACTGGTAAAAAAGCTGGCAACAGCAGCATCAATGTTCTCTTTTATTGTGTTAATGCCTTTTGCCGCTCCCATCAATTTACTCCTTTCCAACCCAGGGTAGAGCCATTATACCAACGTGCTATAAACATGGTAAACGCATGCATAAGCTTGGTAAAAGGAAACAGTATCATAAATATTTCAACACTCAATATATGTAAAGCCAGAGCTGTTTGCGGAGCAAAAAACAGATGATTGAATGAAATATAACCGGTAAGCAATGGTAAAAACGTTATAGTCCAGGATAAATAATCATCAAAATCCGATAAAAACCTTTTTACCTTATGGTTAATCCGATGCAACAGTAAAATCACCATAGCCGCAATAGTAATGACACTTATCCCATCAATCAAAGGCGAGCGCAGAGAAGGCCAACTTAAACCAAATATACTTTCCACCACCTCGATATGCGGGGCAAACAACAATAAAATGACAAAAAAGCCCAAATGAAAAACATAACCGGCAACGACCGTCAACATGTTTTTTTTGAAAGTATCTCCATCAGGAACATTGCGGGCAAATATAGCTTTAAATCCTCCCTTAACCCTGCTGCCTTTTGAACTACTAAATTTTTTATTTTTGCCTAATAACAAAACTTCAAGAATTCTTAGCACTACACCCAGGGCAAATATGAACAGGGCAATATAGAAACCCGGGCCCTTGACCCATAGCAAAAAATCAATCCCGTTCATGTTGTATATCCTCAACTTTGACTTGATTATGTTCTTTAAGTGCCTTGCTACGCTTGGCGCGATTCAATGCTCCTGCCAAAACTCCCGCGCCGATGCCGGCAGCAGCGCCATATACAACTCCCCTGGCGACATCCGCGGACACACTAGAAAGCGCATCATAAAACCCGCCAATATCCCAAAAGGATGGTTCGGAGCAGCCAATACAACCGTGTCCGGCTTCAATCGGAAAGCCGGCACCATTATTCCATTTGGCTGTAGCGCAGGCATTGTAGGTGATCGGCCCCTTACACCCAAGCTTATACAGGCACCAACCTTTTTTTGCTCCTTCATCATCAAATGACTCTGCAAAAAGCCCTTTCTCATAGAAAGGCCGGCGATAACAACGGTCATGAATTGTATTGCCATAAAAACTCACCGGACGATTTAAATCATCCGTCTTGGGCAAACCAAATGCCAACACATGCGCGATTACGCCGGTAATAACCACCGGAATAGGCGGACAACCAGGTATATTAATTACAGGTTTATCTGATACTATGTCAAGCACGGATTTTGCTCCGGTAGGATTTGGGTTTGCCATTGGCAAACCGCCAAATGCCGCGCAACTCCCAACCGCGACAATAGCACTAGCGCCTTTAGCAGTATCCTTTAGCATTTGCAAATTGCTAATACCTGCTATGGTCGAATAGTTACCATTCTCGCCGGTTGGTATTGAGCCATCAACCACTAATATGTACTTACCGTAATTCTCCTGCATAGCCTCTTCCCGCGCCAATTCCGCCGCATGACCTGATGCCGCCTGTAAAGTATGATGATAATCCAGGGAAATTGCGTTAAAAATTAGATTTTCAATGCTGGGAGAATGAGAACGAGTAAGTGACTCAGTACACCCTGTGCATTCCTGAAATGACAACCAGATAACAGAAGGACGCCTGGCTGTGCTTAATGCCGCTGCCATAGCTTTGCCACTGCCTGCAGGTAAAGCCATACTGGCTGCTAACGCAGAACAAAACTGCAAAAAACTACGGCGGGACACTCCTTGTGAATTTAGAACTTGTTCCAGGTTGGAAACATAATTTTTCATATTTATCTCACTTGAAATATGGGTCGTAATCCTCTTGGGATTATATTACATGGTATCTTTCTTTTAAAAAATATTTTTCGATTATTTTAACAACCCCCACCATCCCACTTCGTAAATTTTCAGCTATCTTGTCCATAGTTATAACATCAGGCGTGATGCCGGCCGCCCAGTTAGCAGAAACTGCAATAGTTGCATAACACATATTAAGCTCTCTGGCCAAAGATGCCTCCGGCATTGCTGTCATACCCACAATATCACAGCTATCTTTTGCTAAACGTTTTATTTCCGCCTTGCTCTCAAGCCTTGGGCCTTGAGTAGCGCAGTAAACGCCTTGAGGATTTACCGGAATTTGTAACTTCCCACAAATATCTAAAAGCTTCTGTCTTAGACATTGGCAATAAGGCCGGGTAAAATCTATATGTTCAACCTTGTCCTCTGCAAAAAACGTGTGTTCTCGCCCCCAAGTATAATCTATGATCTGATCAGGCAGCATTATTGTTTTCGGAACCATATTTTCACTAATACCACCGACTGCGGCAACCGCTATAATATTTTTAACTCCCAACGAATTAAGCGCCCAAATATTAGCTCGATAATTAACCTTGTGCGGTGCAATCGTATGCTCCTTCCCATGGCGTGACAGGAAAAATCCTCGGGCAGCGTCAATCTTCAGTTCAATAATTTTGGAAGATGGTTTGCCATATGGAGTAGTAATCTCATGCACGGATAATGTTTTAAAAAAGCCGGCTTTTTCCAGCCCGGTACCGCCGATTATAGCCGTTGAATTTGTCATTAATTCATTGGAAATCAAAACTTATATGATTGCATATAATAAGTTATAGTTACAGATTTTATTCAAGCTTGCGGTAAATGGACAGCATTTGCATTCGTGGTGCCAGAACTCATAATCTGGCCAATATTGATCTTGATCTGCCACGCGATAAACTGATTGTGATAACCGGAATTTCCGGTTCTGGCAAATCATCATTAGCCTTTGACACCATATACGCCGAAGGCCAAAGGCGTTATGTGGAGTCATTATCGTCCTACGCCAGACAATTTCTATCGGTAATGGAAAAACCCGATATTGATCATATTGAGGGCTTATCGCCTGCTATCGCGATTCAACAAAAATCAACCTCGCATAATCCTCGCTCAACCGTAGGCACTGTAACTGAAATTCATGATTATTTGCGCCTGCTTTTCGCCAGAGTAGGCATGCCCGAATGTCCGGATCACAAGATTAAACTTGAGGCTCAGACCATAAGCCAAATGGTTGATCAGATCCTGACTTTGCCTGAAGGTACAAAGATAATGCTATTGGCACCGATAGTCCGTAACCGTAAAGGCGAACATATAGAGCTTTTAAAAAAAATAAGCAACACGGGCCTGACCAGAGCGAGAATTGACGGGGAAATTCACAATCTTGACGAACTGCCGAGCATAAATAAGTCTAAAAATCATACTATCGAAATTGTGGTTGATCGTCTCAGAATACGGGACGAAATAAGACAGCGTCTGGCGGAATCTTTGGAACATACCCTGACTTTGGCAGAAGGTTTGGCAGTCCTGGGCTTTATTGATGAGCCGAAGCGTGAAGAAATCATGTTTTCACAAAATTTTGCCTGTCCTGAGTGTGCCTATGCACTTGCTGAGCTGGAGCCTAGAATGTTTTCATTTAACAATCCGGCTGGTGCCTGTCCTGCCTGTGACGGGCTGGGGATACAACAATTTTTTGACCCCAAGCTTATTATCGCTAATCCTAAACTGAGTCTGGCTGCCGGGGCAATAAAAAACTGGGATCGGCGCAATAGCTGGTACTTCCAAACCTTAAAGGGAATCGCCTTACATTTTGACTTTGACCTTGATACTCCTTTTAACCAACTAGATACCAAAATTCAAAACGTAATTTTATACGGTAGCGGCAAAGAAATCATAGAATTTAAATATTTAAACTCTAAAGGCGGAACCACCAGCAAGCAACATAAATTTGAAGGAATAGTCAACAATATCCGCCGCAGATATCTGGAAACTGAATCCAGAGTGGTACGGGAAGATTTAAGCAAATACCAAAATAACCGCCCCTGTCCGGACTGTGAAGGTTCACGCTTAAAACTTGAAGCCAGAAATGTCCTTATCGCCAATAAAAATTTAAGCACAATCGCCACGATGTCAATTACTGAGGCTTTCAATTTCTTTCAAAATTTAAAATTGCCCGGCTGGCGTCATGAGGTTGGAATCAAGATTATCAAGGAGATTAGCTCGCGCCTGGGTTTTTTGGTTAATGTCGGCCTGGATTATCTAAGCCTGGATCGCAGTGCCGATACCCTGTCAGGCGGTGAAGCCCAACGCATCCGCCTTGCCAGTCAGATTGGCGCCGGACTGGTTGGAGTCATGTATGTATTGGATGAGCCTTCTATAGGCCTACATCAAAAAGATAATCAGCGCTTATTGGATACCTTGCACCATTTACGTGACCTTGGCAACACCATAATTGTGGTGGAACATGACGAAGATGCTATACGACAGGCTGATTTTATTGTTGACATAGGGCCTGGTGCCGGAATTCACGGTGGCAAAATAGTCCAGGCAGGCGACATTAATAAAATCTCTGCCTGTGAAAAATCCATTACCGGTAAATATCTTACTGGGGAACTTAAAATAGAAAAACCCGGAGAGAATAAAATATTTGATAAAAGTCGTGTACTTAAAATTATAAATGCCACAGCCAATAATCTTAAAAATATAAATATTGAAGTTCCGATAGGCTTGTTTAGCTGTGTAACCGGAGTTTCAGGCTCCGGCAAGTCCACTCTGGTAAATGAGACTCTGTTTCCTCTGGTTTCCAATAAACTAAATCGCACAAAATTACAAGCGCCTGACAATTCTAGTCTTGAAGGGTTTGAACATATTGACAAAATAGTAAATATTAACCAAAGTCCTATTGGCCGCACTCCACGATCAAACCCTGCTACCTACACCGGGATTTTTACTCATATCAGGGATTTGTTCTCACAAACCAAAGAGGCCAGAGCCAGGGGCTATACTCCTGGCAGGTTCTCATTTAACGTCAAGGGTGGTCGCTGCGAAGCCTGTCAGGGCGATGGTGTAATCAAGGTTGAGATGCATTTTCTGGCGGATATTTATGTGGCATGTGACATCTGCCATGGCAAACGCTATAACCGTGAAACTTTGGAGATCAGTTATAAAGGCAAAAATATTCATGAGGTTCTGAATATGACAGTGGAAGTCGCCAGAGTGTTTTTTGATCCTATTCCCGCCATAGCCAAAAAACTGCAAACCTTGATAGATGTAGGCCTGTCCTATATCAAACTTGGCCAAAATGCTACAACCTTATCAGGCGGTGAAGCGCAAAGAGTAAAGCTGGCGCGGGAATTATCCAAACGCGCTACCGGCAAGACTTTGTACATTCTGGATGAACCAACTACCGGTTTACATTTTCAGGATATAGATCAGCTTTTACGTGTTTTGTTCAGACTGCGCGACCATGGCAATACCATAGTAGTGATAGAACATAATATGGATGTAATAAAAAATTCCGACTGGATTATTGACCTGGGACCGGAAGGCGGCGCTGGCGGTGGCAAGGTGGTTGTAGCGGGTCCGCCGAAAGAAGTTGCTAAGTATAAGGTATCGCACACCGGGAAGTTTTTGCGGCAGGTGCTTTAAGCTTTATCTACTGATTTTTCAGCTAAAATCTTAACATCTCTTGTGCCATGCAAAACACGGAGAATACGATAGCACCCGCACCGAAGAACCTATTTCTGGGTTTATTGCCAATATTTGTCAAAAATAACCTACCATTTACTCAACCATAAACCGGAAACCTTGCACACAACTCCAACACCTTGTCTTTCACCCCATCTCTAACATCATAATTTTCAATATCATCCAAAATATCACACATCCAGTGGGTAAGTTCAGCCACCCCGGCTTCCTTGAAGCCCCGAGTAGTAATAGCCGGAGTTCCAACCCGAATGCCCGAAGTTACAAAAGGTGATTCAGGATCATTTGGCACTGCGTTTTTATTGACGGTTATGTTGGCGACTCCTAATGCGGCATCCGCTGCCTTGCCGGTTATGCCATGACCAATAAGATCAACTAGCATTAAATGATTCTCGGTACCACCGGAGACTATCTTGTAGCCTCTTTTTATAAAAGTCGACGCCATCTCTTTTGCGTTTTTGACCACCTGTTTTTGATACCCGGTAAATTCAGGCTCCAATGCTTCTTTAAATGCAACAGCTTTGGCAGCGATGACATGCATCAAAGGTCCGCCCTGAGTACCAGGAAACACCAAGGAGTTTAATTTCTTTTCTATCTCGTGGTTAGCCCTTGCCAATATAAGCCCGCCTCTTGGCCCGCGCAGGGTTTTATGCGTGGTAGTTGTTGTCACATCAGCAATTTTGACCGGGCTTGGATATTCACCAGCTGCGATAAGACCTGCCACATGCGCCATATCCACAAACAGATAGGCTCCTACTTTGTTAGCAATCTCACGGAACTTTTGCCAATCTACTACTTGCGAATAAGCTGAGAACCCCGCTACTATCATTTTCGGTCGATGATCCACTGCAAGTTTTTCAACTTCTGTGTAATCAATTATGCCATCTTCGTCTATGCCATATTGTACGGCATTATAAAGTTTGCCGGAGAAATTGGGCTTGGCTCCGTGGGTTAGATGTCCGCCGGCATCCAGACTCATACCCAAGACAGTGTCTCCTGGTTGACATAATGCCATATACACCGCCGCATTAGCCTGCGAACCGGAGTGCGGCTGTACATTCACATAATCCGCACCAAATAATTTTTTTGCCCGCTCAATCGCCAAAGTTTCTGCCTGATCTACATATTCACAGCCGCCATAATATCTTTTGCCAGGATAGCCTTCTGCATATTTATTGGTTAAAACCGAGCCTTGCGCCTGCATAACTCTGGGACTAGTGTAATTTTCCGAAGCAATTAGTTCTATATGTTGCTCCTGACGCCTTATTTCAGACTCTATCGCTTGATAAATATCATCATCATAGCCTTTAATTATCATAGATTTTTTAAACATTAAATACTCCAAAAAACTTGTGGACTGTGAAACTCAGAATCAGAGCCGGTTGAATAATACCAATCTTTTATCCTGACGTGTTTAATTTTTGCGAAGAACTGAATTGATCCAATCCAGATAGCTTGCGGACCCGTTTTCAATTTTATGTGCAATAATTTCTGGAACTTCATAGGAATGATTTTCAAGAATAACCTGCTCTACTTGCTGATATAGTGTTGCTAAAGTTTTAATTACCAATTTTATTTCTGGCTCAGACACAATCTTACCCTGCCAAACATAGAAACTAGTGATTTTTTCAAACTGTATACAAGCGGCAAATCTTTTTTCTAACAATAAATTAGATATTTTTCTGGCTTCTACTTCATCTTTACAAGTGCAGCTAATCAATAAACACATGCGATAATACTAACCTAATCACCACAAATTTATTAACGAATTCTGTATAAGTTCAGAAACCTATTGCACA
>Ga0056111_1000131_pt1 | contig 11378 bp, 10 predicted proteins | sample WorMetloBBELIZE2_FD_83874 | JGI IMG/M metagenome (GOLD analysis project Ga0056111, IMG submission 83874) | Marine gutless worms symbiont microbial communities from Max Planck institute for Marine Microbiology, Germany - Olavius longissimus B... ... | reverse complement strand
TGTGCAATAGGTTTTTGGGTTTATACAAAAAGTTGTCTGACGATGCAAATATATACCTAGATTAATGGTAGTGCTTTTTAAAATTTTCGCGGTTTTCACTCTTCACAAGACTAGCGGCTCATATAACTTTGAAACAGGCGCTCTATCTATAATCGGCCACGATCACCACCACTTCCTTATCTTTTTCAATAACTTGCGTTATATGTAATGTAAAAAATGGGGAGAGTCCTGACAACTACAGTTTTTTTAATTGCTCTGTCGTATAATCCGTACAATTTACAGATACAAATACAAAACTTATCCGGTTTCTGCTGGCCACGCCAAATTGATGAAAGTATTTGACAGAAGGTCTCATTGGCAGAATATCTACAAAGAAAAATCTGCCCTGGATGTAAGTTGGTACCAAAAGGAACCAACTCTATCGCTGGAGCTTGTCCGTAGCACACAGATTGCTTGTGATGACTCAATCATTGATGTTGGGGGCGGGGCATCAGCACTGGTAGATTATCTATACAAGGAAGGCTTTAGGCGGCTAGCAGTTTTAGATATATCTGAGAATGCCCTGGCTAGTGCTAAAAAAAGACTGGGCAATTCCGCAAGGAGCATTGAATGGTTTGTAACTGATGTGACTCAATTTAAACCACCCCATCAGTTTTCAGTTTGGCATGATCGTGCTGTTTTTCATTTTCTAACGGAGCCAGCAGATAGAAAAAGTTACGTCAAGGTATTGAAACATACGTTAAGACCAGGAGGTCATCTTATTATCGCGGCATTTGCGATTGGTGGTCCTGAAAAATGTAGTGGGCTGGAAATTGTGCAGTATAACTCCGAGAAATTGATGATGGAGTTAGGGGAAGAGTTTGAATTGGTAGATGAAAGAAACGAATTACATATTACTCCCGCCAACCAAGAACAAAAGTTCACATATTTTCGTTTTAACCAAATACCGGAGAGTAAAAAAACCTGAGAATTTTGGGGAACTTCAACCACCTGCCTGCCTTTGCCTATATGCCTCATATAGTAACACCGCCGCCGCAGTCGCAACATTTAAGGAGCTTACAGCGCCCAGCATAGGTATCGATACCAAAGATTGACAATGTTCTTTTGTCAAACGACGCATTCCACCACCTTCCGCTCCCAGTACCAAAACCAGATTACCGTTAAGATCCTCCGAATATAAATCAACTTCTGATTTATCATCAGCGCCTACAATGTAAAACTTATCATCCGCCAGCTGTTTTAAGGTTCTGGCAAGATTGGTAACCTGAAAAAATTTGACTGTCTCTGCCGCGCCGCTGGCTACTTTTCTCGCGGCTGGAGTTAACTTTGCAGATTTATCCTTGGGTACTATAAGTGCGTCAACTCCAGCACTATCAGCCACTCGCAAACACGCACCCAAGTTATTAGGATCAGTCACCCCATCAAGTGCCAAAAGTAAAACTGGACTGGCAAGACCGGCAAGATAGGTAAATAGTTCTCGTTCCTTATTGGTTTTTGTGATTTTTTTAATCTCAAGGATTATGCCTTGATGGTTGGCATTTGCCATAGTATCCAGTTTGTCACGCTTGTAGCAGTCTATATCTATACCTTTAGCTGCGGCAAGCTTAATACATTTACTTATTCTGTAGTCCTGACGATTCTCCGCAACTATTAATCTCACTGCGTTTTTAGTTTTAACTAAAGCTGTACTTACCGCATGAACTCCATATATGTATTCTGTTCGCATTGATGTTATTTACGGTAAGGCAAAATCAATCTTGCGCTCATCCAGGTCCACTCGAATTACCTTAACCTGCATATAATCACCCAACTTATACTCAGTTTTAGTATTTTCCCCGCGTAGCCTATGGCGAACCGGATCAAAATTATAATAATCCCCCGCCAACATACTAATATGCAAAAGCCCGTCTATCATAGTATCTTGTAACCTTACAAACAAACCAAAACCGGTCACTGAGGCAACAACTCCCGGGAAAATCTTGCCAATCTTGTCTTGCATATACTCGCACTTTAACCAATCATCCACGTCCCTGGTAACATCATCCGAACGCCTTTCAGCCATGGAACAATGATCTCCTAATTTTCGCATATCGTCCATATCATACTTATATTTCGACACTTTGCCTCCGAGCAGAATATATTTAATGGCACGGTGCACCAGTAAATCAGGATAACGCCTAATCGGAGAGGTAAAGTGGGCGTATACTTCGTGTGCCAAAGCAAAATGTCCTGAGTTTTCCGGCATATAATGTGCCTGGCGCATACTTTTTAACAACACGGTCTGGATTAACTCAAATTCTGTAAGTCCTTTAACTTTCTGTAAAATTTGCTGATAATTTTCAGGTTTTGGTTTGTCCCCGCCCGCCAGTTTCAGACCAAAATCTTGTAGGAAATCTCGTAAGTCCTGCGTTTTGTCGGCGGCTGGAGATTCATGTACCCGGTACAAAGCTGGAATCTTATGTTTCTGCAAGAACTTTCCAGCACATACATTAGCACAAATCATCAATTCTTCTACCAGTTTGTGCGCGTCATTTCTTACCAATGGCACTATTTTTTCAATCTTTTTATCCGCAGCAAAAATAAACCTGGTCTCCGTTCTTTGAAAATTTATCGCGCCTCTTTTCTGCCTTTTATTTCTTAATACTTTGTATAAATTATGTAAATCCTGCAAAACTGATAGCCTGCTATTGCCAACATCCAGCATTTCTCCTACTTCAGTATAAGTAAGTCTGGCATGTGAGCGTATTAGTGCAGGATAAAATTCATAAGATCGCACTATACCAGTGTGAGTAATTTGCATTTCACATGCCAAAGCCAGACGTTTTACCCCAGGGTTTAATGAACAAATGCCATTTGCCAGATTCTCCGGCAGCATCGGCACTACATATTCCGGGAAATACACTGAAGTTGCTCTTACTTTAGCCTCTTTATCAATTTCATCAGCAATTTTGACATAATGCGAAACATCCGCTATTGCTACCAAAACTCGCCAGCCATAGTCTTGCGGCTCACACCAAATAGCATCATCAAAATCACGTGCATCTTCTCCATCTATGGTTATAAGCGAGACGGAGGTAAGATCTTTTCTGGATAATTGGTCTTGTTTTGTGACCCTCGCCGGAATCCTATCTGCTAATGCAGTTACCGGCTCTGGCCATATATGTGGAATATTCCAGGCATGTAGTGCGACTTCAATTTCCATTCCAGGAGCCATATGATCACCAAGAATTTGAGTGATCTTGCCTAAAGGTGACAACCTTTTATCTGGCTGCTGGGTGATTTCCAACAACACCATCTGATTATCTTTAGCGCCTTTTTGCTCCCTTGGCGGAATTAATATTTCATGTTTAATTCTGGAATTAACCGGCAATGCTACTCCCACACCATGCTCTAGTTTAAATCTTGCTACTAATTGCTGATTGGCTCTTTTTAAAACTTCAACTAATTTAGCTTCGGACTTACCACGGCGATTTACCGCAACAATTTGCGCCAAAATCCTGTCTCCGTGCATTAACCTGCGCATCTGCCTTGGGTGTAAATACAAATCTTCACCTCCACCTTCGGGAATCAAAAAACCATAACCCTCAGGGTGGCCTTGCACTATACCCGTAATTAAATTCATCTTGGCCGGCAAGCCGTAATCATGGTTGCGGTTTTGTAACACCTGACCATCTCGCGCCATGGCAAGCAAGCGTCGCATCAAACCTTTACTTTTATCTTTGTCTTTGGAATAGCCTAACTGCTTAATTATTTCATCATAAGAAATTGGACGATTTATGGTACTTAGAAAGTCAATAATTTCCTTGCGACTAACAATCGTTGTTTTATATTTTTGTGACATGAACCTGTCTTTTGGCAAAACCTGTATATTGGTTTCTATTCTAACATGACTAATTAACGGGTATAATTCCAGTTTTATTTATATCGCTACAATACATGGCAAAGGAAGAGCATATTGAAATGGACGGCACTATTATTGAGAACCTGCCGAATACCACGTTTAGAGTCGAGTTAGAAAACGGCCATAAAGTTATCGCGCATATTTCCGGCAAAATGCGCAAACATTACATTCGTATCCTGAAAGGCGATAAAGTAACGGTCGCTCTTACTCCGTATGACCTTACCAAAGGCCGCATTGTCTTTCGCGAGAAATAATCGCTTTTCGATATTCTACAAACTAGTGTCGTTACTTTATTCGTTAGGTAATACGAATAAAGGCACAAGATACGATGCTTGAAAATTTAATCAAGTCCTGGGGCTTAGAACTTGGACTGGATCAAATTGCTATTTCTGACTGCAATCTTGAAGCTTTTGCAGATAACTTTATTAACAAGGTTAAATCTGGAATGTTTGGCGATATGAGCTATATGGAACGTAATCTTGCTAAAAGATTAAATCCTGAGCAACTGGTCGCCAATACCAAATCTATAATTACTGCCAGTATGGATTATTTTCCTGAAAATGCAGTACCTGCTGCCACCATACTAACAAACCCAAATCTTGCCTATATCTCCCGTTATGCCCTGGGCCGGGATTATCACAAGATATTTAGGAAAAAACTCAAACAACTGGCCGAAAAAATCAGGCTGGAATTTAACCATAATTATAGAGTATTTACCGATAGCGCCCCTGTAATGGAATTAGCTCTGGCACAAAAATCCGGCTTAGGCTGGCTCGGAAAAAATTCCTGCATTATTGCCAAAGACCATGGGTCATGGTTTTTTTTAGGTGAGATTTATACAGACCTGGAGCTAATGCCTAATAAAGCCACTACCACACACTGTGGTACTTGCACAGCCTGCATTGATACTTGCCCTACTAATGCATTTGTTAAGCCCTATTTACTTGACCCCAGAAAATGTATTTCTTATCTTACCATTGAACACCGTGGTGCCATTCCCGAGAAATTGCGCGAGTTGATCGGCAATAGAATTTACGGTTGTGATGATTGTCAACTATATTGCCCCTGGAACAAATTTTCCAGACACATGGTCACTAAGGAGTTTAACGCACGAGACAGACTTGATAATATAAGCCTGCTTGAGCTATGGAACTGGACTTATGAAGATTTTCATAATAAGTTGCAAGGCTCGCCTATAAAGCGAATTGGGTTTGAAAAATGGCAACGAAACTTGGCAGTTGCTCTTGGCAATGCCAAGCCTCATGTTACAATCGTGCGTTCCCTAAAAAATTGTCAGACCGATTCCAGTATGGTACAGGAACACATAAACTGGGCACTTGCGAATCTTGCCAAAAAAGCTAGATTAGTTATTTAGGGATTCTAATTTTCTGTCCGGGAAAAATAAGATCAGGATCCTTAATTACCTCACGATTCTCAGCAAAAATTCTTTTATACTCGGTGCCATTACCGTAGTGCTTTTCTGCTATAGCCCACAAAGTATCACCTTTTTTTATTTCATAGTATTCTGTATCGTTAGTAGTACCACCACTTAAACCATCCGCCTTTACCTCCTTGATTCCAAACAGATTGCCTGCCATTAATACGGCCTTTTCAAAAGCACTTGGTGATTCTGCTTTACCTGTTAAAGTCGCTACCCCATCTTTTACTTCAACTTTTAATCCCTTAACTCCTGGATTATCACTTTCCAAATGTTCTTTGATTTTCTCCGGTGCTTCATCTTCACTACCAAATATTTTATTACCAACATCACTAATAAAATCAAATAAACCCATATCTCCTCCTTATACTTTAGTTTTTAAGTAAAATCTGCATCTTCGGCTTCAATTATCTTCTCCAGACCGACCAAAGATTCTTTATTGGCAAGTTTTATCAGGGTAACCCCCTGGGTATTGCGACCCTGACAGGATACTTCATTAACTTTAGTACGCACTAACACCCCCTGATTGGAAATCAACATAATCTGGCCTTCTTCCAACACCTGCACGGCTCCTACTACTTTGCCATTGCGAGTTGAAGTTTTGATTGACACTACGCCCTTACCGCCCCGACCTTTTCGCGGATATTCGGCCAACGCTGTACGCTTGCCAAAACCATTTGCAGTCGCAGTTAGTATATCACCTTCATCCGGCACAATCATGGATATTATCTTATCATCAGCTTCCATACGCATGCCAATAACCCCACGTGCGGCACGCCCCATGGGTCTGACATTTTCCTCAGTAAATCTTACTGCCTTGCCGTTATCCGCAAACAACATTATATCTTTGCTGCCGTCAGTAATTTCAACCCCTACCAAACTATCACCAGGCTTAAGCCCAAGCACAATTTTTCCGCCGGCTCTGGGTTTGGCAAATTCAGTAAGGTAGGTCTTTTTCACTACACCACTTGTGGTTACCATAAAAATATACTTATTGTCCTCATATTCACGCACTGGTAAAAAAGCGGTGATTCTCTCATCCTCTGCCAAAGGTAAAAGATTATTTATTGGTCGACCTCTAGCCTGCCGACCAGCTTGGGGAATTTCATAAGCTTTTAACCAATATAAACGCCCCCGAGTCGAAAAACATAGAATCGTGTCATGAGTATTTGCAACAACCAGTTGATCTATAAAATCTTCGTCCTTTACCCTAGTTGCGCTCTTGCCTTTGCCACCACGTTTTTGCGCACGATAATTGTCAAGCGTCTGTGATTTAACGTAACCACCATGCGACATGGTTAAAACCACATCTTCCTCGGTCACTAGGTCTTCCATAGTCAGATCAAGTTTATCTTTAATAATTTCACTGCGTCTGACATCGGCATACTTATCCTTAATTTCCAGCAGTTCGTCCCTGATAACTTGCATTAAAACTTCAGGTGAACGCAAAATCTCCAGATACCTTTGAATATCCTGCAAGAGATTTTTATATTCGTCTATTATTTTATCTTTTTCCAACCCGGTAAGACGGTGCAGGCGTAGCTCAAGAATCGCCTGAGCCTGTTGTTCAGATAATTTATAAGCACTGTCCACCATACCATATTCAGCAGATAAACCCTCAGGCCTGGTATCTTCGGAATTAGAAGGCACCAATAAATCAGTCACTATCCCTGGTGCCCAGGATTTTTCCATAAGTCCCTGCTTTGCCACTTTGGGGTTGGCTGATCTTTTGATAAGCTCAATTACCGAATCAATATTACTTAAGGCTACTGCCAGCCCCTCTAATATATGTACCCTGTTCCTGGCCTTGGCAAGCTCAAAAATCGTACGTCTGGTAACTACCTCCCGCCGATGGCGAATAAAAGCATCCAGTGCCTTTCTTAAATTTAAAAGCTGGGGTCTACCATCCAGCAAAGCCACCATATTGATGCCAAATACTGATTGCATGGCTGTTTGTTGAAATAAATTATTAAGCACCACTTCCGGTACTTCTCCACGCCTTAATTCGATGACCATTCGCATACCATCTTTATCTGATTCATCCCGCAAGGCGGATATACCAGTAATTTTCTTCTCCCGCACCAGTTCGCCAATACGCTCTAAAAGCCTTGCCTTGTTTACTTGATAAGGCAACTCATCAACTACAATGGTTTGTCCGCCGTTGGCTCTGGTTTCAAAATGAGTTCTGGATCTTATATATACCCGGCCACGACCAGTTCGGTAAGCCTCGTGAATGCCCTGGGCACCATTGATAATTCCTCTGGTTGGAAAATCAGGCCCCGGTACTAGTTCTATCAAACGCTCAATATCTATCGCAGGATCATCAATCAAAGCCAGGCACGCGTCAATAATTTCACCCAAGTTATGTGGCGGGATATTAGTTGCCATCCCTACAGCTATCCCTGCTGAGCCATTTACTAATAGATTTGGAACCCTGGTCGGCAAAATTGTAGGCTCAGCCTCCGTCTCGTCATAGTTAGGGATAAAGTTTACAGTTTCCTTGTCAAGATCAGCTAAAAGCTCATGTGCGATTTTCTCCATCCTGACTTCTGTATAACGCATAGCAGCTGGCGAATCACCATCTATGGAACCAAAGTTTCCCTGTCCATCCACTAATGGATAACGTAAAGAAAAATGCTGCGCCATCCTTACTATAGTGTCATACACAGCGGTGTCCCCATGCGGATGATATTTGCCGATCACATCCCCAACAATTCTGGCCGATTTTTTATAAGATTTATTCCAGTCATTGCTAAGTTCACTCATAGCATACAATACTCTTCTATGTACTGGTTTTAGGCCATCACGCGCATCCGGCAATGCCCTGCCCACAATTACGCTCATAGCATAATCCAGGTAGGATTGCTTCATTTCCTCTTCAATACTTATGTGATTTATTTCTTTAGCAAATTCACTCATATGACCGTAGAATTTTCAGGATTCTAAGCGGTATGATTGTAACAGACTAGCCCTATTAAATTTAAGTTTTCGCTTACTTAGTTTTATCATAAACCTCAATTATTGAGGCTAATTCGGAAAAGAATTTATCTTGTTCTGTTTTTGAAAGTATTACTAATTCATCAGGAATTTGTTTATTTTTTATTTTTGCCAGAACTTGGTGACAGTAGTCACACCCTTTATTACTTACTTGCTCCAGAACAGCGGAAATTTTGTCTTCAGACAATTTACTTCCGCTGCCTGGATTTTTAGATTTATTACCAGGCTCTGACCGGACCTGAGTCAAGATGAATAAACCTGGACCTTGGATAATAACCAACCCCGCCTGCCGAAAGTCTAAGCGCAGCAATCCTTTGGTGACGAAGCTTAATATCTGGAATACATACATCAACCGCCCGCCCAAGCGTATGATAGCTGCGTTTAGCTACACCACGGCGGCGCTGGCGCAATTCCTCGTTAGAAGCTTTGGATCGATATGCCGATATTATGTTAATGCGCTCATGGCTACCAACATGTTTTTGTACCGCAAAAATCTGGTCAATAACATTCACGTCCATAGCAATAACCTCTTCCCTACGATGATCCCGCATTAACTCATTAATTTTAAGCAAGGCTTCCTCATCATACCTACCCTTGCGCCAATATGTAATTTCAACCTCATCTTTGGTGTGAACGTTAAACAATGCCAGCTTACGTTTGGCTCTGGTACTTAAAAACCCTGCTAGTGACTGCCCTGGAAGCAAAGAGGAAACTGCCAAAGCTCCTAATCCTAATATTATTGATCTGCGCGGTTTTAAAATTATATCTTTACTCATTTTCTCATACCTGACAAAAGTTAACAAAAGACTCTGTAAACTAATTTCTCATAAAAACAACAACTTGTCAAGGCTTCTTAAACAAAATATTAACGCCAATCCATGCGTAAAGGTAAGTAAAAACACTACAAATAGTAGAAGTCATCAAAAAATATATAATTCAAACACTATATCTAGTATTTTTAAATACTAGGAAAAATTATGCTGCATGCGTGAATCACGATCATAATAATCATCAAAAAATATTACGGTGCCATCGTCTCTAACCCATGTGGTAAGATAGACCACATAGACCGGTATGTTTTGCTCCAGATTTACCTTGCGATTACGACCACTTGAGATCATTTTTGATATTTCGTTCTTTGTTTTACCCAAAACCTTGGTGGCAAGAGACATGGGGTCAGACAAACGCACACAACCGTGACTAAAGGTACGACGGTCACGGGAAAATAACCACTTTTGCGGAGTATCGTGCAGGTAGATATTATACTTATTAGGCAACATAAATTTCATCTTGCCCAATGCGTTGTCGCGCCCGGAATTTTGCACTATTTGTAATGGTAATTTTTCGCCTCTGACATAATTGTTCCAATTAACCAAACTTGAATTTACCATTCCCTTAGAATCATACACCCTATAACCGTTCCTTTTAAAATAGTTAGGATCTTTCTGGGCCAAAACCAAAAGCTCCTTGCTGGCAATGCTTGCCGGAACATACCACTTTGGATTTAACACCACATAACGCATCTGTCTGGAAAATGATGGGGTTTCATGATTAGAATTGCTGCGTCTTTTCTTGCCAACCACAATACGCATTTGCAAGGTTGATCTATCATTTTCTATCACGTTAAGCTCATACCCTGCAGTATTAACAACTATATAACGATTACCCATATGTTTTGGCAACCAACGCAAACGCTCAAGAGTAGTCTCAATTTGCTTTTTGCGTTGCTCAGCACTTTTGGCCAGAGTAAGCCTAGTAAGCCTGCCCAAAACTCCATCAGCATTTAGTCCATGATCACCCTGAAATCTAATCAGTGCGGCTTTTAACAAAGCGCCAAACACATTGCCTTCAAATCCTCCTCCGTAACCTGAATCCCTTAAACGCTGCCTTAGCAAAGATACATGAGCATGTCTTGAGCCTTGCTGTAACCTAGGGCCAGCCACAGGAAACTCAGTCCAACCGCCTCTTTGAACTTGTGTATCAATTTTTTCATAGGCTCTAAGCTGGCTTTTATACTGTCTAGTTTGTGGAAACAGGCTTTCAATGTATGAGACCACATCATAAGTGTCTAATACACGTTTCAGGGCGGCATCCTGATCAATTCCAGATTGGACTATATACCAATCAGTATCAGCCTTTTTTGGAATTAACCTGCCTAATGTTGCATGATTTACTAATTTTATAAAAACTCTAGACATCAGCTTATCTATTTCTTCACCACTAGTCAATGCCTGGTTTATTTTAGATAAGTAGTATTCAGCAGGTTTTAACCCATGCTTGCCCACAGTTTGTATATATTTAAGCAGGCTTTTACCTTTGTCATTTAGTCCCCCGGTCGCTTCTACCCAAATTGACTCAATGTCCAATTTTTGGTAGGAAGCAGTTATTGACTCAACACTTGGTCCAGCTCTCCTAGCATTAACCTTCTTGTATGGACGACTATAACTTGGCGGAAGCTTTAGTATCTCTCGTTCAGGGCTTGTTAACGCATAGTCGTCCCTTTTCCTTTTCTCAAAACTGGGCAAATCATCCAAGTTATCAAACTCTGACACAGATTTAGATTTTTTAGGTTTGACGGTTGGTGTGTCGTCCATATACCAATAATCAGAATCATCTGCAAAGACACTTAAACTGTACGTGCTCAAGATGCTTACAAATATTGAGAATAAGAATATGCGCATGGTCATGAGTAAAAATTAATAAACTATTGTTGATTATACAACACTAACGCCCCGACAAGCTCACAATACGAAGCGACTCCCAAATAAGTTTCAGTAAGAAAAATGGTGACCAGAGGCAGAATTGAACTGCCGGCACCTAGTTAAGCTTAAAAAAATAAAAAGATTAGGCAAAACCAATAAAATGCTGTTTGGAGCCTAACTCATGGCTTGTTCGGATGGCTGTTGCGCTCAAAAAAGCCAACGGGCATTTACCAACTACAAAAACCAAAACCGCCCCTGCTTTAGGAGCGGTGTGGTTGGTTAGGAGGGGCCGATTTGTTTTGATGTCGGGGTGTTTGTGAATTTTATGTAAAAGGTTTTT
>Ga0056111_1000130_pt1 | contig 11407 bp, 11 predicted proteins | sample WorMetloBBELIZE2_FD_83874 | JGI IMG/M metagenome (GOLD analysis project Ga0056111, IMG submission 83874) | Marine gutless worms symbiont microbial communities from Max Planck institute for Marine Microbiology, Germany - Olavius longissimus B... ... | reverse complement strand
TGGCCGACATGCTCGCTCCCGGAGGTACCATGCTGGTTACGATTCCATGGGGATACAATCCCGCTCTGGACCGGTACCTCCAGAGCCGAGAATGTCTTTTCACTGAGCTGAGGTACATGAGAAGAGTATCCCGCAAAAACAAATGGGAAGAGACCGATGCCGGTGCCTGTGCGGACGCTAAGTACGGGGAACCTTTCCCGTTCGGCAATGTCATTGTCTTCGGGTACCTAACGTCTCAGGCCCCCATGGCCGACCCTTGACAGGGTTATCGAAATTCGCTAATGCGTTTTCCCATTCAAATCTGAAATGTTTCGAGGTTATGCTCAGGCCTTGGCCATCCCGACCTCAGGGGTGGCCTTTTTTTATGGTCGCATGTTGCCATCCTGACGCATGGGAACCATCGCAAAATCATTCTTAAGGGGATGTTATGACAATAAAAATCACCATTCTTGTCGGATACTTTCTTCTGGTTCTGGCCATCGGGTTGATCGTCCGAACCCGCTGGAAATCCTCTCCGGAAACTTATTTCCTGGCCGATCGCGGCCTCGGTACCCTGGTGTTGTTGGGGACCATGGTGGCTACCAATTTTTCGGCGTTTACGGTATTCGGGACATCCGGCGCCGGTTATCGGGACGGATATGCCTTTTTCCCAATCATGGGGTTTGGGACCGGCTTCATGGCGCTCACGTTTTGGATTCTCGGCCGGCGGATCTGGCAGGTCGGAAGAGATCGCGGACTGGTAACACCTCCGGAACTGGTGAAAGATATCTACCAAAGCCCCCTGCTCTCTTTCCTGTTCGCCCTGGTCATGATCGTCTTTACCATCCCCTACCTGGCCCTGCAGCCTATGGCAGCCGGTTATGTGCTGGAGGAACTGGTGGGGCTTCCCTATATCTGGGGGTGTATTCTAGTCACCGGCATCATCGTTCTCTATACGCTACGCGGGGGTCTTCGCGCCGTTGCGTTGACCGATGTCTTCCAGGGTGTCGTGATGTTTACGCTTCTTTTCATCTCCCTTCTGCTGGTGGCCTCCCACCACGGGGGATTTGTCGCCGCCAACCAGAAGGTGATGGCCGCTTCCCCGGAGCTGTTCTCCAGGCCCGGGGGCACCGGGAAATATACCCTGGGAATATGGTTCAGTTTCATCATGCTCTGGTTTTTCTGCGATCCCATGTTTCCCCAGCTGTTTCAGCGCTTTTTTTCGGCAAAAAGCGAACGGAACATCTCGCGCATCATGCTGTTCTACCCGGCCGTCTGCACCGTTGTCTTCTTCATGCCCATTGCCGTCGGCGTCCTGGGCCGTCTTTCGTTTCCCGATCTTGTGGGCAAGCAGGCAGACCGGATTCTGCCGATGGTGTTAACCAGTATATCCGGGGATGCCATGGCAGCACTGGTCATGGCGGCCGGCCTGGCGGCGCTCATGTCTACCATGGACTCCCAGCTGCTCACATTAAGCTCCATCTTTACCCGAGACATCGTACCCCTGGTTACAGAGAAAGTCTCGTCAAACAGCCTTACCGGACGTATCTTCGTTATCTTTCTGGCACTGGCCGGCCTGGCCCTCGCCTACAAACCGCCGGCCACCATTCTTCAAATTGCCACACAGACGTTCACGGGGCTTGCCGTTCTGTTCCCCACCGTTATCTTCGGGCTATACTTCAAGCGGGTCCATGCGGCTTCGGCCATCGCGTCCATTGTATGCGGTGAAACTCTGGTGGTGTTATTTTTCTTTAAAAAGCTGACGTCAGGCATCTTCCTTCCGGTGGTGTGGATCATGCTGGCAACATTTACGGTCTACCTGGCCGTGCACGTGATCCTGTCCTTCCGGGAAGAGGCGCCCCGCATTCAACTTCCAGGATGGCTCCAGAGCCCGTATTTTTATGTACTGGGGGCGATATTTTTTCTGGGAATGGATTTTTGGGCCTGGGAAAAAGCTGAGCCCGTGGCATGGGGAATCCCCGTATGGATGATTTATTTCATGGGGCTGTCAGCGCTTCAGACAGGCGTGATGGTAGCCTGGGTAAGAGAGAAATAATCCGGGACAGCGGCAGCAAACGATCTGTGCGTGGGGATGCACCGAATAATAGATCCCGATTTTCCAGGATGCTTAGCGCTTCCCATTGTTATCTTCCCCGAAGATCGTCCCCTCTCCGGGATACACCTGTCTGTCCTCCTCAGGCGTTGGAGTGGGCACCCTCGGCCATTTGCCGGTCTGCGGTTCCGGCCCTTCCAGGGTGATCTCCGACGGATGAGAGTCAACCATGGCCGGCTTTTGCCGAAGATCCACGCCCGGAACCGGCGCACTGAACTCAATGGGGATGTGATTCGGATCGAAGGTATAGATGGAATGGATGAATCCGTGGTCGATCACCTCCGATACCCAGATATCGGCAGCTTCCAGCCGATCTTTTAGTTCCCATAAATCGTCGCCAGATGTTACCTCAAAAGACACGTGATCAAAGGCGAACGGCCCTTTTACGGGGACGCCGTGGTCTTTTTCCATCAAGGGTGTTACCCCAGGCCATTCAAAAAAAGCGATCATGTCATTTCGCGAGATCTCGAAGAAGTAGTGCCGGTAGCCGGGGTGCCCCAGGCCGGCAATCAGCCGCATGCCGAGAAGATCGCGCCAAAATCGAACGGTCGCGTCCATATCACCGGTGGCCAATGCCAGATGATTGATTCCGGTGTATTTAGGCATAGGTAAGCGCCTCCCAATGTATTTGGTATCGGGTACTTGGTATTTGGTATTCGCTGCTAATGATACGGTCATCGCTTCACCAATGGCGGCTGTCTGCGGTGCACAATTGAACCGAATTCCGAATACCCAATACCGAATTCCAAATTATTCGCTTTTGATCATAATCAGCAACATCTTGAACCGCTCGATGGCCTGGAGGGCGTGGGGCACGTTTGCCGGCATAATCAGCAATTCACCCTCTTTCACCGTATTTGCCTCGCCACCAATCGTGATTTCGGCAGAGCCGTCCAGGATAAGGACAACGGCGTCAAACGGCGCCGTATGCTCACTCAATCCTTGTCCCTGCTCAAAGGAAAACAGGGTGATATTTCCCGATGCCTTCTTCAGCAGCGTTTTACTGACCACGGATCCGATGGCATAGCTGATATTATCCGAGAGATGGAATGGTTTTCCCTTTTCGATGGCGCCTGTGTCCGAGTTCATGTCTGGAGTCTCCGTGTTTGCTTCTGATTGTCAATATTTCGTTCCGAAACCGCCCTATTTGTCCGGTATCCGGATGTTTCACTGTAAGATAAAAACGTTCGCCCACATCTTTGCGTGACCGTCTGCCATTCCAAAACGGGTCTTTATCATACACTGTTGCAGAACTGTTACACGCCGGTGCCTCAATTAGAGCGGGACCGCCGCCTTGAAGAGCTTCCCCGTGCCTTTGATCATGTATGGCGATGCGGCCGCCGGAACCAGCACAGATGTCCCTTGTTGAACTGCGATGGTGGTCTCATCTCCACGTCCAATAATGGTGACATCCCCCTCGACACACAGAAGCATTTCAATACTCCGCGTTTCGGCAGACCCGTGAACATCGCCCGGCCTCACGGTGATCCGGGAAAGTACAAACTCTTCCGCATGGCTGTCGTAGACCGCTTCGGTCTCGCTGATCCGCCGGGGTTCCAGAATCGTCACCGCACGCGGATCAAACGTGAGCACATTGAGCAATTCGGGCACATCAACATGTTTGGGGGTGAGGCCACCACGCAGAACGTTGTCCGAATTTGCCATCAACTCGATACCGGTCCCTTCCAGGTAGGCGTGCAGCTCTCCGGCAGGAAGGAACATCGCCTGACCCGGTGTCAGACGGACCAGGTTCAGAAAAAGCGGTGCCAGGATGCCGATGTCCCGCGGGTAGGCGTCGTTGAGACGGACGACCCATTCAAACACCGGATCATTTTCGGCAAGGGTCCGGGCATGCTGTATGACCCGGGAGACGATCTCGATGTTTTGGTCGCCGTCATTGTTCAGTAGCGATTGCAAAAATTGGCGGATACCGCCGGATTCCGGCCGTGCAGTATTCTGCGTCAGCCCGGACGCCACGTCGGGAATGTCAAGAGTTGAAAAAAGCGATCGTATGTTGCTCATGCGTCGAAACCCAAAGAGCGCCCAAAAAGGCTTCAGAGCACAGATAATTTCCGATTTATGGCTCTCATCCCGGTAATTCCGCTCCGGGGACCCGATGGGAATGCCTGCCCTCTTTTCACGGGCGAATCCTTCCCTGGCTTGGGCCAGACTCGGATGCGCCTGAATAGACAACGGCCGGGCCGCTGCCAGCACTTTGAAAAGATAGGGCAACCGTCCGTCAAATTTTAGGGCGGTGGGTTTGCCGAGAAATTCCATTGGAAATTCAGCAATCAATTCGTCCAGCGGTTGCCACCCGGCCGCCATCGCGACCATGGAAGGCGCCTTGGGGTGTGCCCCCATCCACAATTCGGCCTGGGGCGTATCAGAAGGTGTCGGGAGACCCAGCAACTCAGCAATGTCCCGGTGGGACCCCCAAGCATATTCCTGGATGGTATTGCGCATTTGCAGAATAGGTATCATTGGCTTCTTTCCGTGAACCGCTGGCGTTCCGGTTCTCCCATGGGGTCCGTGGGATCGGTTGGTCAATAAGAAAATCACCGTTCCGTCAGAGCGTCTATCCTGTCGGCGGTTTTCATGGAAATCACCTTGACGTAAACTGTCTATTAGGATTTAAGAGAAGCGAGCTTAAAAATCAATACGGAGACGACTTCTTTTATGTATCGACTGTTCCCGACATCCCTTTACCGCTGTGTCGCTCTCATGCTTTTAAGCATAATTGGGATCGTTGCCGGACCGGAAATCCGGTTTCTCCTGGGAGAAACCGGATTTCCGGCGGGCTCCGATGATGAAGACGGGATGGTCTCCGTATGTTCGTGGGGGCTACGTCTACCAGCCGGAGAGCGACCTTGATACTGGAGGCGGCTTTGGCGTAAACAGTCTGTTTATAGAGGGAGGCGCTACATACGCACCTGATTTCCGTCGAAGCATCTCGTTGGCTTTTGGGTACGGGTTTGACGACTATTTCTTCTCTGGAAATACAGGATTCGGCGCCTTGTCCCCCTGGGGCAATGTCAAAAACCTCCGATTCAGCGTCCCCATGCGTTACAGTTTCAGCCGAAGCTGGACCGTTCTGGTGCTGCCGACGCTGAGAGCCACCGCCGAAAGCGGGGCCGATTTCTCCGATGCATAACCGGCGGCGGATTTGCCGGTTTCATCTATCGTGTGGGGGACCGCTTGATTATCGGACCGGGATTTGGGGCGCTCACCGAAATCGAAGATGATGTAAGCCTCTCTCCGGTGCTGCTTATCGACTGGAAAATCACCGACCGCCTCCGATTGGAGACGGGCCGCGGCCTCGGTGCGACCCAGGGCCCCGGTCTCATCCTGGGCTGGCAGGTGACGGACAGTTGGAACCTGTCCGTCGGCGGGCGCTATGAGAGGTTGCGTTTCAGGCTTGTCGACACCGGCGTCGCCCCCAAGGGGGTCGGCGAAGACCGTTCGTTCCCCGTGTTCGGCGGGGCGACATACACATTCAGCAGAAAACTCCGAGCCAGCCTGTTGATCGGTATGGAGCTGGCCGGGGAACTGCGTCTGGAAAATGAAAACGGTAACCGTATTACCGACTCTTCATACGACCCGGCACCCTTCGGGGGGCTTTCCTTTTCCTACAACTTCTAGTCTTGTGTCCCGGAAGTTATTTCCAAAAGTAAAATCCCTTCCGATTGAGAGACGGTACACAAATGCCAGCGTATCGGAGTCATCGGAATCGGTATCGGGTTCGGAATCGGTATCGAATTCGACGATAACCGTCCTGTCTGGATTCCGATACCGATAGCGATCCCGACCCCGAATATCTATGGGTGCGCATTCTGTCAACACGGGGTTGTATTGACAGAAACACGCTAAACTCCCCGGCCGTGATACCCTGACCTTATTTTCCCTTTTCCTCCGGAACACTCGCCATAAAGTGACATTTTACGTCGGTCTTCTGACGGAATTTGTCATTTTGTCCCCCATGCAAATCCTTCAAAAATGTCCCCTTTTTCAACTTTCCCTCTGTTTTCATCTACTTAATGACTACTACGAAATTACTAGCTGAATGGCACTTAAGTTGCTCGAATTACAGCCGATATGAACAGTAGCAGAGGCGATTGCCCACCGGCCGCCATCCCTGTGTATACCGGCTCTAACCGACAGATCCCCAAAGAGGATCGGCCCGTGGCAACGAAGAAAAGCACCCATCTACCCGGTACACCATACCGGATAGGGACGTAAAGCGCGGAGGCACGATGTATGAAATCCTATCATTTCACCATTAAAAATTGCTGTTACGGTTTGATGCTCATCTCTTTTTTATGGATGTTCACCGGCTGTAGCGCCTATTTTCAACCGGCCAATCCATCTTCCGTCTATCAGAACAAAATACAGGAATGGCAACAGCGCCAGGAAAGCGAGGGGTGGACATCCGCACTGGTCGGCGAAATTATTGCGGGCTGCCTTCAGGTGGCGAAATACGAAGCCGAGCCATATCCCAGGGATCACTGGAAGACCTATTCTGAATTCGTCAAAAGCGATTTTCGCGGGGATTGCGAGGACATTACATTTTTTGCCGGCATGACGTTGCGGAGGCTTGGATACCCCCATGGGATCAAAGGAGTGATCTATCGAAATCCGCTCATCAAAGTGGGAGATTATTATGCGGACCACACTGTGTTGGCGGTGGAAATGCCGGATGGGCGTTGGAAGGTATTTAACAGCGTGGGGACGTCCGGTGAATTTGATCGATTGATCAGTTTCCGGTTGACCGAGTTCGACCTGCCCCAACAAGATTCAGACACGATGCTCGGAAAGCTAAAGCCGTAATTCCGAAACGGATATTCGCCTGTTTCCAGAGAAATCGGATCGACCAATGGTTGGTCCGCTTTTTTTTATATGTTACAGTCGCTTAAACCTCTTCGTCCCGACATGTCCCATGGTTTCCCGTCATACACATATCCATCTGGTCCGTCACGGACAGGTGGACAACCCTCGAGACGTTGTCTACGGGCGTCTTCCCGGATTCCGACTGTCCGGGAAAGGCCTGAATCAGGCCCGCTCGGCCGCCGTGTTTTTCAACAATCGGCCGCTTGCGGCGATGTACAGCAGTCCACTGCAGCGGGCGCGACAAACAGCCAACGCACTCCGGCGGGCATCCTCTCGGCACAAAATCAAGATATCCAGCTTGATTACGGAAGTCTATTCGCCCTTTGAGGGCCGTCCATCGGCTGAGGCCGACGCCCTGAATGGAGATGTGTATACCGGCGCCGGCCCCGAATTCGAACAACCCGAGGATATCCTCGAGCGCTCCCTGACATTTTTCAGACGGATCACGACACGGTACGGTGGAGAGCACGTGGCGGCGGTGACCCACGGTGATGTCATCACGTTTGTATTGCTCTGGGCAAAAGATTGCCCCCTGCTCCCGAAGTACAAAGGCCGGCTGGGTCCCCTCGGGATACGTCGCGGATATCCGGCCCACGGATCGGTCACTACCTTCGCCGTTGATACAGATCATGCCCACACAAAACCCGTTGTGAGCTATTGGGAACCGGACGGATGAAAACGTGGCTACGTGTTACGCCTACCCAAACGGCTGTCCAAAAATATCGAAATTCGAATATCGAAATCCGAAACAAATTCTAAATCCAAAGAACCAAAATAAAAAAAACGACAACACATCATGGAGAGCCATTTTGAAATTTTGGTCATTAGAATTTGGGTATTGTTTCGGATTTCGGATTTCGTGCTTCGGATTTGATGATACCTTTTGGATTTTGTGCACGCCGTTTAATAAACTGGAACAAACTTCCTTGTCGACGGGACAGTGCCCTATGCCGGAGCTTTCACCCTGTGGAACGCCTCCGCCAATTCGAACGTCTCGCCTTCTGCCATCTGTCGGCATCGATTACGAAGCCAGGATTCCAGATTGTCCACACCGAACTCTCTGACCTGACTTTTATGGCAACGCAAGGCCGCCAATTTCTGCTGAAACGTATCGGTAATATCGGACCGGAAGTTAATATCCTCCGCCGCGTAAAACAGGATTTCCGAGACTTTATGGGGTTCCAGCCCCTCATCGATGAGGTCGGGATAGGCCATGAAGTCCCTGGCATAGGGAAAGACCGCATCGAGGGTGACCTGTCCCACAATCCGATGATCCCGATGCCAGATGTAACGCCGATAAGGATCCGAGGTCACGATGGTCCGTGGGCGAAACCGGCGAATCTGACGGACGATATCCTTTCGGAACTCAGGGGTTTCTTCCAGCTCCTGATCGCGGTACTTCAGGAACACAACATCCCGGACACCCAGAAGGGCCGCCGCATCGCGCTGTTCCTGTTCCCGGATCCCGACCAGGTTTTCCGGTGTCAAACTGCGATCGCTGGTCCCCTTGTCTCCGCTGGTGCATACCACATAGAGAACGGATTTCCCTTGACCGGTCCATTTGGCCACAGTTCCGGCAACCCCAAACTCCGCATCATCCGGATGGGCCGAAATGACCATGATATCTATATGCGTGTCGCTCATATGTCGTTACCTTATGCGTGCTTTCGCAAGACGTTTTAGCCAGGGCCGGTATCCTGAAAGTGGCAATTTACCTCCCCGGCACCGGCGTCATTTCTTCCATAGCCGTCATGTATTCATCCCGCATGGTTTGTGTAACCCCCTCCCAGGTGTAGGTTTGAATGGAAGCCCGGATGTCCGGCGCTGACAATTGTGCCGTCTTTATCCACCGCAGCACCTTCATGAGCGCGGTCGCAATACCCATTGCGGTGTGATCTTCGACGATACACCCGTTTTGACCGTTTTCCACAACGGTATCAACGATCCCCACAGGCGTGGCGACCACCGGTGTGCCGCAGGCCAGGGACTCCAGAACAACCAGACCGAAGGTCTCGTAGTAGGAGGGCAGAACGAGAATATCGGCCGCATTGTAATAGTCGACAAGGTCGCCCTGCGCCATGGGATCCAGAAAACGGACCTTGTCGCCGATACCCAGACCATGGGACAAATCCTTCAACTGCAATGTCGTATCCGTATCGGCACCATCTCCCCCGATCATCAGAAGCAGCATCCGATCCCGGCCGCGGAGGATCGACAGCGCTTTCAGGAGGCGCTCGATCCCCTTGACGGGGACAAACCGTCCGACAAAAAGAATAATCGGATCGTGGGATTCAAGGTTCAGGCGATGCCTCGCCTCAGTCGGATTACGAATGTCGAACATTGCGGTGTTTACCCCGAACGGTACGATGCTCACCTTTGATTCATTGAGCTCCCAGAGGCGAACCTGATGTTCCTTTTCATGGCACGTGGCGACCAGCACACGCTGACAGGATCGGGATAATCGCGCTTCCCATTCCATGCGAAGCTCCGGTTCCGCCTCTCCCGGCCCCAGCTTGTTTTTAAGCCTACCCAGGGTGTGAAACGTAATCAGGTGCGGCACCCCCCAGTCTCTTTGGGCCCAATGCCCCAACCGTCCCGAAAGCCAGTAATGGCTGTGCACCAGATCATAGGACGTGCCCTCATGTGTCCGGAAGGATTCCAGGGTATCATGTATTCGCGGGAGATGATGAAAGAGCTCCTCCTTCGGGATCTCCTGCGGGTGTGCGCCATGCAACTGAATCAGCCGGACGTGATCGGACAGGGGGACGACCCTTTCCCGGCAGCCTGCCGCGGCGGCGGTATAGATATCGGCATTATGCCCCATGGCTCCCAGCTCCCTGGCGGTTTCCGACACCACCACGCTCATGCCACCGGTATTTTTTGTCCCCTTGGGGCCTATCGGACTGGAATGGATCGAAAGCAATGCAATGGAAAGCGGATCCAACGATGCAATCTCCGACATGAGGTTTACCCGTCGGCCGGCACGCCCGTTTCATCGGGCAATGATTCGAACGGGAACAGAATTCAGGGTGGTGTTAACCGGGGCGTCTGATCCGGCATTTAAAAATACGTTTGGGCTGGCCTCCGAGACGTTGTTTGTAGACTTCTTCTCCCTTCAGAAGATCGTAACAGGAGAGGCCATTTGCCATGGCGTCCTGAATGCTCAACACTTTGCAGAGCAGTCCGACACTCAGAGATGGATAATCCGGAGTATACCCGCTGTTGTAGAGATAGCGAATCGATCGATGATCGAAACACATTACGGCGGACACGGTTGCGCCGTCGATCTCCATCAACCCCATCTTAAGCATGCCGTGGGGGGATACATTTGCGGCAAGGGTTCGAAAAAATTTGGTCATCTGGGGGCTCATGAAGGTCGCCTTGTTCCCGCGCGCGGCTTTAAAAAGATCCAGAAACGTAGAGAAGGCCTCCCTTACCCCGTCCGGCGAATCGATGACCCGAAAGCGAACATGCCCGGCCTCCCGGAGGCGACGGAGTTTTCGCCGCAATTCATGGCGTTGTTTTCCTTTCAATGATTGAAGGTATACGTCCCAGGTGGCGGGCAGACCGATTTCAAAAGAAACACCCTCCTGCTGACAGGTCGTTTCCCAACCGAGTGCTCTGGCAACGGGTGCAAGATGGGTCCAGACCACGGCGTCTTGTCGCACACCGTGCAACACCAGCTCCCGGATGCCTTCGTTTTCAAGATAGCCGAACAGCGTATGACAGACATCCCTCTCGCGCCCCGGGACCGTGGTAACATCCAGATAGTCGCAGACATTGGCGCTTCCGACAAGCATGGCGGTATCGCCGTGGATTTGCAAAGGTACGACGCCGATCACACCTTCGGAATCTTCCGCCAGGAGCAGGCACAACCCAAGCCCCTCCCCGAAGGATGTCCACCATGCATCCAACCAGGGAGGCAGTGTAAAGAGACAACGCCATGAAAGCCTCTCTGTGGGGGCTTTCCACAGGCCATCCAGTTCTTCCATGGTGACCCAGCGGATGTTGCAGGGAACGACCGAACCCGAAGATATCTCACGATCTGGAGAACCGATCATGGGCTTTCCACTGGATTTTGTTCGCTGTGCAGGCGGATTGTCTTGCCGGATCTTGCGGCTTCGGCCAGGCAATCGAGCACATGCATGTTGCGGATGCTGTCTTCCGGATAAAACTCGAGCGGGATTCTCCCCAAGGCCGCATCTGCGAAATGTTCCACCATGCGCCGGTATTCATCAGCGCCCGGGACGGTAACCGTCTCCCCGGATTCCTGATCCACATCCCGAACAGAGAAAACCGTATCCTTATCCCAAGGGATAAAGGCATCATGGGGCAGCTCGATGACCCCCTGGCTACCCGCCAGGGTGAATGTCTGCTGCAACGCCGATGTGAAACTGGCCTCTACCACGGCAAGTCCGCCGCCGTCGAATC
>Ga0056111_1000129_pt1 | contig 11482 bp, 8 predicted proteins | sample WorMetloBBELIZE2_FD_83874 | JGI IMG/M metagenome (GOLD analysis project Ga0056111, IMG submission 83874) | Marine gutless worms symbiont microbial communities from Max Planck institute for Marine Microbiology, Germany - Olavius longissimus B... ... | reverse complement strand
TCTTCCGGACCACCCGCCCCCATCGAAAAAGAGGCGGAGCAACTGGCCAAATGGACCTATCTTGTCTCGAAGTGGGAAATCGAGAATTTTATTACCGATCCCCGGAAATTGGTGACGCCGAAAGAAAAAGAATAATACGTTTGGTATAACCGCTTTGGGTGTTATGTCCCGTAGTTTTTACCAAAAAAAGCTGAGTGCCTACTACCGATTGTCGGACTCGAACAAGTAAAAATCCGAAGCACGAAATCCGAAATTCGAAACAAATCCAAAGCACGAATGTTCCAATGACCCAAATAACTGATAAATAATCAATAAACATGCGGTCGATGCATTACACGGTACGGATAATTTGAATTTGGGTTATTTGATACTTGTCCGCCTAAGGCGGGTGAATTTCGGATTTCGATATTCGAATTTCGTGCTTTGTCGATCGAATCCTTGGGATCAACCCAAAGAATGGCCATATCTTTATTCCGGGGTTGCTGCTCATCCACTGAAAGATTTGTTTGTGGCATCCGGTTCCGGGCCCGGACGGACGATAACCGTGGCAGCGGCGCTGTTTTCAAGGTATTTTCGGACAAGATCAAAAACTTCCCCTGCTGATATGGTCTCGTAATCTTTTTCGATGCTCCTGGACCAGTCGAGCTGTTGTGGATGCCGGGTGGCTCCGGTCAACACCGTATCGAGCCAGTAGCGGTTGCTCCGACGCATGTCCTTGATTCCGGCCACCATGGGATCCACAACGCGCCTCAGTTCATCTTCCGTGATGCCTTCCATGGCCAGTGATGCCGCAATACGCTTGACTTCCCGAATCACTTCGTCGACTCTTCCGGGATCGGTGGGTATAATAACCTTGAGAACACCGTAGCCGTCGTAGGCACGGCTGGGAGCATTGTAGGCGATAGTCGAATAGGCGGCCCCCAGTTTTTCGCGGATTTCTTCGCGAAGTCGCTCTGAGAGGACACCGGCCAGTACCGACAGCCGCCGGGTCCGCTGGATGTCCCATATATCGGCGGTCGGGTAGGCCACAACAACAAGACTCTTCGATATTTTGGTGGGTACCTCCAACTCCCGCGACTGGTTCGTCGGAAAAGCCGGTATGTCTGCCCGTTCCGTCAAGACACCTTTTCGGGGCGGCAGGCCGCCGAGATATCGCGCCGCTGTTTCGATCACGATCTCCTCCGAAACATCCCCCACCACCGACACCTCCAGAAATCCGTTCTGAAGTGCCGGGAGAAACCATTGTTGGATATCTTCCAGCCGGATAGCGTCGATCTCCGTTTGGCTCGGAAAACCGAATCGAGTATCTCCGCCCGCGAGAAACCGGTTGCCCTCCAGTGACATTCCGCCCTCAACGGATTTGGATAACTCGGCATATTCCTGAAGAAAACGTTGTCTCACAAGCTGAAATGCATCTTCGCGAAATGCCGGATCCATGAAGTGGGCATACAGTAACTGAAACAGAAGAGGGATCTCATCCGGAACGCTTCTGCCCTGGAACAGGAAAGCATCCCCCCTGATCCGAAACATTACGGTCGTATTGGTACCGGCAGTGGCTCTGGCCAAGTCTTCTGCTGTGAGGCGGCCTAGTCCACTCTCGTTGACGACATTCTCACTGACCTTCGCCAACCCGGGCCGGTCCGCCCATTCCGATGATCTGCCCGAACCGAAACTCACATTGACCCGTACTTCGTTGGCCTTAAAATCGGTGCGCTTCACATTCAGCCGGACCCCGTTGTCAAACTCAACCTGGGTCACACCCAGATCCGGTATCGTCTTCCTCCCAACGATGCGACCGACGTGATCCGGCCCCGGCAAATAGGGAAACGCCACCATTTCTGCCGGTTTTGGAGGCATCACGCGTTGTCCGGCGCTCGCCAGATATGTCGTCACAACGTCTTTGTCACTGTTCTCCAATGGAGCGTTTCCGGTCACCAGCACGAGGCGATGCTCCGGTCGCCAGTTGTTTCGGAAGGCCGATACCACGGTGGGAAGATCCAGGGTATTGATGAGCGGAGAGAAAAGTTCCTGTTCCTGGGCCGGCGACCGGAAAACCTGATTGTTGTTCAGGGTGCGGATAATTTTCCTGGAAAGACGACGGCTCTCCCGGGTCGATGCCGTCTGGACGGCTTTCCCTAGGTCTGCGAGGTAATCCTTCTTCACACGCTCCAGTTCATCTTCAGTAAATCCGTGCTCCAGGGCCCGTCGAAGTGTTTGTTCGATTTCCTCGAGCATTTCCTTCCAGCGATCCGGATCCCCGTCCGCACTGAATTCCGAATATCGAATCCGCCTCAGATGGATTCCTGAACTGATGGTGGCGCTTGTAAACGGTGCGTCCGGTTTGCTCAGTCTGGCATCGAGGCGATTTTGAACGATTTGATCGGCCATGTCCCGAACCAGCATGTCTTTCTGAAAAGCTGCCGTGTCCGGCTGTTTGTTTATTTTGGTTAACGTTTCGATGGCGACGGTCGTATTACCGGTCTCTTTCTCGAAGTGATGAAAGGCCCGAATACCCGTGTGGTTAATGGCCCCCAGTTCCGGCATGGGACGCGCCGGGGCTCTGGCCTGCAGAGAACTGAATCGTTCTTTGATCAGCGATTCCGCCATGTCTTTGTCAAAATCGCCGACCATCACAAGGACCATGGTTTCCGGTCGATACCAGGTGTCGTAAAAGTCTTTGAGTTTCTTCCGGTCCGCACCGCGAATGGTTTCTTCGATCCCAATGGGCAGTCTTTCGGAAATCAGGTTGTCCGGGAATTCGAAGGCCATGATTTTCTTGAAGGTGCGATAGGACGCCGAATCACGTGTCTGCTTTTCCGCAAGGATCACACCCTTCTCCCGTTCCACCTCGGATTCGAGCAGGAGCGCGCCTTCGGCATAATCACCCATCACCAGAAGGCCCTGTTCGATGCTGTCCCGTGTACCATCCGGGAGACGGATGTCGTAGACGGTTTCATCAAATCCGGTGTGGGCATTGGCATCCGGTCCAAACCGCATGCCGATGCTCTGGAAGTACTTGATCAGTTCGCCCGGTTTGAAGTGGGTCGACCCGTTGAACAGCATGTGTTCCAGGTAATGGGCCAGACCACGCTGTTCTTCCGTTTCAAACAAGGATCCGGCCTGAACGTTTAAGTGCATGTAAACGCGGTGTCTCGGCTCGACGTTGTGCATGAGCACGTATCGGAAGCCATTGGGCAGTCGACCGAAAACAACGGCGGGGTCGGGCTCGAGGTCGCTGATCGAGTGAGGCCATGCCGCTATCGTTTGTTTGGCATCTGGAGCGGTGGGATTCGACGCGTTTGTGTGGACCTGGCTGCAGGCAAAGAGCCAAAACACCAGCAGCACGAGAAGACCTGCTCGTGTGTAGCGAAATATGGATGATCTGACCGGTACCATAATAAACATGCTGCCCTCTAAGAAATTCGGTTCAAAACGACGACAGTAACATAACGCAGCATTTAAAAAATACAACAGACCCGTGTCGGGGATGTGCATCGGGAAGGATTCACGCCGGCTGGTTAAAAGAAAGATCCTCGCGTTACCATAAAAAAAGTCTTCACTGGGACGAGAACCTCAGTGAAGACTTTTTTCATGCAGGCGCGGGTTTTAAGCGGCCTGGGGTGAACATCGGCGCCCATTCCCCGTAGAAGCTGCCTGGCAAATCTTACTTGATGCCCGTGGTCAATGCCGATGCGATGGGGGCATGGTACACCGTCCGGTGTTTATGACCACGGACGCTGAACCTAAGCCGCTACGTGCCGACCGGTTCAGACTCTGGCACGATCCGGTATGTGGGATGTGAATTTGCTGTCCATCTTGACCGGACGACAACCCGTATTATGCAGCGAACGGGTTTGGCACTACTTTTTCTTGTACACGCCACGAGATTTGGCAACAATATCGCCCCGCTTGGACAGCTTGTAAAGTGCGTTGCTGATTTGGCGGGCTTGCAAATTGGTCTTTTCCTTGAGCGCTGAAATGGTTACGCCGGAACGGCTGCGTTTGATCGCATCGTAGACCGAATCCAGAACGGTAGCGCCCTTTGCTACCGGAGCCTTTTTAGCAGCAACCTTCTTGGGAGCAGCCTTCTTTGCAGGTTTTTTCTTCGGGGCCGCTTTTTTGGCAGGAGCGGATTTTTTCTTTGCCGGTGCTTTTTTGGCAGGTGCTTTAGCGACAGCGACCTTGCCCAACTGCTTGTTCAATTTGTCTACCTTCTTGGACAAATCCGCCAGTGCTTTAGAAACAGATTTCAACTGGGTTTGCATTCTTTTTACCATTCGAGACCTCCTTTGATGAGTTGAAGGAACATTTTCTACAGGTAGTCAAATTTGCTCCTAATACAAGAAAATAGAATTGTCAACAAATTATACACCTATTTGTCTCTGTTTGAAACCTCTATTAGATCTTTTTAGTAGTTTTCTCTAATCTAGGGAAGTGTTGACATCCTTTAGGACCTGTGAAAAATAGAGTTTTCCCGCTACCCCAGTGGTGATGGATTGAACAGTTCACTTCGAAAACATTAAAGAGAGATTCCTTCTACCCGGCTTGAATGGATTAGGTTATGCCCCCACCTACAGACATCGTTTCAGAAAGGAGTTCCGGAAGAGCATTTCGAATTCCGTACGCTGAAGCACTCAACACGGCGCAGTTGGAAGCCGTCGAAACCAAAGAAGGCCCCCTGCTGGTCATCGCAGGCGCCGGATCCGGAAAGACCCGTACCATCACATACCGCGTGGCACGCCTGGTGGAAGAAGGTGTCCCGCCCGAATCGATTCTGATGTTAACCTTTACCCGAAAAGCCTCTCAAGAAATGCTGGCGCGTGCCGCTGATCTTCTGGATGATCGATGCGCACGGGTGGCCGGCGGCACATTCCACTCTTTTGCCAACCTGGTGTTACGACGATATGCGCAACGGATTGGCTATACGCCCGGTTTTTCCATTCTTGACAGGGCCGACTCAGAGAGCCTTATGGGAATGATCGCAAAAGAGATGGGCCTTTCGAGCAGGAAGCGATTATTTCCAAAAAAGAAGAGCCTGGCCAATATATTCAGCCGTGCCATAAATAAAGGACAACCCATAGAGGATATCGTATACGATGAATACCCCCACTTTGCCCCCGTTCTCGAAGATATCCTGACGGTTGCCGCCGCCTATCGCCAACGTAAGATAGAACATCAGTTCCTCGACTATGACGATCTGCTGACCTACCTGCAGATGTTGCTCATAGAGCATCCGGATATTCGTGATCGTATGTCGGCGAACTATCGATATATCATGGTGGACGAGTATCAGGATACAAACCACATACAGGCGGACATCGTCTACCGGATGGGTGAAATCCATCGCAATGTCATGGTGGTGGGAGATGATTCCCAGAGTATCTATGCCTTTCGCGGAGCCAACTTTGAAAACATTTTCCGTTTTCCCGACATGTTCTCAGAGACCAAAATTGTCCGTCTGGAGGAAAACTACCGAAGCATTCAGCCCATTTTGACGCTTTCCAACTGTCTTATCGAGCAGGCGAAACAAAAATTCTCCAAAACCCTGTTCACCCGAAAGAAAGGGGGAGATCTGCCGTCGCTGGTCGCTACCGGTGACGAGCATACCCAATCCCGTTTCATTGTAGAAAAGGTAATGGCGCTCCGTGACCAGCAGGTCCCTCTGAATCAAATCGCAATTTTATTCCGGGCCGGTTTCCACTCTTTCGACCTGGAGATCGAGCTCGGCCGGGAGAATCTGCCGTTCATCAAATACGGTGGGTTCAAGTTCGTGGAATCGGCTCACATCAAAGATGTCCTGGCTCATTTGAAAGTGATCGCCAATCCGGAGGATCGTATCAGTTGGTATCGCATCTTGCTTCTTATCGACAAAATCGGCCCCAAAACCGCCCATATGATTTTTAACGCTATTCAAAAGGAGGGATCCGGAACTTCGGGGCTCTCGACGACACATCCAAAAACAAGAAATCCTGACGGCGTCGAAAATCTCCGTACGCTGATCATGACCTTGGTAAATGAGACGGTAACGCCGGCTGAAATGGGTGACGTGTTGCTTCGCTATTATTTTCCGCTCCTTAGAGATCGTTACGATGATTATCCAAGAAGAGCAAAGGACCTGGAGCAACTGCTTTCGATTATGGAGCGTTATGCCAACCTGGAAGCGTTTTTGGCGGATATGGCCCTGGAACCCCCAACTGCCAGCATGGAGAATTCACTATACGGCAATACATCGAAGAACGATCATCTTGTCCTGTCCACGGTCCACTCTGCCAAGGGATTGGAATGGAAGGTGGTCTTCGTTATTTGGGTCCTTGACGGACGCTTCCCATCAATTCACGCACTTCACAGCGATTCGGAACTGGAGGAGGAACTCCGGTTGATGTATGTGGCCGCGACACGGGCCAGGGAGAGTCTTCTCTTTACATACCCGGTTCAGGGCTACGATCGCGGTGCGGATATGTTCCTGACACGCCCGTCGCGCTTTCTGGAGGCCATCCCGTCGGACGTCCTGGAACGCTGGCAAGTGGAATATGATGGGTATTAGGTATTGGGGAATGGGTATTGGATATTGGGTATTGGATATTGGGTATTGGGTACTGGGTATTCGACAGTTGGTGATACGAATGCTGTTGTTATAGCCTAATACCCAGTACCGAATACCGAGTACCTAATTGTCTATTCTGAGAAATGTTCGGCGGTGTAGATCTGAATCTCTACATCCGGATCCGTCCAGCAGTCTTTTGTCATCCCGGCCTTCCGGCAAAGATGCTGTAGAAAGGATTTCTTATCCGGGCGTTGGTCCCAGACTTGGGGCAGAAATGTGGCACGATGCCACCCTTTGGACAAAATAACACCATGTACACCCGGTTTGAGTTTCTCCAGCAATTCATCACTGTTCCGAAACTCGAGAATTTCGGGTACTGTCAGCAGGCTGATCTCCAGATCCACGGCATCGATCTCTTCAGGGGCGAGTGGTGGAAACCGGGGATCGCGAAACGCTGCATTGATGGCGTTTTCCACGATACCGTCCGCCAGGGAATTCACCGGCTCTATTGTCCCGATACATCCCCTCAGCATCCCCTTTTTATGAAGTGTGACAAAGCATCCCCGCTTTTGCCGCAGTATCGGCGGTAACGGGTCCGGCAGATTTATCGCTTCGCCTTTCTTCAGCTCTGCGGTAATGGTTGACTGGGCCAGTTTCAGGAGAAACGTTTTGTCTGCTTCGGCCAGCATGTCCATATGTTCCGCCTTTGCTATCGGGTCACCACGGAAAGGTGCCCGGCGGTGTCCTGGCAGAATGCCATCGCATGGATTCGTCGGCTATACGTGCCGGGGACTTAGTTCAGTAAAAACTTCCAAACAAAGAATGCAAGAGCGGTGAATGCTACCAGAAAAACGACATAGGAAACCCAGTCTGTCGGCTTTTTGGCAATCCCATTGCGATCCACCGGACCGACACGCGATTTGCAGGCGCTACATTCGACGGCATCCAACGCCAAGTGCTCAAAGCATTCATAACACTTCTTGGTTGAGAATACTTTCTCGACCTTTTCTTTCTGCTCCGCCATAGCGTCTTTACCTCCGGTTCGATTAATGTTCCTGGGGCTAATCCAAAAATTCCTGTTCGATTTCGATGCGGTTTCGATCCCTGACCTTGGCCAGCCATTCACCGTGGGCTTTTTGCTGCTTTTGACGCTTCAACATTTGAACGATGCTGTCTTTTTCATTCTGGAACCCTTCCGAGTCCGGGTATTTACGGTTCACAAAACGGATGACATAATATCCCTTGCGTCCTTTCAGAATGTTGTCGGCCAGGGGCGCATCGGTAGTCAGTTCGAAGGCTGCGTTGATGATTTCCGGCTCATAGCCGATCTCCGGGATGGCGGCGTTTCGTTTGAAAAAGCCACTCTGCACGGGTTTCACATTCAACTGGCGGCCAGCCTCAGCGACACTTTTTCCCTCCTTGAGGTGTTTCAGAAATTCCTCGGCGGTTTCGCGGGCTTGCTGATCCTGCTGTTGCCGGAGCACATCGTCGCGAACCGCTGCTTTAACGGTGTCCAATTCCGGAATTTGTGCGGGCATTTTTTCCACCACCTGAAGGAGGTAATAGCCGTCGTCAAAATCCTGGATATCGCTGATTTCCATGAGGGGCAGGCCAAAAGCGACGTCGCCGAATTTTCCCCGGTTCTTCACCCCCTCGGTCGGCCCCTGGCGGGTGATAAGCGGGGTTGTATGCACAGCCAGTCCCCGCCCTTTGGCCGCCACCAAGAGATCATCGCCCTCAAAGGACTGGTCGAAAACAGCTTCCGCCGCGTCGTAGGCCAGGTTTTTTGCCACGTTCTGGGTCAGCTTCCGACGGATGTCCACAGCTGCTTCATCCAGAGGAATCGTCTTCGCCTCGGTGACTTTTTCCACGTTGATGATGTGCCAGCCGAATCGGGTCCGAACCGGATCGCTGACCTCACCGGCTCCCATGGCGAATGCCGCGTCCGAAAATGGCTTCACCATGTCGCCACGCTTGAACTCACCGAGGCTCCCGCCCCGAATATTCGACGGGCCTTGGGAGTGCTGCCGGGCCATATCGCCGAAATCCGCACCGTCGCGAATTTTCTCCAGGATCTCCATGATCTTCCCACGGGCCGCCTCAACATCTTCTTCCGGGGCATCCGGCGCCACCTTGATCAGGATGTGTCTGGCCTGTACTGTTTTTTCAGTTTTGAATTCTTCGGGTTTTGACAAGTAGTAGCCCTCGATATCGATATCCGAGACGGTGGCATCGTCGGTAAAGGCACTGGGCTCGAATTTGATGTACCGGACTTTTACTTTCGGTTCGGTTTGATAGGCGCTCGGATCTTTGGTGAAGTGGGCGGCGATATCCTCGTCGGAAGACGTGATATCTTTAAATGAGGAAGGATCAAAAAACGCGTATTCAATGTCCACCGCGGCGTTTTGCCAGCGATACCATTCCATCGCTTCTCCATCGGCGACCTTGATATTGGACATGATCAGGCTGCTCATCCTGTCCACCAGCATCGCATTTCGCTGGCTCATTTCAAATTGTTCGGGAGTCATCCGATTTTGATCCAGCACCCGGCGGTAGAGGCCGGTGTCGAACACCCCGGCGCGTTGAAATGCAGGAATGCCGCGTATCGCCGAAGCCAGTTCGTCATCGGTGACTCTCAGGTTCATGGCTTCTGCCTCCTGAAGGATCAATGTCCGATCCACAAGTCCATCGATGGCCTGCTGCTTGACGTTGAAAGACTTGAGCATGTCGTCGTCCAGCCGATTGCCGAATGTCTGACGAAGCTGATCCACAATATTATTGTAGGCGTTTCGGTATTCTTCGATGCTGATGACTTGCTCGTTGACCACCGCCACCCGCGTGGTTGTCTCGTCCGTGAAACTTCCGATCCCCCAGAAAACAAATACAATTACGATCGCACCAAGGATGAATTTAATCATCCAACTGGTTGCATAATCCCGCATTAGCCTGAGCATAGTATGCCACCTTTAATCTAGCTGCTCACCAATGGTATGGTTTCCATGGTTTTCCTAAAGGGTTACTCATTCATGCCGCCGGTCGCGGCACTGTCTTCGAATTCCAGATCGCGTCTAAATGATAATGGACATGGGCGGTTTGCTTTTGTCCATTTTTGAGCCCGCCGAGCTTCTGCAGCGTCCGCAAAGATATTCATATTTTTCGCCGTCCGGAAGGATCAGCAACAATCGTTTTCGCACCGGGACCGCCTGTTTGCACGCGGCACAGTATAACTCGGTGGCGTCGAATTCCTTGTACATCTCCTCCGGTTGCTCCGGATCGTCATATGGTGGTGTGAAGTGTCTCGCGTTCATGACACCTCCTTTATACAAAGGTTGTTCGTTCCCCCCCCCACGGCTTACCAGGGCCTGCGCCGGAAACCCCCGGCGTTCCCAGGGGGCTTTAAATCATGAATAATATCAAAATATTATATTGTCGTAAACGGTATATTCTATTTCTCTTGAAAATTATTGTCAACTTTTTTACGGCACCCCGCAAGCGGAACGGCGCTTTATGTATTGACAGGGCCCCCTGATTTCAGTTAGACATATAATTCTTAATTTGGGGCTGTAGCTCAGCTGGGAGAGCGCATGACTGGCAGTCATGAGGCCAGGGGTTCAAGTCCCCTCAGCTCCACCATAAAAATCATACGGGAAGCTCTTTCGAGCTTCCCGTTTTTTTCCGCTGTATTTTTTTGCCAGAGCAAAAAAATACCAATGTGTTCCATCTTGACTGATGGATACGACCCCTTGCGTGAAGAAATATCGCCGAAGCACGCTGGAAAATAGTCATGTCGAGAAGGTATTCACGACTAAAAAAGGAGGCCCATTCGGGCCTCCTTTTTTAGAGGGGCTGCCGCCGACTAAGGAAGGCAAACCAATTCACGGATAATTCCCCTGTTGCATTCTCTCCGGCCCGGTTCCCCCCTGTCAGACCGGTGGAATGGTGGTGCCATTTCTCTTCGATTGCCCCGGACAGAGTGCCGTCGGCAATCCCGGCGGAAAGGACTTCCCCCGAATGCCGGTGGGCAGCCCCGTCCATTTCCAAGAGCAGGATTTATGCCAAGATTGCCGCCATCTTACAATAATACATAGCCAATTGTTATCATTGATTAATATCCGGATGATAGGCAATCGGAGAGAATTATCAGCAGGGTCAGTTGCACAATAAAATGTGCACCCCTGCACAGCGAATTGTGCAACCTGTTTTTGAGCCTCGGTCATATCTGGGGGACAGGCTTCTGTCATCCGCCTTTATTCCGCCCATACCACATCCGCCCAAGAACATATTTAAGATCGTCGTCACGGATAAGGCCCATATCCACGAGAATTCTGCCCAGTTTTCGATTCAAGCGGCTCAGGCCCCAGCCGACATCCTGTGCCGTGGCGTAGCCCAGTTCACGGAGAATTTCTCCCAGTTTCCGGTGGGTGTGGCGCTGCTGATTCAGGAGGGCATGGGTAAGCTGCTCGCGGGTAATAAACCCGTATTCGACAAGGACATCGCCCAGCTTCATGCGTTGGATTTCCAGCGCTTCCTCAAGTTGTTCTTCCGTGAGATAACCCCGGCGGATCAAAACATCCCCCAGCCGTGGCCGAAACGGGCGGGTGCGAAGCAACCAGCGTTGGCTCAAGTCTGCTGCTTCGGCAATGATCAGACCGACCAGGAAGAAAAGGTTGGTTAGAAATAAGAAGTTGCCGATATCGTTTTCAAAGATATCGGCAATACGCAGCAGGTAATCATTTTCCCCGAACCTGCTGATCGTAAAGAACAGGATCCAGCAAACTGCATACGTTCCTAAAAAGACATAAAACCACGTTCTTCGGCTCATCACAGCCCCAGCTCAGATTCTGCGCGCGAGCTCCCGCTTCGGAGTCCCGACATGCTGCCGGGAAATGACAGCGGTTCGCGGCGATGGTAGTGCTTCTCCGGATCGCGATGGGTTTG
>Ga0056111_1000128_pt1 | contig 11554 bp, 7 predicted proteins | sample WorMetloBBELIZE2_FD_83874 | JGI IMG/M metagenome (GOLD analysis project Ga0056111, IMG submission 83874) | Marine gutless worms symbiont microbial communities from Max Planck institute for Marine Microbiology, Germany - Olavius longissimus B... ... | reverse complement strand
CGATGACGGAACAGGTAGCCTTTTCTCAATGATAACAGCAAGTTATACGACGCCCCTCTGGCTTGCTGAGAAGGCAAATTTGCGCAAAATATCCTAACCAGTCTGGAATCCATAAAGAGCCAAGAGGAAAAACGACGAATCACGCGAATCCTCACGAATGGATTCGCGCTGATTCGCGCGATTCGTCGTTTTCCATTCCGCATCCTGACTGACCACGACAAGCGGTCAGCAGCTAACTTAATGGCATTGCCATCCAACCTGGGTTCCTCCATGACGACTCTGAACTTTGCTCCCTTGGGCAAGGCCCTGAATAGCCTCGACCGGGCCCTGGTGCGCGCACTCGCGGCTACCGAAGACGAAGAGCTGCGCGATGCTTGTATTCAGCGTTTCGAATACAGCTTCGAGCTGTCCTGGAAGATGCTGAAGCGACAATTGCGCGAGGAGCTCGCCAATCCGGCGGAATTGGATACCTGGTCTTATAAGCAGATGATCCGCGTCGCGGGCGAACGCCAGCTCATAGCCGACGTGGAGGCCTGGTTCGACTATCGCGAAAAGCGTAACCTGACCTCCCATACCTACGATGGGCGGAAAGCCAAGCAGGTGTTTGCAGTCCTGCCACGTTTTGCGAAGGATGCCGCGGATCTATTCTCCCTCTTGCAGGCCCGTCATGGATAACAACCGCTTGGACCTGCAACCTCGGTATGCGGCTATGGTCCGGGACATTCTGCACCGGTTGGTACCCAACCGTAGCGTCTAGGCCTTCGGCTCACGGGTTACCGGCAAGGCCCGGCGTTATTCCGACCTGGATCTGGTGATTATGGGGGACCGCCCCTTGCCGTCCCCCTCCCTGCGGGCACTAAAAGAAGCCTTCGAAGCGAGCGATCTGCCTTTTCGGGTCGATGTCCTGGATTGGGTCGGCACGGATGCGCAGTTTCGGGAAATCATCAAGGCCAACCGCGTTCCGCTGCAACGAACCGACCGTGACAACGGATGATTTTCAGGTAGTGGTCAAGGTTTAAATGGAAGCAGCGCTGCTCGCAGTGGGTTGGGCACGCCACAGGCTGTACCCCCTTTCCCCAATTCCTTTCCCGGAGAAGGTGTCGTAAAAGGTGACGCCCGACGTAGCGCAGGCGTCCTCGCCTGCATGGTTTGGGGATAGGCCACCCTTTTCTCGTTCCCACGCGCTGCGTGGGAACCTGGAAGCTCCGCGCCGCGGAGCGCATCGGGCCGGTGTCACCATTCGCATACACGACGGGAATCAAACCTGGCGGCTGTCCGGCGTTATCCGGTGCGGCCCGGAAGGCGTCTGCTCCGAGCGTTGTCGACAGCTGGTGATGGGGTCCGTAAGCCGTCTGGAAGACGGCGGTCCCAGCCGGCCCGGAACCGCCGACATCCTGTCGGCTCCTGAGACCACCGACATTCTGTCGGCTCTTCCGGCTATCGGGTAAAACCTGCAATGCCGAGTTGCCGCTCCAACTGGTCATCAGTCAGGCTTAGTTTTCTCGTTCCCACGCGCTACGTGGGAACGCGGAAGCTCCGCGCCGCGGAGAGCATCGGGCCGGTGTCACCATTCGCATACACGGCGGGAATCAAACCTGCCGGCTGTCGGGCGTTATCCGGTGCGGCCCGGAGGGCGTCTGCTCCGAGAGCTGGTGATGGGGTCCGTAAGCCGTCTGGAAGACGGCGGTCCCAGCCGGCCTGGAACCGCCGACATCTTGTCGGCTCTTCCGGCTATCGGGTAAAACCTGCAATGCCGAGTTGCCGGTCCAACTGGTCATCAGTCAGGACGGGTTACGCGAAAATCGATTCGTCGGGATTGTTTATTCGACGGTCACGGATTTGGCCAGATTTCGGGGCTGGTCCACGTCGGTGCCCTTGAGCACGGCCACGTGATAGGCCAGGAGTTGGAGCGGGATGGTGAAGAGCAAGGGGGCGACGAGGCTCTCTGCCTGGGGGAGCTTGATGACGGTCATGCCCCGTCCTTCGGTCATGGTGACACGGTCGTCGGCGAACACGAAGAGCTCACCGCCGCGGGCGCGGACTTCTTCGAGGTTGGCTTTGAGTTTTTCGAGCAGCTTGTCATTGGGCGCCACGGCGACCACGGGCATGTCCTCGTCGATGAGGGCCAGGGGGCCGTGCTTGAGCTCACCGGCGGGATAGGCCTCAGCATGGATATAGGAAATCTCCTTGAGCTTCAGCGCCCCCTCCAGGGCGATGGGATACTGGTCGCCGCGCCCCAGGAAGAGGGTATGATGCTTCTCCGCGAAGTGTTCGCTGAGCGTCTTGATGGTCCCGTCCAGATCCAACACCGCCGCGATCTTTGCGGGCAGGGCCCGCAGTAGCGCCACGCACTGTGTCTCGAGTTCCCGGTCCGGGCCATGACAATGCACGATGGCGGTCGTCAGCAGCAGCAGGGCGGCAAGCTGGGTGGTGAAGGCCTTGGTGGAGGCTACGCCGATCTCGGGGCCGGCCTGGGTCAGGAACACCAGGTCGGACTCGCGCACCAGGGAGCTCTCGGGGACATTGCAGATGGCCAGGGTGGTGGCATACCCGAGCTGCTTGGCCATACGCAAGGCGGCCAGGGTATCGGCGGTCTCGCCGGATTGGGAGATGGTGACGAAGAGCGCGCCAGCGGGCACGACCTGTTTGCGGTAGCGGTACTCGCTGGCCACCTCGACGTTGCAGGGCAGGCCGGTGAGCGATTCGATCCAGTAACGCGCCACCAGGGCGGCATGGAAGCTGGTGCCGCAGGCGACGATCGTGACCGCCTCGATCGCCGCGAAGATCCGTTCGGCCTGGTTGCCGAAGGCCTGTGGTAAGACCTGGGTGCGGGAGATCCGTCCCTGCAGGGTGTCCTCGATGGCGTGGGGCTGCTCGAAGATCTCCTTGAGCATATAGTGCCGGTAGCGGCCCCGCTCCACTGTGTTCGCATGGAGACCGGAGGTCTTGATCGGGCGCTCCACGGGCGCGCCTGCAGCGTCCCAGATGCGGACCGAATCGCGGGTGATCTCGGCGAGGTCGCCGTCTTCCAGAAAGATGAAGCGCTGGGTAACCGCCAGCAGCGCGAAGACATCCGAGGCGATGAAGTTCTCCCCGAAACCCACCCCGATCACCAGCGGGCTGCCGTATCTGGCGGCGATCAGCCGGTCCGGATCGCGGGTATCGAGAACGCCCAGGGCATAGGCGCCTTCCAGCAGCCGGATGGTATCGCGTACCGCTTCCAACAGCCCCTGTCCCGCCGCGAGCCGATCGTATACGGCGTGGACGATGACCTCGGTGTCGGTATCGGACGTGAAGGCATGACCAGCGGTCGCCTGCTCCTTGCGCAACGCCTGGTGGTTTTCGATGATCCCGTTATGGACGATGGCGCACCGGTCGCGGCAGACATGGGGATGTGCATTGCGCTCCGAGGGCTCGCCATGGGTCGCCCAGCGCGTGTGGGCGATGCCCGATCTGCCGGGGAGTGGATTGCGCGCCATATCTTCGGCGAGACGCTGCACCTTTCGCAGTGCCCGGACCCGTCTCAGCTCGCCCGGCGCCGCGAGCACCGCCATGCCGGCCGAATCATAGCCGCGATATTCGAGGCGCCGCAGCCCTTCCAGCAGGATGGCCGCGACCTCACGTTGGGAGATACCACCGACAATACCGCACATAATCAACCCCCATAGCTTACCGGGGCGACTGACGGCGCCTCGGTTTTCAATTCCATTTCTCTTTCGTAATTCCAACCCACCACGGCAAGCGGTTAACCGCTGACTTAACGGCATTGCGCTCGAACCAGGTCAACCAGATACCACTGAGCAGCCAGGAATAGGCCCAGGTGCCGACGATGATCAGCGCAAAGGCAATGGCGATATCCATGGGGCTGCCGTTCAGGGAAAAGGCCGGTACATACCCGAAAAGGAAGGGGCCGAGGTAGAGAAACTTGGCGAATTTGAACGCGGTAAAGGCGGTCTTCCACATATTGGCCTTGGCGATGGCGGCACCGGCGAAGGCCGCGATGCAGACCGGCGGCGTGATGTTCGAGTCCTGGGACAACCAATAGACGATCATGTGGGCCGCGATGGGATGGACGCCCAGTTCGGTCAGCGCCGGCACCGCGACCACGGCCGTGATCAGGTAGGCCGCGGTTACGGGTACGCCCATCCCTAAGATCAGGGAGGCCAGGGCCACCAGCAGGATGGTCAGCCACAGCCTGCCGTCGGCCAGCTCGATGACGATGTCCGCGAAGGTGAGCACCAGACCGCTGTAAGTGAGCACACCGATGATGATGCCGATCACGCCCACCGTGGCGCCGATCTTGAGGCTGGACAGGGTGCCTTGGCGCGCGGCGATCACGAAGCGGCGCATTTCCGACGTGATATCCGCCCCTCGGGCGCGCCGCCGGTAGAGCAGAATGGCGGCGAGGATCAGGCCGTAGATGAGCGGCAGATTCCTCGTGAGAGCCGCTTGCAGGTCGATTGCTACCCCCGCGCCGAGCAGCGGGGACAAGGCAGCGGAGACCCATTGCGCGGGCGCGCAGAGCGCGGCCTCGAAGGTCACGGCGGCTGTGGGTCCCAGCACCCGGTCCAGGCCGGCCGTCGACCAGCCGACGGCGAGCACGAAGAGCATGCCGTAGGCCAGGGACGGATCGATCCTGGTCTCTCTCAGCTTATGGCTGACCAGGATGCAGGCAGCGAGCCCCAGGATGGCGGAATAGCCGGGCGAGTAACCGCTGAGCATGAAGACGGTGACGACCACCAGGGGCGTGATATAGATCCACTCCTGCTTGAAGATTTCCCTGGCGTCTTGCCCGGATTTCTCACCGCGGATGCCGAATCGTTTGGCCTCGTAATGGATCATCACATAGACGCTGAAGAAGTACATGAGCGCCGGAAAGACGGCCACCAGCATGATCTGGGCGTAGGGAACGCCGGTGAGCTCCGCCATGATAAAGCCCCCCGCCCCCATGATGGGGGGCATGAACATGCCGCCGATGGATGCGGCCGGCTCGATTCCGCCCGCCACATGGGGACGGAAGCCCGCCTGCTTCATCATGGGGATGGTGAAGGCGCCGGTGGATACGGTGTTGGCGATGGCACTGCCCGAGATGGAGCCGAACAGCCCGCTGGCGATGACGGACACCTTGGCCGGTCCCCCGACCCGGTGGCCCACCGCCGCCAGCGGAAAGTCGATGAAAAAGCGTTGGGCGCCGCTCGCTTCGAGAAAGGCCCCGAAGATCACAAACAGGATGATGTAGGTCGCCAGTACATTGGTCATGATCCCGAACACGCCGTCGCTCTTGTAGAAGATGCTGGTGCAGAGATCCGGGAAGGTGTCGCCGGCATGGGAGATGAGCTCCGGGGCGTAGGCCCCGTAGACGCCGTAGAGCAGCATGACGGTGCCGATGATGACGAAGATGTTGCCGACGACCCGGCGCGCCAGCTCGATACCGATCAGCACCCCCACCACGGCGATGGCCTTGTCGAGCGCCGTTTCCGCGCCGGCCCGATAGTTGATGGCCTCGAAGTTGGCGATCCAGTAACCGATACAGACGATGGCGGCGACGATCAGCGGATAATCGACGACCCGGCCGAACCGCCCCGGCGTCCGGTAGATCATAAAGACCAGGACATAGGTGACCAGGACATAGATACCGCGGTGGAACTGGGTCGGCGCCGGCTCGAAAACCGCCGAGTAGGCGTAGAAGAGGACCAGGCTGAGCGCCAGTAGGTCGAACAGGCGCTGTTCTATCCTGGTGAGCTGCTCGAACAAGGATTGCCTCCGGGAATCTGTCCAGCTTACGGCCATTTTACAAGGGAATCGAGGAGACCGGCTGGGTTTCCCGCTCGCTTTGTAACATGCTTAAAAATCCGTATGTTATGAGAATTATTTCGCGTTAACCCTTTGTTTTATGGTTAATGACTAGTACGTCGTTTCACTCCATTTTGCATTTGTAGGGGACGGCCTCCGTGCCGTTCCGCAGGCCGTTCGGAACGCCACGGAGGGCGTTCCCTACCACAAAATCATGTGAAACGGGGTACTAGTGTACCGGCTTCATATTGCAGTATAACAGATTGATTTTTAAGGATTTTCATCGGGTATAATTCTAATAGTTTTTCCACGCTCAATTCGATACGGGCTCGTGTATCAGGATAACCGCTCCCAGCGGCGGCAGGACGAGGGGGATGGAATCTGGTCGGCCCATGCAGCCGAGGGGTTCGGAGGCTATGCCGCCTCGGTTGTCGAGGTCGCCGCCGCCGTAGATTGCGGCGTCCGAGTTGATGGCTTCGCAATAGAAGCCCGGTCGGGGCACGCCGAGGCGATAATCGCGGCGGGGGAGGGGGGTGAAATTGAAGGCGGCGACCAGGAGCTGCTTGCCGCCGCGGTCCTGGCGGAGGTAGCTGAGCACGGATTGAGTGCTGTCGTGGCAGTCGATCCACTCGAATCCGGCGGCGGAGAAATCCAAGTCGTGGAGCGCCTGCTGTGACCGATAGAGTCGGTTGAGGGCGGCGACGAGTCGGTGGAGACCCTGGTGGCGGGGCCGTTCCATCAGCCGCCAGTCCAGCTCCCCGGCGGCGTCCCATTCCTTGGTCTGGCCGAACTCACAGCCCATGAACAGGAGCTTTTTGCCCGGATAGGTGAACATCAGACTGTAGAGCAGGCGCAGGGCGGCGAATTTCTGCGAGGTGTCGCCGGGCATCCGGTCCGGGAGGGAGCCTTTGCCGTGCACCACTTCGTCGTGGGAGAAGGGCAGGATGAAGTTCTCACTGAAGGCGTAGAGCAGGCCGAATGTGAGCAGCTCGTGGTGGTGGCGATAGACCGGGTCCTGGGCGAGATAGGCCAGGGTGTCGTGCATCCAACCCAGGTTCCATTTCATGCCGAACCCCAGGCCGCCCTGGTCGGTGGGGCGCGATACCGCCGGCCAGGCGGTGGATTCCTCGGCGATCATCAGGGTGCCCGGATGGCGCTGGTGGGTCACCACATTGAGCCGGCGCAGAAACTCCACCGCCTCCAGGTTCTCGTTCCCGCCGTGCCGGTTGGGCAGCCACTCGCCCGGCTGGCGTGAGTAGTCCAGATACAGCATGGAGGCGACGGCATCGACCCGCAGGCCGTCCAGGTGGAACTCGTCCAACCAGTAGAGGGCGCTGGAGATCAGGAAGTTGCGGATCTGGTTGCGGCCATAGTTGAAGATCAGGGTGCCCCAGTCCTGGTGTTCGCCCAGGCGCGGGTCCTCGTATTCGTAGAGGGCGGAGCCGTCATAGCGGGCCAGGGCGAAGGTGTCGCGGGGGAAATGGGCCGGTACCCAGTCGAGGATGACCCCGAGGCCCCGACGGTGGAGGTGATCGACGAACCAGCGGAAGTCGTCCGGGGTGCCGAAGCGGCTGGTGGGGGCGAAGTAGCCGGTGGCCTGGTAGCCCCAGGAGGCGTCCAGGGGGTGTTCGGTCATGGGCAGCAGCTCGATATGGGTGACGCCCAGCGCCAGTGCATAGTCCGCCAACTGCTCGGCGAGCGCGCGGTAGGTCAGGAATTGCCCCGCGGGGTCCCGGCGCCAGGAGCCCAGGTGGACCTCGTAGATGGACAGGGGCAGGTGTTGCCAATCGGACGCGGCACGGGCCTGCATCCAGGCCTGGTCCTGCCAGTGGAATTCGCTTGCGCCGCAGATGTAGGCGGCGGTCTCGGGCCGCTGCTGGAAGGCTCCGGCATAGGGGTCGATCTTTACCCGGATGCCGCCGTGGCGGTCTCGGAGCTCGAATTTGTAAAGGTCGCCGGCGCCAAGGCCGGGGATGAAGAGCTCCCAGACGCCCGAGTCGCCCCGCAACCGCATGGGGTGCACACGTCCGTCCCAGTGGTTGAAATCGCCCACCACGCTGACGCGCTCTCCGTTGGGCGCCCAGACGGCGAATCGCACGCCCGGTATCCCATCCGGGGTGCATGGATGGGCGCCCAGGAAGCGGTGGGCGTGCCAGTGGCGTCCCGCGTCGAACAGGCGCAGTTCCAGGTCCGGGATCTGGGGCGGGAAGCAATAGGGGTCGTAGCGGCTGTAGCGATTGCCTGCCCGGTCTTCCCAGCTCAGGCAGTAGCGCGGCAGGACCGCGTCCGGGCCTCCCTCCCAGACGAACAGGTCGGTACTTGGGACCCGCGTCAGCTCGACACGGGCCTCCGGGATGCGGACAGTTTCCGCGCCGGGCAGAAAGGCGCGGACCAGGCAGTGGTCTCCCGCCAGGTGTCGGCCGAGGACCTGGAAGGGGTCCGGGTGACGCGCTTCCAGGAGGCGGGTAACGGCGTCGGGATTCCGGGTCCGATCAGTGGTTTCGGTGGGCATAAGTATCGGTTCAAAAACAAGGTGAACACATATCCCGCATTGTGCACTTTAACGCCTATCACTCATCGCCGAGATATTCAATTGTGGTGGGCACAGTCCACCCTACGGGCTGGGACCGCCGACATCCTGTCGGCCCCTGGCGTATTTCCCGGCTGACCGCCGTGGCCCCATCGAAGTGCCGACAGGATGTCGGCGGTCCCAGGGGCCGGCAAGGGGGGCTGAATGATTGCGCCTCCTCCGCGTCTCTATGGTTCATGGTCAGGAATTATTCGGTAGCCCGGTGGTAAACCAAGGCGCCCAGCGGTCCGTCTTTCTCCTTTGTGGTAGCATCGAAACTGATCCGAGTCGCGGCGTCCCGTGTCTGTCGTAACCCCTGAAGGAGCATTCATTCATTTGGAGGGCTCTGAACATGAAAAATAAGGCGAAATCGGGTGCCAAGCCCTCGCTGTTCAGCCGGCTTATCCTCGCGCTGGTTACCTGCCTGCGTATCCTTGTCGATGCCCGCTTCGCCGGCCAAGTCGCCGCGCTCCGGCTCCGGGCGGGCAGCTCGACCCCTGCCCCGGACGCCCCGGACCCGGAGGTTGCGCGCCTGCGAACGGCCGAACCGAACGCGGGCTTGCAGCTCTTGGGGCTGCTCCAGAAGGAGGGGCGCCTGATCGATTTTCTCGAAGAAGACGTGGGCACCTATTCCGACGCCGAGATCGGCGCCGCCGCGCGCGTCGTGCACGAGGGGTGCAAGCAGACCCTGGGGCGGTATTTCACCATCGAGGCCGTGCGCACCGAAGCGGAGGGGAGCCGGGTGACGCTGGCGGAGGGCTTCGATGCGTCCGCGGTGCGACTCACGGGCAACCTGGTCGGCCAGGCGCCCTTCTCCGGCAGCCTGGTCCATCGGGGCTGGCGGGTCACGGAGACCCGATTGCCCCAGGTCGCCGCCGGCCATGACTTGGCCATTCTGGCACCCGCGGAGGTTGAGCTGTGAGTGACACACGCTATGCCGTAGGCATCGATCTGGGTACCACCCATTGCGCTCTGTCCTACGTCGACCTGGACCATAGCGAGTGGGACGAGGTAGCGCAGGATATGATGCCGGTCCCGCAGTTGACGGAACCCGGTTCGGTCGCCGCGCTGCCCCTGCTGCCCTCGTTCCTGTATCTCCCCCACCCGGACGAGCTGGCGGTCGCCGATCTGGCCCTGCCCTGGGGCAATAGTGGACGGCGAGTCCTGGGTGAGATGGCGCGTTCCATCGGGGCCCGTACCCCCATCCGTCTGGTCTCCAGTGCCAAGAGCTGGCTGTGTCATCCGGGGATCGACCGGCGTAGCGCGGTGCTGCCGCCGGGGGCGCCGGAGGATGAGGTGTCGCGACTCTCGCCTTATGAGGCCTCGGTCCGCTATCTGGAGCATCTGCGCGACGCCTGGAATCATGCCCACCCGGATCACGACCTGGCGCATCAAGACGTCACGGTAACGGTCCCGGCCTCCTTCGATCCGGCTGCCCGTGAGCTGACCGCCGAGGCGGCCCAAGCCGTCGGTTTCCGACACCTGATCCTGCTCGAGGAGCCCCAAGCGGCCTTCTATAGCTGGATCCACGACAGCGCCGGGAAATGGCGCAAGCAGGTGCGCGTCGGCGATATCATCCTGATCATCGACGTCGGCGGCGGCACCACCGACCTGTCCCTGATCGCGGTTACGGAACGGGAAGGCGCGCTGGAGCTGACCCGCGTCGCCGTCGGCGAACACATCCTGCTCGGTGGCGACAACATGGATCTGGCCCTGGCGCATCTGGTCAAAGGCAAGCTCGCCGCGGCGGGGACCGATTTGGACCACTGGCAGATTCAGGCCCTTACCCACGGTTGTCGCCAGGCCAAGGAGGCGCTGTTGACGGACCCGGACCTGGAAGCGGTGCCCGTGGTCGTGCCCAGCCGCGGCACCCGCCTCATCGGCGGCAGCATTCGCACCGAGCTGACGGGCGAGGAGATCAGGCGCACCCTGGTCGAAGGCTTCTTCCCCGAAGTCCCGGTGAGTGCCCGTCCGGCCGCCCGCGCCCGCGCGGCCCTGACCAAGCTCGGTCTGCCCTATGCCCAGGACGCGGCCGTCACCCGCCACCTAGCCGCCTTCCTCGGGCTCCAGATCGGGGCCACGGAAGACCTGTCCGGGTTCGAGCCCGACGGCGGCGGTTTCCTGCACCCGACGGCCGTGTTGTTCAACGGCGGGGTCTTCAAGGCGGACCTGCTCGCCGAGCGGGTGATGAAGGTACTCAACGACTGGCTGACAACAGACGGCGCTCCGCCGGTCCGGCTGCTCGTAGGGGGGGATCTCGACCTCTCCGTAGCGCGCGGGGCCTCCTACTACGGCTATGTCCGACGGGGGAGGGGGGTCAGGATCCGCGGCGGCACCGTCCGCTCCTACTATGTGGGCGTGGAGAGCGCCGCGCCAGCCGTACCTGGGCTGGAGCCGCAGATTCATGCCCTGTGCCTGGCCCCCTTCGGTATGGAAGAGGGCACCCAGGCCGAGATTCCACCCCAGGAATTCGGCCTGGTCGTCGCCGAGCACGTGAGGTTTCGCTTCTTCGGCTCCTCGGTGCGCCGCGAGGATCAGGTCGGGGATATGCTCGACGAGTGGTCCGCCGAAGAAGTCGAGGAACTCGAAGAGATTGAGGCCTACCTGCCCGCGGAGACACGGACACCGGGAGAGGTGGTCCCGGTACACCTGCGCGCCTCGGTGACCGAAGTCGGCACCTTGTTGCTGGAGGCCATGCCCCTCGATGGTCCGGAGCATTGGAAAGTGGAATTCAATGTGCGGAATCCGGCTGGCGAATGAGTCGGCACGAATTAATCCGCGAAAATTCGCGTGATTCGTCGTTTTTCCTCTCGGGAGTCTGGCGTATGAGCCGATTCTTGCGCTTGCGGACAGCCAGGTAGGCTGGAGTTGTTCAGCATTATTTGGCGCGATCTGAAAAGGTATCTTACAATTGTAGTTACATAACAGGATGCCGCCGTGTACGAGTGGGACGAGGAAAAGAGCGAACGGAATCGCGAAAAACACGGTTTGAGCTTTGAAAATGCGAAAATGTGTTCGCCGGACCCTGCGTGACGTTCGTGGACAACCGTTTCGATTACGAGGAAACGAGGTTGATTGTCCCAGCACGCTAGTCCCAAACTATGCCCTTTAGTGCAAGGCTTTAGCTGCTACACAGGTATTCTCTCAAGCCATTCATGAGTGGTGGAAGAAGTGGTCATCATACCGTCTCTT
>Ga0056111_1000127_pt1 | contig 11703 bp, 8 predicted proteins | sample WorMetloBBELIZE2_FD_83874 | JGI IMG/M metagenome (GOLD analysis project Ga0056111, IMG submission 83874) | Marine gutless worms symbiont microbial communities from Max Planck institute for Marine Microbiology, Germany - Olavius longissimus B... ... | reverse complement strand
GCCGGTATGCTCACGCAAAAGGCCATCACAGGAACCATTACCGGATCTGCCGAGATGAGCCGTCGCCACATGCGTATCAAAGACATGACGATTCAAAGCGAGATGTTCGACGTCATTATCGGTGGCGTGCTGTTCCCCGGCAGGCCGCTGTCTTCGAGTCGACTGCGGCTGACTGCCGATTTCCGAAACACTCACGCATCGGCCGCCATCCGAAAAAAAGAGGCGATCCCGCAGGGACGGAAAGACGGGCATTTGCCCAATGGTCTGGTTTCGTTTAAAATCGGTGGTACCGTTGAACACCAGACGGTTCAAATGACTCTGCCGGTCGATTGGAATGTCATGACGAAGCATTATTTCACAGTGGTAAATATCATCCTCATCACCGTCGGTATATACCTTGGTGTACGGGCACTCTACGGATTGACAGAAGACACCGTCGCACTGCCCGTGGCGGATACCCATACCATAGAATCCCAGAAAGTCGCGGCGCCGACCCCGAGAAAGCCGCTGGCGTCTTATTCGGGCATCGTCGATCGCAATCTGTTTAGAACACAGGCATCAACGGAAGCCGCCACGGCTCCGGAAGTGGATCTTCAGGCCCTGGAGCCCACGAAACTGAACCTTAAACTCTGGGGCACCGTTTCCGGTAGAGGAAAGACCGAATACGCGGTCATTCAGGATCCCAAAAATAGAAAGCAAGGGCTCTACCGCACCGGGGATAGCATCCAGAATGCAACGGTAAAACTCATCATGCGAGAAAAGGTGATCCTTTCCGTTGACGGACAAGATGAAATTCTGGAAATGGAAAAGCCCAGCACAACGGCGCCACGAAAGGCCCGACGGATAGCAGCCCCCAGGACCAGAGCCGGTCGAGGGCGGAAACCCATTTTCCGGAACATCCGATTGCAGCGATCCGCCCTGGAAGACGCCATGTCCAGCGCCGCCGAGCTTCTCCAGCAGGCCCGAATCCGTCCCCACTTTGAAGATGGGGAAGCCGCCGGGATCAGCATCACGGGAATCAAACCCAGATCGTTATTCCGGAAAATGGGACTCCGGAGCGGCGATATTATCACCGGCGTCGGAGGAAAGGAAATCAGTTCGGTCGAGGATGTGATGAAAATGTATGACGAACTGACCTCTGCATCCAAAATGAGTCTCGAAATCAAACGGCGGGGTCGGGACGAAACGATTAACTATTCTATCCGATAATGACATCGTTTCGCGATCCTATGAAACGCCCGCCACCCAGGCGGCGGGCTTAATCTAAAAAGGCCGGAAGATATATATGAAGACAAAACAACCGTTGCTGAAAAAAGCACCCGGTATTATCCTCATTGCTCTGTGTCTGTTGCTGCAGGCTGTTCAGGGATTCGCTCAGGCCCCGGGCAGCGCAAATCGCAACCTTTCAACGAAGCGGTATGTCACCATCGATTTTAACGATGTGGACATCAATGTATTTATCAAATTTATCAGCGAGCTTACGAACACCAATTTTATAATCGACGATCGCGTCAAAGGCAATGTCACGATCATCTCGCCGAGCAGAATCTCCATTAATGAAGCCTTCCGGGTGTTTGAATCGGTTCTTGAAGTACACGGGTTTACCACCGTACCCAGCGGCAAAGTCACGAAGATCGTACCGGCACCGGATGCCCGCACCCGAAACATCAAGACACTTCTCAAGCGAAACGCACAATCCCCGGAAGATCGGGTCATCACCCAAATCATTCCCCTCACCTATGCCGATGCCGATGAAATAAAGCGCCTGTTCACACCGCTGGTCTCGAAAAACAGCGTCATCCTGTCCTACCCGGCCACCAACATGCTGATCGTTACCGATGTTCAGTCCAATATCGCCCGCCTTATCCGTATCCTGGATGCCATCGATATCACCGGCATCGGCCATGAGATTTCCGTGGTTCCCATTACCTACTCGGATGCCGTTAAAATGGCGCAGCTACTGGAAACGGTCTTCGCACCAAGCCGGGGCAAGGGAAAAAAGGGGACAGCGGTAAAAACACTCAAATTCGTTCCCGAAGAGAGAACCAACACCATCGTGATGCTGGCCAGCGAAGTGGACACGGATCGCGCGCGCCGTCTTATCGCCATGCTGGACAAGGAGGTGCCCGAAGGCAAAGAGAAAATTAATGTTTACTACCTTGAAAATGCCCAGGCCGAAGATTTGGCCAAGGTGCTTCAAGCGCTGCCCACCAAGGCACCCACCGGAAAACCCGGCAAAAAACAGGCTCCCGTGGTCCCGGAAAGTGTTAAAATCACGGCAGACAAAGCCACCAACTCTCTGATTATCATGGCCGAACGGGATGACTATCTCGTACTGGAGGAAGTCATTAAAAAACTCGACATTCCCCGTTCCATGGTGTTTATCGAATCGGTCATCATGGAAGTCAACGTGGAAAAAGACTTTTCCATCGGGGTTGAATGGGCTGCTTTTGGTGAAATCGGACAAGGAGAAGGCATTTTCGGATCCGGTTTCAGCGGCGGCGACACCGGTACTCAATTCACGAACACCGGGGACTTTCTCAATAGGGCAACCCTTCCGGCCGGCTTCTCCATCGGCGCCTTTAAAGATATTATCCAGGTCACCACCCCGGACGGTGTGCAGAATTTTGCCAGCCTGTCGGCCTTGGTCCAGGCATTCAGCAAGGACAAGGACGTGCACTTTCTCTCGACACCCCAGCTGTTGACGACGGACAACGAAGAGGCCACCATTGTGGTCGGAAAAAATGTCCCGTTTCAGACCCGTTCCGCGGCGGAAGCCGGTCTGGAAACCTATTCGTCATTCGAATACCGTGACGTGGGCATCACCTTGAAAATTACTCCCCATGTCACCCAGGAGCGGATGGTGCAACTGGACATCTCCGAAGAGATATCCAAACTGGACGAGGTGGCGACCACCTCTCCGGATCGGCCCACGACATTGAAACGTACCATAGAGACGTCCGTCATCGTGGCGGACCAAAACACCGTGGTCATCGGCGGCCTGATCGACGACAGCTTTACCCAAACAGAATACAAGGTGCCGTTTCTTGGGGATATCCCCCTTCTGGGCTGGCTGTTCAAATCCAGGTCCAAAGGAACGGAACGATCGAATCTGTTTATCTTTCTGACACCGAAAGTGGTGGCCAACCCCTCGGAATCGGCGGCCATCCTAAAAGAAAAGTCGGATTACATGCAGGAACAGAAAGAGCAGAGCATCAAGCTCTACGAAGGCCGCGGCCGGCGGGCACCGGTGGGCAGAGCTCCTGCTGAGATCCCCGAATAAAATCGTGTAACGATTCTATAAAACGCGACAGGGTCGCTCATCAGGCCATACGCTCTATCCCTGCAACCGAGCCGATCGCGATTCCATTAACAATCACCTATTCTAAAGGCGTCTCATGATCCCGCAGCTCATCAATGCCATCCAAGAAACGATCGAACTTTCAGACGACCAACTGCCCGTGGTGGAAAAAATCCTCTCAGAGAACGATGAAAACCCCTTTGACCGACTTCTACAGAAGCAGATCCTCTCCGAAGCGAAGCTCCTCGAGGCGCTGAGCACCCGTTATCGCATCCCATTCCTTCCAAATTTACCCCTGGACAAAATCAGCAGCGATGTGACCCAGGATATCCCCATCCAGTTTCTAAAGAAATACATCATGATCCCCATTCCGATTAAAAAACGCGCGCCCGAGAAAGCCGGCGACGACGCCGACGATGATCGCCCCGAGTCGGAATCCGGACGGACCTGTATCATTGCCATCAATAATCCGGCCGCTTTTCATGCCGTGGATGACCTGGTCCGGCTGTTGAATCTCGATGACTACCGGATTGTGTTTGCCCTGAGAGGGGATATTCTGTCGGCCATCGGAATGGCATACGATTTCAGCCGCGACACGACCGAGCAGCTGGTTCAGGACATGGAAGACAATGATGAAGCCCTGATCGGCGCCATGGAGGACACGGCGGACCTGCTGGCGGACACCAGTGATGCACCGGTGATCCGATTGGTCAATACGATTATCTCGCAGGCCATAAAGGCCCGCTCCAGTGATATCCACATGGAGCCATACCAGAACAGCCTGAAAATCCGTTACCGGGTTGACGGCATCCTGTATGATCTGATCACCCCTCCCAAGGGGGTTCAGCCGGCCCTGATATCCCGGATCAAGGTCATGGCAAAGCTGAACATCGCCGAAAAACGGCTCCCCCAGGATGGTCGATTCGATGTCCGGATTGGTGAACAGGAAATCGACGTCCGGGTTTCCACGCTGCCGACCTCCTTTGGAGAGCGGGTGGTGCTCCGGTTGTTGAACAAAGCCAGTTCCTTTTTCAAAGTGACCGAACTCGGCCTGGAAGCGGATCAGCTGGAACAGATGCGTCAGCTCATCACCTCGCCCAACGGCATTATTCTGGTGACCGGACCGACGGGAAGTGGAAAAACGACATCGCTGTATGCGATCCTGGCCTCCATCAATAATCCGGATATCAATATCATCACAATCGAAGACCCGGTGGAGTACCAAATCCCCGGCATCAGTCAAATTCCGGTGAATCCCAAGATCGACCTGACCTTCGCCAGGGGACTCCGTTCGATTGTGCGGCAGGATCCGGATGTGATTCTCGTCGGTGAGATCCGGGACCACGAGACCGCCGAAATCGCCGTGCAATCGGCGCTTACCGGCCACCTGGTCTTTTCGACACTTCACACCAACGATTCTGCCAGTGCCATTACGCGTCTGGTGGACATCGGTGTGGAGCCGTTTTTAATCTCCTCATCCGTGCTGGCGGTGATTGCCCAGCGGCTGGTGCGGATACTCTGCCATAGCTGCAAAGAACCCTACACTCCGGACGAGAATCTTCTTTCCAGTCTTGAACTTACCGTATCGGATATGTCCGGGCAGGAACTGTTCCAGTCCAAGGGGTGTGAAAAATGTATACACACCGGATTTCTGGGGCGGATCGCCATTTTCGAAATCATGACCATGGTCCCCAAATTAAAAAGTCTGATCCTGAATACCCACGATTCCAATGTGATCAAGAAGACCGCCACGGAAACCGGCATGATCACCCTGCTTCAGGATGGCATACGCAAAGTCCTAAATGGCAATACGACGGTCGAGGAGGTACTCAGGGTAGCCCAGAAATAAAATCGACGTGCGATTTTATTAAAACTGCATGGTTTTTAAGGTCATCAAAATTGCGGCCCTCGTCCTCATCTTTATCGGATTGGTCAGTGCCAGCGCCTATCTAACCCTGACCCTTCTCATCAAGGGCGAGGATGCGGTGGTTGTGCCGGATCTGGAAGGACGGGATGTTGTATATGCGTTGGAGGTACTTTCGGATCTGGGACTTCACATCAAGGTCACCGGTTCCGATTACAGTGAACGTGTTCCTAAAAACTATGTCCTTTCCCAGGACAAGCCGGCCGGAACGGAAATCAAAAAAGGTCGCGAAGTCCGTATCACGCTCTCCAAAGGGCCACGACATATCCCCATGCCCAACGTGCGTGGGCTTTCCCACGCCCAGGCCAAAATCATTCTTGAAGACAACAACATCTGCACGACAGATCTTTCCCGGGTGTACCACCCGAGCGGAAAAAAGGGCACCATCCTCGCCCAGTCCCCGGCGGCCGGGGCGATGATCCGTCGCGGCACCTGTGCCGATCTCCTGGCCAGCCTGGGTCCCCGTCCAAAAACGTACATTATGCCGAATTTTACAGGAGAACGCCTGGATGAGGTAGTTCGAAAGACAGATCTGGCCGGAATCGCCATTGGCCATTTGAAATATTCCCAGACAACGGAGCAACGCGAAAACACCATCCTCCAACAGTTCCCCAAACCGGGATGGCAGCTCCGGGAAGGTCAGGCCATTGAACTTGTCATCAATCGACAGGCAAAACCCTCCGTCCAGGATCCGAAACGGCGTACCTCCGACGGACGTCTTTTCCGTTACAGAGTTCCGGACGGTTTTTTAAAACGCCGGCTTCGACTCCGGATGAGTGGGTACGGCTTTTCGGGAGACGTCATCGATCGATATTACAAACCCGGAGAGGAACTTTTGTTCATCATTCCAAAGGAGGCTGCGGCGTCCCTCTTTCTGTATGAGGATGGACAGTTGATCCGGACTGAAGTTTTCGATAAACAATAAAATCGCTGCGCGATTTTATGGATCGCGGCTTTGCCGCAAAATTGGGTACTCGGTATTGGGTATTGGGTACTGAAGGACTTTTTGTAACGAATACCGAATACCCGGTACCGAATACCCATACCACGGGCAAACCGGCAAACGGGCCTACGGGCAAACGGGCCTACGGGCAAACGGACACAGAGGAACCCCATGAAACTGATTGCACCATCGATTTTATCTGCGGACTTTTCGAGACTGGGTGAAGAGATCAAAGCGGTTGAACAGGCAGGCGCGGATTGGATTCACGTTGATGTCATGGACGGCCACTTTGTGCCCAACATCACCATGGGACCGCTGGTGGTCGAGGCCATTTCTCGGGTCACCGACCTTCCCCGGGATGTGCATCTGATGATAGAATATCCGGATCAATACATTCCGGATTTTGCCGAGGCAGGCGCCAATCTCATCTCCGTGCAGGTGGAAACCTGTGTCCACCTGCACCGGACCATTCATATGATACGGGATCTGGGGGTTCGGCCGGGTGTCGTCTTGAACCCGTCCACACCGCTGAATGCCATGGATTGGATTCTGGATGACATCGATTTTGTCCTTATTATGAGCGTCAATCCCGGATTCGGCGGACATTCGTTCATCTCCAGCAGTCTGCAGAAAATCCGGAATCTGCGCCGCATGATCCGGGACCGAGGCTTGTCGACATTGATCGAGGTTGACGGAGGCGTGAACGAAAGCACGATTCAGCAGGTGGCCGAAGCCGGCGCCGATGCGTTCGTCGCCGGCTCGGCGATTTTCGGCAGCGACAACTACAAACAGACAATCAGCCGGTTTCGCAAGCTGATGGAGACAACCCGCCCATGACTAAAAAAGCAGCAAACATACTCGTCATCCACGGCCCGAACCTGAATATGCTCGGCAAACGGGAGCCGAATATATACGGAAAGGAATCGTTGTCGGACATTGACGGCTCTTTAGCGCAGAAGGCCGAAGCCCTGAACATCGTCCTGGAAACCTTTCAGTCGAATCACGAGGGGGCTATTGTCGAAAAGATACAGAACGCCGTCGGAATCATCGACGGCTTGATCATCAACCCGGCCGCCTATACACACACCAGCGTCGCCATCCGTGACGCCGTTCTGCTTCTGGATGTCCCGGTGATCGAAGTCCACCTTTCCAATATCTACCGACGCGAGTCCTTTCGCCACCGATCGATGATTGCCGGGGCAGCTTCGGCTCAGATCAGCGGATTGGGCTCTTATGGCTACATTGCCGCACTCGACGCCCTGGCATCCATGGCTGTTGCTAAAAAATAGGTTCCGATAGAATGTGCCGGTCCAATGTTCGGATTTTCACTGCAAACAGAAAGCCGGGCGGCCCTAAAGCCACCCGGCTTGTTCATTCTCCATGGGATACGGATATGGTCCCTTCCCCGCCTTCCAGATAAGTCTTGGCGGCAACGGCATCCACACGTGGCGGGAGACCATGGGTGTTATTCCGTTCTACCTTTTAGTCTGACCGGATCCACGATCCGTATGGCCCTGGCAGTAACGTTGATAATGCCCTTCTCTCTGAGTTGTCGCAATTCCTTGTTGACGCTTTCCCGGGAAGCCCCGATCATCCCTGCCAGATCCTTCTGGGTAATTTTCAGACTGATTTCAAGATCTCCATCATCCTCACGGCCGAACGTATCCCCCAACTCCAGGAGCTTTTTGGCAAAGCGTGCCGGAATATTCAGAAAACAGGTGTCTTCCAGGAGCGTATCCGTGTTTCGAATCCTGCTGGACAACGAGGCGAGAAGTACCCTCATGGCCGCATCATTGGCTTTCAAAAACTGAAAAAAATCATCCCGTTCGAGTAAAAACAGCCGACTTGGCGTGATGGCAACGGCATCGGCGGAGCGAGGTTCGCGGTCCAGAAGCGAAAGTTCTCATAGGAAATCTCCCTCCTTGAAAATCGCGACGATCATTTCATCCCCGATTTTGGAGGGAAGGACTATTTTAATCGCTTCTCTCTGGATCACATAAAGGGCTGTGCCCTTGCGCCCTTCCGAAAGAGCACCTCGCCTTTCTTGACGTCCAATTCGCTCATCTTGTCGGCCAGTTCCTCCAGATAGGCATCCGGAATCGCCTGGAACAAAGGAATTTTTTTCAGAAGTTCGGGAGGTTGTAACATGGTGACACCTCTCCTTTGGGGTTGAGATAGGGATATATGTCCTGCGGTAACGCCCATCCGGCGATTTTTGCAAAACGCTCATCCAGAGTGTCCGCTGCCTCTCTGGAGTCCTCGGCACATTTTGCGATAACGCATTAAAGAGCCCGCTCCCCGTACCCTTGAGTACATGATGGGCAGCCAACCCGCTACACCCGTTGTAAAAATTGACAGAAGTATCGCCTTCAGGATTGAGGTGGTATGGTCCCGGCTGAAAGGGCTCTATTCGCTGTTTCAATATCGTGGTCTGTAGTGCCGGCTTTCAATATCAGATGTATTTCGGGCAGATACGAAATATATGCCTTATATGATAGAAATTGACCAGCGTGTCAACTCCCCCATACATGCACCCGGCACGGACTCCCATGGACGCGACAGCCACGGCCGGTTTCCCTGGAGTCCACGCACCGCTCTCCGATGTCGGCAACCCGGGTCATACCGGTACTTGATATAGCAGACGTATATAACGGCAACAACCACCCAAAACGAACCCGAAGAAAAGAATTTATAAAAGGTTCTGCTCTTTGCCTGCGGACATTCGGCGAGATTGTCTTCATCTTTTGACAGAAAGGGGTAATTTAGTCTATAACTATGTGACATTAAGCACTATTTTTTACTACTAAAGTAGTATTTTCTTTCCTGAGGATTGTTTTAATGTGGAGTTGAATAGAGGCACCACAAGGACCCTGTAACGCATGCCGACAGGATATCTGGGGCGTGCGGGTTATTCCGAAGTCCAATTCATCACGAAGGAGACGTCACCCATGGGTATGGACAACCTCGTTTTTCTGGAAAACATTGAATGGTTCGACGATACCGGTCAGGAGTTGGTTCACCGGATTCCACAAAAGGGCTCCGGGGAAATCAAGTGGGGCGCCCAGCTCACGGTGCGTGATAGCCAGGCGGGAGTGTTTTTCTACAAGGGTAAAGCGGTGGAAGCCTTTGGTCCGGGCCGCCACACCCTGAAAACCATGAACATTCCCATCCTGACGAAAATCGCCGCTTTGCCCTGGGCGCTGTCGAGTCCCTTGCGTGCAGAAGTGTATATGGTGAACATGAAAGTGTTTACCAATCTCAAGTGGGGGACGCGTGATCCGGTGGCGTTTAAGGACTCGGAATTAGGTTTGATTCGGCTCAGGGCCTTCGGTGTGTTCAACCTCCAGGTCGTGCAGCCGGTGCTGTTTATAAACCGGCTTGTTGGCACACAGGGCATGTTCACCACCGAAGAGATCGAGGAATATCTGAATCGGGTGATTCTTTCCCGTTTTAACGATTATATGGGCGAAACCATCGATTCCATCCTGAACCTGCCGGCAAAATACGACGAACTGTCGGAGGGGCTTTCCACTCGGCTAAAGGAAGATTTCAGCCATTTCGGCCTGGCACTGACGCATATCTATATCAACTCCATCACGCCGCCGCCTGAGGTTCAACAGGCGATCGACGATCGCAGCCGTATGGAAGTATTCACGGATATGAACAAACTGATGCAAATGAAAGCCGCCATGGCCATGGAAAAGGCTTCTGAAGCATCGGGAGAGGCTGGGGCCGGTCTGGGAATGGGAACCACGATGGGTCTCATGATGCCGGCCATGTTCGCCCAGTATTTTTCGGGAGGCACCCCCCAGTCCAGATCCGGCGGGCCATCGCCAAAAGGCGGTCCCCAACCGGATGGCCCCACGTGTCCCGAATGCCAGCATCCCATTCCCGTAGATGCCAAGTTTTGTTCTGCCTGTGGACATCAGCTGATGGTGTTCACCCAATGTGTATCCTGCGGAAAAAACCTGACGCCCAACGCCAAATTCTGCTCCCGGTGCGGAAAACCCGCCGAGGCCGCCCCGAAAGAAACCTTCTGCAGCAACTGTGGTGCGGAAATCCTCCCGGATGCCCGATTTTGCACCGCCTGCGGGGAGGAGCAGTAAATGGGATGCTGGATGCTTGATGTTGGGATTCGGTTTCTAGATGACAGGTGTCGGGTGTCAGGTGTCGGGTGTCAGGTGTCGGGTGTCGGGGAGTCAGCGTATCTATAGAAATGGATGTTCTTGAGGTGAAAGGGGTATAGGCTCGAAGTTGGAAGCTGAAAGAAAAAGAAAAGAGATGCAGGGTCCAGGATGCAGGATACAGAAAAGCGGGATCTTGATAACCCATTGTATTTGCCTGAATCCTGAATCTTGGATCCTGTATCCCGGAACAACCGGCAAACGGGCAAACCTCTAACACTGGAGCAACCGATTCGCTTTCTCATCGATCACCAATGCCCACAATGCGGGGCTCCGGCGACACTGGAAGAGACAGACCGCCTGTTTGCCTGTAAGTTTTGCAGAGTAACATCCTACCTGATCCCCAACGCCTACTTTCAGTACGTGCTGCCCAGCAAGGCGCCGGCCGGCCAATCCCTGATCTATTTTCCCTTCTGGCAATTCAAAGGGATGTTCTTCTCCTGCAGCCCGACCGGAGTGGGCCATAAGTTCATGGATCTCAGCTACCAGGCCATCGAGGCCCCGGTGTTCCCTATTTCCCTTGGGTTTCGTGGCCAGGCGCTCAAGTTGCGCTTTGTGACATCCAACCTGGATGGACGATTTCTTTCCCCTGGGGTTTCTCTGCATCAGGTCATGGAAAAGTTTACACGCCGTTTCAACGATACCCTGTCCAAACCGATTCTGCACAGCGCGCACATCGGTGAATCGCTCAGCCTTGTCTACTCGCCGTACTACCTGAACAGAATACCGTTCGACGCCGTTTTAAACGAGCCCTTACCGGGAACCCTCCCGGAAGACTTCGACATCGATGACCTGCCCGGCGGCAAGCCGGAAAAAAGCATCCATTTTCTACCGACATTGCGTCCCCATTGCGGATGGGACCTCACGGGTGATCGTGATTCCCTTGTACTCCACTGCAAGAACTGCAATAGCGCGTGGATGGAGGGGACTCGGAACTTCCAGAAAATCCGCTTCGGCCATATTCCGGATGGGCAGGACAACGTGATGTTTATGCCCTTTTGGCGCATCAAGGCAGATATTTCAGGCATCGAGCTGCTGTCCTATGCAGATCTTGTAAAGGCGGCCAATTTACCCAGAGTCGTCCAGGCCGGGTGGGAGGATATCCCTTTCCGATTTTGGGCACCGGCATTCAAGGTCCGCCCGAATACATTCCTTCGAATCCTCAAAGACATGACGCTGTCACAACCACGGGAATCCCTTGAGGAAAACCTGCCCAAAGGCAACGTCTACTCGGTCAATTTGCCACTCCGGGAGGCTCTGGAGACTCTAAAAATCAATCTGGCGACATTCATCCGGCCAAAACAGCGGATAGAAAAACAGCTGGAGGCGGTTCAGATAAACCCGGTCAGTT
>Ga0056111_1000126_pt1 | contig 11727 bp, 10 predicted proteins | sample WorMetloBBELIZE2_FD_83874 | JGI IMG/M metagenome (GOLD analysis project Ga0056111, IMG submission 83874) | Marine gutless worms symbiont microbial communities from Max Planck institute for Marine Microbiology, Germany - Olavius longissimus B... ... | reverse complement strand
TCTCATCTGTTTTATCTCCTGTAACAACTGCGTCCGGTTCATATATGTCCCGCAAACAGGACAATATAAATCCAGACACATTACGTGTTACAAAAACGGACAGATTACATGTTACTAACACAGCTTAAAATGAACATGAAATCTCATCCAATTTTTGGTACCATGACGAGAAGAGGGGGGGAGGTCAAGAGTTTGATCCGCTTATTAGAGAACTTTGGGAGGTTATGTTCACTAGAGAAGAATACGTGGGGTGAATCCTACAGCAAAATTTTTAAAAATCAGGATGATTTAGAGCGTGTCTATTTACAATTGGATGATTTTTTTAAAAAATCCGCGAAGCATTACGCCACACATTTGGATTCCTGACCATCCATTGGCAAAAAAGCACAGGAATTACACGATTTTTGGAAAAAGAAAAAATAATGAAAATTATAAATTTACGTAGTGATATTAGGTGCGCTTTACTGCAATATTTCGATAGGTACTTAACAAACGAGTCTCAGGTCTATGATATTGGTTGTGGTGCCAAACCATTTGCTAGCGCTCTTGACGGAAAAGTAAAGAAATACATAGGTGTTGATGTAGAAGACGGGTTTTATGATTCTTCTTATATTGACCTTCTAGGTACCGCATATGACGTACCCACTGATGACGGAAGTGCAGATGCGGTTATATCATCCCAAGTTTTGGAACATCTCGAATACCCTGAAAAATCAATAGAAGAAACGGCACGCATTTTGAGAGAAGAAGGTCTTTTCTTCTTGCTTTCCCTTTTTTGTATCCGTTGCATGCAGAGCCGCATGACTATTCTAGAATTACAGAATTCAAAATCAAGAAAATGCTAGAAACGGCAGGTTTTAAGATTCTGGAGTTTCAGCGTATTGGCGGTTTTTGGTATTTAGCTGGCCTGTTTCTCGGGATGTATCTTCAACCCATTGACCGGGGATTTTTAAAGAAAACAAAAATTAGTACTGCTTTTTTATGGCTTGTTCGATGTTTTTTTACTGTTCTGCATAACTTGGAGGGGCTGCTTTTAAGGTGCTGTAATAAAAACCTAGAGTCATTCAGAAAGAAGTGGATCAGTAACTATGTTCTGGTCGCACAAAAAACCAAAACCTGTTAACAGTTCAGAGGATTTTAAATGGCTAGCCTGTACGCTCACGGAAAACATTTTATAAGACGCCTTACGTGGCTCAGTCCTCTGATGGGTGGTATATTTCCAACTGCGAAATATCTTTTTCGTGCGCGCGGAGAACCAATGGAGATTAGTCGTTTAGTATATAATGGTGCGGAGTTGGAATTTCGTAACTGTGATTCCACAGCCGTAAAGGAAGTATTGGTCGATGAAGAATATAATTTTCTGAGCGCGTTTTTACAATCGTGTCCTGAGCCTTTTATCATAGACGTTGGCGCTCATATCGGTACTTTTTCTCTTTGGGCTTATCATCAAAATCCCAAAATCAGGATGTTGATGGTGGAAGCCAATCCTGCGAGTTATGAAATACTTGTTCGCAATATCAAACAAACCTTTTCTGAAGGGCTGTACGAGATTCTGAATAAAGCAGCGTGGAGGAACGTTGATGTCCTAACATTTTCAACAACAGGCGATTCTATGGGAAACAAGGTGTCACCAGATGGTGATATCGAAGTGGGCGGCATAACATTTGCGGAGGTTGTTAAGATAGCGTCTAAAAACAGGAATTCGATTGATCTGATGAAAATTGATATTGAAGGGGCAGAAGAAGCTTTCTTTGAAACCGCAGATTCAGAGCTGGGTAAAGTTAAACGTCTTGTTATCGAACTACACCCAGAGTCTTGCGATATAGAGTCTGTTAGAAAAAAACTGGAGCAACGTTACAAAAACATTCAGGAAATTCCCGGGCGTATAGATTCTAAGCCTGTTCTTTACTGCACAGATGGCTTTTAAGAAAACTACTTATACCGAGTTTTGATAATATGGTGCATATGACCACCGTGGATATTCGATAAATAAGGGTAGCAACGACAGCGCCTAAAATACCAAAAATCGGAACAAAAACAGCTGAGGCGCAAATCCGGATCAATGACATTAATATTGTGATGTCCCGATTGCTTTTCTCATCAAGCTTTGAATTTACAAACCTGTTTCTTAAGCTGGCATGATTGCCAATCGCTAAAGTGCACAGAAGTGCCTGTGCATAAGGTATGGCCTCGATGTAATTTTCTCCGAACAAGATATCCATGATCCGGGGAAGGATTGTGAAAGCAAAGATTATGATTGATGCCCCTAATCCAATAGAGAAGAAATTCAAGATCCTATCCAGGCGATCCGTATAACTTTCTGTTTTTGCAAATCGGGGAGCCAAGACGGCAGCTAAGTTTTGCCCAATACTTTTTGTTAATTCAGACATCCGTTCTGCTGCAAAGTATAGAGCTAAAGATGCCGGAGAGAAGAAACCATAAATGAGCAGTTTATCTATGTGGTTGGCGATGATATTCAGGCTCGAATAAAGCGTTGTTTTTATCCCATACTGAATACTCCCTGTTTCAACAGGTGCCCTACAATCGATTTTCTTTAGTAGGTAACCTGTAAAAATCAAATTCTGGATAGCGGGGACAGCCAAGACAACGAGAAGAGGCCAGACGATAGCCCCGGAAGAGCCAAAGAAACCCCGATAACAAGTAAAGCACTCAATAATGCAAAGGCTCCTTCTGTTAGGAATAGTAATGAGAATTTTTCTTTACCGGCTTTTAGTGCTTTCCAGTGTTTCAAGCTGTGCGTAAAGGGGAACAAAATAGCTGCAATATAGAAAGCCAGAAAACAGATTGCTATACCATGCACCTATGCCAAATAAAATCAAACTTCCAATTAAGCTCGATAAAAAGGATGGCATTAAAGAAAGACGGAAGGTGCCTTCCATTCCGCGTGCTGTGGATTGCATTACTGCGTTGTTTAATCCCGGCAGCAGATAATATATCTTATATTGGCAATAATTGTAAAATGCCTCTACCCAATATAGAAATCATAGGAGGCCAGATTTCGTATCAGTGGTATATAAATGACTTGCCAGTAAGACAAAAGACCGCTTATTGGCAGTGGCGGGCAAAAGCTCCAGGAGCGTACCGTATAAGTGTGATTGACAGCTCTGGAAATATATTACGCCGAGCGGTATGGGTTAAGCCTTGTAGTGAGACCATATGAATAAAAATAGTTATATTGCTGCAGGCATGGGTACGTTTGCTTTAGTTTTTCTTTTTATTATTAACACTAATATTGTCAAGGCGGAAGAATGGTTTTTAGACACTAACGAAGGCGAGCTTGAATTTCTGGATTCACCTGTTGCAAAAGCGGCATTTCATTCTGATAACTTATTTGTTATAAACCGGGATAGTCTTAAAACCGGTTGGATCAAGTTACACCAATGTTATAGTAATATCGACCCAATTTTTAAAGTGGAAATACTTTACCAATATCGGGAAATAAAAAACCTTGAACTGGTATCCAGTATTAATATTGGCAAAGCAAAAGTGCTTGAAAACTCAGTTGCGCTGGAGAATGTAAAACCTGGAGCTGCTCTTTGCGTGCGGGCTTGGGTGCGTAATTTTTACCAGGAGGCTGATTCATCATACGTGTTAAAAAGCGGACCATTTATGCGAAAATTTTTAGATGGCTATTACCCGTTCTTGTTAAGTATGCGGATATTTTACCCTGAGAGTTTGCTGAAGTTTGAATCCTCAGAACCTAAGGCACAACCAGGATTTGCGCTTAAATCCCTGCCGGAGAACCTAAATCTTAAAGCCTGGTTTACCGGCAGGCTAAATCTTAAGTTTTATTTTGCTGCAAGGGAGGCAATATAAATTATGGCTCCCCGGGCCGGGCTCGAACCAGCGACCCAATGGTTAACAGCCATTTGCTCTACCAACTGAGCTACCGGGGATCAGGGCGAGAAGTCTACCTGCCCTTGGGGTTTTGGTCAACTAAAAACTTGTCTGATTCTTTGTATGGCAGTTTGTAAGTTTTCCATGCTTGTTGCGCATGACAAGCGTATATAATCGGGGCTGCCAAATGCTGAGCCTGGCACGATTGCAACTTTTGTTTTATTGAGTAAAAACTCACATAGTTGTATGTCATCGTCCATATTGTCCATACGCTTTATCAGACCCCTGACATCAACAAAAGCGTAAAATGCGCCATCTGCGTATTTGGCTTTAATGCCTGATAGTAAATTAAGTTGATCTACTACAAAACGGTTACGCTGGACAAATTTAAGGTTCATTTCCTTAATAAAGTCCTGCTTACCCTCAAGGGCGGCCAAGGCGGCATATTGTGCAACAGAGCAAGGGTTGGAAGTGCTTTGTGACTGAATTTTTTTCATGGCCTTTATAATATCCGTCGGACCTGCGGCAAAGCCTATACGCCAACCGGTCATGGCATAAGCTTTAGATACGCCGTTTAACATGATAGTTCGCCCTTTTAGTTCTGGCGCCACATCCAGAATGGATACATACTTTTTATCGGCGGTCAGAATGATTTTTTCATAAATATCATCTGAAGCTATCAGAATCTGCTGATGCTTTTTTAAAACTTCGGCAATTGCCAGAAGCTCGTGCGCGTCGTACATGGCGCCGGTTGGGTTGGAAGGACTGTTAAGCACCAAAATTTTGCTTTTGGCGCTAATGGTTTTTTCTAGTTGCTCAGCGGTTATTTTATAATTTTGCTCAATAGAGCTTTCAATGAATCTGGCTTCGGCTCCAGCAAGATAGGCAATGTCGGGATATGATACCCAGTAAGGTGCTGGAATTATAACTTCATCTTTTGGATTTAAAATAGCATGGAACATGTTGAAAATTAACTGTTTTCCACCATTGCCAACTATGACCTCATCTAGAGTGTATTCAAGTTTATTATCATGTTTAAACTTATTTATTACAGCTTGTTTAAGCTCCACAATACCATCAACCGCGGTGTACCTGGTTTTGCCAGCATCAATTGCTTGTTTGGCCTTAAATTTAATATGTTCAGGCGTGGCAAAATCAGGCTCGCCTGAGCTCAGGCTTATTACATCTGCGCCGGCCGCTTTAAGCTCAGCAGCTTTGGCACTTACTGCCAATGTGGCTGATGGCTTGATTCTGTTTACTCTATCTGCCAGCAATTTATCGTCCATAATTCTAAAGTATGCGCTGTTTCTTTTTATTAAATCTTCTAACGGTGTTATAGCGCCACAGCCATTTTACCGCAAAATAACCCAGGATAGAGCTTAAGCCGCCGATTACAAAACAGCCTAATAAAAACGGTTGCCAAATTTGCCCCAGAACCGTCCCCAGCCATTCGCCTGACAATTCAAAATTAATATTTTGCGGCTTTTGATTTAAAATTTTGGCACCGAGCCAATAAGCGCCATAAAACATAGGCGGCATGGTTATAGGGTTCGTAATCCAAACCAGGGCAACTGATACTGGCAGGTTTACTGAAAAAACCAGAGCCATCAATGCCGCCAACAGCATTTGCAGGGGGATAGGAACCCAAGCACAAAATAACCCAACCGCGAAAGCCCCGGAGATAGAATGGCGGTTTATATGCCATAAATTAGGCGAGTATATGTTATCGCCTAAAATCGCCAGAGATTTTTGTTCTCGCAGTTTTTCCTTTTTGGGAGTATATTTGCGGAAAAAACTTTTCAAAATAATAACAAAACCTATGTCCGACATTTTACTCAAAGATGCCAAAATAAGTAACAGGTTTTTTACTAGTGTTTCCAGTTACATTCTGGCTTTTGTCTTTGGCATTGGTCTTGTCTTTTTGCAAACTGACCTTTTGCAGCTTGAAAACTGGTTATTTTATCTTTTTTTGCTGTTCGTGATTTTAAGTTGGTTTGCCGTATATTTACGACCGCTTGTTTTTTTGGCTCTGGGATTTTTTTATGCTTGGTTTGCGGTGGATAATTATTTTGCCAGTAGATTAGATAAAAAATTCACGCATCAGGATGCGGAACTTGTCGGTATAGTTTGCGGTATTCCCGGTAAATCTGCTAAACGCTTGTCATTTTATCTAAATGTTATAAAAGCAAAATCTGCCGCTACCGCTTTGCCGGTTAAAAAAATCAAACTTAATTGGTATGGAAAATATTATGACTTGCATCCCGGACAAATTATAAGTTTGACTGCCAGGATTAAAACCCCGCGCGGTTTTAAAAATGCTACCGGTTTTGACTATGGCAGGTGGCTGTTGCAAACCGGGGTAGATGCTACGGGTTATGTCAAGGCTAAATTACCGGTTGCCATTATAGGGCATAGTGCGAGGTTTATTGACAAATTACATAAGGTGCGTTTTGAGCTTAAACGTGAAATTAAAAACAAGGTACAAAAGCAAAATCTTGCTGCCTTGTTTTTAGCGTTATTGATAGGAGATAGAAGTGAAATTAGCCAAAAACAGTGGCAAACATTACAAACTACCGGTACGGCGCATTTGCTTGCAATATCAGGCTTGCATCTTGGGTTGGTGGCAGGTGCGGCGTTTTATTTGTTAAGTTTTGCCTTAAGTTTTGTCAGACTTAATTTTATCAGATTAAATATCCTGAAACTGGCAAGTTTTGGAGCCGTAAGTGCCGGTGGCGCTTATGCGCTTATGGCAGGTTTGGCAATTCCCACACAACGGGCCTTGATAATGCTGGCAACTGGTTTGGTGTTGATCATGCTAAAACACCGGGTGTCAATGTTTTCAGGGCTTTTATGGGCTATGTTATTTTGTCTTTTGCTTGAACCGTTTGCAATTTTGTCTGCAAGTTTTTGGTTATCGTTTTCGGCAGTATTTTGGATTATGGTGGTAATTAAGTTTCATGCGACAGGCAATAAGTATCTGCTCCTTATTAAAATTCAACTGGTTTTGGCGTTAGGTTTGTTGCCAATATTGAACAGCTTTAATTTGCCGGTATCAAGCGTTGGAGTTTTGGCAAATATTTTTGTTCTGCCAATAATTTCCTTTATTGGTCTGCCTTTGTTGTTGCTGGCCTTAATTACTATTGACACCTTCATATCCTCATGGCTTTTTAAGTTTGCAGAATACGTATTTACCATAATTTGGCAAATACTTGAATTTCTGCAAGCTTTTAATACGCCAATTTTTAATATGCCGACAGCAGGAGTTTTTCTAACAGCCTTATTACTAATTGGCATATTGTTAAATCTATTGCCACGCGGATTGCCTGGAAAGTATGCGGGACTTGTCTTACTTGGTACCTTATTATTTTTTGCTCCTGATAGGCCGAATTTAGGAGAAGCTCGTATTAGCATACTTGATGTAGGGCAGGGCCAGGCCGTTTTGATTGAAACCAAAGGGCATAATATGCTCTATGATACGGGGCCTCAATATGGTTTAAACGGCAATGCCGTGGGGCGAATAATAAAACCGCTGTTGCAGGCAAAGAGCATAAAATTCCTTGACAAGGTTATGCTTAGCCATTTTGATACTGATCATGCCGCGGGAATACACGAGCTTGTAGAAAAGATAACAATCGGCAATATCATGGCGCCGATCGTAAAACCTAAACTTGATAACTTTCTTTGCCATAAAGACCAAAAATGGCAGTGGGATGATGTGACATTTGAAGTCTTGCATCCGCGTGAAAGCACAAATTTTTCCGGCAATGACGCCTCGTGCGTGCTCAGGATAAGCACAGGAGCTTCGTCTGTGTTATTAACTGGGGATATAGGCAAGAAAGTTGAGCAAAACCTGGTCATACATGGTTTGCAACAGGCAAACGTGCTGGCGCTGGCGCATCATGGCAGCAAAACTTCCAGCACCGGTATTTTTCTGGATAAAGTCAAACCTGATTATGCCATAGTATCAAGCGGATATAAAAATCAGTACCGGTTCCCGCACAAGTCGGTGGTTGGGAGGGTGCGAGAGCGCAAGATTAAATTATTCAATACTGCAAACGATGGCGCGGTGGAGGTTCTTTTAAGCAAAAATCGGGTGCGGGTTAGAGGGCTTAGAGATAAGAATAAAAGATTGTGGGATTGAGTGTCGGTGAGTTAAGTTATACAATGCAGCAGCAAAGTAATTAAAAATTTTTCAAAGCTAAATTGATGACCAAGAATAAACACCTAATATTGGCGGTAGCGCTTACCGGCTTTTCTCTACTGTTAGGCCAATATTTTGCCCTTGTACATTCAGTTGAACATCCTTTTCATGGACGTGACAAGTCAACCCAGCGCCCATGTGAAATTTATATTGCTCCACAAAAAACTATAAACTTTTTAAATTGCGGCAATCCTTTGGGTCAATTTTTTACACTTGCGCATTCAGTTCAACACCCCTTTCACGAACATAACGATGAACCGAGCGAGCATTTGTGTAAAATTTATATTGCGCTTGAAAAAACCGCAAATGCTTTGACCTGCGACAATGCTGTTGCCATTCTCCAGTTTTATCAGTCAGGTTTTCGTACAAGTTTCCCGACGTCATTTACTTCACGCTCGGCGGTTGCCTATCAAATCCGTGCACCGCCATTTTCTCCTGTATAACCTTAGAACTTAAATTTTTTCATGAAACCTTTATGAGGTTTCATTTTGCTTTTCTTTTTTACAGGAGAATTAGTTATGCGTACTAATATATTTGCGGCAATTATGACTATTGCCATTTTAAATACACCATCATCCTTCGCGGCAAATGATGTTAAGGCTTTGGAAAAAAGGATAAGAGCTTTAGAGAATCAGTTGCAAAATGTAGAACAGGCTAATATTGAAAATTACCGTTTGGGATTAAACGCATCACGGGCTGTTGCCGATGACAAAAAAAGCTTTAATCCTGCTATAAGCTTGATTCTGAATGGGCGTTATGCCAATTTTGCTAATGACCCAGAAACCTACGAGTTACCTGGCTTTATGCTTGGAAATGAAGCCGGTTTAGGTGAAAAAGGTTTCTCAATTGGCCACACTGAGTTAAGTATCAGCGCTAATATTGATGATAAATTTTATGGTCAGGCAACAATGGCTATTCATGAACATGACGGCGATATCGAGCTTGAGTTGGAAGAAGCATATGTTAAGACTTTGGGATTAGGACGTGGGTTTAATATAAAAGCGGGACGTTTTTTCTCAGCTATCGGCTACCTAAACGAACAACATGAGCATGTTTGGGATTTTATAGATCCTCCCTTGATTTATCGCGGATTATTCGGCAATCAATTACGCGATGACGGTTTGCAAATCAGCTATATTGCCCCAACTGACACCTTCATAAAGATTGGTGCGGAAGGGTTTAAGGGCAGTCGTTTTCCGGCAGGCGGCGATCAGGATGATGTTGGAGCCTGGACTGCATTTGCAAAAATCGGCGGTGATATTGACACATCGCATAGCTGGCTATTTGGATTAAGCCACTGGCAGGCGGACGCTATAGCAGGGCGTACCAGTGGAGGGCATAGTCATGACGGTGAAGAGGCGGAAATTCCTTCTTTTAGTGGGAAAAGCAGGATAAACGCCGTTGCATTTGTATACAAATGGGCGCCCAATGGCAATCCTAAAAACAAAAACTTCAAGTTGCAGTTTGAGTATTTTAAGCGCGAAGAAAACGGAGCTGTTACGCTACTGAATAGCGACCCATTGGAAGTTACTAGCTATAACGGCAAGCAAAAGGGCTGGTACGCGCAAATGGCCTATCAGTTTTTACCTAAATGGCGTGCCGGAATCCGCTACGACCAATTGGATAGTGATAATACCGGTGCTGATGCCGGACTGTTGGCTGAAGCCGGTTTGGATAATGAAGGTCATACGCCAAAACGCTATAGCGCCATGCTGGAGTGGTTGCCAAGCGAGTTTAGCCGAGTTCGCATTCAATATAACCGTGACAAATCGTACGGAATGTCTGATAATCAGCTATTTTTGCAATACACTCATAGCTTGGGAAGCCATGGCGCCCACCAGTTTTAAGGAGAAAACATATGTCACAATTTATACAAAAATCTGGCATGTTGGGTTTGCTTTTTCTGTTAGGCGCCAGTGTGGCACATGCCAAGCTGCAGGTATTTGCATGTGAACCCGAATGGTCGGCATTGGTCAGGGAACTTGGCGGAAAACATCTATCTATATATACCGCGACCAATAATCGGCAAGACCCTCATTATATTCAAGCTCGCCCGAGTTTAATAGCCAAAGCGCGCCGGGCTGATTTATTAGTTTGTACCGGCGCCGAGCTTGAGGCAGGGTGGTTGCCGCTGTTATTAAGAAAGTCTGGCAATCGGAAGATTTTGGCCGGAAAGCAGGGTCATTTTATGGCAACACGCTATGTGCGCTTGCTTGAAAAACCGCGAATAGTAGACCGTAGCATGGGAGACATTCATGCTGCCGGCAATCCCCATATCCAGCTGGATCCGGCACGGATGTTAATAGTCGCTAAAAACTTAAGCAAAACCCTGATCAAGCTGGATCCTAAAAATCGCGTTTATTATCAGCAAAGGCTGCGTTCGTTTAGCGCAATTTGGAAAAAAAAGATGCGCTATTGGAAAAACAGCGCCCGCTCATTAAAAGGCAAATCCATTGTAGTACATCACAAAAGCTGGGTATATTTACGCAAGTGGTTAGGAATAAAACGAGCAGGAACTCTTGAGTCCAGACCCGGGGTTCCGCCTACCGTCTCCCATTTAAGCAAACTGTTATCCGAATTGCGCAGCAAATCTATTCATCGGATTGTTTACGCTACAAGCCAAAATAGCAAGGCCGCCAAATGGTTATCTCGCAAAACCGGCATCCCTGCCGTGGCAGTTGATATTAGTCCGGCTGCCAAAGAGAGTTTGGTGCAATGGTTTGATCGTCTTATTCGCAATCTTCTTGGCTAAGGCTAAATGGAAGCTCTGAACTTAGGCATTCTGGGAACAGCTTTTGTTGCCGGCCTATTGGTACTGGCAAGCCATGTACCTTTAGGCCATGAAGTATTAAAGCGCGGCATCATATTTATTGATCTTGCCGTTGCGCAGATTGCAGGTTTTGGAGTTATTTTAGCCGCAAGACTTGGCTTTGATGCCCATGGATTTGAGATTCAGCTTATCGCGATAATAAGCGCTTTATTGGGGGCGTGGGGTTTATCGCTATTGGAAAAATTTGCCCAAATTCAGGAGGCTTTGATAGGGGTTGTTTTTGTTATGGCCGCTACCGGAAGCATTCTGTTATTAGCGGATAACCCGCACGGAGGGGAACATATTAAAGATTTGCTTATCGGACAAATTTTATGGGTTCGGTGGGAGCAATTAATTCCGCCGGCGCTTATAACTGCAGCGGTAATATTTTTATGGCTTCGGTTTAAGAGCAAAAGGCGAGTTTTGTTTTATCCGTTATTTGCCTTTGCCATAACCGGTTCGGTCCAGTTAGTGGGAGTTTATTTAGTCTTTGCCAGTCTCATTATTCCTGCATTAACCGCTTATGCATATTCACTAAAAAAACCATTTGTCGCCGCATATACTGTTGGCATCATGGGCTATGGACTTGGCCTAGTTTTTTCCGCTGTCCTTGATTTGCCAAGCGGAGCAGTTGTTGTTTGGGCGATGGCTATATTGGCCTTGATTGGTAAATTCATATTTGACTCAAGTTCTACGCGACAAAAACCAAAACATCCTGTGCTTTAGGGGCGGTGCGGTTGGTTAGGAGGGGCCGATTTGTTTTGATGTCGGGGTGTTTGTGAGGTGTAATGTAGAAAAATTCGCTGCTATTATGACTGATGCAGATGCGCTTAATTTGAAGTGATATTCATTTGTATTT
>Ga0056111_1000125_pt1 | contig 11758 bp, 9 predicted proteins | sample WorMetloBBELIZE2_FD_83874 | JGI IMG/M metagenome (GOLD analysis project Ga0056111, IMG submission 83874) | Marine gutless worms symbiont microbial communities from Max Planck institute for Marine Microbiology, Germany - Olavius longissimus B... ... | reverse complement strand
ATTTGATAAGGACGGAGTGCGGCGGCTGTTCGAAATGGGGGGGTTTCCCTATGTAGATCTGAAGGATCGGGATCTGGAGCTATACATCCTGGAAGACGATGGCGAAAAGAAAAAAATCATCGTTTTGGACAACGGTCTGGCTATCTACGACACCACGATCGATGATGTGGCCCTTCGCAAAGGCCCAACGGTCAAAGAGATGATCAGTCTGAGAAATATCAAAAAAATCCTCAGTGACGACGACGTCCGGATGAGCAAACGGGCTGATTCGGTGCGCACCGTCAAGAAGATGCTGGCCGATGGGCTGGATCTCTCCTATACCGACGCGGACATTGACGGGATCGCCTATGAAGGGGCCGCCTCTCTGGAAGGCGCTGACAGGGAAGGCGTCTTGGAAAGCCTGGCCCTGCTCAGTGAAATACTGGGATTTAAAAAGGCCCCGGAACTGTTCCAGTCTCCCCATTGCGAAATCCGGGGAGATGCGGAAAAGGGGCCCGGTGGTGAAATCAAATTTGGACCCGCCTTCATTTATGACCAGATGAACGATACGCTCAAATTCATTTCTTCACCAATCGACAGTCGCGACACGGATGATTTGGACCGGTATCGGCAAATCCTTGACGGTGAGGTAGCGGCCGACGATCAGGGCGTCGATGTGTTCCGGAAGCTCGCGCAGCTTGTTAAGGATCGAAAAACGGTGCTGGAATAAAGAATCGATAAATTGATCATTCTGTCACCCCCACCGTACCTCCCCTCAAGGGGGAGGGTTTAAATTCTCCCTCCCCTTGTGGGAGGGATTAAAAGGGAGGGGTAGAGAGGTTAGGCCTTAATTTCAGCTTAGTAACTTTATGAACAAATCCACCAAGGTTTCCCATGGAATACAAGGATTACTACAGCGTTCTGGGCGTCGATCGGAAGGCCAGCCAGGATGACATTAAAAAGGCTTTTCGTAAGCTGGCCCGGAAATATCATCCCGACGTCAACCAGGGGGACAAAGCATCCGAGAAGAAGTTCCAGGAAATCAACGAAGCCCACGAGGTGCTGTCCGATCCGGAAAAACGTCAAAAATACGACCAGCTCGGTTCACAGTGGCAGTATCACCAGGGAGAGGGCGGCAGACCCGAGGACTTCAACTGGGGAGAGTGGCAGTCCGCGTCCGGCCAGGGCCCCACGTATCGGACGGTCAGCCCTGAAGAATTCGAAGAAATGTTCGGTGCTGAGGGCGGTTACTCGGATTTTTTTGAAACACTGTTCGGCCAGGGAGGCCGGCGGCAGGCCGGCGGAGGGTCCGGAGACACCCGTTTTTATTACGAACCTCAACCGCGACGGGGACGGGATAGCGAACATGCCCTCCAGATAACCCTTGAAGAAGCCTTCCACGGAACAAACCGGGTGTTAGAATGGGAAGACGGGCGAAAAATCGACGCGAAGATTCCGCGTGGGGTAAAGACGGGCTCCCGGGTAAGGCTCAAGGGGCAGGGCGGTCCGGGGATCGGGGGTGGTGAATCGGGAGATCTGTATCTCACCATCGAGGTATTGCCGGGCAATCGCTTCCAGCGTGAAAACGATGATCTTTCAACGACGGTTCAGGTGGACCTGTTTACCATGCTGCTGAGCGGAAAGGTTACGGTTCCCGGCATCGACCGTAGTGTGAAACTCGACATCCCGGCGGAAACCCGCAATGGCCGTGTGTTTCGGCTTCGGGGGCTGGGAATGCCCAAGATGAAGCAACCGGATCAACGCGGTGACCTGTTCGTCACCGTTGAAGCCCTGCTGCCACAAAGACTCTCCGAGAAGGAGAAGGAACTGGTGGAGAAGTGGAGGAAACTGAGATAGATCCCGATGTAACAAACATCGGGAAATTTCAAATAACAAATTACAAAAGAAAGAGAATAATCTTCCTGTTTAGAATTTGGAGTTTGGAATTTGGATATTGTTTGAGTTTTGGAATTTGTAATTTGCGATTTGATGCCTGAAACGAAGTGACAGGGAGGACAAAGAAATGGGTAGCATGAAATTTGGTGCCTATTACGACTCTCGTAAACAGGAGGTTGTCTGGTTTCGGACCAGCCGATCGATGGAAACGGGATTTTACCATCGTCATACCCGCCGCGGTCAATCGCCGGATGTCTATCTTTCCGACAGCGTCCCGGATCTTATTATGAAGAGCTACCCCTGGATTCATGATGAGGAGGCCGCATTTCAGAAAGAGGCGGGCACGTCCGGTTTGAGTTCGGAGGATAAGAAACGGGACGCTGAGCGCATGGCAGATCAACTGGTGCAAAGCCTTGATCCGGATAGTGATGACGCGTGGGTGGATAATCCGCGGTGGGTCAAACACATTAAACCAGATTAACGGACTCCTGAGTTAGGCGATTTCCGTGGTTGCTGCAGATACATGAAGAAATAAGTTCTTTATACCCCTCCCTTCGATTCCCTCCCCCAAGGGGAGGGAAGAAATAAAGCCCTCCACCTCGATGGGGGAGGCTCGGTGGGGGTGAAGCAATGACGATTTTCGCGGTTAAGATCTCTACAAAACAAACCCTTGACACCTTGCTTGTGGGGCCGTAGCGCAAAGCGCGAAGTCCCAAATTCTTGAATCCTCCTCTCCAGCTATCTTGGAGATGAGGCCCATATATAAGAGAGGCACGCTATGGATCATTACCCGCTTGCAGTATATTGCGATCATCCCGAAGTTCATTTTGAGCGGCGCATTGCGGCACGTTTGGCGAAGGTATCGGTAATGTTCATTCGTAATTGTGAGCGCGAAGAACTCATCACATGCCGCCGCATGCTGCACGGCAAAAAGGGGGTGTGTTGTTCCGACGTCAGTAAACTCAGAATCACCCGGCACCTGCATGAAGACATGGGGCTCGATCTCGAAGCGGTAGAATTCGTGTTGCAATATCGATCCCGAATTGAAGCCATGAGAGAACAATTAAAAGAGACTGAGTTACGGATGCAACGCAGGGAAGCCACCTACCTGGCAGAGATTCAGGCCCTGCGCAGGCAGCTGGCTGATCTGTTGGAGGGCAAATAAGAGGTGTCAGGTGTCAGGTGTCCAGCCTTCGCTCAAATGAGCTTCGGCGGGCAGGCAGGGGTCACAGGAAAAAATCACAAATTTCAAATAACAAATCACAAACAATAAAAGGCAAACTACTAATCAACAAAATAAAAAGAGACGCGATTGGTCATTTGCTGAAGAACAGCAGCGTTTTAAAGGCACTTTGAGAAAACCGGCAAACGGGCTAACCAACTAAAAGGTTTCGGGTTTCAGCTGTCAGGAAAAGTGAAGCTGAAACCTGAACCCGCCAGAGGCGGACAAGCACTGACACCTGAGACCTTTCTCGTAGCAGATAAACCGAGAAAGCAACGTAAATAACACAAACAACAAGAAAGGAGGCCGTTATGAGTGATCTGGTCGTAATCGAATTTGAGGATGAGAACAAGGCGTTTGAACTTCGTGCCGAACTGGTAAAACTACAGAAAGAATACCTCATCGAAATGGAGGATGTGGTCGTTGTGACCAAAGACGAAAAGGGTAAAGTCAAGCTCCACCAGGCCGTCAACCTTACCGCAGCGGGGGCCATGGGAGGCACCTTCTGGGGGATGCTCATCGGAATGATTTTTCTCAACCCGTTGGCCGGGGCTGCGATCGGGGCCGGGGCCGGTGCACTGTCCGGCAAATTGAGAGATATCGGTATCAGCGATAAATTTATGAAAGAGCTCGGCGAGAGTTTCACTCCGGGATCTTCGGCTCTTTTCGTTCTGGTTCGCAAAGTTACCCCGGACAAGGTGCTGGAAGCTCTCAAAGACTTCAAGGGAAAGGTCCTCAAAACATCCCTTACAGCGGACAGGGAAGAGAACTTGCGGGCGGTGCTTGAACAGGACTGATTCCGGAACGGGGATAATGTGCCAACACCCAAGGTACGGCTATGCAGGAAATCAGGTGTTGGGTTTCGGGACGGATTGTGGTTTCAGGTGTCAGTGTCCCCCGCTTTCGCTTCGCTCCAGACAGGATCTTAGACAGGTGTCGACAACCGATGCCTGCCCTGAAACCCGCTTGTGGGGTCGTCTTGTGGGGTCGTAGCTCGAAGAGAGAAGCCCCAACACCCGACACCTGAAACCTTTATTACCCCTGAAACCCGACACCCCAATCCGTCCTGACACCTGACACCTGACACCTGAGTCCCGTCGTTGGGTATACGCTAACATACTCCGGCGGTTCGACGGCGTTCCTTGGGTACCGGACCATACTAATATCTGTCCGATCACATAGCTTCGCATGTTCATTCGTGCTATGGAACACAGTCATGAAAGCCACCCACCTTATCGTAGCCGTTGCGTTGACTCTCAGCGTGTTGCTTCCCGGCGGTCTTTCCGCCAAGACGAACGAGGGCCTGCCGGACAAAGTGGTAGCCGGTGTCCTGGAATTGCCGCCATTTGCCATGAAGAGTAGCGATGGCCGGTGGGAGGGACTCGGCATCAATCTCTGGCGGGCCGCTGCCGATGATATGAACGTCGACTTCGAGCTGCGCACGTTCGACAGCATAGAAGCAGTTGCAAATGCGGTTGAAAAAAAAGAGATTGACGTGCTTCCCGTAGCGATTGTGGCACCGGATCGTGAGCTCATTCTGGACTTTACAAACCACTACTACCGGTCGGGCTTGGCCATCGCCGTCAGGGCGGAGAAGGCTGGGCACGGCTGGTGGCTCACAGCCGAGCGACTGGTATCGGGTCAATTCCTGGCGGTCATCGGCTCGCTTATTCTGCTGTGGGGGGTCGCAGGCGGCCTCGTCTGGTTGTTCGAGAACCGCCGAAACCGTGAGATGTTTGGCGAGGAACTCGTTAAAGGGATAGGCCACGGGATTTGGTGGGCAGCGGTCACAATGACCACTGTGGGATATGGAGACAAAGCACCGAAGACAACAGGAGGGCGGGTCGTTGCGGTGGTGTGGATGCTCGTATCGATTGTCGTGATTTCCAGTTTCACGGCGACCATCACAACCTCGCTCACTGTCAGCCAACTGAGTGGAAAGGTTCGCGGACAAAGCGATTTGCCAAATGTTCGGGTCGGGTCGATGGCCCAATCGTGGGCTCAAAACTGGCTCAGGAATAGAGGCATTGCCACTTTATCGTTTATTAATGACCGGGATGGTCTCCAGGCGCTTATAGACTCTGAAATTGATGCCTTTGTTCACGATCAATCCATATTGACGTATTTGGCAACAAATCAATATGTGGCCCGTGTTCGCGTGCTGCCCGAATAATTCGAGCATTACTACATAAGCATGGCACTATCGCCCAATAGCCGGCTGCGTGAACCACTAAACAGAGCTATTCTAAAAGTCATGGATACGAACGCATGGGACCGGTTGGTTAATCAATACTTTGGTCCCGGCAGTTAGTCTCCTATAGGGATCCGAAATGTTTAGCATGAAGCAAAACGCGTGTGCCGGGAATTCCATGAACGGAGACACCAGCACGGAGGTAAATGTATGCCAACATCCATGAGCCAATGGAGAGCCCGGTTAGAATCCCAACGACAAGAAGTTCAAGAGCGGATCGATAAGATCCGGCGAGCCGAACAGCAGGAAACCGCAGGAGGTGAGACCGACACGGCCCACGAGTGGGAAAACGCCGATGTTCGCGACGATCTACTCGCGGTGGCGGGTCAAGAATTGAGGCAGATCGACGCGGCGCTACAGCGGATAGATCTGGGGACCTACGGCCTCTGTGAAGTCTGCGAGGAGCCGATTGCCGAAAAACGGTTGGATGTCCTGCCGTTTGCCACCCGTTGTATCGAGTGTGCCGACTGATAGCGGCCAATAGTGACTTTCTGCTCAGCGTAGACATGGGTCACAACCGTCTCGATTGTGCTGTTTACAGGAAACCTTTTGCAAGTCACCCTTTATAGCGATTGCCAGAATTGGATTCCGATTCCTTTTACGATTAACGTTTCACCGAAAAGGCGCAGAGGTCGCAGAGTAAATTTTAATTTTGTATTTCGATGACCCTTCGGCTTAGCTCCCTTCGATGCGCTGCGCTTACTCAGGGCAAGGAGGGCGAAATGCAAAACGATCGCCTGGCAAAATAGTCCATATTTCAATACGTTGCTGGAGATCCCCGAGTCCCCCTCTCAGGGATTCGGGGAAAAATACAGTCCCTTTGCGTCCTCTGCGACTCTGCGGTAATCGTTTGTCACAACGCTGATACGCCGACATCGAAGCAGGAGAGGAACAAAACATGCATCGGATTTCTGACATGCAAAATTTTCGCATCCGAATCTTTCTGCTACTCTTTTTGCTGATGATGTCTTCCGAGGGTATCGCGGCCGATGGTGCCGGAGAAGAGCAATCGCCGGCTTCCAAGAATACGAAAGCGACGGTATCCTGGGAATTGCCGGATTTAATTCCCAAGGTTGCTGAATTGTCCGTTCGTCTATCCGAACTCCATCAAGAGCTTGCTGTTGACAAAGACCTGCCCGCTATCGAACACCGCTTATCCAGGGTTGAAACCGAGGTGGAGAAAACAGCGGCACAATTTGAGCGCCTAAAGTCTGCTAACAAGAATCTTTATATCCCGTTAACCCAACTGAATCGTACGTTGGATCTGCTTCGCCTGCAGCTCGAAAAAGCCGCCAAACCCGCGACTATTGGCGTCAAACAGTTGTCGAGTTTATATAAAAAATGGAATCATGAAAGACAGCGCTGGCAGGCGGCAGCAGCAGAGCTTACCGTAGAAGAACAAGATGGCATAGGATTGGTTTTTACGAAGGGTCAGTCCACTATATTCAAAGCTCTCGGCCTCATCCGCCAGTCACTGCATCCGTTGTTGGTTTTGCAGGGAAAGGCCGCCCATTTACGTGTTCGGATAGCGGACATTACGGCCGAATCGAATCGTTTGATCCAGGCCGCCCTTGGCGAGGTCGTGTGGACGCTTACCCTCCACTCATGTCATATAATTACTGGTCGCAGCTTAAACGTACCTGGCACCCGCATATGATGAAAAATCTTCTGAGGGCCAGATCCAGCGACCATTTATTTTTTGCTCAGCAACGCGGGTTGATTATCTTTCAAGTAGGCTTGGCGCTGTTTCTGATTATCGGCATCTATCGAAATCGCGAGACCATCGAACGCACTCAAAAGCTGGAGTTTATGGCGACCCGACCGGTTTCGGCCGGATTATTTTTGGCCACCGGACCCTTTCACCCGTTCCACACCTTGAGTCCCACCTGGTGGCAAACCCTGTTAACCGCCCTTATGGGAATTTGTTTGCTGCGCCTGGCCAACCTTTTGTTCAAAGGCACATGGAAGCGATGGCTCCTGTGTTACCTCGTCATCATACTTGTTAGCATCAATTTCCTATACACTATTGGGTTATCGATTCCTGCGTTCAGACTCTTCTTTTTTTTGGCATCTGCAGTGGGAGTGTATTTTTTCCTGCGATGGGCCAGAGCTGCGAACAACGAAGGCGATGGGATCCTTTTAACTGCAGGTTTATGGCTGGGGGCGTGCTGTTTGATCGTCGTTCTGGTGGCAGAGTTTATCGGAATGTCCATGCCGGCAAAATACCTGTTCTACATGCCGGCGCGTGCCATCGGGCTGACAATCGGATGGTGGGTGCTGATGCGCTTTGTGGGAGGCGGGTTGGAGTGGATTGTGCGCCACTCGGACTGGCCCCTTCCCGCTATGGTGCGTCAGAATCCAGATGCCGCCATTCGCCGATCGACAATTATTTTGAATAGTCTTCTGGTTGTTGTTTATGTATGCATGCTGTTGGTGATCTGGGAGATATATCCGGATCCGATCACGGCATTCAACGGAGTGCTGACAATGGGCGTTACCGTCGGCGAACAGCGGATCACCATCAGACTGATTCTTGAAGCGGCGGCCTTGGCGTTGGGCGCCTACATCAGCGCACGGGTTATCCAGGGGCTGTTTCTGACAAAGATATACGAGCTGCGCCAGGTGGATCCCGGTGTCCGGTTTTCCATAAACCACCTGGTTACGTATGCGTTCGTTTTTGCCGGATTCCTGCTGGCACTGGCGGTATTGGGGTTTCGGCTCAATCAGCTTACCATCATGATCAGCGCCCTGGGGGTGGGTGCCGGGTTCGGATTGAAAGAAATTGTCAATAACTTTATGGGAGACCTGATTTTGCTTTTTGAACGTCCCGTCCGGGTGGGGGATGCTATTGAGTTGGAGGGGCAATGGTCTGAAGTTAAGGAAATCGGTCTGCGGGCCACCCGCATCCGTACCTACGATAACGCGGATGTCATTGTGCCAAATAGCGACCTGACCACCAACCGTGTGACCAATTGGACCCTTTCCAGTCGAATGATGCGGCTTCGGATTCCCGTGGGCGTGGCCTATGGTTCGGATATCCCTCTGGTGATCAAGACGCTAAAGGCATGTGCCAAAGACCACAACGGAGTGGCCGCCAGACCCGAACCCAAGGTTCTGTTTTTGAGTTTCGGGGACAGCACCCTCGATTTTGAGCTCCGTGTCTGGATATCGGACTTCGACGATCGCCGCACCATTCAAACCGAACTGCATCAACAAATCGATCAGAGCTTCCGGGAGGCGGGCATCGAGATTGCTTTCCCTCAACGAGATCTGCATTTGCGAAGTGTCGACGAAACGGTTCTGAAGCCACTTCGCCAACCGAAAAGTTGATGATATTTCGAAATCGGAGTTGACTTATGGCATCCGGATCTAAAAAAGTGATCTACGCCGCCCTGATCGGCAACAGCCTGGTGGCTGTAACAAAGTTCATTGCAGCCACCATTACCGGCAGTTCGGCCATGTTCTCCGAAGGCATCCATTCGGTTGTGGATACGGGCAACCAGGTGCTTCTATTGTTTGGCTTGAAGCAGGCTCAGAAGCCCCCGGATGAAAAATTCCCCTTCGGCCACGGAAAGGAGATCTATTTCTGGAGTTTTGTGGTTTCCATCCTGATCTTTGCTCTGGGTGCGGGCATTTCCATATATGAGGGCATTCATCATGTGCTGCATCCAAGGCCCATTCAGAATCCGCTGATCAATTACGTCGTTCTTGCCCTGGCGATTGTATTCGAGTCGGGAGCCCTTTATTTTGCGGTTAAGGAATTCCGAAAGGCCAAAGGGGACCTGGGCTATTTTGAGGCAGTGCGCCGAGGAAAAGATCCTACCCTTTTTGTGGTGCTCTTCGAAGACACGGCGGCAATGCTTGGACTTCTGATCGCCCTTTTTGGAATCGCGCTGGGACAAGCGACCGGCATCCTGATCTTCGACGGTATCGCCTCCATTCTAATCGGTGTCCTTCTCGCCTTGACCGCCATATGGCTGGCCTACGAGACCAAGGGCCTGCTGATCGGAGAGAGCGCCAGAAAAGACATTCGGGAGAAGATTTATCGAATTACCCAACGAATTGATGCGGTTGAGCATGTAAACGAGGTGCTGACCATGCATATGGGGCCGGAATTTATTCTGGTGAACCTCAGCGTAGATCTGAAAGACAATCTGGAAACGGGCCAGGTGGAGAAGGCCATTGCAGAAATCGATCGGACAATAAAGTCAGAAATCCCTGAGGCAAAACGCGTGTTCGTGGAAGCCGAGGCACGTGTTTCCTCTTCAGCCGGTGTTTAATATTCCGGTTATTCTAACAGTGAAAACCTAGTTCTGAGGGATAGGTCAGAGGCACCTGTCTCCGCAATAGACGAAGACTGTTGATGGTTTTAGGGAGAATTGAGGTGTCAGGTGTCGGGTGTCAGCCACTGCTGGATATCGGCGCCCGGATTCGGGTATTGATTTTAAATCCATTCGTGATATTGTTGTAGTGCCTCCATAACATATTAAATTTCTTATTAAATAATAGAGGTTCAGGGTATGTGAGCCATTTTTTTACGGGCCTAAAAACAAATCTAAGGATGATGATATTGGCCATTCTATCACCCCCACCGCGCCTCCCCCATCAAGGGGGAGGTTATTATTTCCTCCCTCTATTGTCGCAGATCCCGAGCTTGACTCGGGGGCGGGAGGGAGCCAGAGGGAGGGGGTATGATCGATGTATTCCTTATTTTGGGTTCTAAGCCGTTCTTTTATGGGGATGTGTAAGAGCTCTTGTTGAGCGGCATGTAAAGTGAAGCAAAGCACAGATTAGGGTCGCGGAGGGGAATTTGGTGGACCGGGTGACACAGCTTAAGGAGGCAATCAAAGTTTCCCTGGCCATGGTCATTGCCTACTACGTGGCGATGCGCTTTGCGTGGCTGAACCCCGCCTGGCCGGCCATCACGGTGGCGGTAATCAGTACCCCGACTGCCGGGCAGTCGATTTCCAAGGGGCTGCTGAGGATTGGCGGCACACTCATGGCCTTTGCGGCAGGCCTGTTTTTTCTTGCGCTGTTTCCACAGGATCGCTGGTATTTCTTTCTGGCGTTTACGCCCTTCCTGGCGTACACGACCTACCGGATGACCGGAAAGGACGGCCAGTACTTCTGGTTCTGTGCCGGCTTCGTCGGCCTGATGATTACCACTGCCGGCCCCCAGGACGGTTCTGCGTTTATTTTCGCGGCGTACCGGATGATGGAAACTATCTTCGGCGTCGTCATATGGACGGTCATTTCGGTACTCCTCTGGCCGCGATCGAATCTCAAAACCCTGGTCTCAGTGAGTCAAAACCTGTGCGATGCCCTGGCGGAACTCGTCAGCGGTTACAAGAAGGATCTGCTGGACGGCAGCGTCAACGAAAAGTTCAAAGAGGTCCGTTCCCAGGCCCGGAAGCTGGCCGGTCAATTGGAGCAGACCATTGCTGCTGCGGCCTCCGAGAGTTACGAGGTCCGTGAGGTCCGTCACCTTTTGACGCGCCTGCACACCCTTTCGGTAAGTATGCTCGAGGTTCTCGATCGCCTGCAACTCGGACTGCAGGATCTCCGGCAGGTAAACCTCGAACCGGTCAGAGGTGATCTTGAGGATTTCTTTTCCGTAGTGGACTCTCGACTGAGGTATGCCGGCGACTTGCTGAAAGGAAAACCACCCACCGATATTCAGGAAGCACACCTTTCCTCATCTACCGATGAGGACATAAATACATCGAATCACTTTCAGCGGGCAGCCGTTGAAGTCGCAAGGATCGGACTGGATCAACTCGACTCACTGAGCCGGTCGTTGGCGGCATGTGTAAGCGATATCCAGGGTCACAAACCTCCTGAGGCCGACATCACGATCCAAAGTGCACCGACGGCGCGACAACGTCTTTTTGACCTGCCGACCCTCGATCCCGATCGCGTCCGGGCAACCATCATGGTCATCGCGTCTCTGTGGTCCGCGATCCTCATCTGGATTTACATCAACCCACCCGGGCACGCCGGTTGGTACATGCTGGTTCCCACCTTTTCTTTAATCGCTGCACAAACTCCATTTGTACAGTTCCGACTGTTTAAGCCCTTCCTTTATGCGTTCACGGCCGCTCTTTTGGTCTATGTTTTCATTATGCCCAAGCTGAGCACGTTTTACGAGCTTGGGACACTCATTTTTGGGATCACCTTTATCGCAGCCTTTTTCTTCACCGGGCTGGGCCGGGTCGCCATATACATATCGTTGTTCGCCATGCTTGGGATCAGCAATCAGCAGACATACAATTTCGCGGCCCAGGTCAACACGCTGATATTTGTTCTGGCTGGGATCCTGTGGGTTGTCGCCCTGTCTTACATTACCCGTTCCCCGCGACCGGAGAAGGCTTTTCTCGACATGCTTCGCCGTTTCTTCAGGAGCTGCGAGT
>Ga0056111_1000124_pt1 | contig 11799 bp, 9 predicted proteins | sample WorMetloBBELIZE2_FD_83874 | JGI IMG/M metagenome (GOLD analysis project Ga0056111, IMG submission 83874) | Marine gutless worms symbiont microbial communities from Max Planck institute for Marine Microbiology, Germany - Olavius longissimus B... ... | reverse complement strand
GTCGGCGCTTTCAGGTTGAAATCGAGCCCAATTGAACAGGAACTATGTGGTTATAGGCGCCGCCATAACTATGTTCCGAGTGAAGGTAGGCGTCCGGGGTCTGGATGTTTCACTGAAAGATGAATCTGACCGCGACTTCCCGGAGGCTCTGCCCGTCAGGACACCACGTATCGCTCGTCTTTCTCTGACGATGTTGCCTCGTCTGCAAATGCCACAGGGAAGGCTTCCTCGATACGGTCCACCAGGACAAAGAGCATGGCATTTCTTACCTCGTCGGGAACGTCCGCCAGATCTTTCTCATTCCGCTTGGGGAGAATGACGGTTGTCAGCCCGACTCTGTGAGCGGCCAGCACCTTCATCTTGATCCCCCCCACCGGCAGCACGCGCCCCCGGAGCGTCACTTCACCGGTCATGCCGAGATCGCCCCGCAGCGGACGGTCGCTGTACAGACTGGCCACCGCCATAACCATGGCCAGACCGGCGGATGGCCCATCTTTGGGAATGGCTCCCGCCGGCACATGAAGATGGAGGTCGGTCACTTCGAACCCGTCGTTGGCCACCCCGAGTTCTTCCGATTTCGACCGCACATAGCTGTGCGCAATCTGGGCGCTTTCCCGCATCACATCCCCCAACTGACCGGTAAGCGTCATTTTTCCCTTACCCTTCATACCCGTGGCCTCAATAAACAGAATGTCTCCACCGGTCGACGTTACGGCGAGGCCCGTCGCGATACCCGGGATTTCGATATTCTCGGATTGTTCGGATTCAAACTTTTCCTTTTTGAGGTGCTCCCGAACCAGATCCGGCGTCACCATAACGTGCGTCCAGTCTTTTTCTGCAATCTTGACCACGCTTTTACGGCACACTTTTCCGATCAGCCGCTCCAGATTTCGCACGCCGGCTTCCCGCGTGTAGTCCTGGACGATCTTCTGAAGCGCGTCCTCTGAAAATGTTACTTCATCTTCCTTGAGCCCGTGGGCATTGAGCTGCCGGGGTACCAGATGCCGGGAGGCAATCTGGACTTTTTCGAATTCCGTGTAGCCATCCAGCGAGATAATCTCCATACGGTCGCGCAGCGCCGGCGGAATCGTTTCAAGCTGGTTTGCCGTAGTAATGAACATCACATCACTCAGATCGAAATCCACGTCCAGATAATGGTCTCGAAAAGCGTGGTTCTGGGCAGGGTCGAGTACTTCGAGAAGTGCGCTGCTCGGATCACCCCGCCAGTCCATACCGATCTTGTCCACCTCGTCGAGCATGAACACCGGATTGCGTGTACCGGCCCGTTTGATTGCCTGAATAATGCGCCCCGGCATCGCTCCGATGTAAGTTCTCCGGTGACCTCTGATTTCGGCCTCATCGCGCATGCCGCCGAGACTCATCCGGGTAAATTTGCGCCCCAGAGCCCTGGCAATACTCTGCCCGAGACTGGTCTTTCCCACGCCGGGAGGCCCTGCAAAACACAGTATCGCACCCATTCTCTCTGTCTGGTCGTCAACGTCCCTTTCCTTTCCGACCATCCGTTCCTGCAGCAGGGTGCGCACGGCAAGATATTCGATGATACGTTCCTTGACCTCCTCAAGACCGTAGTGGTCATCATCCAGTACCTTCCGGGCGCCTTCAATGTCTGTGCGATCCTCGCTCATATTGTTCCAGGGCAGATCGACCAGCCAGTCCAGATAGGATTTGATCACGGTATATTCTGCTGCCTGGGGAGACATCCCCGAAAGCCGCTTTAATTCGCGACGCGCCTCCTTCAAGGCTTCTTCCGGCAAGCCGGCATCCTCCAACTTCAGTTCGTAGTTTTCCGCTTCGGTAGTGTCTTCGTCCGACTCCCCCAGTTCCTTTTTAATAGCCTTGAGCTGCTGACGCAGAAAGTACTCGCGCTGGGCCTTGCTCATCTCCTCTTTGGCCTCCGACTGTATTTTTTGGCCAAGGGTCAGCACTTCTTTCTCGTGGGTCAAATGCCCGATCAAATTTCGCATCTTTTCTTTCAGCGAATTTTCTTCGAGCACCTCCTGGGCGCTTTCAACATCAAGGCCGGCGTTGGTGGCAACAATGTTGACAAGCTGCCTTGGATTGTCGACTTGCTTCAGGAATTCACCGGCTTCCTGGGAAAAATTAGGGGACAGGGTCACCACTTCATTGGCGATATCCCGAAGACTGCGCTGCAGGGCATCCAATTCCAGATCCGATTCGACGGTTACCGGAGCCGGTTTGACCCGGGCCTTCAGATAGGGATCATCGGCAGTCCAGTATGCGATCCGGAAACGCTCTAGTCCGTGCACCAGAACCTGGAGGCTGTTGTCCGGGCCACGCATCATATGCTCCACCCGGGCCAGGGTTCCAACCTCATAGGTTTGCCCCGGTTTCGGTTCTTTTATTTTCGGATCCTTCATGGCCACAAGACCAATGAGGCGATCGCCGTTGACGGCGTCCTGTACCAGCTGGACGGACCGTTCTATACCCACTGCCAGCGGCAGTACTGTGAAAGGGAATGCCACGGTATTGCGCAAGGGTAGTATGGAAAGCTCTTCGGGCATGGTGTAGCCTTTGTTTCCGCTGGCTTCAGTTTCGATGGATTCGTTTTTTGGTTCAGATTCGCTCATGGGGTCACCTTCTCGCTTCGTAATAAATTCGCTCTACTCTGTGCCAGTTTCAATGGGTAGGTATGCCCATTACTTTTTTCATTACAAAGATATAATAACGCAATGCTACCCCATGTAAAGCACCTGCGGAAAACGAAGTCCGGGGATTTATTACCGTTGATGTTTGGTGTCCCGTTGGCAGCACGATGTCTGCCCCATCCCCAGCTTCGAGGAAAACAGTGGGTATCATCGTGAATTCGAGAAAATAAGGTCCATACCACAATGTGGTATGGACCTTTGATTTTTGTTAGGGACAAAATTGTATGAGATGTAGATAACTAATTTGGTTAAAAAAAATTTCCCCTACTCAATGAGCAGGGGAAATGAGGAGGAGGGAGGAGGGGTAAATAGACTTACGTTGACGTCGGGAAAAATGATACCATTATGTGGTATAGTCTGTCAAGCTATTTCTAAGAAATTTGCGATGGGATTAAAATTGATATTATATCATTTGATTACAATATATTAAGCTCTAACCTGGAGGGTAAGAAAATATTTTTTCAAACAATTTTGTGCCATGCAAACTCTGGGAAAACCCTTTTCATTACTCCCACAATGTGGTATTTATTTGCGCATCTTGTCTGGAGCCATATTATGGAAAGAAACGAATTTGCCAGAATCCGGGTTTACCTTGAAAAAACCCAGCGGGAAATGGCCCAACTGCTCGGCGTATCGGTCAAAGCCATTCAGAGTTTCGAGCAGGGCTGGCGGAACATACCCGTACATATCGAACGGCAAATACTGTTTGTCCTTTCCATGAAAGAAGGCGGGGACGGCCAGCAGAAACAGTGCTGGCAGCTTATGAAATGTCCCATGGATCGGAAGCGCCAATGCCCTGCGTTTGAGTTTCAGATGGGAAAATTCTGCTGGTTCGTGAATGGAACGGTCTGCCAGGGCAAGGCCTACGAAAATGGGTCGGACAAAATGACGGCCTGCCGCCGATGCAAGGTATTTAAAGAAAAAATACCCCGTGGGTTGCTGGGGTTATAGCCAGACGTTATAAAAATGGTGTACCGGCCCGCTCCCCTTTCCCAGCCGGTAATGCGCTCCCTCCGACATGGCCTCTCCGATGTAAACCTTTGCAGACCGTACCGCTTCCTCCAGGTTCTTGCCCAGGGCAAGGAAGGACGCGATCGCCGATGACAGCGTACAACCGGTTCCGTGGTTGTTCGATGTGGCGATGCGCTCGCCGGTAAGGGACAGCGCACGCTGTGACTCCGTGAGATACAGGACATCGAGGCTTTCTCCGGATTGCAGGTGACCCCCCTTGACAAGTACGCTCCGGCTTCCGAACCTGGCAATATCGCACGCCGCCGACGCGATCTGATCCGCCCCATCGATCTTCCGGTGTAAGAGCACCGAAGCCTCGGGAATATTCGGTGTCACGACATCCGCCAGGGGAAAAAGAAGGGCCGTGAGGGCCTCGATGGCCTCGTCTTGAAGCAGCTTGTCTCCGCTCTGTGCCACCATTACCGGATCCAGGACGATATTGCGTACCGTGTGTTTTCGAAGCTGCCGCGCCACGGCTTCGATGAGTTCCGGAGAAAACAGCATGCCGATTTTGACGGCATCGGCGCCCATATCTGAAAGGACCGCTTCGATCTGATCTTCGATAAAACCGGGAGGCACGGCATGGATTCCGTGGACGCCGAGGGTATTCTGGGCCGTCAGAGCGGTAATCGCGGTCATGCCATAACACCCGAGGGCGGATATGGTTTTCAGATCGGCCTGGATCCCCGCCCCTCCACCACTGTCCGATCCCGCGATGGCCAGGACTTTTCGATATCGGCGCGTATGATGATCTGCTTCAATGGGTGACATGATTCTCTAATCCCTTCCATAATGTGTAAACGGCATTCATAAAATTTAATTAAGATAGTGAGCGTGTCAAAGGCCTTCATGAAATCTGTTCAGGATTGAACAGATTTCATGAAGGCCTTTGACGGAAATGATCCCACCCCAATGCTTCAAACTCCCTCGTCCCGCCGTCAGGGAGCACCAGCTCCATCTTCTTTTCCTCGATGATCTCCCCGATGCAATACAGTGGGGAAGCGAATTTGTTTTCATAATCCCGACATACCGCTGCGATGTTCTTCGGCATCACCGTGCACAGCAAGGTGTAATCCTCCCCACCGGAAAGTGCCCAGTCGACAGCCTCTTCTCGGATCTCTTTGCAAAAGGCGGTCAGGTGGTCGGACACCGGGATCCGATTCGCGTAGAGCCGGACACCCACCCCGCTCTCTTCGGCGATGTGCCGGATGTCGCTGCTGAGACCATCGCTGGTGTCGATGGCGGCGGTTACCAATCCCGTTTCGGCAAGAAACCGCCCTTCCCGCAAATACGGTTTCGGCGACACATGGGCCCGGCGGAGCGCCCTAAGGGCCTGGGTGTCCGGCGACATGTGGTTTAAAATCAGATGGAACCCGGCACGGCTGTCACCAAGAAACCCCGTCGAGACAATGACATCTCCGGGTCTCGCCCCGCTTCTCAGCAGCATCTGGCTCTCGGGTACCGCCCCGACCACCACGATATTGATGATCAGGTCCTGTTTGGAGCGGGTGGTGTCGCCTCCGAGGATGTTCACATCGAATTCAACGGCCAGGGCCTTCATCCCGTCGTAAAGTGCGTCCAGAAATTCTATGGAACACGTCTCGGGAATCGCGATACTGATAAAGGCCTCCCGGGCGACACCTCCCATGGCGGCAATATCGCTGAGATTCACGGCCAGGGATTTATGGCCGAGTTCGGTGCCTGTGATGGACTCCCGTAAAAAATGGACCCGCTCCACCAAGAGATCGGTCGTCACAAGGGTCAGTTGGTCCGGATCGCCAGTAACGGCGGCGGCATCGTCGCCAATGGCGCGCACCACATCCGTCTCCCGGATCAGGCATCCCCGGCTGACCCTTCGAATAAAGCCGAACTCTCCAATGTCCTTTAATTTCATTTTATCTCCGGATGCTGAAACGCTTTCTTGTGTAAGCTTATTTTGAAAGCTCCGGTAGGGTCATCTTCACCACGAAGTTCACGAAGGTCACGAAGAAAAATGGCTCTACTCGATTTTTGTTACCTCCGTGTGCTACGTGTACTTCGTAGTCTTCGCGGTACGCAAAACTCAGATTTATCTAATTTGTCCTTCTTGTAAAACCGCTTACATGCAAAACTCGGATTAGCGGCTTTCCGCCACGATGCGACGCAGCTCCCGTGCCGCCGATTCTGGATTCTCCGCGGAGACAATGGCCGAAACGACGGCGACGCCATCGGCGCCCGCCGCGATGACCTGACGGGCATTTTCCCGGTTGAGCCCGCCAATGCCCACCAGCGGAATGGCGACGGAGCGGCGAATCTCCCGAAGCCCTTCCAGCCCAAGGGGAGGGGCCGTATCTGTTTTAGTGGGCGTGGCATAAATAGGACTAACGCCGAGATAGTCTGCGCCGGCCTGTTCCGCATCGATGGCGTCCTGAAGCAATTCGGCTGAGATGCCGATAATCATACGATCGCCGACGATGCTTCGGGCCATCTCGATCGGCATGTCATTTTGTCCCAGATGAACCCCATCGGCCTCAATCGCCTGGGCCACATCGAGCCGGTCATTGATAATGAGCGGCACCCCCCTCTTTTCGAGAAAGTCTTTCAGTGTCAACGCCTCCTGAATGAACTCCCGGGTGCCGGCCGTCTTCTCCCGAAGCTGAACAACCGTGGCGCCCCCCGAGACAGCGGCGATAACAATCTCGGTGTTCGACCGCCCCTTTGAAAGACCCCGGTCCGTCACCAGATAGACGGAGTAATCAATATCGCTTCTTTTCATGGCAGGATTCCTTCATAAGGATAATCCGCTTCAGCCGGAGAGTACTTCGAATCGTCCGCCGGCCTCAAGCTGATCCGGAGTAATGGTATATAATGCATCCAGCATGCCGATCATGAAGCTTCCGGGTGCCGAGGCATTCTCGGATGCGACCTCACCGGCCAGGCCGAAGTAAGCCAATGCCGTGGCCGTTGCCTGCAAAGGGTCTTGGTCCACAGCCAGAAAGGCGCCGATGATGGCCGTGGCCGTGCAACCGGTGCCCGTCACCGATCCCATCAGCGGGTGGCCGTTGCTCACCTGGATGACCCGGCTTCCGTCCGTCACGAGATCCGTAGGGCCGGTGATGGCCAGCACCGTTTTTAATTCACCGGCGAGTGTTTTGGCGGCCTCTGCCGCATCCGCCACCGTATGGATGGCATCGACCCCTTTTGTTGTCGAAGTCTCATCCTGCAGGGAGAGCACCTCCGAAGCATTGCCGCGGACGACGCTCAGTTTGGTGTGCCGGATAATTTGCTTTGCCGCCGATGTCCTCAGCCGTGTCGCGCCGGAGCCCACCGGATCCAGAATAATGGGCGTTCCCTGCTCGCTGGCTCTCTCCCCGGCACTCACCATGGAGGCAACCCAGTCATCGGTGAGGGTGCCGATATTCAACACCAGCGCGCCGGCAAAACTCACCATCTCCCGGACCTCATTGGGCGCGTGGGCCATCACCGGCGATGCTCCGATGGCCAGCAGTGCATTGGCCGTATAATTCATCACCACGAAGTTGGTGATGTTGTGGACAAGCGGTTTTTGTTCTCTGACACGTTCCAGATTTTGTGCCGCGCATGCCTGTAAATCCATTGATGATCCCCTCGCCTGAAGTTGGTTTGTTAAATTAAAAAACCGCTGCCTGCGGGCAACGGTTTTCGGATCGATCTCCTGGTCTTTCCACCTGTCATCCCTACGCTGGCATGATCCAGATCAGGTTCATCGGGTATGATCTCAGGCCGAAAACAGCCACCCCGGCAGATGATGCAATATGGATGAAACGATAGTAAAAGAACTGCTCAGGAAATGTCAAGACCTCAGAAAGAAAGAACTGCTCAGGAAATGTCAAGACCTCAGAAAGGTGGAACTATCCCTTGCGTCATTCAGAAAGTTCGATTAATTAGAGAAACTTAGAAGTTTACGCAGGACAGGAAACGAGCACTGTACCCAGCACGGTGTAACACTCTCCCCGACCAATGACACACATCCACCCTCAACGATGCCCGTGGGCCGGAAGCGATCCGCTTTATGTCGATTATCATGACACCGAGTGGGGGGTTCCGCTCCACGATGATCGCCAGCTATTCGAGTTTCTGATACTGGAGGGCGCCCAGGCCGGATTGAGCTGGTTGACGATTCTCAAAAAGCGCCCGGAATACCGCCGTTCCTTTGACAACTTCGATCCCGCCAAAGTCGCCCGTTACGGTCCGGAGAAAATCGAAGCACTGCTTTCCAATCCGGGGATCGTCCGGAATCGACTGAAAGTGGCGGCGGCCGTCACCAACGCCAACGCCTATTTAAGGGTACAGGACCGTTTCGGAAGTTTTGACACGTTCATCTGGCAGTTTGTCGATGGGCGCCCTGTTGTAAATCACTGGTCGAACATGGAAAACGTTCCTGCCGAGACCGACGCGTCGAGAGCCATGAGCCGCGAACTGAAGCAGCGAGGTTTCAAATTTGTTGGGCCGACCATTTGCTATGCATTCATGCAAGCCGTCGGCATGGTCAACGATCACCTCACCACCTGCGTCAGATATCACGAGATTCGAAACACCTTCGCGGATAATAACTTGAACCCTTGGATCCTCGAACCCTTGGATCCTTACATATCAGCCAAGCCCTATCCATAAAGAGATCATTTCAAGGAGCAATCCATGGTGACGAAATGCTCATTTTGCGGCGGGAGACACAATGTGGGATTCATCTCGACAAGACTGGCCGGTACCGACGGCGTCTCCCTGGAGACCGCGAAGTGGGCTGATGTATTCGAGGGTGAAGGCTTCAGCTCGTATTACTTTGCCGGGGAGCTCGATCGGCCGCCGGAAATTTCGTTTATGGCCAAAGAGGCCCATTTTCAGCATCCGGACATTCGTAAAATCTACAAAAATTGTTTTAATGCCACAACCCGCAAACGGGCCACCACCCGAAAAATCCATGAATTCAAAGAGATCCTCAAAGACAAACTCTACCGGTTCATCCGAAAATTCGATATTGATCTTCTGGTTCCGGAAAACGCCTTGACCATTCCCCTGAACATCCCCCTGGGGATTGCCGTGACCGAAGTTATTTCCGAAACGGGCATCGCCACCATCGCCCACCACCATGACTTTTTCTGGGAGCGAAAACACTTCCTGCGGAATGCCGCATGGGAATATCTGAATATGGCATTCCCCCCGCACCTGCCGTCCATCAAACATGTGGTCATCAATTCCTCGGCAGACAACCAGCTCAGCCTGCGGACCGGCATATCCGCCCATATCATCCCAAACGTCATGGATTTTGAAACACCGGCGCCGCCGCTGGACGACTACGCCTCTGATGTACGCCAGGCCCTGGGTATCGCCGATGACGAACTGTTTATGCTGCAGCCCACGCGCGTGGTACAGCGGAAAGGGATCGAGCATGCCATCGAACTGGCCTATCGACTCAAAAACAAGATCAAACTGGTCATCTCCCATGCATCCGGGGACGAGGGGTATGGCTACGAACAACGGGTCAGGGAATACGCGAAAATGCTGGGCGTCGACACGCGGTTCGTGTCCGCCATCATCAATGAGCACCGCGGAGTCACAGAGGGCGGACGGAAAATATACACCCTGTACGACATCTATCCCCATGCCGACCTGGTTACCTACCCGTCGACCTTCGAGGGTTTCGGCAATGCGTTTTTGGAGGCGATTTATTTTCGCAAGCCCATTGTCGTCAACACCTACTCCATCTACGATACGGACATCAAGCCGAAGGGGTTCGACGTCATCGAGATCGACGGCTATGTGAACCGTCGGGCCGTGAACCTGACGAAAAAAATCATCACGGATCCGGAACGGCGGCGGGAGATGATTGAAAAGAACTATGAGATAGCGACCAACTGTTACTCCTATGGCGTGCTGCGGCAGAAGCTGAAAAACCTGATATTCGATACCCTCGCCTGCCGGCCGAGAGATCATTAGGGGAGCTGTAAGTTAACCAAATTTTACCAGTCCGTATTAGGTTATGCGGTCGTTCACGCTTGATTGAAGTTACTCAGTTAGGATTCAAGGATTCCAGGGGCCAAGGGGTCAAGTGAAGTGCAAAGAGTTGCCGTGAAGTTTGTGGGGATCCCCGATAGGTCAAATGGATTCATGCCTGAAGTGTACTATCGGCCGGGAGGGCATATGTTGGCTCTGCTTAGCCAACGGAATCGGACAAGGAATATGAGAAACTGCAAACAGCAGATCTAAGATAGTAGGGCAGGGCAACGTACCCGCCGATATTGGTAAGATGGAAGACACAAAACAACCCGCTCGGCTCAGCCGACCGGGTCGAATTGTTATCGATCAGATTGATTCTACTGGACGAGGACAATCTGTGCCCCGCTACTTCCCGAAATAAAATTTCAGATACAGCATGGACCCGAGATAAGAATAGTCGAACCGGCCCACAAAGTCGATGTTCGGGAAATCCTTCCCTTGCGCTTCGACGGCGATATTGATGTTTTCCACATTGAGACCGAACCCCACGTTCCTGAAGGCCATGTACTCCACGCCGAGCAGGGTGTCTGTGATGGCGCCACGGAAATCACCGAGTTCCAGGTAGAAAAACTGCGCCTTGGTACGTAAAAACCATTTGGGGGTGATGGCGATGTCTGCCCGGAGATTGAAGACCGGAAGCGGAGCCGTAACGGATTGTAATGTGGCAGCAAGCGTGGCCGCGCTGGGATTTTGGACTTCCAGATCGAAGCTGATCGGCATGATGAAGGCCCCGACCCCGACGGCCAGGTCCAGGCGCTCGTCCTGGAGGAACGAGTAGCTGTACCCCACCTGGTAGATGTCGATATCGAACTGCGATTTCACGCTGGCGCTAGGCTGTATGGTGACGTCGCCGATATCGATGGGATTTTGAATACCGACAACGTTGTCGCCGCTGCGTCGCGTGGAGAACCAGGAAAAATCCAGGCGGTGCTTCCGTCGCGGCATGAAGCGCCAGTAACCGTCGACCTTGAAAGAGACCGTATTTGTGTCCAGGCCCAGCAAGTCCTCCGGGCTCACGCTAACACTGGCGCCTTTGCCACCAAGCCGCACAGAGCTGTCGCTGGCGACAAAATTCGCACCCAGGTTGATGGAAAACCGCTTCCAGGGTTTTTTTGTCTCAGGCTTCTCTTGGGCAAATGCAGACGGGGCAAGGGTGATCGCTAAGAATACGATTAAGATGGGCAGCGTATACCGGTAACTCATCCTAACTGTCCTTTCGCTGGAGGGGTCGAACAAAGGATTCAGGAGACTATCCCCAAGGGCATTGGATATCATCCTACATAGCCATGACAACACAAAATCGCAGTCCTTTTATTCAAGCAAATTCAAGCGCTTTGGATGGTACAGAATTGGGTCGACGGTTCAAAAAGATGTGGAATGACGGCGAGTTTCGGATGATCTGTTTGGGATATGGCAAATGATCGGAATATTCCCTGTTCGAAGGCAAGTGCGGCAGGGGGGTAAGAATTCGACCCGATCGGCACGGCCGACCGGGTCGAATCGTTTTATACGAATATGTTGCATCAGGTACTCGGTGAACCCGCTAAAGGACTCTACTTACCGAAATAAAACCTCAAGTATAGCATCGCGCTGAGGAGATCATAGTCGAAACGTCCCTGAAAATCGATTTCCGGATAGTCGTTTCCTTCCGCTTCCACACCAATGGAGAGGTTTTCCAGGTTGAAGCCGAATCCCACATTCCGGAACGCCATGTATTCCACACCGACCAATGTGTCGATGATCCCACCCCGGAAATCGCCGATCTCCAGGTAAAAGATTTGCGCTTTGGTCCGCAGGAACCATTTCGGGGTGATGGCCACGTCGGCACGCAGGTTAAAGACGGGCAGCGGGGCCGTGACGGACTCGGCCTCGGAAACAAGAGGTCCGGCACCCGGGTTGTCGACCTGCAGCGAAAAGTCGACGGGAAGGACAAAGGCCCCCACGCCGACGGCCAGATCCAGGCGGTCGTCCTGAAAAAAGGAGTAGCTGTAACCCACCTGGTAAATATCGATGTTGAGTTCGGTCTGCACCCTGGCGCTGGGGTTGATCGTGATGTCGCCAATGTCGATAGGGCCTGAAATCCCCACCG
>Ga0056111_1000123_pt1 | contig 11803 bp, 7 predicted proteins | sample WorMetloBBELIZE2_FD_83874 | JGI IMG/M metagenome (GOLD analysis project Ga0056111, IMG submission 83874) | Marine gutless worms symbiont microbial communities from Max Planck institute for Marine Microbiology, Germany - Olavius longissimus B... ... | reverse complement strand
GCCCGAAAGATGGACAGGTGGCCGGCTTCGACGGCAATCATCACCGGCCGGTAGCCGTTGCCGTCGCTCATGTCAATGTCGCAGCCGACCTGGATCAGCCGATTCACCACCGCTTCCCGATTGTTCTCCACAGCCATGGTCAGGGGCGTTTCCCCCCTTTCATCGGCCCGGTTGAGCTGATCCGGTTGGGCTTCGATCAGGGAGAAGACCTGGGCGTCCGAGTCTCCCTTTTCCAGGGCGTCGACGATGGGGTTGACGTTCGAGATGCCGAGCGCCGCATATTTGCGGTAAGTCAGGGCCCGCTGGACGCCTGCGAGACAATAGTTGGAGATAAACGGCTGACCCTCGACGTTTTCGTCGGTGAGCCGGGATGGACCGGTTTCCCGGATCAGGCGCTTGGCCGTCTCGTACTGCTCTTTTCTTAAGGCAAAGTCGACCAGGGAGTGCGGTCTTCTTCCGGGGATTGAAATCGGCTTGGTAAGGTTTGTGTTCGCTCCGTTTTTTAAAAACCACTCGAGCATCTCCATGTTCCCGTAGCCGGCGGCCAGCCAGAGGGGGGATTTTTCGATGTATTTCGGGTGGATGCCGGTGTCGGCGCCGGCATCGATCAGTAGCCGGGCGATCTGGTTGTGGTGCCGCTTGATCGCAACGGCCAGTGGGGTCCATCCTTTTCTGGTGCGGTACTCGATGTTCGCTCCGTGCCGGACGAGGTGTGCCGCAGTTTCCGGGTAGTCTCTCAGCGCACACCAGTACAGGGCCGGCAGCCCCTTGTCGATTTTAATATTCGGGTCGGCATCCGTGTTCAGGAGCACCGCCGCCGTGACCGGCTGGTTTTTACCGACAGCCTCACGCAGGGCCTTGTTCACATTGACGGGGATGTCCGTGCCGAACTGGTAGCAAACCCGGGCCAGGCCCGGCCGGCCCTCCGCCAGGGCGTACATCCAGACTTGCTTCAGGGTCGTCGAACGAACGCCCCCTGCGTCGAGGGCGATCAGAAATCCCAGGACGACCAGCAGTACTATGAGGACCAGGACTGCGAGGCGACTTTTCCGCTTGCCGGGTGTTTCGCCGCCGCCCGCCGGTTCACGAACTTTGCCTTCGCCCATGATACGATGCCTCCTTTGGCCTCAGGTACGATTCAGATGATACTATCTTTTGATAACGTATGATATTTTGGCACATATTGAGGCAATGGCCAGATTATGGATAAATGAAAGCTGCGACAGGAAAGCAGGCCACCTTGCCCAACATTGTATCCAAAAAGTCGGGCAAAGTCATGCAGATCGATGAAGGGCAGGTTCACAAACACTTGGGCGGGTTATTTCGGTTTTGTTCGGCCATTCGCCGATATCGCTGCTTTTGGTGTCAAAAAGGGCGATGCGGGATCGTTTTTAAGGGTCTATTTATATAAATTGTTTTTTATAAAGAATGCGATCCTGTCTACCGTTTTTGATTCGATCCCATAAAAACCATGCTCCGACAAAGCATCGCAGGGCTTGGACTTGGCCAGATGCCCCCCGCTGACAAATTCGGCTCTGACAGTTGGTGAATGGATTAATCCCTTCGCAATTTTTTTGGACGCTTCAGGTGGGGTATGAGCGCAGCCATCCTTTTCATGTGAGACAATCAGTGTCGGTATCCTGATTTTGTCGATATCCCAAAATACAATAGATTCCATGGTGGCGGTCAAGACAAGACCATCGATGTCCCCATTATTATGAATTGCCACATGGGCAGCCGACTCCGTTCCCCGACTGGTGCCGATCAACCAGACCGGCAGTCCATTTTCTTTTTTCATGAAGGCGATGATGGCCCGAATATCGGTCACATGGTGCTTGGACGTGCGGCTGAAATAAACATGTACATTGTCCTCTATATCAAAAGGGGCATCTACCACCGCCACCGAAAACCGTGTTTCCGGAATTTGTCCCTTGTACGCACAAGGAAGTTATGGTATACACGGATTCCTTCCCGATCTGGGTAACTGAAGACGGCCATGGCTACCTGCAAACAGGATAACATTCGCCACAGCTTTAGGACTGGGGATGTAAAGAAATCGCTGTTCGATGCCGGGTCTTGTCTCCAAGGCGATAACACCCGGTTTCGATGTGCCCCCTGTTGCGACACTTATTTTGAATGTAGCAGGACAAAAAACGACCATGATGAATAAAATGAAGCTGAGTGTTTTTCTCATTGTAACGGCTCCGAAGGGTTGGCGTTTTAAATGTCATAGTCCCGTTTCCATTACTGGTCAGTGCCTTCTTCTGTGGTCCTATGAATTCTACGTGATTATCTACAGCCAGTAAATACAAAAAGATGCTCTATCGATTGAGCAGTTTCCCATTCCGGAACCCTCATCCGGTTTGTTCACTTGACTTGTCGCTGCATCATGCAGACTGAGTCCCTGGGGGTTGTGATCTAGAGCCGGTGCTTAAAGTGTGAGTTATATCTGGGGAGGAGATTTCTATTGATTCGGGTCTTATGCAGGCATTCGGCTATATTGCTGTTTTTGGGATAGAAAAGGGCGAGTTCTGATAAAGTATTTATAAATTCTGTCTGGTACAGTGGTGCGATCCCTGTCTTACCCTGTTTTAGCGGAGTGGCATGCAAGGATGTGGCCCTTGTTCGATCCACTCTATCGATTCCTTCCCGGCGAGCTCGATAATCTTGTCTGAACCTATCTCCGCCCTCCAGACTTCAAAACCATTGTGCCGCTTATAACGCGTACAAAACTGTTTCAACAACTTACGCATTTCCCTCTCAGAAACTTCCTTTCTAAAAGTCACAAGTATCTTAATATCACCATACTTTGTCACAGCCCATGACTCGTAATCTTGGGCCCACAATGCATTTTCCAGTTTATCTTCAGGCTTGAGTTTTCCTGCCCAAACCAAAAGGTGAGGAACCCTCACTTTCTCTTTTGTTCTTGCAAACTCAGCAAAATAAGCGGTTCCATGCAGGTATTGCAATAAAGTTATACCTGATTCCAACAATACCGCTCTCTCTTTTCTGGAAGGCTTCTTAGCCAACAGAACAATTCCTCTCACAGACAAGCGACCGGCACTCATGATGGTCTTTAATAGATCAGTGTCAATTCCTTGATTTTTTAATTTCTACCTTGCGATTTTCCAGATTGATCGTATAGGGTAGTATTTTAACTATTTTGCGTGAATTAGACTCCTCGGCACCATAAAGCGGCAAGACGCCATAAATGTGGATACTATACAGCCAAGCAATGTGGCAATTATGATGTGTGAGGTTCTCACTGAATGCCTACAAGTGATTAGGGATAGGCACACTGTTTAGTCCGCCTATCCCCATTCATTTTTCAGGTTGCTATGTTTCCATTCGTAATTTTAGTCTATAGATACGCGTATGGGTTCCCCGAAAGGATTGTCCTCCCGATCTGTAAACAGGATGAAAAATCTCTCACCAGGCAATCTTTTCTCAATCTTTAACCGCCGAGAATCTTGGCCACTGAAATCTTCAAAAACAACTTTGCCATACTGGTTAATGATACTCACTTTTACATCTCTTGGAAGTCCTTTCAACCCCATATCCCAGCCTGGACAATACTCCCAACTAGATCCACCACACCCAGGACAGTCAATGACATATTTACAGTTCTCATCGATAGGCTGAGGCAGTCTAGGATCCACGAACCAGATGTCGTCCTGAATATCAAGATCAAATTCTTCGATACGTGGTTCGCAGATCCATGGCCAGCGATCGCAGACATTAAATGGTGGGCATAACTGCGGAATAAGTTCGCAGATAGGTATCGGGTCTAACGGACAAAAGGCCGAAAAGGCATGCGAACTGACCAGACTGTATGGCTGCGCATTTCCTATCGGCAGGTTGTAGCCCTTAACTCGAACCTTCCAAAAGCCCTGTTCTGGCAGAAATGCAGTTGCCACTTCTACATTATTCAGATGGTCTTCGGCACGATAGGCAGGATCAACATCAGTCTGCGCTATTGGATCTTGTGATCCGTCACCTGGAACGGCGGTGAGCGGTAGGGGATTCAGAGTCCACGGCATCACCGAAAGACCACTAGGAGACACCGATTCAAGGTCGAGGTCGTTTACTAATTTCGCCGCGATTTCTGCGGTTGTGGTATCACCAGGTTCATCATCCCACGCTAGTGTTACCTTGAATTCATCCGCACCCTCGGGAACGTTCACACACCATAAATGATTAGCGCCGTTCGAGTTAATGGAAGATTCCTTCCATTGGTTTTGTTTACGGATGGCTTCGACAGCCGCTGTTGCATCAACCAATCCATAACCGGTCGCGAAATCAGGGCCTGCATGGTATAGCACTTCCTGACCTGTATCCGGGTTATTGAACTCTCGTGAAGGAAATTGCCCCGTCTTAACCTGATCATTCGCGGTTTGTACAAGCAAAGCTTTGTACGTTGATGGGTACAGGTTTGGAAATGCGCCAAATGTATCTTCATAAGCATTCATCATCAATCCTATGATTCCAGATACTACCGGGGCTGCCATTGAAGTTCCACAGCTACCAGCATAGCCCTGCGTTCCACTACTCGCGGCTTGAATTCCACCTCCACCGATCGAATCCATGCAACCAGGCGCTACCATGTCCGGCTTTATTCGACCATCAAAAGTGGGACCAAGGCTTGTAGAACCATATAGCCTGCCATCCAGAGTATCTAAGCCGCCCACACTTATAGAGTTTTTGCTTGAGGTGAAGACCGCGTAATAGCCTTCCTCATTACCATATTGAGAATTTCTACCATTATTACCGGCAGCCCACACTTGAGGCGTCGCAGGAATCACATTCCCACTTGAGTCAGTGGCGTCCCCACGGATTATTGAATCTAAGTCTGCTGCTTCGGAGTCATAGACGGTGTAGGACTGGACATAGGAGTGGTTGCTAACATCGGTACCATCGCCCACGATAGCATCATAAAAATTATCCGCATTGCTACCGAATGTAGCATAATCACCTAACTCGCTTTGAGGTGCGTGTCCACGTAGACTAAATGCCGGCCATCCGTTGTTTTCACTGTTAAAACCATTTCCGCCCGCAATGGACGCCACATGGGTACCATGACCACCACCAGCCGTTCGCTGGTTGTAAACACGGGAGCCTACCGCCGCTCCAGCAGCATTAATTGTATCAAAATCGTCGTGATTTTGATCGATTCCCGAGTCACAAATGCCAATCTGTACACCACTGCCACTCATGCCGCGATAACTGGGCTGTGGATTATTCAGCTCGGCCCATTGCGCCTGATCGGAATTTGCCAGACGCTGTCCCCTTTCGTTGAGCAATTGTGGCGGCATTGGTCCCTGCTGAACGCGTTTTATCTCTTCAAGCGAAGTCAATTTGGTCAAATCTTGTTCAGATACGCGTAAAACAAAAGTGGTAGGTCCATATTTTTTTGCCTTCAGGCCTAAAGACATCAGTTTTTCCAGTAGTGCATCGTCATTGATGTCTGCATATCGCTGAGCAAGCACATTAAGCGTCTTTGCACGCTTATCAAAAGCCCAGTCAAAATATTCCTTTTTCTCCAGTTCACGTGATAGTTTGTCTTTGGCACGGATCTGACCGGACCACTGCAACATTTGTTTTAGCTTCGGTTCATCAAGATTAATTTTCGGTGGAATCGCAGCTAAATACGCATTCCCACCCAAATAGCTTTGCAGTTGTATACCTTGCCGGTTTAGATCTCTGTGATGCTGAAAGGTCAATCTTTGCTTGAACTGAATAATGGTATGAATATTTTCGGTGCGTTTACGTTTGAGGATTTCAGCAAGCTCTGGCTCTACCCCCTTTGATATTGGAATTGTTCGTGTTCGCAACTCTATAGGTCTAAGTATATCATCCCTTTCATCAGGGATACTCGCGCAAGAGGCAAGTGTTGCGATCAATAGCCCAATTAATATAATGCGTATTAGAGGTATTTGTTTCATTTTGCGCCTCCATTTGTTCATATTTTATAAATTACCGTCCGTTAATCATTCCCATTATTATCCATGAGTTTTCACCTCCTTCCTTCGGATCCAACTATAGGCGAACAGGAATAAATGAAAACAAACCTGTTTTTATCCTGCGGCCCAACGTCGGTGCTCCTCCTAACACAGACATCAAGATTGTTCATAAGCGCATTTTCCTGCACAAGAAGAAATAATTGGGGTGAAATCTATGATTACAGACTAGGCTGCACATTAAATGAATTACAGAACATTTTGCACTTGAACATAGTAGCTGAGGTGGTCCGCGAAGAATATGAGGATCGGGAATTTAAACAGAAAGAGCGCTTTCACTGCAGCATCAGCTTGACCTTTCGGAAAGGCCAACTTCCGATGTCGATCAGATGAGGATTGAGCAAGCGAGGTTAATTCTCAAATTCTTGGTATAATAATATCTGATTCAGGAGAAGTTCGATTGTATAAATGGGGGGTAACTGTGACCTACGCAAGATTTGTACCGAATCATAACCTGTTGAATTGCTTAAGATGCAAGGATTACTCAAAGGATATGTGCACAGAAAAATGTGCATGAGACACAGGTTTTTGTGCAATGGTTTTGTCACCTGAATTGTGAATTTATTAATTAGATAACGTTGTTGACAAACTATTTAAACTTCGGGGAATCAGCGACGCTCTTCAAATTTGCATATTCAATCCAATTCGCATGAGAGCAACCATCGTAAACAGCGCGCTAAACTTTCCTGGAATTGATTGTTTGGGACCAATTGCGACCAGGCCCAAAGAGGGCATATAGCAATGGCAATAGGTCTTTCGCAGTTTCGTGACTCGGATAGAAACTTCAAAACCAATAGACCTCCGCTATTTCACCCATCTGCTGATCCACAACTTATCCCGTTTGTAACGTTGAGGTGTAATCCTGGAGGAGATTTCTATTGATTCGGGTCTTATGCAGGCATTCGGCTATACCACTGAATTTGGGGTTAAAAAAGGCGATTAAGGATCGCTTTCAACGGCGATTTCGGGCAATCTAAATATAATATCAAAGGGTTGGCACGGCCCGATCCCAAAAAGAAACGCATAAAATCATCACCGTCCCCCTTTTGTCCCCTAATTCCCTATTTTCGAGTGCCATATTGTACAGATACAGATTGACAGCGGCATCCATTCTATGATTTTTTACGATCCGTTTAGGCACTCGCAACCTCCTATCCAACCGGCCTGCCCCCCCGCTGGCCGTCTTCATATAAGACAACAAACTGTTCGTTACCGCAACCGAAGCATGTGCGCGCAGACGCAAAGATGCCACTGGTCACCGCCGTGTAAATCCGTCTGAAGGCGATCAATAACTTAGGAGAAATGACTGCCATGAAAAGCCGCAAGCAGCTGGGAATACTCGTGTCGATCTTCCTGTCGATTGTGCTGATACCGTCTTTGGCTCTATCCGCATCTGCAACGATCAGCGTATCCGGTACCGAAGGATACGGCACCATTTCGGCTTCCGGCAGTTTCACCAAATACGAGTATTGCAACAATCCCGACGACCCAACCGACTGTACGTATAATGAAAACGGTAGCATTTCCGTATACCGTAACGATCCTGTTTGGGGTGAGAGCCGTATCGCGTGGGTCTCCGGGCAAGGCTCTGCCACGTGGACAGGCCAGATCGACATCGGCCTGCTTGAACAGGGCACCCATGAGTATTCGGTTCATGCCGGTGATGCGGAAGGGGTCGTCGCTACTGATTCAGCGACGATCATTGTTGACAACACCCCTTCGGTGTCCATTGAATCTCCGGGTGTGGTCAAAGGGGGAGGGCTCGATGTCACCGGTTCAGCGACCTTCAAAAGCGTCGGGAATCCGGATTACAACGAAGGCTACCTGGAATTTTTCCTTGATGGAAACAAACTGGATGTAGATAAGTTCCGAATTTTCTCCACAAACATCAACTACAGCCGGGAATCTTTAAGCGGAATGCTGATCGACGCCGGTCTATTGATCAATGGGGAGCACACTCTGTTAACTTACGCATCTTCCCGGCTCGGGGTAGGCGTGTCCGATTCGGTTGTGTTTACGGTGGATAACACGCCCTCCGGCAGTGTGGATTCACCGGGTACTGTCAGAGGCGGGTGGCTCGATTTTACCGGTACGTGGAATTTGCCGATGTATACAACCCCGATTATTACGATGGCTCAATGACCCTGTATCTCGATGGTAATAGACTGAATCGTGATTCATACAGGTTCTATACGACGAGCACCGACTGGCGACATTCTGCACTCGGCGGCAACCTGGTCAATGCCGGCATGATGGCAAACGGCGAGCATGTTATTGGGGCACACATCAGTGGGCGAAACGGGGCTTCCATCTGGGAAGAAGTTGCCTTCACTATTGACAACACACCCAAGGTAGGTATCGATCCGCCTGGTTCGATAAATGCGCCCATTGATTTTTCCGGTACGGCGGATTTTGTGGAAGTGCCGGATAACTTTGAGAGCTATCTACATCTGTTTGTAGACGATGTGCGGGTGGGTAGCCGTCTTAGGGTATGGGAAAAGAAAAAGACGTGGAAATATTCCGAATTTGCAGGGCAGCCATTCAATCCAAGCGGTTATGTCAAAGGCGAGCATATCATTCAGATAGTAGGCCAATCGCGGAGCGGTGAGTACGGGAATGCCAAGGCTTTTTTTACCATCACTGATCTAGTTCCGGGAAAGAACAATGGGAATCCCTGCCCTGAATGCAGCACCGAGCAGGCGGCCGAACCTGTCGCTGGAAACCCGATCACCTACTCGACTGGCAACAAACACGAAGCGCAGCGGGATTTCATCCTCGAGGGGCCTGGTCTGCGGTTCGAGTTTGTCCGCAACTATAACAGCCAGAGCAACCTGACAAATACGATCGGACATGGGTGGTCAACCAATTATTCAGCCCGCTTGGCCGTGGGCTCCAGCACCATCGTATTGCACAAAGGCGATGGGGGCGAGCAGCATTTTCATAACGACGGCCAGGGCTTGTTCGTGTCCGAGACGGACAATGCCCAGACCATTACCCAGATTCCCGCAGGAAATGTGTTTAGAAGGGAAAACGGAACGACGCTGACCTTCGATAGTACAGGCCTGCAAACAGAAATTCGGGATCGCAACGGGAATAACCAGCAGTTGGTGTACACCGACGGCAAGTTGGCCTCTGTGGTGGACAACTTCGGCCGGCAGATCGGATTTTCATATGATGAAAATGATCGCATCGACACCCTCTCGACGCCGGTGGGTGTGTTTTCGTACAGCTATGACTTGAACGGCAATCTGGTCCAGGTAGACAAACCGGACGGCACCAGAATATCCTACATTTATGATGACCCCTCGGACAGCAACAACCTGACCGGTATTATCAACGAGAACGATATCCGCTCCCTGACCGTGGTGTACGACAGCTAGGACCGTGCTGTCTCTTCTGAGAAGGCCGGCGGCATAGAAAAAGTCACGGTGGATTACCAGGACAACTTCCGGTGTCTACTGACCGACGCAAGAGGCAACGTCACCGAAGTCAAGCTGCATGTCGGTTACGGTATCGGCCGCGTGCAATCCACCACCGGAACGGGTTGTGGGACCTGCTCCTCTTCTCCGGGGCAGGAATTCGATTTTACGGATCGCCTGCAGATCGAAACCCGGACCGACGCCAGAGGTTATGTCACTAACTACACCCACGACGATCGCGGCAACATCCTCACCATGACCGAGGCCGTGGGCACGCCGAAAGAGCGCACGACCACCTACACCTGGCACCCGGACTATGCACTGCCGGCCACCATTACCACCGCCAGCGTGGCCAATCCCGGTCAAAAACGGTTGAGCACATTCACATACGATGTAGCAGGCAATCTGTTGACCCGCACCGATACCGGATTTGACGATGCCACTGTTATCAGCCGCACCGCCACGTACACTTACAACAGCTACGGACAGGTGCTGACCATCGACGGCTCGCGAACGGATGTGAGAGATCTTATCACCTACACCTACTACCCCAACGATGCTGCCCAGGGTCTCAACCGGGGGCAGCTCTGGAAGATCACCGATGCTTTGGGAAGACCTACTGTATTTGCCGATTACAATGCTTTTGGAAAACCGGGGCGCATTACGGATGTAAACCGAATCGATACGGTCATTGTCTATGACGCCATGGGCCGGGTAATATCGCGTACCACCGAGGGCACGGAAACATCGTATGTCTATGATGCAGTGGGCAACCTCACGGACCTCCAACTGCCAAACGGAACTGTCATTTTTTACGAATATACCGATGCCGATTTGCTGGCCTCGATGACAGACAACCTGGGCAACCAGATCAGGTATATGTATGACAGTGAAGGCAACCGCGAGCGCGAAGAAATCAAAGACAACACGGGGGCGCTAAAAAAATATGTGGATTACTCCCATGATGACAAAAACCGGCTTGCCCGCGCCACCTATCCGGACGCTCTCTTCGAGGTCTTCGAATATGACCAGAACGGCAATTTGACCCTTTTGACCGATGCCGCCGGCAAACAAACGATCCATTCTTACGATCCATTGAACCGTCTTGCCGCCGTCACCCAGCCAAGAGATACGGGGGATACCGTCACGATTTACGGTCACGACGCCCACGACAACTTGGTCTCGGTCACCGATCCAATGGGTGTTGTCACCACCTATGCTGTCGATGATTTTGGCCGTGTGGTGCAGGAAGTCTCCCCGGATGCCGGCACCACAAGTTATGTCTACGACAAGGCCGGCAATATGGTTTCAAAAACCGATGCCATGGGCATCACGACGAGTTACACCTACGACGCATTGAACCGGCTTACCGGTATCGATTTTCCAGGCGCGTCCCAGGATGTCGTTTATACCTACGACGAGGGGGAAAACGGCATCGGTCGGCTCAGCGGCATGGTCGACCCGTCTGGCACCGCTTTTTTCAGTTACGACACTCTGGGCAGGCTGACCGAAGACGTGCGCATCATCGACGGCGTTTTCTATACCACGGGTTACGGTTACGATGCCGCCGGTGTTTTAAAATCCATGACGTATCCGGACGGACGGGAGGTCTCCTATACCCTGGATGCCGCTGGACGTATCGTTACGATCACGACAACCGATGATACCGGCACGCATATTCTGGCGGACAGTATCGCTTACCTGCCCTTCGGTCCGTTGTCGGAGATGACTTTAGGCAACGGCACTGACATCGACAAGGCGTTCGATGCGCGCTACCGGCTTACCCACCTGTCCGCCGGCGGGTACCTGAACCGGGCCTACGGCATGGATGATGTGGGCAACATCACGGCTATCACCGACCTGCTTGATCCCGACCACAGTCAAACGTTCACCTACGACGATCTCTACCGGCTCACCAATGCCACGGGCGTCTACGGTACCATAGATTACTCCTACGACAAGGTGGGCAACCGTCTTTCCCGAACGGAAAACGGCGCGGTGGATACATACTCTTACGTGCCCGGCACCAACCGGCTGGACACTGTCACCGGAGCCCATCCCATGCAGTTCGCCTACGACGCCAACGGCAGTACTGCCGCCATGGGTGATCGAAGCCTCATCTACAACCAGAACAACCGGTTGATACAGGTCATGGAAAACGCTGCGGTGCTGGGTGAATATGTATACAATGCCCGCGGCCAGCGTATTAAAAAGACCACCGGTCCCGAGACCACGATTTTCCATTGGGACCAGTTCGGCAACATTATCGGTGAGTCCGATCCCGAAGGCAATTTCCTGACGACCTACGCCTACCTGGGAGTTACACGGCTGGCCGCCTTCCAGTCGGGCGGCACCCCCTCGGAGATT
>Ga0056111_1000122_pt1 | contig 11817 bp, 12 predicted proteins | sample WorMetloBBELIZE2_FD_83874 | JGI IMG/M metagenome (GOLD analysis project Ga0056111, IMG submission 83874) | Marine gutless worms symbiont microbial communities from Max Planck institute for Marine Microbiology, Germany - Olavius longissimus B... ... | reverse complement strand
GAGCCGGCAGGGGATGAAGCGGTACCCACGACACCCTGGCATGAACGTCAGGGGTTCGGGCCGGTAACGATGTCGATCCAGTTTTGACTTTTACCGGGGATGGGACTAATGATCGACATGCGCCAATCCCGTTCCAATGGGAATTTTCCGGCTGTGCCTGAGTGCGGGACGAGGGCATTGTCTGGCGCGGATATTGCGTTCAAATCCACAGCTGAAAACCGATGGAACCCCCATTTCCCCGGAACCCGACGGGGCGAAACAAAGGAGACCGGAGCAAGGCGCTTTCCATGACCGACACCTTTCGGACCCGATATCAACGAACCGCGTGCTTCAAGAAGATCTGGCATGCAGGCTAAACGCAAAACCGCCAGTTTGCTGGACGACACCATGCTCTTTTTCGGCGTGGGGTTGGCGATTGTCTATTGGCTTCTCGATTCCACGCTCCAGTTTCTTCTCAGCGTTGAGGGGGACTTTACCGGCAGCCTCTTGGGTGCCGATATCAATCAAATCGCCACCCGGCTGCTGGCGCTCTGCTTTTTCATGATATTCGGTCTCATGCCCAGTTCACCATAAACAAACGCAAGGAGGTCGAAACCCGGCTACTGGAAAGTGAAGAACGCTACCGGACCATACTTCAGAGCATTGAAGATGGCTATTACGAGCTGGATCTCACCGGGCGGTTTACCTTCTTTAACGACGCCCTTCCACGCATTCTGCGGACCTCTCCGGATATGATCGACCGGATGAATATCCGCCATGCCTTGGCGCCCGATTCCCAGCCGAATATCGTCCAGATTCTGGAGAACGTCCGGGAGAGCGGCGAATCCACCGAAATTCTGGGCTGTCGCCTGTGGAGCCAAGAAAACAGCGAACGCGTTATCGAAGCTTCTGTATCGCTGATCCAGGATGCCCGGGGAAACCCCACCGGGTTTCGTGGTATCATCCGGGATGTCACCCGCCGAAAACAGTCGGAAGCCCTCCAGTATGAAAAAATGGCGGCGGAAGCGGCCAGCCGTTCCAAAAGCGAATTCCTGGCCAACATGAGCCACGAAATACGCACCCCCCTGAATGCCATTATCGGTCTGGCGGAGTTGTTGGGGGAAACCGACCTGTCCGGCGAACAGCGGGAGGATCTTTCGATCATCCGTTCGTCATCCTATTCCCTGCTGGCATTGATCAACGACATCCTCGACTTTTCGAAGATCGAGGCCAGCCGACTGGAATTGGAGAATACCCAGTTCGGGCTTCGGGATTTTATCGGGGAAACCTTGAAAATCATGGCCCCCAACGCCCATCAAAAGGGACTGGAGCTGGCATATTGGGTGCAGCCGGACTGCCCGGACGCGCTTGTGGGGGATCCCACCCGCCTTCGACAGATTCTCCTGAATCTGATCGGCAACGCCATTAAATTTACCGACGACGGGGAGGTCGTCGCTACGGTTTCGGAAAAAGAACGTGGCGATGCCGAAACCGTTCTGGAATTTTCAGTGAAGGATACCGGCATCGGCATCCCCGAAGACAAATACGACACCATCTTCAGGGCCTTTCAGCAAGCCGACGGCAGCACCACACGACGATTCGGAGGGACGGGCCTCGGACTGGCCGTCTCCAAGCAGCTGGCGGAACTTATGGAAGGCCGTATCACGGTAGAAAGTGTCCCCGGAAAGGGCAGTGAATTTCATTTTGTCGCGCGACTGGCGCTCCAATCCGACGTTGCGGAACCCACGGATGCCGGGATGCCCGAGGGCCTAGAAGGGATGGAAACGCTGGTGGTGGATGATACGGCAACGACCTGTCAGATCCTTTGTGAAATGCTCAAGAACTGGAACATGGCGCCCGTCAGTGCGCCGGGGGTCGAGGAAACCAAAATGATCCTCAACGGAGGGTCGGCGGTCCGTTTGCTGATTGTGGATGCGGATATGCCGGGACAGGGCGGCTCCGAACTGCTTCACTGATTGCAGCGCAAGGGGCAGCCGCAGCCAACGGTTGTTGTGATGCTCAGCGGTGGGCATCGACAGAGCCGTGCAGACTACCGGAGTCTCGGAGCCTCCGCCACTGTCAACAAACCGATCCGTCCATCGGATCTTCTGTCCGCGATTCAAATCGCACTGGGTCGGCCACGACCCCAGAGCGACGGCGAGTCCGCCAAATCGACGGAGGACCCGGCGCTCACGATGGTCCCCCTGGATATTCTGGTTGCCGAAGACACCCCCTTCAACCAGAAGTTCATCACACGGCTTCTCACCAAATGGGGGCATCGGCCCGTTGTGGTCGGTAATGGACTTTTGGCCCTGGACCGGATTACCAAACAGGATTTCGATGTTGTCTTGATGGACGTGCAGATGCCGGAGATGGACGGACTGTCTGCCACCCGGGCCATCAGGGATTATGAAACGGGCGGAGGGCAGCACATTCCCATTATCGCCATGACGGCACATGCCATGAAGGAAGATCGGGAGCGCTGTATCCAGGCGGGAATGGATGACTACGTGTCAAAACCGGTATCTCCGGAAAAATTGCTCCAGTCCTTACAGACATTGCTGCCCCATAAGCTGACGGCCGGCCCGGTCGCATCCGAGCCGGATGCGGAAAAACCGATGGACGCACCGGCGGCATCGGAAACCAACGAGCACTTCACGCCTTCGGTCGTGCTGGAGGCATTTGACAACGACTGGGAATTCTTAACGTCCTCTATCGATCTGTTTATCAGTGAATACCCTGCCATGCTACAGGGTATCCAGCAGGCCGTGGAGACGGGAAATGACAAGGACCTGGAACGCAGCGCCCATGCCCTGAAAGGCATGCTGGGTAATTTCCGGGCAAGAAACGCGGCGAAAACGGCGCTGAACCTTGAGCATATGGCCCGGGAGGGAGATTTGACGGCGGCACCGGCGGAGCTGGCGCAGTTGGAATCTCAGGTTCGCCAACTCGAGGCCCAGCTGTCCCAGATGATGAAGGAGGGCGCTCCGTGAATGTTCTGATCGCCGAAGATGAGGCCATCACCCGGAAACGGCTGCAGCACTTTATCGAAAAATGGGGGCACCAGGTGATTCCGACGGAAAACGGCCTTGAAGCTCTCGAAAAATATATGAACCAGTCTATCGATATGGTCATCACCGACTGGATGATGCCGAAGATGGACGGTGTTGAACTGGCGCGAGAGCTCCGGGGGCATTCCACCAATAAAGCCTATGTCTATATCATGCTGCTCACCTCCAAAGGGGAAAAGGAGGACAAAATCACGGGGCTGTCGGATGCCGGGGTGGATGACTATATCGTCAAGCCCTTTGACCCGGACGAACTGCGCGCCCGGGTCAGTGTCGGGGAGCGCACGGTTCGCCTGGAGCGCGCCCTGCGGGAATATAGCGAAGGCCTTGAGAAGATCGTCCGCCGCCAGACACGGATCATCCGTAAAACCCAGGAAGAAACCATCTATCGGTTGTTGTCGGCCCTGGAATCCCGGGACGAGGAGACCGGGGGGCATGTGCGCCGCATCGCCCTGTTCAGTACCAAGCTGGCCGGAAAACTGGGCTGGCCGGATAAATTAATCGAAGATCTGCTGCTGGCGGCCCCGATGCATGATATCGGCAAGATCGGGGTGCCGGACAGGATTCTGCAGAAAAAGGGGCGCCTCCCCCCGAAGAATATGACATTATCAAGACCCACGCCGCCATCGGTGGGGAAATTCTGAAAGATTCGGAATTTCCGATGATCCAGCTCGCATGCGAAATCGCACAGAATCATCACGAAAAATGGGACGGCAGCGGGTATCCGCAAGGTCTCAAGGGCGAAGACATCCCCGAATCGGCGCGTATCGTCGCCCTTGTGGATGTCTATGACGCCCTGAGCAATGACCGGGTATACCGAAAAGCCCTGCCGGAAGATGAGGTTCTGGCGATTATGGCAGAGGGGCGTGGGTCCCATTTTGACGCTGCCATTTACGATCTGTTTATGGATTCCCTCGTGGAGATAAAGCAGATTGCCGGAGAAAACCCTTAAACCGACCCATTTTGAATCCCTCCCATTTCTCCCGCTGTTTCCCGCGGCGCCGGCCCCAACCCGGGGAGCCAAATAGCCAATTCTGTCATGACAAAATCGTCAGCCGGTACGGCACCTGCCCCGGGGGCGTATTCTCCGCGCCGGATTCCGGCACGATGACAATCCGGGCCAGGAACGTGCGTATGGGTTTGGAACGGCACTCCGGCAAGACCTGCAGAAGGACCGGAAAGACCGATTTGTTGAGAAAAAACGGAATCTTTGGTATAAATATGGAATGATGAAATTCAGAATGGGCCGTTTTTACAGGATTCCACAGGTCCTGAACCGGGGCGGAATGACCCTCATCGAAATTGTGGCCGTCCTGCTGGTCATGTCGATCCTTACGGCCGTCATTCTCGAACGGATGATCGATATCGAGGCGATCCGGGAGCCGGCCCGTATGGACAGACTAAAAAATCACATCCGGTATGCCCAGACCATGGCCATTAAACAAAACAACAAATACTGGGGCATCCGATGCGACAGCACATTATACTAGCTGTTTAAAACAGACAACCCCAATGATCCCAACCAACCCGACCAGTCATCGAACATCGTCTATCTCCCCGGCGAAGAGTCCAAGAAAGTCAATGCATCCTCGGACGATCCGTCCAAGGTCTTTTTCTCGGTGGAAGCATTCACCGTCTATTTTGATCAATACGGGATGCCGTATACATATGTCAGCGGTGCCGGTCAAATCCGGACGCTGGTGGCCCAGAGCCTCCCGTCCCTGGATATCACGTTCGGCGCTTCCCTGATCCGAATCACCGCGGAAACCGGGTACATCCAATGACCACAACGAAATTGCATACCGCCGGATTCTCGCTGCTGGAAATCATCATCACCATTGTAGTGGCCGCCATCCTGGGATCGTTGATGGTTCAATTTTCAGGAACCGCCCTTATCGGTGTTTCCGATTCGGTCGCCCTGGTTCGGAACGAAGCCACAGCGAAAAGCGTCCTGGAGCATATAATTTCGGATCATGTACAGGCGGTGAACACCAATCCGGAAACGGCCCTGGCAACCACGGTGACCCGGATCACCACCAATGTGTATGGTACCGATGTCACCATCACCCAGAACTACACCGGCTTTACGGCCGGGGGTGCGGAAGTATCCCCCTCCCCGGCAGAGAGCACCATACTCAAGGTCACGGTTCAGGGAGCAGGCCACAGCCAGACGGTCCTGTTGTCCAAGACCCGGGCCCGGCCCGATGATCCGGCGAGCCGGTTTTGAATCTGCAGGGAATGCACGTCGAAGGTGGATATGGGCTCCAGCGATCCGTTTTTACAGGAGGCGGATGATCACATGTCACCACTATTACCAGGACACGAAAGAAGCGCGGCGGGACGATCCCATGGACGTCAGGGCAGCGGAGCCTATGTGCCCCGGCCTCGGCAACGCCTGACATACGCCTGTGCCTGGGGTGAAAGAGAGGGGGTAAGGGGGGAACCCCCTGCCCGTCGCCTCCGTTACCACTGGCGCAACCGGAGCGGCTTCACCCTCATCGAAGTGATCGTGGCGCTCGTCCTCGTAGGGGTGATCGCATCCTTTTCCACGGTGTTTCTGGTCAGCGGCGTGGAAAATTTTTTTCTGACACGGGAAGCGGTGGAAGCCGCATTTCGGGCCGAGGTGGCATTGAATCGCATATCACTGGAACTCCGATCCGTGAGTGAAACCGGGCTGACGGACGATCCCGTTCCGGATACCGCCATCACCTATACCAGCGATGACGCCAATCTGCCGGGCACTCGAAAACTGGAGTTCCGGGACGGCAATCTCTATCTGCGCATCAACACAACGGATTACCTGCTCATGGGAGATGTTTCGAATCCGGTGCTGAACGCCACCTACGCAGATATGAACAACGACGGCAGTAATGAGGTCGCCCACATCGACGTCGGTTTTACGATCGGTTCCATGCCGGCGTTCAGCGTCCGGGTGTTTCCGAGAAACATGATGGCCGAGCCGAATCCATGATCGATTTCGATAGTCCAGAGGGTACGGCTATCGGTAACGCCTCATTCTGACATGGGACCGCACGATTTATAACGATCGAAACAAAAACAGGAACTCCGATACCCGTCCAAATGAGCGAACCATCAGAAGACAGATTATCCGGGGATCCCCCGCCCGCAGGTATCCCGCGAGCATCCTTTTCGGCGGTGTTGGCGTGTGTCCGCATCTCAGGGAGGGGCAATGCCTTCCTTTATATCCTGATGGTCATGCTCATCTTCGGCCTCCTTGGGTCGGCGGTGATTTCCATGTACACCTCGGCGGAGCGGATGACCAAGGGCGTCCCCCACGAAGCCCGGCAGGCCCGGGCCCTTGCTGAATCCGGCATGCGGTATGCCGTCAGCGAGCTCCGGAACGTCGGCTATCGGTCCACGGTCATCAACCGGCTCAACACAACCGCATACACGGTGGACAATGCCGGCACCTTCGATCTCAATGTCTTCGGCAAAGGGTTCCGCTCCAATGAGAACCACACCGGTTCCACGGACCTCAAGCTGGATGTTCCGGAAGGAGACATCCCGAGCGACTTCGCCATACCGGCCAATGTGTTTTTGCTGAATCTGGAGTCGGCCCGGGACGCCCTGATATTTACGGGTACGTGGGACGATGATTTCGTCGGTCGGATCCCAACGGCGCCCGACATGAGCACCGTCCCCCTGAGTGTGGCTCTGGGCGACACCCTTGTCGCCGACCGGGACCAGCCGTTACTGATCGCGGTTCAGGCTGACGGCACCTATGCCTCAGACACCTCGGTTGTCGGCGGCGGGACTCTGAAAGTCGCCGCCGAAGCTGCCGACGTGTTTCCGGAACGGAACGGTTCCTTCTATATCCAGAGCACACTGGATGAAAAGCGATTGTATTACTACGAAGCCCTTGTCGACAAGACCACCCACGCAGAACTGACCAATATCTCCGAGGACCTGACCGTTACCGGCGGCGATTATGTCGCCCTGTCCAGCAAAAACCACCGGATCCTGGCCACCGGCGCGGCCGGCAGTACGGCCTTCGGGGGCACGGACGCCCTTTCCATGGATTTTTTACAGAACATCAGTACCCCTCAGGTGGTCCCGCCGCCGCCCCTGGATATTCCCCCCGACATCCCCGCCGATACGATGCTCCCGAATATGGCGCCGCCTGTGGAATCGGTCCCGGAAGCGGTGGGTGTGGATCTCAGTGCCGAAAAGATTACCCTGGGCAGCGGCGCCGCCAGCACCTATGGCGCGGTCTGGTTCAGCGGCACCATCACCGCCGGCGGCTTCGATGTCTGCACTACCGGCGACTGCCGCTTCAATACCGGGATCCGCTCCTTTTTCATCGCCGATTATAACGGCACCGGTGACGGCTTTACCTTTGCCCTGATCAACTCCGACAACAACGACGCCAATTCCGTGGGCGGCGACGCGTGGTTCCTCGGCTACGCGGGCGTCGGCAACGTGGGTATCCTCCCCCCCAAAATGGCCCTGGAATTCGACACCTTTACCGATGAGGTCGAACGGAACGATCCGAACGAGACCGGGTGGAACCACCGGGACGTACTCCAGTATGTCTACTGGGGGAACCGGGCGACCGTTTACCCCGATGACCTGGACGACGACAATGTCCACTTTGTTGCCAGCGGTGCCGACACCGGCGACGACATGTTTTCATCCCCTGCGATCGGCAGCGACGGCACCGTCTATGTGGGCACCGACTCCGCTGTAAATCCCGGCGAGCTCTATGCCCTGGACTCGTAGGCAACCTGGACAAATTACTCGGACGGCTCGAGTTTTATTTGGCGGGTGATCACCGACAGCAAGGTGCGGTCATCGCCGGTGTTGGACAGTATCGGAAACATCTACTTCGGCACCTGGATCAACGACAACCGGTTCTACGCCGTCGATTCCGGCGGCAGTGCGGTAACCGGGTGGCCGACGCTCACCTCCACCGAACCATCCGCACCCTACCCCCAGGTAGACGGCACACCGGCCATAGACGAAACCAACAATGTCATCTACTACAATTCCATGTTCACCAGCGGGGGCAAGCTCCACGCCCTTCGGCCGGACGGGAGTCAAAAATGGGGAGCGCCCTTCGATCTGCTGGGCCCCAGTTTTTCGTCCCCCACGGTCTGGGACCCGGCCAAGGGCGGCGACGGTACCATATATATCAGCTCCAACGGCCCGGCCAACGCCGGCTATCTGTTTGCCGTCAATCCGAACGGCACCCAGAAATGGCGGTACGATTTTTCCTTTACCGATCCCATTTCCAAGCCGGCCATCGGACCCGACGGCACGGTATACATTGGAAGCGACGACAATCACCTGTATGCCATCGACGCAAACGGTGACTTCAAGTGGCGGTTTCAGGCCGGAGCCGACGTCCGGGGAGAGCCCCTTGTCGGCAGCGGCGGTGCCATTTATTTCGGCTCCCAGGACAACTTTCTCTATGCCGTGGACACAGAGGGGCGGCTCCTGGGAAAGTATGATCTGGGCGCCATCATTTCTGTTCCCGACCCGGACGCTGCGGATTACACTTGGGAGTCGTGGAAATATTCGGCGGCCGGCCCAGGGGCCCCTCGGCACAGTCTATATGGGGGCCGTCAGCGGTAATGTGATGGCCTTCGATCCCACCTGCTTTCCCCAGAACATCAAGAACCTGTATTTTACCACCGAGGACCCTCCGGTCGACGTTCAGTTGTCACTGTCCTCCAGCGACAACTGGCTCAACAGTGACGGGAACCTCCCCTGGGCGGTGCGCACCGAAGTCCACCGGTCGACGGCTCCCAACTCCCGCAATAAATACGAATACACCTGGAAAATGTGGATCCGGCAATGCGGGGATTCGAGCTGCACCGATATCCGCAACACCTATTTCGAGGACACGCGGGTCGACTATGCAGACAGGGAGCTGAGCCTTGTGCAGACCGTGGAACTGTGCCAAACCGACCACGATAAACTCAACAACTTCCTCTTCGGATTTACCGAATCCACCGGCATCGGGGTTCAGACCGTGCAGATCAGCGAGATCGTGCTGAGTTTCCGACGGCCCGGGGATTTTGTCATTGAAGACGATCCGGACTGGGAGTAGTTAGGTATTGGAAATCGGGTATTCAGTATTTGATATTGGGTATTCAGTATTTGATATTGGGTATTCAGTATTTGATATTGGGTATTCGGTATTCGGTGTCAGGTGTCGGGTGTCAGATGTTCGGATACTGGATGAAGAAGAGCGGGTTCAGGGTGCAAGATACAATGACATGATACAAGATACAGAATGCAGGGATGCAGAAAAGCAAGATCCTGATGTCCCATCGTATTTTCCTGAATCCTGAATCCTGTATCTTGTATCATGTATCCTGGATAATCCCGCCAACCGGCCTGCTTGCGAACGGAGGGGCCGACAATCCGACCCTCCTTTCCCCTTGCTCTGCCCCCATCGTGTGTTATGTTACAGTCCGATCTAAGTGGCACGTCCGGTAGGATGAATTCCGGATAACCGGATAACGGGCAAACCGAACCGAAAGGAAACTCCATGAAACTGGCCGTAAGCGGTAAGGGCGGAGTGGGCAAGACGACATTCTCATCGCTTCTTATCCGAAACCTCAGCGACAACGGAAAGCATGTTCTCGCCATCGATGCAGATCCGGATGCCAATCTGGCAGCGGCCCTGGGCATTCCGGGCGCCGACGCGATCACGCCCATTGCCGAGATGAAAGAACTGATTTTCGAGCGGACCGAAGCCAAGCCAGGATCCATCGGCGGCTATTTCAAGCTCAACCCCAAGGTAGACGATCTGCCCGATGCGCTGTCTGCAAAAATGGATAATATCAAGCTGATGCGGCTTGGAGGCGTTAAGAAGGGCGGGGCCGGATGTATCTGTCCGGAAAGCACACTGCTCAAGTCTCTGGTCATGCATATCGTGCTGGCCCGGGACGAGGTGGTGGTGATGGACATGGAGGCCGGTATCGAGCACCTGGGCCGGGCCACCGCCAAAGCCGTGGATAAACTCATCGTCGTTGTCGAACCGGGACGCCGGAGTATCGATACTGCTGATCACATCCGAAAACTTGCTTCGGAAATCAACCTGAATGCGGTGGGTGTCGTTGGAAACAAAATCCGAAGCCCAAAGGACGAGGTGTTTCTCAGAACCCATTTAAAAGATCTGGAGTTTCTTGGATTCATTCCCTACGACGATGCCCTGATCGAAGCAGACCTGGGCGGCGTATCGCCCTATGACGTGGATTCGTCGGCCAAAACCAAAGTGGCGGAAATGATCGCCAAGCTGTAACTACCGAGCACGCCGCTGCCGCTCATGCACCGCAAACACCAGTCCCGACACCGCCCGCGTCGTCACCGAAAACCGGCCCCCCGAAAGATCCGGCCCGGCGCGGACCGTCGACTCCGTCGGATCTTTGCCGAAATCGGGATCCCTGAAAAAAAACCGTTCACACCAGACCCGTTCCAGGTTCGCGCCCTGGAGGCCGTCCGTAGTTCGGACTGCCTGGTCACCGCACCGACCGGATCCGGGAAAACCTGGATCGCGCTTCAGGCCATTACCCATGTTCTCTCCCGGGGCGGCAGATCCTGGTACGCGTCACCCCTGAAAGCCCTTTCCAACGCCAAGTATTCGGAATTTGCCGATGTATTCGGCGGCGATGCCGTTGGCATCCTTACCGGAGATCGGAAGGAAAATCCGGATGCACCGGTCATTGTCGGCACCACGGAGATTCTTCGCAACCAGCTGTATGATGCCATGTACCAGGGAGTCGATCTGGATACGGATTTCGTGGTCCTGGACGAGGCCCATTATCTGGGTGACGCGGACCGTGGCGTGGTATGGGAAGAAATCATGATCTATCTGCCGGAGCGGATTCCCCTGCTGCTACTGTCGGCAACCATCGGAAATGCGTCTCAGATCGCCGACTGGCTGGAATCGATCCGCAAGCGGAATTGCCGGATCGTTGAAGAACAACGTCGGCCGGTGCCCCTCTACTCTCTTTTCCTGCATCCTTCCGGGACGCTGTTACCGTTAACCGTACAGGAAGGTGCCCGGAAAAAACGCAAGCTGTACAAAAAGGTGCGTGCCTATCTGAACAGCCGGCGCCCCATTCAATTTTCAGCACCCCACCGGCTGCCCCCATTCGGCGACATCCTCCAGGTACTGGCGCGGTATGATCTGCTTCCGGCGATCTTCTTTCTCAAATCCCGTGCCGACTGCGACCAGGCCCTGGAATTGTGCCGCGACCACCGCATCCGGAACGGTGACCGGAAGCACCGACTCCGGGACCGGATCGATGCGCTGCTGTCCGTCAGTCCCCACATCGACCGCCATCGGCAGCGGTGGCACCTGGAGCATCTCGGGGTCGGCTCCCATCACAGCGGTCAGCTTCCGGCATGGAAACTGGTCCTGGAAACCCTCATGACCGAAGGACTGCTGGATGCCGTCTTCGCCACATCCACTGTGGCGGCCGGCGTGAATTTTCCGGCCCGGACGGTGCTTTTTCTCAACTCGGACCGTTTCAACGGACGCGAATTCCTTCCCCTCACACCCACTGAATACCATCAGATGACGGGGCGGGCGGGCCGCCGGGGGATGGATCGGATCGGCTTTGCCGTGGCCATCCCGGGGCGGTTCATGGACATCCCCTATGTCGGCCGCCTGAATGGGATGCCGCCGTCGGACGTGGACAGCCAGATCCGGGTCAATTTCTCCATGGTGCTGAATCTACTGCTGTCCCACACCCCCGACCAGATAAAAGAGCTGTTGGAAAAATCGTTTGCAGCG
>Ga0056111_1000121_pt1 | contig 11903 bp, 5 predicted proteins | sample WorMetloBBELIZE2_FD_83874 | JGI IMG/M metagenome (GOLD analysis project Ga0056111, IMG submission 83874) | Marine gutless worms symbiont microbial communities from Max Planck institute for Marine Microbiology, Germany - Olavius longissimus B... ... | reverse complement strand
GTGCCCCGGGCCGCCAACTATGCAGCGACCAAAGCATATGTTCAGACCCTCGCGGAGGGGCTGCGGACGGAGCTGGCGCCTTTTGGCGTGGACGTGATCGCTTCGGCGCCGGGACCGGTTCACAGTGGCTTTGCAGAGCGCGCAAACATGAAAATGGGTATGGCATTAAAGCCTGCGGTGATCGCCGATCAGACCCTTTCCGCCTTGGGCCGGAAAACCACGGTGCGCCCGGGATGGCTGTCCAAATTCCTTGAGCTGGCACTTAAACTACCCCGCTGGGCAAGGGTCCGCATCATGACAGTGGTGATGGGCGGTATGACGAAACACCACGGAAAATCGGGCAGATCGGAAGATAACGTGGGACCATGCCTGGAAGTGTGTCAGTGACAACCGGCAAAAAACATAAGCAGAATCTCCGCGAAGCCTGCATCCGGGAGGCATTGGCCATCGTCGAGGAATCAGGCGTGGAGAAATTGAGCATGCGTGAGGTCGCACGGCGGCTCGGCGTATCGCATCAGGCGCCCTACAAGCATTTTCAAAGTCGAGATCACATCCTGGCGGAGATGGTCAGCCGCGCCTACAGGTCATTTTCCGAATATCTCAAAAAGCGTCCTCGAACAGGCGATCCGGATGCCGATCTTGGCGCCATGGGGCAGGCCTACATCGAGTATGCCGATAAGCATCCGCTTCAATACCGGCTCATATTCAGCACGCCGTTGCCCGATCCGCACCAGCATCCCGACATGATGCGCCATGCCCAGGACGCGTTTGCATTACTGCAATCCGGAATTGCGGAACTTCACGCCGCAAGAGGAGGCCCCGGGCCGCATCGGCGAACCGACTTTGACGCGCTATTTATCTGGTTTACGCTGCATGGACTGTGCGGCGTCATGCATTCCCGAGTCGTAGACACGCTGAATCTGCCGACAGAGGTGATGGATGGCATGTCCTCCGAAATGTTCGAGCGGATCGGATGGGTGCTGGAAAGGGAAACAAAAAATACGTCCTAGAGGATCTATCCCTCAGGGAAAGGCTAGGAGAGACAGGCAGGCGATGTGCTACCGCCTGCCTGTCTTTTTGTTTATCCTGAAAGTATCCCGATATTCAGAAGTTATGGGGTGGATGCTTCCAGCGCCGCTTTCGAGCCGGCTTTGATGCTTCCCTGCTGAATCGAGTACCAGTCGATATTCCGGGTAAGATACATGATAATCGCCAGAACGAGGAACAAGCCGATGCTTCCCATCAATAACGCATAGTCCTCGAGCTGAAGCAGAATGTAAAGATAGGCATAAAGGATGGTCAAAATGCCGCCCACCATCACCGTGACCATCCTGTTTCTGAGAATCGCTTTGGCATATCCGGTAATCAGACCGATAACCCCGCCCGCCGAGATCAGGTAGGCGGCCCCAAAACTGATCTGTTCGGATATGGACAGCAGCAGGGTGTAGAATATGATAATGGCCAGGCCGATGAGCAGGTACTGGACAGGGTGCACCCGCAATCGATGCATCACCTCCGTAATGAAAAAGGCCAGAAAGGTAAACACGATAAACATCAATGCGTATTTGGCGGTTCGCATGGTTTTCTGATAAACGTCCACCGGGCTGAACAGCTTGACCCCGAATGTCGATTTGGACAGATCGTGGTCGCCGCCCTTCCAGATTTGTGGATAATTCCTGTTCAAATGGAGCACTTTCCACTTTGCGTAGAATCCCTCCTCATTGACGGTACGTTCCACAGGAAGAAAATCGCCCCCGAAACTGGGGTCTTTCCAGTCCGATTGGGCGGTAACGGTCGTCACCTTGCCCACCGGGGTAAAATGGATCTGTCGGCTGCCGTTGAGGTTCAGGGCAAAGTGAAAGGGGTAGGACTCACGGGCGTCATCGAGGAAAATCCCGGCACTGACGCCGGATGTGATCACGTCTGCGGTTTCCACCCCGGGTTCCATGGAAAGGCTTTGGCCATCGAATGTTGCATCGATCCGTTCCTTGATTCCCCGCATGTCTGACAGGCCGAAGGAAATGAACGCACCCGACCACATGATGTTTTCAGGGGGTATCCGCAGATCATTCACGTGGGCTTTTGGAAAGCTGCCGTCTATGGAAAGTGTCGTATTGTAGAGAATTGCTTCGTATATCCCGCGGTATCGGATTTCAGGAGTAATATGACTCCGGATATCCACGGCATCCGGCAGGATGTGTAAATATCGGGTATCGGTGGTGATATTTCCGTTTTCCCCTTCAAAGTACACCAGGTAAGGGACCGAAATGACCGGGCCGGTGATGGTTTGCGCCCTTCCCCATTTATAACTGATCTCGTTGATAACGCCCTATTTTCTGCTTTTTCGCTCATGGATCAGCGAGGTGACCATGGATGTGGGAATGAGCAGTACAAGGATCAGGATGCATATGGTGAACAGTTTAAACGTGGCAGAACGCCCAATTTTTTTTGATGTTTCCTTGATAGCGTCGGCGGCATGCATGGTGTCCTCCTTGTTTTTGCGGATGTTGCCCCTGCTGGAAGACAGTATGCCCCGACAATTTGAACCAATTTTGAATGAAGTGTGAACTTACTATGAATATTTTTCTTGGAGAAAAATATTAAATTTTATTACAACTAACTGATATCATATTAGATTTTTCTAAAGTTTAAAATCTGCAATCCAAAACATATAGTTCTCCGGTCTTCACTTAAATCATCCTGACACCCGACACCTGCCCTCCGACCTCTGCTTGTGGGGTCGAAGCTCGCAGAGCGAAACCCCAACATCCGCCCTCTGTCATCTGATTCCTTAATCCTGATTCTTGTATCCCAGCATCCAGCATCCAGCATCGAGCATCCAGCATCCAATCCGCGTAAACGCTAAATGGGGGGCCTATACAGGATGAATGGGGAGCGTGAGCACCGCCCGCACCCCATTGGGTGACATATTTTCAAGGCGCACACTGCCGCATTTTTATATCATTGGAATATTCCGAGTTGGGCCAATCAATGATCCAAAATCCCCGAAATCGATAACCCGTTTGTAGTGGCAGGACGGGCAAAATGCCTGCGTTTGCAGAAAATCGCCGGCAGATGGCCATGTTTCCGGGTATTTCATGTCACGACACATAAAAAAAGCTTGTGTTCATAACCCCGGTGATTATAGCATCCACATACGCGAATTGATTCCACATATACTTTGACCGCAGTGCCCCGGACGGACTCCGGGGCGCCGGGGTGCTTCTGGGGCAGCTTCTTCGGATGCACACAAGGATCTAATCCGGTTACACATGCCTTCCGCCTGTTATTGACCACCTGTATGCCTTAACCAGGCAATGGCTTCCCCAACCCGATGTGATTATTTCTTCCCTCCATGTATGGTAACCTTTTATATTTATCAGATCTTCTGCAACATGCTGTTATCGCATGATTTTATTATAAGTGACGGTTTTTCAGGAAACTATCAAGATAAAGCCAAACCATCCGCAAGGATGGTACGGAAAGCGACGGATCTCTCAGGGGCGAAAGCCACAGGCCCATGGTGCGGGAGATGGCCGGGCTGCCTTGGTAAAGGTGGTCCGGCTAATTTTTTAGCGCCGTGCTTGAATTCCAGGATGTCCCATGCCGATCGCCAGTAAGTAACGTCAAATCCGCGGGGTCCGCACCCGGTCACGGATTTCGTTAGCCCTCTGTTTCTATATGTTTATGTATACACATGATCAAGCCACGGCACGGAAACCATACCCCTAGCCGGGTTGTTCGATAGCTTCACCATATCTCATTTATTGTATTGCTCCGTCACAACTTGAAAACCATCAGCCGGGGGACCCGCGATTCCTTCAGCTCTTGTCGTGCGTCTTTGCTCTGCTTCCCCGGAGGAGGAAAAGACCTATGAGATCGCCCTGCGGCGCAGGTTTATTATCCTGCAACCGGTATTCAGTCGGTATATTTGTTTTGGTTGCCGGCCTTTTTATGATGATCACAATTACTTCTGCCCCGCAGGCGGCAGCGTGCACGGTGAAGGTACCAGGTGACTATCCTTCCATCCAGGATGCAATTGATCTTTCCGACTGCGATATCCTGCTTGTCGAGCCTGAATACCATGAATCAGTGTTGATCCATCGCGATGTTCAGATCAGCGGTACCGGGACCGGCCCTACCCATGTCATTGGAGATCCTGAAGGGGGGAGCGTTTTTACTATCGCGGAAAGTGACAGCAGCGGTTTGGAAGTCGTCTTTAAGAACATGACGATCCGCGGAGGGTCAGCAGCCAAAGGGGGCGGTATCAACAACCACGGCGGTGCTCTTGTTGTCGAGGGGTGTACAATCTCGGACAACCATGCCACAGGCCTGCAAGGGACAGGTGGGGGTATCTACAATCATGGAGGTGGTGTGCTGCTGCTCGCTGACAGCACTGTCCGTGACAACACGGCGGTGCTCAGCGGCGCGGGGATCAGCAACAGTGGCATAGACACCAGCTTCCTGGAGGGCCCACACCAAAGAGCCAGGGACGGGGTCGAGCAGTTTTACACATTCCTGAAAGAATTGAAGAATGTAGAAATCCCGTCCTTTGACATGAGTTTTCTGATTCCAGGCTCATTTCAGGAGTATGTTGGAAATCTGGCCGAACTGCCCAGTCATTTGAACGATCCCGTCCAAGTCCTCGTGGACTTGTATCCGGAGGAAGTCCTTATAGACGTGTAGAACAAAATTAAAGCGTTCGTGGGAGCTAGCAGCGGCGGGGGAGACCTACAAATTCAATCGTCGGCCTTGATTGTCATCGACTCCACGATCACCCGAAACGTTACCGGATCCAAGACATCCGGGATCGGTACCCGTGGCGGCGGTATACACAATGACCTAGGAGCCGTGGTCGTTAAGGGCAGCACGATTTCTGACAACTCGGTGTTGGCTCTGGCCGGCGGTCTCGGTGGTGGTATCGAAAACGCCATGGGCGTTGTCGCCGTGTTCGATACGGTGCTGTCAGGCAATACCATCGAGACAAAAAACCTTTTCGCCGGCGGAGGAGCGGTATTTAATCTTTGCGGTGTACTGTGGGTTGATAACGCCGATCTCATGGGGAATGAGGCCGGCGCCATGTATCTCAGCAACGGCGGGGCCATTTTCAACATGGTGGGCAGTTCCGCCACGGTCAGTCGATCCACCATCGCCGACAATCGTTCCGGCAATGGCGGAGGAATCGCCAATCTCTACCGGAGCGCACTGACCATCGAAAACAGCACCATCCGCGATAACAGCGAGAGCGGAATCATCGGTGCGGACGGCGGCGGCATCAAGAATGCAGAGGGCAGCACCACCTCTATCACGCGCTGTACGGTGAGCGGGAATCGGGCCGAGGGCCGGGCGAGGGGTGGCGGCATTTTCAATCTGGCCAATTTCAAAACCGGACCCTTGGGAGGCATTCTGTATCGAGAAAGCTCGGTGGGTATTGAAAACAGTACGATCAGCCATAACACGGTGGAGGGAGAGGAATTCTGGATTATCACCCTGGGAGCCTTTGGGGGCGGGATCTATAATGGTGTAGAAGATCCGTTTGCCATAGCATCCGTGAGCATTCAAAGCAGCACCATAGCAAACAATGGAGCCTCCGGCTATCCCATGGATTGCGGAACCTTAGCCCCCTGGTGCATGGGCGGCACCGTGGGCGGAGGCCTCTACAATACCGACGCGCCAGGCTTTCCCAATACTGGATCATTTGGCCCTGCGCTGATGAGTATCCGAAACAGCCTGGTCATCGGAAACTATCCGACCAACTGTGACCAGCACAGCGAAACGAGCTCTGCTACGTTCCGCGGCGCAGACAACCTGGAAAGTGATGGCAAATGCTTTGCTTATTCATGGAAGATCGCTGGCCCGTCCCTGTCCTCCCGGTTTGCAACCCCATCATCTCCTGTGTTGCTGGGCCCGCTGGACAACAACGGCGGTCCAACCTTCACTCACGCCCTCCTGAACGGCAGCCCCGGCGTGGACAAGGGAGTCAATTGTCCGGAAACTGATCAACGCGGTATCGTCCGCCCGGATGGCCAATGCGATATCGGAGCCTTTGAGAGATCGAGGCCTGTTGGTATTGCGGACGATTACGAGCTTTTTGAGGGCCAACCCTTGACTGTAGGCGCTGAAGAGGGGGTGAAGTCCAACGATCTGGCCATGCCCGATAGCACGGTTATCGTCCAGAACCCGCCGATGAATGGACCCCTCACGCTTGATCCGGATGGCTCCTTTGTCTACACCCCCTTTTCGGAATACTCCGGCCCGGACCACTTCACCTATATTGTGGAAGACAAAGAACATCTGGCAAGCGATCCCGCGACGGTGTTTCTTACGGTGATCCCCCTGCTCGAGGTTGTATCGGTATTTCCAGGCGCCGGGGCGGTGGATGTGGCTGCCGACGCCAACATCATCATCACCTTCGACACCCCCATCGCTGCTAGCAGTATGGATGGCCATATTTTTATCTCAAGTCCCCTGCGTGGACACATCGGATTCACCTACATTATGGCCGGCAACCTGCTCACACTGGACCCTTCCGAAGACTTCAGGCCCGGCGAGCATGTCACGGTGGTGCTGAACGAGGGGCTGCGCGGGACGGACGGCAGCGCACCACTGGGTCCCGAGGTGTTTCAGTTCGTTGCGACGGCCCCTCACGGGGATGGGCAATTTATCCAGACCGACATGCTGGGCGATGACAGAAGCCGGCATGTGGCTCTGGGCGATCTGAATGGCGACGGTGTCCTCGATGCGTTTATAGCGACAATGGTTGGCAACTCCCGTGTGTGGCTCGGTGTTGGCAATGGGGAGTTCACGGAAAGCAGCCACCGGCCACCGACCCTCGGAATAACCGGAGTCGCCCTGGGGGATCTTGACGGCGACGGCGACCTGGATGCCTTTCTCGCCAACGGTTTTACATCGTGCATGGGGCGGTTTTTTGACGTGTCCGAGAACACTGTCTGGCTGAACAACGGATACGGCCGGTTCCGGGACAGCGGACAGCGTCTCGGAAATGGTGTGGGTGAGCGGGTGGCCCTGGGAGACGTGGACGGCGACGGCGACTTGGACGCCTTTGTCGCCAATTCGGGTATATACACAGGGTATGTGTCTAACAACGACCAGCGGGCGCGTGACCGTTTGTGGCTGAACGATGGAGGCGGCCATTTCAGCAGGAGCAGCCAGGATCTGGGTGCCTGGCACAGCGCAGCTGTCGACCTGGGAGATTTGGATGGGGACGGCGATCTGGATGCCGTTGTCGCGGTCGAGCGGGATTGGTACCGAGATGATGGTGAATGGCACTCCCGTCCTTCGGACCGGGTGTGGCTAAACGACGGCACGGGCCGGTTTTCCGGGAGCGGGCAGCTTCTCGACAGCAGACGTAGTACCGACGTCTCACTCGCCGATCTGGATGGGGATGGCGACATCGATGCGTTTATACTGGATATATCTGGAAACAAGCTGTGGCTGAACAACGGCAGCGGCGTTTTTGTCGAGGGACAGGAAAATCGGACCTGGGATGTCTATGCTAGCGATGCGGCCCTTGGGGATCTGGATGGAGACGGCGACATCGATGCCTTGGTCGCCAACGATGCTGTACTTTTTCTCGGATATACGGACCCCCATGGGGAGAGTGTATGGTTGAACCAGAACACCCCCCTGGTTCAGGATGATATATACTCCGGTCAGGAAGACCAGCCTTTGGTGGTCACCGTACCGGGGTTGCTGGCAAACGACATGGATCCGGACGGTGATCCCATTGCTACATCGCTCACGCGCTTCCCGCAACACAGAACACTGGAGACGTTCAATCCGGACGGTTCCTTTACCTACGCACCGAATCCGGATTTTAACGGTACCGACACATTCGCCTACCGGATCGCCGATGCGCATCAGGAATCCACTCAAGCCACAGTGACCCTCCAAATCTCGGCCGTGAACAATGCCCCCAAGGCCATAGATGGGTTTTATGATCTGGTGCCCGGGTCGCCGTTGAGCGTGTCCGCCCCGTCCGGGATCCTTGACAATGGGAGCGATATCGACGGTGATCCGCTGAACGTATTTCTCGATCAGGGTCCAAAACGAGGAACCCTCACGCTGAACCCGGACGGCTCCTTCACGTACACACCGGATCCGGAAACCGTCGCCGACGCGTTTACCTGCCATATCAGAGACGGTTTCCTCAACTCGGATATTATTCGGATCAAGCTTGGAAACACGGTTCCCGTGGCCACCGGAGACTTGCTCTACACCTTTACGCCGGGTACGCCGCTGGTAGTGGGCCCTTCCTTCGGTCTGCTCGCCGGCGTGAGCGATACCGACGGCGATCCGCTGACCGTGCGAATCGCTCAGGATCCCCGGGGAGGCGACCTCGCACTGAACCCGGATGGCGCCTTTACCTACACACCGTATCCCGGGACGGTCACCGATGCCTTCAACTATCATGTAACCGACGGAATGGCGGAAACCGGCATCATCCGGGTCAAGATCGGCAACACCGCGCCGGTTGCTATCGACGATCCGGGGTACCAAACGAGGGAGGAAACGCCGCTGGTTATCACGGCGGATGCGGGTCTGCTGGCCAACGACCAGGACCTGGACGGCGATGTGTTTCTGGCCATGGAGGACCAGCCGCCGCAAAACGGCATGCTCCAGCTCGGTCCTGACGGATCGTTCACCTACACCCCGAACGACGGATTTTTCGGTACCGATTTTTTTCCTACTACCTCAGCGACGAATGGACGGAATCGTCTGTTGCCACTGTAACGATTTCCGTAGTCGGCGGTCTGGCGGTAGTGGATCAAAGCCCGAGGCCCAATGCCGTAGACATCGCGCCGGGAAGTCAAATCACGGCAATTCTTAACGGTCCCGTCGATCCAGCCAGTCTGACAGATCGTGTTTCCGTGTACGGATCCCAAACCGGCCCCCGAATTCCCGCAATTGACGTCGACGGCAGTCGGGTGAAGCTCACCACACATCCGGATTTTGCCCAGGGAGAGCGGGTCACGGTCACACTCCAGGCCGGAATCCAAAGGAGCGAAGGGTTGAATCAACTGGCAACGCCCATGACCTGGGAGTTTCACGTGGCATCCGAGCCTGCCCCACTGATCCTGACGAGCAGTGGCCAGAGCCTCGGGGCCGGCGCCCTGGGAGATCTTGACGGTGACGGGGACCTCGATTTTTTCCAGATACACAACGGCGACCCGGACCGGGTCTGGCTCAATGACGGTTCCGGCCTGTATGTCGACAGCAACCAGGCGCTGGCTACGTCCATCACATCCAGCATCGATGTGGCCTTGGGCGACCGGGACGGAGACAACGACCTGGACGCCTACGTGATTAACAAGATGGGCAGTTACATCTGGCTCAACGACGGATCGGGCATCTTCACATTCTTATGGGCGCAGCAAGGTTCCGCTCATGACCGCACCAAGGATGTATCACTGGGCGATCTGGACGGTGACGGTGATCTGGATGCCCTCGTGGTGCGGAATAACATCTATTGGGATGGTCTGAACTCGATAACGATTACAAGGGACAGCAAGCCCCGAATTTTGCTGAACGATGGCAACGGGGAATTCAGCCCCCAACAGGGTCTCAGCCTCCCGGAATCGTATGCCAAAGGTTGGGACGGTGCGCTCGGGGATGTCGATGGAGATGGTGACCTGGATGTCATCGTGACCTACACGGTTGTCCCTTGGGACGGTAGTAAATTGACAGGGGGATATCTAGAAAGCGCCGCTCTTTATCTTAATGATGGCATGGGAAACTACACCTATGCCGGAAAGGTCGGCCCGTCCCCCCCTCCCCATACCTATAGTGCCACAGAGTACGAATATTATGTTGAACTGGGCGACCTGGATGGGGACGAAGCCCTCGATGCCGTTTTTTCACATAACAATAAGGATTTGAGTACGTGGACCAATGATGGGACCGGCTCTTTCATTCTGGGGCAGATCGTTACCGGCAGGTATGTCAATAATACCGGTGGTCTTGTTCAGCGGGCATCGATAGGTGATCTGGATGGAGACGGCGATCAGGATATCTACCTGGCCGTTGTGCCCACCTACCTAAATCGGCCGGCTGATATTTTATGGCTCAACAACGGATTGGGACGGTTCTCGGACAGCGGCCAACGCGTCGGTGCGAGCAGCAGCGGAGCCATTGAATTGGGGGATCTGGATGGAGACGGCGATCTGGATGCCGTTGTGACCGGCAACCCGGTTTGGCTGAGCCGCAACCGGCCTGTTGCCCGGGACGATTATGTTGAAATTGTTGCCGGGGGAATCTCCGCAGCCGCACCCGGTATCCTGGCCAACGACAGCCCCAGCGAGGGCGGCAGCCTCACGGCCGTTCTGGCTCAAACCACCCCGGGGGGCAGCCTCGTGCTGGACCCCGATGGCTCGTTTACCTACACCCCCTATGCCGGAACGGTAACAGATGCCTTTACCTACCGTGCGGCCGAGTCGGGGATCGCTTCCATTGCTGCCCGCGTAAAAATCGGCAACACGCCACCGGTGGTGCCAACCTCTGTTTCTTACAGCGTTACCGCGAAGCGTCCCACAGAGATCGGCACAGCACTCGGATTGCTTCAGGACGCCGGTGACGCAGACGGCGACACCCTAACCGCAATACTGGATTCCGGACCGGATCACGGCACCCTGGCACTCAACCCCGATGGTTCCTTCGTCTATGCGCCGAATCCCGGCTACATGGGACCTGACAGTTTTGCATACCATATCCACGACGGTGTGGCGGACTCGCCGCCTATCACGGTGTCTATTACCGTGGAATCCAAACTTGCCTTGACCGAACGCTTCCCTGCCCCGTTTGTGCTCGAGGCGAACACGGATGTCGACATCGAACTCCGATTCGACGCCGACATCGATTCAGCAAGTGTTCTGGGAAACGTACGCATTGCCGGAAGCGTCAGCGGGCCCCACGCCGTTGAATCGTATATTGTTGCTGGGTCCGCAGTCACCCTGGATACGTCGGAAGAATTTGCACCCGGCGAACGGGTGACCGTGACGCTGCTTTCCGGCCTCAGGGGCAGCCAGGGTGAGCCGCTGGCCGCACCCGCCCAGTGGCAGTTCGACCTTGCCGCTACCCTGGGCACCGGGAGCTTTGCGGACACCGGGCAGCGGCTGGATGCCTTCTTCGGCAATGACGTGGCTCTGGGCGATCTGGACGGCGACGGGGATCCGGATGCCGTGACGGCCAATGCGCTGGGCAGCCCGGAGGCGCAAGCGCCCGACGGATTGTGGCAAAACCACGGAGGCGTCTTCACCAAAATCGGATCCCTGGGTAGCAGGAGCAGCATTGCCGTGGCCCTGGGTGACATGGACGGCGACGGGGATCTGGATGCCGTAACGGCCGGGCGGTTCAGCGACGGCGCTTCGGTATGGTTCAACAACGGGGCCTTCTCATTTTCAAGCGGCACCCCCCTTGGCAGTTCCCCGGGTAAGGATGTGGCCCTGGGCGATTTGGACCGGGACGGTGACCTGGACGTCGTGTTTGGTATGGAATCCGGCCTGGAGATCTGGACAAACAATGGTACCGGGGGATTCACGCTAGATATTGTGATGTCGAATACCGGCCTCGCCTTTCTGGCGATAGGCGATCTGGACGGGGATGACGACCTCGACATCCTGACCATTCACGACTATACGAGCAGCGACCCTGCGCAACTCTGGCTGAACGACGGCGCGGGAAACTTCAGCGCACAGGATCTGGAGGTGGGTCACACCGCCGGCGAGGGTCTGGCCCTGGGCGACCTGGACGGCGACGGGGATCTGGATGCCTATGTCACCCGGAGGGGAAGCAGCGGTCTCCCACAGTCCGACGCAGTCTGGCTCAACGATGGCGCGGGCTATTTTATCGACAGCCTCCAGAGCCTTGACACCGGCTATAGCCGG
>Ga0056111_1000120_pt1 | contig 11920 bp, 11 predicted proteins | sample WorMetloBBELIZE2_FD_83874 | JGI IMG/M metagenome (GOLD analysis project Ga0056111, IMG submission 83874) | Marine gutless worms symbiont microbial communities from Max Planck institute for Marine Microbiology, Germany - Olavius longissimus B... ... | reverse complement strand
GAGCCTCCAGTGAGTATAAGGTCTTCAGGATTGCTGAGGGCATGCGCCCGGCATCGAATGGATAGATAATGCCTGGATCCACCCCGACATCGCATATCGCTGTTAAGATTTCATGTGATGTTCTAATCAACCCGGGCATCACACCAAATGGAGATTTTCATGGGCAAGGCACTTCGAGGTGAAGCTGTAGTCCATCTACCGCGAACCTCGAATAACGATGACCATGGAGATCTCCGTTTGGCCTGAAGGGTGAAATCTTGTCAGGTTTTTCAAAAGTCTCAAAGTGCTCCTCATGAGGCTATCGCTGATTAAGGAGAACACATCGATAACATTTCGAATTTATTTTGGGCCATCCTCTGGCAAGATTTCATGTGATGTCTGGGTTAGAGGCTTTCAATACCAAATACCCCTGGCTTTCGCAATCCTTTATTTAGTGTTCGATCACCGTTTCGATCACAATTTACGGGATTGAGGCGCACCTTGACAACCGACGTCCACAAGGGTAATTAACTCGCTCTGAAACACGCACCCCACCGGGTTTGACAAACTCCTTTCGGTGAGGCGATACGAAACCATGTTGATCAATATCAATCCTTATAATCCCCAAGAACGGCTGATTGACCAGGCCGTGGAAACGCTCCAGAGGGAGGGCGTGATCGCGCATCCGACGGATACCTATTACGGCATCGGATGCGATATCATGAATAAAAAAGCCATTCAGCGGATCTATCAAATTAAACAGCGGCCCAAGAGCAAGCCGTTCAGCTTTATTTGCTCCGATCTCAAAAATATCAGTGATTACGCTAAGGTATCCAACTACGCCTACAAGACCATGAGGCGATTATTACCGGGTCCCTACACGTTTATCCTGGAGGGGTCCAAGCTTGTCCCGAAGATCATGCTCACAAAGCGGAAAACCGCAGGCATCCGTGTGCCGGACAACCGGATCTGCATCGATCTCGTCCATCGCCTGGGGCACCCGATCCTGTCGACCACGGCCCAACTGCCCGGCGACGACATTTTTCACGACGCATCCCTGATCCACGACCACTTCAATTCACGGCTGGAACTGGTCATCGACGGCGGCCCTGTGCCGGGCGAGCCCTCGAGTGTCGTATCCCTGATTCGGGATGAGCCGGAAATATTCCGAAGAGGTCAGGGCGATGTGAGTATATTCGAATAAAATCGTGAAACGATTTTATGAAACGCGACGAAGTCGCTCATAGAGTCAGGCGGTTGGGCGCCATCTGCATAGGGGGCGGCATCAACCAATCCCCCGTCTGGAGGCTCATTCAGAGGTGGAAGATGTAAAAGACTACTCTCCATGCAACCCCACGGATAAGGGGACTCACCTTTTCGCTGCTGAAAATAGCGGAGAACCGATTTTACGAAAGGGTGTCTAAGGCGTGTGGATGTAGCCCCCGACAAGCCGGGGGTGCAGGACCTGCTGGAGCCATGATGTGAAAGGCGTTTTGACAAGAAAATCCATAATCGAAAATTTTTCCGGCCGGGCATAGACGGTCGAAATTTCTCCTTCAATGCCGCCCTCGCGCCCGGCCCATTCGATGGCATCCTCCAGGTTCCCGATACGATCGATAAGGCCGAGCTCTTTGGCCTGCTCGCCGGTGTAGATCCGTCCATCAGCCAGCTCGGAGACTTTTTCAGAATCCATCTTGCGACCATCGGCCACTGCCCGGACAAACTGCTGGTGGGTCTGATCAACAAATTCCTGGAGCAGCCGGCGCTCTTTTTCCGTCATCTGGCGGGTTGGCGACCCGGTATCCTTAAACTCACCGCTTTTGATCACTACCGGCAGCAAACCGATCTTTTTGATGACTTCCTCGAAATTGGTGTATCCGATGATCACCCCGATACTTCCGGTGATAGTGCCGGGGCTGGCCATGATCCCATTGCTGGCCGCCGCCACATAGTACCCGCCGGATGCCGCGATCGATCCCATGAAAGTAATCACCGGCTTTTCCTCGATGGTCTTCTCGATTTCCCGATATATTTCCTGGGACGGTCCGACGATCCCGCCCGGCGAATCGACCCGCAGTACAATCGCCTTGATGGTGTCGTCTTTTCGAAACCGCTTGAGATCCGCCAGAACATCCCTGGCGTCTGCGATAACGCCGTCAATTTCAACAATGCCGACTTTCTCGCCAAACTCCATTTCCGACAGTCCCCTGCCGATCAACATGAGAATGGACATCACCACCGAGGTGGAGGCGACAATGAGGGTCATTATCATCACAAAGTACAGGTATGGATGGCGACGTGAAAACATGATGTCTGTATGATTGGAGCGACATGCTGTCCCCGGTACAGGCGCATACCGGAGTTCGGCTTCCGGCTGTGCAGCCGGATGAACATGCACCAAAAAATGAAAGGGCGGAAGGGATCCTTGCCCTCCGCCCGTTACAGCCTGATCTCCATAAGCGTTCGATGGTTTTCCATCACTAAAATCTCGAAGAGATTTTAGTCTTCGTTGAGCTTCTCCTGCAGGTTCTCCCGGAGGATTTCACCGAAGGTGGACGTGGCCGGCCCCATGTTGTTGATGTAATCACTCAACAACGATTGTTCGTCTTCGATTTCAAGCCGTTTAATGGAGAGCCCGATACGTCGTTCGTTACTGTTGATGTTCATCACCTTTGCCGTGATGATATCGCCGATGTTGAACATGCCGACAGGGGTTTTTATCTTTTCCTTGCTGATTTCAGATACGTGGATCAATCCCTCGATGCCCTCTTCCAGCTCCACAAAAACTCCAAAATCGGTGACATTGGTGATGGTACCGGTGATTTTCTTTCCAACCTCGTACCGCTCGCCGACCGTTTCCCAGGGATCCGCCTGAAGCTGTTTGACCCCTAATGAGAAACGCTCACTCTCCTTGTCGATATCCAGCACAATCGCTTGGACGACATCACCCTTTTTGTAAAGTTCCGATGGGTGTTTAATCCGTTTCGTCCAGGAGATGTCGGATATGTGCACCAGTCCGTCAATGCCTTCATCGATTCCGATGAAAAGGCCGAAATCCGTAATGTTTTTTATCTTTCCTTCGATGGTGGTGTCCACCGGGTATTTTTCACTGATCACATCCCACGGGTTGGCGGCTACCTGCTTCATGCCCAGGGAAATTCGCCGGTTGTCCGGCTTGATATCGAGCACGACAGCCTCGACGGCTTCCCCCACGGATACCAGCTTGGAGGGATGGCGGATTTTTCGGGTCCAGGACATCTCCGACACGTGGATAAGCCCCTCGATGCCTTCCTCCAATTCGACGAAAGCGCCATAATCCGTCAGGCTCACGACCCGCCCGGAGATACGTGAACCGACAGGATACTTCTCCGCCGCAGTGGACCACGGATCCGGAGAGAGCTGTTTCATCCCCAGAGATACCCGCTCCCGTTCGAGGTCCAGGTTGAGGATTTTCACCGTGATTTCATCGCCGATGGTAAACAGCTCGGAGGGATGCTTGACGCGTCCCCACGAAATGTCGGTGATGTGCAACAATCCGTCAACACCACCGAGATCCACGAATACGCCGTATTCGGTGATGTTTTTCACCACGCCATCCACCACCTTGCCTTCGGCAATGGTCGCCAACGTTTCGGCCCTTTTCTTCTCACGCTCGGCTTCCAGAATGACACGCCGGGACAGAACGATGTTGGCCCGTTTCCGGTTATATTTCAATATCTTGAAATCAAATGTCTTTCCGACCATTTCATCCAGGTTGCGGATGGGACGCAGATCCGCCTGGGACCCCGGCAGAAAGGCCTGAACGCCGATATCCACGGAAAATCCGCCTTTTACCCGATTGGTGATGGTTCCCTGAACGGCCTCGTCTTTGTCGTAAGCGACCTTGATCTTTTCCCAGACCTTGATGGTGGCGGCTTTTTCTTTGGAGAGAACGACGACCTCGTCTTCGTCGTCCCACCATTCCACCATGACCTCCACCACATCATCGACGGCGGCGACGATTTCACCGTTTTCGTCCTTGAATTCATGGATGGGAATCTGGCCTTCGGATTTGTAGCCGATATCGACCAGCACATAATCTCTGTCGATGGAGATAATTTTTCCGTTTACGACTTCTCCCTCTTCGAAACGTTTGAAACTCTCCTCATACATTCCCATGAGATCCTCCGCATCAGGATCGATCTCATCCATGTCCTCTGAGGATTCCGGATCATCCTTTTCAGCTTCAGCCTTGTCAGCGGCCGCCTCCATGGCGGGCACGTCCTCGATTTCCGTTTCCTGGGTGTCCGTTTCCTCGGCGTCCTGTTGATCGTTAATGTTCTGTTTTGGATCTTCTTCCATTAAATGCATTCCCCCTTGGCCGATTTTAATGCCCCATGGGTTCTCATGGTGGCACAAACAAAACTTCTAACAGCTTATTTATAAAATTACAATGCAATAATAAAATCGCCGTCCGATTTTATGAACATATGTAAACCGTCTGAAATTAAGGTCTCAGGTGTTTTCCGACTCCAGGCGATCGTTGATAACGGTCATCATCGCATCGACCACGCCTTCGATGGACAGATCCGTAGAATCTATACAGACGGCGTCCGACGCCGGCTTCAGGGGCGCTACCTGACGGGTGCTGTCATTCCGGTCCCGTCGCATCATGTCCTGCTCGACCGTCTCGACCGTCAGATCCTGATCCGGCGGTAACTCCCGGAATCGGCGCAATGCCCGTTCGTGGATGTCTGCAACCAGGAAAAACTTCACGTCCGCATCCGGGAACACGACGGTCCCCATATCCCGTCCTTCAAACACCGCCGCTTTTTTGCTTCCCAGCCGGCGCTGGACACCCAGAAGATAATCTCGAACCACCGGCCGCGCCGAAACCGCTGATGCCAGCATGGTGATTTCAGGCTCCCGGATACGATCGGTGACATCGACCTCCCCGGCCAGGACGCGGTCGCCGCGGGGTGTCTTTTCATAACGGATGGTCAGCCCGTCCAGCATGTGCCCCAGAGACGCGTCATCATCGGGACGGATCTCCAGCTCGGCCGCCCGAACCGCCACCGCCCGGTATAATGCCCCGGTATCCACATACGTATATCCCAATCGTTCCGCCAAATGCCGGCTAACGCTGGTTTTCCCGGCTCCGGCAGGTCCGTCGATGGCAATCAATAAACGTTTCGACACCGGGTATTACTCCGATCGTATGGTATCCAGCGCCTTTAGAAAACGCTGATTCTCCTCCGGCAGTCCGGCATTGATGCGGATGAACTCGGGATATCCATAGGATTTCATGGACCGGACAATAATACCGAGCCGAAGCATCTGCTCGAAAACCGCGTCGGCGCTTTTGCCCATGTCGATCATGAAGAAATTCGCCTGGCTGGGGATATAGTGTATCCCCCGGGCCTCCAGAGCGGTATACAGGTCATCAAGGCCGTTGTGTACGAGAGAGACGGTTTTTTGCAAAAACTCCTGGTCGCCGAGGGCTGCCAGGGCACCGGCCTGGGCCAGGCTGCTGGCGTTAAACGGCGGCCGAATCCGATGGAGAAGTTCTGCAAGCTCTTGGGCCATGACGCCGTATCCGATACGCAAACCGGCCAGGCCGTAGGCTTTGGAAAACGTCCGCAGGACCGCCAGGTTGGGATATTCCGGTAAAAACGCCATGCCACGGGCATAGGCGGCATCCCGAACGAACTCTGCATAGGCCTCATCGATAACCACAGCCACGTTCGACGGCAGTTTGTCAAGAAAGCCCCGGAAACTGTTTTTCTCCACGATGGTACCGGTGGGATTGTTCGGATTGCAGATAAAGACCATTCGGGTCTCCGGGGTGATGCGCCCCAGAATCCCCTCCAGGTCGATGGCCATATCCCGCAGGGGCATGAACACCGGCGTGGCACCGGTTGCCCGGACCGATATGTCGTACATGAGAAAGGAAGGCCGCGGTATAATCGCTTCATCCCCGGGCTGAAGCAAGGCCATGCAGAGGAGTCCGATGAGCTCGTCGGATCCATTGCCGAGAATAAGCGATTCTGCCGGGACATCCAGATGACGGGATAGCGCCCGGGTAAGGTCGTGGGCGGCACCGTCCGGATAACGATTCAATTTTGACAGGGCATGCGTTATCGCCGCCATTGCCTTGGGAGACGGTCCAAGCGGGTTTTCATTGGAGGCGAGTTTGACGGAATCGGAAATGCCGTATTCCCGTTCGACTTCCTCCAACGGTTTTCCCGTTACATAAGGATCGATATTCTGAATATGGTTTGGAACCAGTAGGCGAAACATGGCTTTAGAAGTTAAACGGTCTCCCCGAGGGCCGCTCGTTGCCCGGCATCCACGGCGGCCAGGTTCAACGGTATGATTTTTTCTTTTCTGGCGAATTCCTCTTTCACACAGTCCCGAAGGAGATCGATGTCGAGAATATGGCTCCGGGCCACAAAGGCGGCCAATGCAACGATATTCGCGGATCGCGCACTTCCCAGATCATTGGCAATGTCGGTGACGGGAACACGGATTTCGTCGACATCGTCCCTGTTGGAGCCGATCTGGATGAGAGAGCTGTTGATCAGGATAACGCCCCCCTTTTTTACATGGGGTGCAAATTTCTCCAGGGACGGCCGGTTCATCGCCACAAGGTGCAGCGGATTTCGAATGATCGGTGAGCCGATGGGCCGATCGCTGATCACCACCGTACAATAGGCTGTGCCGCCCCTCATTTCCGGACCGTAAGAGGGTATCCAGGCGACCTCGTAATCTTCCTTCATGGCGGCATGGGCCAGAATCTTGGCGCTCAATAAAATGCCCTGCCCACCGAAACCGGCAAACATGACTTCACTCTGCATGGTCTCCCCCCGAGGTATCTATTTGCTGTAATGCTATTGAACGTAAGCAATTATGCTTTTTGACGAATCAAGTAGAAGACCGGGTGCTCTAAATCCGAAACTCGAAGCACGAAATTCGAAACCAACTGAAAACTTCACATTCCAACGATGCCCACGGATCTGGTGTTTTGGTCATTCGTATTTGTTTTTTGTTTCGAGTTTCGAATTTAATTTAGATGACCGCCGGTGGTTCCGGCCTGATCTTTTGGTTTACATCTCTGGCTTGACATGAACCGGTCAATCTCCGGTTTCTGGTGTTTTCAACTCCCCGAGTTCATAATACGGCAGCATGGTGTCCTGGGTCCATTTGATCGCTTCCAGGGGCGTCATTCCCCAGTTCGTCGGGCACGTACTGACCACCTCCACAAAACTGTAGCAGCGCGCCTCCATCTGATACGTGAATGCCTGCTTGATAGCACGCTTGGCACGTTTGACGTATTTGGGTGAAATCACCGTCTGCCGCACAATATAGCCGGGCGTCTGAAGTGCTGCCAACAGCTCGGCGACCTTGATCGGCATTCCGACATCGTTCACTTGTCTCCCGAAGGGCGATGTGGTCGTCCGCTGGTTCGGCATGGTGGTCGGTGCCATCTGGCCGCCGGTCATGCCGTAAACCGCATTGTTGACGAAGATCGTCGTAAATTTTTCACCACGGTTGGCCGCGTGGACGATCTCTCCCATCCCGATACTCGCCAGGTCGCCGTCACCCTGGTACGTGAATACCATCAGGTCCGGTCTCACCCGTTTGATGCCGGTGGCCATGGCCGGCGCCCGGCCGTGAGCGGCTTCCTGAAAATCAAAAGTAAAGTAATTATAGGCGAGAACGGCGCACCCCACCGGCGCCACGCCCACCGTCCGGCCACGCACGCCAAGCTCATCGATGACTTCCGCAATGAGCCGATGAATGATACCATGGGTACACCCCGGGCAGTAATGGGTAACGGCATCCGAGAGGGCCTCCGGTTTTTGAAATACTTTTCCCATTGTCAACTCCTTCATAAAATCGCTCGGCGATTTTATGAAACGCGAGACTTCAGCAGTACACAGGATGCGGTGCCCGGCTCGGCCCCACATCTTCTGTCACCGCAACTGGCCTATACAAGCGTTCGGATAAACTCCATGATCTCTTCGGGTGTCGGCACGTCACCACCGCATTTACCGTACCAGCTGACCGGCCTGACGCCCTGAAGCGCACGCTGAACGTCTTCCACCATCTGTCCCATGCTCATTTCGATACTCGCCACATGCACGCAGCTTTCTTTTTGGGCGGCATCACGGATCTGCTCTACTGGAAATGGGAACAGGGTCTGGGGACGGATCATGCCCACATCGAATCCCTCTTCAGCCAGATTGTCGATGGCCGTTCGGCATACCCGGCTCATGGTACCGTAGCTGACGATCAGAACCCGGTAATCGGAATTGATATGGTACGTTTCATATTGGATTTCCTCCCGGCCCATCTGTTCATATTTGGCCTTGAGGTTCAGATTGTTTCGGTTCAGCTCGTCCGGATCCAGAAAAAGGGATTTCACCAGGTTGCGAGTCTTGCTCTGGCGAGTGTCCATTCCGTTGGTGGCCCACTCATCTTTATTGGACGGCTCGGTGCGAAGGTCATCCGGAAATTCTACCGGTTCCATCATCTGGCCGATGAGACCGTCGCCAAGGATCATCACCGGATTCCGGTATTTTTCCGCCAGCGGGAAGGCCCTCATGACCATCTCGACGGCTTCCTGGACACTGGCAGGTGCCATCACGAGCATCCGATAATCGCCGTGTCCACCGCCCTTGGTGGCCTGGAAGTAGTCGGCCTGGGATGGCAGGATACCGCCCAGGCCGGGTCCGCCCCGCATAATATTGACAAACACAGCCGGACACTGAGCAGCGGCGATGTAGCTGATGGCTTCGCTCATGAGACTAATACCGGGACTGGATGATGTCGTAAAAATGCGGGCACCGGCGGCGGCGGCACCGAATATCATGTACGAAACCGCTACTTCACTTTCCCCTTGAAGAAAAACGCCTTCCGCTTCGGGAAGTCTTCTCGAAAGATACTCGGCGACTTCCGATTGGGGAGTGATGGGATAAGCAAAGTAATTCAGACAGCCGGCACGGATGGCGGCTTCTCCGATGGCTTCGTTTCCTTTCATCAACACCTTACTCATGGATTCCTCCGGTTATAACCTTCTATTTCTCCTCTGAAGTATTTGCTGTTTCTTCTTCAATTTCGCAAATTGTGATGGCCACGTCCGGGCACATCGTGCAGCAGATCGCGCAATGGATGCAGTCCTCCGGTCGGGCCTGAAACGCTGGAAAATATCCCTTTGGGCTGACCGATTCGGATAACTCAAGCACTTTTTTGGGGCAAACCGCGACGCACAGGCCGCACCCCTTGCAATGGTCGATATCGATCTCATGTTCATATGCCATATGATGTCACTCCTCTTTATGTCTCCCCGATCCCGTCGGTGCTCCGGGGCAGAACGCGTATAGGCGAATCGTCATGTTCGGATAACGCCCGATCGTCCACCCGGTCATCCCACAGGATGTCGGAATGCGGATAACAGCGCCCACCTACCCTGCCGCAAGGTTCACCGCACGGCGCCATGGCGGCATGAGCTGCCGGCGGATCGGAAGGATCGGGCACTCCAGCCGCGCCGGATCCAGCTCCGGTAGTAAATCCGCACGCGCAGTGACAAACGCCACGGGCAGATCGCTGTCTTTCGAATACTCCTGAACAAACGCACAACCATCATAAATATGCGTCAGGTCGGTGTCATCCATGAGATTCGCGTTGCCGATGATACCGGTCATGTTCAATTTTGCCGCAGCTTCGATTTCCCGGCGGATCTTCATGCATCCGGCCACGGACTCGGTGAATGGACGATATGGATTGACCACCTGCAGCATCTGGGGCGGTGTGTCACCAAATGCGTCCGCAACCGCGGCCAGCACGTTGGCGCCGACATGGTCCCCCCCCACATCCAGTATGACCAGCGGACTAGGCTGCCGGATCATGGCGGCCACATCCGGGCTCAAAATCGGCAGATCCGCATGCAGGTATTTCTCCGGCGGAATCACCACGTCGATGCCCAACTCCTGCAGCTGATGCCGGGCTTCCCGGGTTCTGAAATACGGATTGACCAGATCCAGATCGGCAATGCGTACCGGCACCCCCTCGGCCTGTTTCACAACCGCCAGATTGATGGCCACTTCGGTCTTTCCACTGCCGTAGTTGCCGACGATGACCACGACGCCTTTAAGATCGGGAATCATATGTAGGTGACCTGATACGCTTACCCCGGCCTCTGCCGTTGGATATCGAACTCATGGGATTGCAGCGGCATGTTCGCCAAGGCAGCGGTTGCCCTCGGCCCATGCCCTGCCGGTTCGAACAAGAGATGTTTTTTAGTGTCTATTGAAGCCTTTGTCAAGGTAAACGGCAGGGACCCCGCAGCGGCGGAATGCGGGCCCGCGGATCAGTTGAAAATGCAAAGATTTCATGCGATAAACGGCGCCATGGGACAGGTGAAAACAGGCCTCGAGCAATTCGTCGATTCCCCGCCGGGATGGCTCGCCGGAAAGCGGCTCGGCCTCCTGTGCAATCCGGCATCGGTGGACCGCTCCCTTACCCATGCACGTTGGCTGATCGACCGCTGCTTTCCCGGGTCGCTTGCGGCCCTGTACGCACCCCAGCATGGGTTTTTCTCGGAAAAGCAGGATAACATGATCGAGTCCGACGACACGGTCGATCCGGTCCTGGAGATACCGGTGTACAGCCTGTACGGAAAGACACGCATCCCCACCGAAGCCATGATGGCGGATATCGACGTTCTTCTGATCGATCTCCAGGATGTGGGCACCCGGGTTTACACCTTTATGTATACGATGTCCTATTGCCTTGAGGCGGCCCGGCGCTTTCACAAGAAGGTGGTCGTCCTCGATCGGCCCAATCCCATATCCGGCCTCCGCATGGAGGGCAACTGTTTGTCGGAGGCCTGGACGTCCTTTGTGGGTCGTTATCCGATACCCATGCGCCATGGCCTGACCATGGGTGAGCTTGCCCGATTGTTCAACGACGTCCACGGCATCGGCTGCGATCTGACAGTGATCCCCATGGTCGGCTGGGAGCGATGGATGTATTTTACCGATACCGGACTGCCGTGGGTGGCGCCGTCACCGAATCTTCCCACACCGGCGTCGGCAATGGTGTACCCGGGGCAGGTCGTGTGGGAAGGCACCAACGTTTCCGAAGGACGGGGCACCACCCAGCCTTTCGAGCTGTTCGGCGCCCCGTATATAGACCCGACGCAGATCCTCACGCATATCGCGGATGGGAAGTTTCCCGGCGTGATGCTGCGAGCCACCGCCTTCGAACCGACATGGAGCAAATGGCAGGGCCGCCTGTGCAAGGGATTCCAGCTTCATGTAGTCGATCGAGATGCCTATGCGCCCTACCGGACAACGTTGCGCCTCCTTCAGATCGTCCGTGCCCTGTTCGGAAATGACTTTCTGTGGAAAATGCCGCCCTACGAGTATGAGTTTGAAAAACAGCCCATCGACCTGATCCTTGGGAGCGGCCGGATACGGCAACAGATCGAAAGCCGGGTCTCTATGGGCCAGCTGGAGGCGTCATGGGCGGACGACCTGAACTTATATCAACAGACCATCAAACCTCTGCTGCTGTATTAAGGAGTGCCCGCTTTGGAAATCATCCAAGACGACGGCGTCCGATGGATCCGCATGCGGTTTAAGAAAAACAAGGTGTGGCTGGCCACGGACCAGGCCGGCGCCCCGGTGAAGGAAAAAGGGAAGGTTCGCATCAAATACCGCCTGGACCAGGACTATGAATACTGGGTTCGCCCTGAAAGCGTGCAGCCGTTGGATTCCCCGGTGGAGGCAGGGACGCAGGCCCCTGCCGATGCCGCCGAACCGGCCGCCGTTCCGCCGGAAGAGCCGGCAGAAAGAGACACCATCGAAATATTCACCGACGGCGCCTCTTCCGGCAACCCGGGCCCCAGCGGGATCGGGGTGCTACTCCGTTATGGCGCCCACGAGCGGGAAATCTC